>Ga0256867_10000870_pt1 | contig 12335 bp, 10 predicted proteins | sample RVTome_15_FD_185939 | JGI IMG/M metagenome (GOLD analysis project Ga0256867, IMG submission 185939) | Soil microbial communities from uranium-contaminated site in the Upper Colorado River Basin, Wyoming, United States - RVT150D86 (HiSeq) ... | reverse complement strand
CCTTGACGGCATGATCCATCCGCTGGAAATTCGGCTTCTCGGCCCTTTCGAGGTCTTTATCGGCGGACGGCCGGCGAACGTGAGCGGCGGCAAGCGCCAAGGCCTCTTGGCGCTGCTCGCGCTCCGCTGCGGTCGCGTTGTCGGTATCGACGCGCTGATTGACGCGTTGTGGGCCGACGAGTTGCCTGCCGCGCCACGTAATGCCGTCCAGCACCACGTCGCTCGGTTGCGCGCCGCGCTCGGCCAGGACGCAATCGTCGCGTCGCCCGATGGCTACGCGCTGAGGGACGCGACTGTCGACGCGCTGCGGTTCGAAGAGTTGCTCGCGGAGACGCGTAGTGCCCTGCGCGCCGGCGATGCCGGGGCCGCGGAGGAGGCCATTGGGATTGCGTTGGAGTTCTGGCGCGGCCCGGCGTTGCAGGGGTTCACCGATACGGCCTGGTTCAGCGCCGAGGCGCGGCGGCTGGAGTCGCTGCGGGTCGATGCGCTCGAGGAGCAGGTCGAGGCGGCGCTCGCGCTCGGCGGCCATCGTGAGATCGTGGCCGCGCTTCGAGCGGCGCTGGATGAGAACCCGTTCCGGGAACGGCTGTGGGGGCAGCTGATGCTTGCGCTTTACCGGAGTGGCCGCCAGCCGGACGCCCTCGATGCATTCCGCGAGGCGCGGCGCGTGTTCTCGGAAGAGCTGGCGCTCGAGCCCGGTCCCGAGCTGCGGCGACTCGAGCAGGCCATCCTCGCGCATGATCCCGCGATCGCGCCCGTTCCGGCTGCGCGGAGGCACCGAGGCAACCTGCCGGCACTTTCGACCTCGTTCGTCGATCGCGAGGACGCCCTGGCGCAGGTTCTCGCGCTGCTGGGCGAGTATCGTCTCGTCACGCTGACCGGACCGCCGGGCGTTGGGAAGAGCAGGCTCGCTCTGGAGGCGGCTCGCTCGCTCGAAAGCGAGTTTCCTGACGGCGCCTGGTTCGTCGACCTCGCCCGCGCCGGTGGCGAGGACGACGTGGTTCGACTGGTCGCTCACGCCGTGGACGCCCGCGGCGCCGACCCGCTCGCCCGGGTCATCGGGCGGCTGCGCGACGCCGTCGCGATCCTGCTGCTGGACGGGTGCGCTCGAGTCATCGGTGAAGCAGCGCGCGTCGCGTCGGCGGTCGTCGCCGGCTGTCCGGGAGTGCGAGTGCTCGCAACGAGCCGCGAGGTGCTGCGTGTGCCGGGCGAAGTGCGCGTGACGGTCGATCCGCTCGGACGGCCCGATCCAGTGGCGGGCGGTGTCGGCTCGCCGGCGGTGCAGTTGTTCGTCGAGCGCGCCCGGGCGGCCCGACCTGGATTCGAGCTCACGACGCAGTCCGCCCCGCTCGTGGCGCGGATCTGCCGCCACGTCGACGGGCTGCCACTGGCGATCGAGCTCGCAGCTGCGCGCGCCCACGTCCTCGGGCTCGCGGAAATCCTTTCTGTCGTCGAGCACCGCCTCGAACTCCTCCGCAACCGGTCGGCGTCCGAACCAAGCCGCGTGGCCTTCGGGACGCTGGTGGAGTGGAGCTATGACCTGTTGCATGCGGACGAGAAGTCGCTGCTCCATCAGGTCGCGGTACATCGGGGCGGCGCGTCGTTGCCATCACTGGTCGCTGCCGGTGCGAGCCATGGACTCGACGAAGCAACCGTGGCATACCTGCTCGGCGTGCTCGTCGACAAGTCGATCCTTTCCGTGTCGTTCCCCGCAGAAGGTGCCCGCTACGACCTACTGGACACCGTTCAGGAGTACACGCTCGAGCGTCTTGCCGAAAGTAGGCGTCTCGCCGCTGCCCAGCGGGCGCACGCGGAGTACTTCGCGACCCTCGCCGCCGCGGCGCGGGCCGAGCTTCGGGGACCCGACTGGCGGGTTTGGGTCCGGCGGCTCGAACTCGACAACGACAACCTGTGGGCTGCGCTCACGTACGCCCGCGATGCATGCGACAGCGGCATCGCCGCACGATTGGCGTCGCTCCCCTGGTACTTCACCCTCGCCGAGCGCGTGACCGAAGGGCGCCGCTTCCTCGACCTCGCGCTCGCGGCGGCATCAGAGACCGTCCCGGTCGCCGAACGGCTCGAGGTCCTCGCATTTCTTTGCTACCTCGCGACCGAAGAGCTCGACCTCGACGCAGCGATCGCGATCGGCGAGCGGGCGCTCGCGCTCGCAGTCACTGAGACGGCAGCGCCGGCGATCGGCTTGGTGGAGGCGACGCTCGCGCTTGCTTATGCCAAGGCCGGGAACGTGGAGCGGGCGCGCGCACTCGCGGAGCGGGCGCGTGCATCTCTCGAACTAGGCGAGGACCACTGGGCGATCGCAGCGGCCAGCCTCCTGCGTGCGCAGGTCGCAGTATTCGCGGGGGACGTCTCCACGGTCGCCGCCATGGCAGCGGACGCGTACCGTCACGCCGAGGCGACCGGCTTCGACGCATTCGGTGTCCCGGCGATGCTGCTCGATGCGTGGGTCGCCGAGCGACGGGGCGACGGCGACGCCGCGGCGGGTGCGTACAGTCGCGCGTTCGATCTGGCAGGTCAGGTGGGCTTCGCCGACCACGCCGCGTTCGCGCTGTCCGGGCTCGCGTCACTCGCACTCGCCAGCGGAGACCTGGCTCGCGCCGAGGATCTCGAGCGGCGCGCGCTCGCGACGGCCGAGGCAGCGCGCGCGGCATGGGCAGCCGCCCATGCGCGGGTCGAGCTCGGCCGCATCCTCGCGGCGGCCGGCGACACCGAGACGGCCGCGAAGCTGTACCGGAACGTGCTCGCGTGGTCGAAGCTGCCGCGTCCGCACGGACCGCGCGAGAGCCTCTTCGGCGCGCTGGTGGCCGACCCGGCCGCGGTGGCTGCGGCCGGACTGGCCGGCCTCGAGGGTCGTGCGGGTACAGCGGCCGCAGTCGCGCCCGCCTGAACCAGCGATCCCACGCGTCGGCCCGGGTGGCAGCGCCAGCCCGGCCTGCGGCAGCCGGGTGGCAGTGGCGGGAATCAGGCTTGTCGTGGATCGGTAACGCGACAAAGGAGCCTTCATGGCGACCGCAATGGACGAATACCTGGGCGGAGTGCGGCGCCGCATCGCCCGCCTCGAGGTGACGGTGCAGCGGGGCACGGCGGACGCAAGACCACGGATGCAGCGGTACCTCAACACCTTGCGCCGCGACGAGGAATCCGCGCGGGCCTCCACTCGCGAGCGGGCGGTCGCCGTCGACGAAAGGCTCGAGCAACTCAACAACGAGCTCGAGCTGGCCGAGCACCGGGTGGCGGCGGAGTTCGCAGCGACGCGGGACCAGTTCATGGATGCGCTGGAGGCGGAGCTGCGCCGCTGGGACGTGTCCCTCGATCAGATGCAGGCGAAAGCGGCGGCGAAGACCGGAGTCGCGCGCGGGCGGGCCGAGGCGGTGATCGCGGATCTGCGGCAGCGCCGCGTTTCGATCGGCACGAGCGTCTCCTACGTCGGCGCAGCGGCAGGCGAAGGCTGGCGCAACGCAAGGAGCCGCGTCCTGGCAGAGCTCGATGAGCTGAAGAGCGAGGCCGACGCGGCGTGGCGGGCATGAGCAGCAGACACATGGCGACATACGAGCCTGGTTCAGCGCCCGGGCGGAGTTCCGGAAGGGAGCGGAGAACATGCCCATAAGTACTGCACTTGCCCTGGGCAGCGGCGGTGCCCGCGGATATGCCCACATCGGGGTCATCAACGCGCTCCGGGATCGCGGCTGCCAGATCGTCAGCGTGGCCGGTTCTTCGATGGGTGCCCTCGTCGGCGGCGTCTTCGCGGCCGGCCAGCTCGACGGCTTCACCGAATGGGTGCTCGGCCTCTCCCGACGCGGTGTTCTGCGACAGGTGGACCCTTCGCGTACCACAGCGGGTGTGATTCGCGCCGAGCGTGTGCTCGCGAGCATGGCGGAGTTCGTAGGCGATCGCAGAATCGAGGATCTGCCCGTGCGGTTCATCGCCGTGGCTGTTGATCTGCTGGCCGGCCGGGAGGTGTGGCTGGCCGAAGGACCATTGGACCGGGCCATCCGCGCGTCGATCGGGATGCCAGCGGTCTTCACGCCTGTGGTGATCAACGGCCGTCTCTATGTCGACGGTGGTGTGCTCAACCCGGTTCCGGTTGCCGCGACGGCGGCCTCCAATGCCGAATTGGTCGTCGCGGTTTCGCTGCACGGCCCACCCCGTGGTCGTTCCGCCACACCGAGCCGGGAAAGCCCCGACCGTCGTCCGGCGGCTGAGTGGTGGAGCCACTTCCGGACCAACGCTGGAGAGGTGCTCGGCGTGGAGCAGGTCGACGAGGTCATGCACCGCACGGGATCCACCCGTCGCAACACCACGGGCATTCCACCGGGTGATGAACACGGGTCCGAGTCTCCGCCCGCTGTCGGCCTGTTGGAGGTCATGACCTTATCGCTGGACGCCGCCGAGGGCGCGTTGACGCGCTATTCGCTCGCTGCACACCCACCAGACGTCCTGATCACCGTGCCGAAGGACGCCTGCCGAACCGCGGATTTCCACAGGGCGGCGGAGCTCATTGACCTGGGCCAAGAGCTCGCCGGTCGGGCGCTCGACCGGCGGCTCGAACAAGGCTGAACACCCGCATGGAGAAGGTGGCAACAATGGCGACCAACCAGACACAAAGTAACGTACTTGGGTTCATCACAGGTGTCCTCGTCGCGATCCCACTCCGGAAACGCAGACCTCCCGCGCCGCACCGGCGCCACCAATTCCGGCGCGCTCCGCCTGGCCGCCGTTGAGCGGGCGACGGCGAACCACCGCACTCAATCGAAAGCGAACTCCACGATGGACGCAGAGGACAAGAATGCAGGTATGTGGCAACGTGCGCTGGGGCGGCCGCAGTCGCGTCATGGTTGGCGGCCGGCCGAGCCGCCCCGGCAGGCGGTGCTGTTCGTCAACCCGCACTCCGGCGACGGCACCGCTGCCCGCGCCGCGTTGGCTGAGCGGGCACGCGGACGAGAAATCGAAGTCGTCACCCTGACCCCAGGCCAGAACCTGGCAGATCTGGCCGAGGCTGCCGTTGCCAGCGGCGCGGACGCGCTCGGGATGGCCGGTGGTGACGGGTCGCTGTCGGTTGTGGCGGCGGTAGCGGCCGCGAACGGGCTGCCGTTCATCTGCGTTCCGGCCGGCACACGCAACCACTTCGCCGCCGATCTGGGCATAGACCGGCGCGACCCAGTCGGCGCGCTCGACGCATTCATCGACGGGCTCGAACGCCGGATCGACATGGCCGAGGTCAACGGCCGGCTGTTCCTCAATAACGTCTCGCTCGGGATATACGGTGCGGCGGTCCGTAAACAGGCCTACCGGGACGCCAAGGTGCGCACCCTGGTGGAGACCGCGCAGCAGGTGCTCGGCCCCAGCGCGCAGGCACCCCACCTGCGCCTCGTCGACGACCAGGGGAGCGAACACCATCACCTCGCGATCGTGATCGTTTCAAACAACCCCTACGCGCTGGACCGCCCACCTCGGCGCGGCGCACGCCCGGTGCTCGACAGCGGACAGTTGGGGATCGTCATTCTCGACTCACCAAGCGAAAGCTCACGGCCCCCCGGGCGAGCCTGGACCGCGCCTGCTCTGGAGGTGAGTGCTCCCGCACCGGTGCACGCCGGAATTGACGGCGAGGCCGTGGATCTCAACCCACCCTTACGGTTCGCCACCCGACCCGCCGCGCTACTTGTCCGGGTCTCATCCCACCATCCGGGCGCCTTGCCGGCAGCGCGGCCGATGCCGCCCCGAGCGTGAAACGGCGTGAGGCGGGATGAGCGACGAAACAACTGAGTTGGCCCCGGTGGAACCGACGCCACCGCGGCCGCGACCCGCGGCGATCCGGATCGATGTAAAGACGATCTGGCAGGTGATCGGCGCCGTGGTCCTCACGCTCGTTGCCATCTGGACGCTGGACCGGGCCGCATCCATTGTTTCAATGGTGGTGTTCTCGATTTTCCTGAGTCTCTCCCTGCAGCCTGCGGTCAACGCCATTCACCGCCGGTTCGACATCAGGCGTGGCGCCGCCGTCGGGTTGATCTACGCCGCGGGCTTAACGTTCCTCCTGGTGATGATCTTCGTGCTGATACCCACCATCGGCGCTCTCGCCACCGCGATCAGCGAGCATGGGCCGGAGTGGTTGGACAATCTTGACGCTTGGCTGTCCGAGACGTTCGCCATCGACGTGCTCGGCGAGCATGGCTCTGGCGACATTCCCGCCGACGTCTCGCGCGCGCTGCAGTCGTGGGGCGACAACGTCTTGGGCGCATTCACCGGCGCGGCCAGCGCCGGTGTCAGCCTGGTCTTCTGGTTAGCCACCGTTGCCATGTTCACGTTCTACTTCACCGCGGACGCGCCGAAGATCCGCAACGCACTGCTGTCTCTTTTCAACCCGCGCATTCAGGCCAGGCTCGGCTGGACTTACGACCGCGCCATCCAGGAGACCGGAGGCTACTTCCACTCCCGGCTGATTCTCATGATCATCAACGGCCTCGGGTTCTTCATCACCATGGCCTTGGTTGGGGTGCCGATCGACATCTCCATCTCGCTGGCTCTCATCGGGAGCTTCGTCGTGGCGTTCATTCCGGTGATCGGCACCTATATCGGGTCCGCTGTGCCCGTGGTGATCACACTGGCGCTGCAGGGCCTCGTCCCGGCGATCATCGTCTTGGGATACGCGATCGTCTATCAGCTCATCGAGAACTACATTCTCAACCCGAGAATCAGCGCTAACACCATGACGCTCAGCGGCGGCCTGGCCTTCGGTGCCGCGCTCTTCGGCGGAGCCATAGCCGGGCCGGTAGGTGCCATCATGGCGATGCCGGTCGCCGCGCTGATCGCTGCGTTCATCGGCGAGTACGCGAAGACCAGAGAGGTCGTCTACCCGTCGCGGTATGACCAGTCGCCAATGTCGAGCTGACCCACAGTGGCGATGCTGACGGCAGGCTGGCCCTTGGCGGCCGGACCGCAGGGGAGCCCCGTAACCCTCAAGGCCGGTGCCGTTGGAAGCGCCGGTGAGCGTTATCTGGTATGGCCGGGTTGCCGGCACTGCTGAGGGACGGTGCGGTCGCATGCGGCGGCGACCATGGCGGCTGTTCCGGCGCCCAGGACGGAGCCGATCACCACATCGCCCGGATAATGCACGCCGGTGTGGACCCGGGAGTAGGCGACGCCACTGGCCAGCAGCCGAATCGGCACGGCCAGCCCGGGCAGGTGCCGGCCAACAGCGTAGGCGAATGCAAACGCCGAGGCGGCGTGCCCGGAGGGAAACGAGGTGGATCCGGGCATCGGTACGTGGCGAGCAACCACCCGGTCCGGCTCGCCGCGGTCTGGGCGCCTCCGCCGGGCCAACGGCTTGACGCCGAGATTGACGGTCGCGGACGTCACACCGATCGCGAGCACTCCCTCCAGCGCCGCACGGCGTCCGCGCCCACCGCCGAACACGGCGATCGTGGCCGCGATGCCCAGCCACAGGCGCGAACGGTCCGCTGCCCTGGAAAGTCGGCGGACTGGGCGGTCCAATTCCGGCGTGGGCGTTTCGGCCACAGCCTCGTACACCGCTCGGTCCACAGCCCCGAACTCGCGCAACGCCCGGACCCATGCATTCGGACCCTGACGTGCCTCTACTTGCCGTGCCAGCGCCTCTTCGACCGTCTGCTGTGGCCGGCCGCCGGACTCCTCAGACACGAGGAGGATCCCTGAGCTCAACCGCAGTGGCGCGCGACGCTGTGTGCCGGGATCGCAAAGTCAACTTCATCACAGGCAAATCTCCCTCCGATCGGAGCCATTCGAGGCTCGTCAGTCGAGTTCGTGCACGACGGCGATCGGACGGTCGACGTGGTGCAGAACCGCGTGGGCGACAGATACGAGCGGCATGCCAGTCATGGCGCCGTGGCCACGGCCACCCAGCACGACCAAGTCCGCGTCCGTGGCCCGCTCCTTGATCACGGCTGCCGGGTGCCCCACCTCGACCACCTCCGTCACGTCAAAGTCGGGGAGCTTCGAGCGCCATCCGGCCACCTGCCTGCTCACCATCCGCCGGGCGGCGGCCACGCTTTCAGTGTCGATCACGAATGCGTCAGCTACCAGCTGCTCGGTACGCCGCATCGCAAATACTGCCATCAACCGCGCCTTCCACCGGGACGCCGCAGCGAACGCGTACTCGACAGCGGCACGGCTGCGCGATGATCCGTCCACGCAGAGGGTGATGACTCGCTGTGCGTGTACACCGGCCGCCACGTCTCCGGGATCACAACCACGGGTACCCGGGCGTGCGTGGCGCAGGCGAGCGACGTGGATCCGAGCACCTTCTCGGTGAACAGACCGGCACCGTCCCGGCCGACCACGAGTGCGCGGGCCTGCGCGGACTCTCGCACCAGCACCCGGCTTGGGTACCTAGGGCGCGCAACGGTCGACACTTCGAGTCGGCGTAGCTGCTGGACTCAAGAATCTTTCGCGCCTCCCGGAGAGACTCCTCAGCCACCTCGAGAGCGGTCTTCGCCACCATCGTGGGTGTGACGGGGAGCTGTTCGTAAGCGTTCACCAAACGAAGCGGCCACCCACTGGCAGCAGCCTCCTGCTCCACCTACCGCATCGCGATCAGAGCGGACTCAGACCCGTCGATGCCGACCACAATGGGGCTGTTGACCACGTCTGTAGACATACGTGCTCCAGCCTCAATAGCAGGCGTGCATCTATCACTCGACCACTTATAGGTGTCAGCTACCAGGGACGAACGTCCCATCGTTGGCATGCCACGAGCAGCATGTCGTCAACCAGTCCGGGCCCCGTCGGCGTACCGGTCCAGCAGCGAGTTGGCTGATATGTCGAAACCGGCGGAGCTTCGGGCTGCTACGTGGCGCGGCCACCGCGAGATGGCACAGGCCTAGTGACCTGCGACCGTCAAGCGGTGGCCGCCTAGATCTGCAGATGGCCCGGACGGCTAAGCCTCGTCGGCTTGCCGTTCGGGGTCAGGTTCCTGCGTCCCTGGAAGGTGGTCAATGAAGACCGTACGTCTATGCCTGGCCGGAACACTCGCTGTCTCGGCTATTCGCGGTTGTCCCGGCCGCAGCTCACGACGGCGACCACGGCGGGCCTGGCGCGGCCGGCCCGACCATCAGCAGCCCGAGCGTCAACCTGCTGGCGAACGTCCCGCGATCGGTTGCTGTGCCCAGTCCGGCATGGCATTGTTCGGCAAGTACATGGTTGCAGCCAACTACGCGGGTTTCCGCATCATTGATTTTCTCCGACCCCGAGAACCCCGCCGTGGTCACCGACTTCCGGTGCAACGGCGCTCAAGGCGACGTGTCGGTGACGGGGAACCTGCCGTTCCAGTCCCTGGATTCGCCGCAGAGCCGCGGCGGCTGTGACAGCACCAATGTCACTGCTGCACTGCCACAATCTCGAACATGAGGACATGGCGATGATGGCCTCCTTCGTAACCGTGTGAGCGAGATCAACTGCGCGCTAAGCCCAGCTAGTCATCGGCAGACCTGCGTAGCCGCTTGACGTCGCCGCGGCGGCGTTTGCTCGCCAGCCGTCGCTCGATCGAGGCGCGGCTGGGTTTGGTTGCTCGGCGTGCTCGTGGCGGGGGCGTGATGGCCTGCTCCAGCGTATGGGCCAGGCGCATCTCGGCTGCCTTTCTGTTGCGCAGCTGGGAGCGGTGTTCAGAGGCGGTGACCGTGAGTACTCCGTCGGCGAGGCGGTCGGCCAGCCGGTGCAGCGCACGGGTCTTCAGGGTTGGTCCAAGAGCCGTGGACGCGGCCACGTCAAAGCTGAGTTCCACCCTGCTGTCGGTGGTGTTGACCGACTGACCGCCCGGTCCCGACGAGCGCGAGAAGCGCCAGCTCAGCTCGGCCTCCGGGATCACGACCGAACCGCGGATGCGCAACGGGCCGGGCATGGCGCTCATTTTGCCACCACTGAGGGACGAACAGCCCTGGCCACCGGCTACCCCCTAAGCGACAGCGCAGGCGCTAGCCACCGGTGGTTAGCGGTGCCCGACCCGAGACCTGTGGCGGGGCGCCCGCTTCAGCACGCCTCTTGAGGCCGCGGAGCATCCCGGTGGCCATGACGAAGTCCGCCGGAATGATGGTGCCAAGGTAGAACGCTGCGAACCATCGAGGCGACATCCGTCCGCGCACCCGTGAATGCACGCGGGTACTACCGTCGCCGACCGAGGTGAGAGCGAAGCTCCAGGTCCAGTTGATGCGAGCGTTGTACTTGTCGTCCCAACCCGGCGGAATATGCGAAGTCGAGGTCAGAACTAGCAGCCGAGGTGCGTCGACTTCGTAGACCACGTACTGCGCGGTGCCTGGCGGGCCGTCCGGAACGGTGTCGCCGACCCGGAGGTGCCGAACCAGGTTCGGGTCGAGGTGATCGAGACTGGACCAGTTGTTCGGAAACATCAGCCGGTCGACCCATTGTGGGGTGTAGTAGCCGCCGAGGTGCCAACCCATCTGGGTCAGCCACGGCCAGATCTGTTCGGGTCGGGCGCCGATCGTCACGGCGTGGTTAGTGACCATCTGTGGAGCGGGAACAAGTTCGTCTCCGGGCATTCGGGCGGATCGTTCGGCAGCGGTCGAACCGGCACGCCGGCCAAGAACTTGCACGGCGGCGTATCCGGCGAGCGCGGATACTCCCAGGTAGGCGGCGATGCGGGACACGGCGAAACCCTCCTGGTTGCCAGTCCACCTCCGGGTGACTTGGTCAGGACAGGGTCGAACGGCCCAACCCCGACGACCCTTTAAAAGGATTCCGCGGATCCGGTATGTCCAGCACAGCTCGATTCAGCGCTTGAAGAAGTCGGTCAACACCGGGGCGAGGACCTCGTCAGGAACACCGTGCCACTCGCCGGGCACGCTCTTGTGGGAGCCGTGGGGCAAGGTCTTGGCGACGATGGCGGCCATTCCAATGAGTTCGTCGCTACTTCCTCCGCTATTCAGGACGAGGGTCGGCACGTTCACCGATGCCAGGAGATCGACGGAGGTGGCCTCGCTGATCAGGCTGTCGTAAACCAGGGTGTGTGCGGCTGCTTCCATTGCCGGCCAGGAGTGTGTGTTCCGCATCCCGGCGATGATCTCATCGGGGACACCGATGCCGCTCAGGAAGTACTCCACCGCGTCCGCGGGAGGTCTGGTCGCCACCAGCTCAGTGAGTCCTTTGGTGAAGGCTGCCTGTGCCGAACGGTCCTCGGCCAATTCGATCGGCGGCTCGAACAACGCCATCTTCCTAATCGGAAGCCCGCCCGCCGTTGCGTGCAGTGCGAGTAGCCCGCCGGAAGAACTCGTGTACAGGAACGCCGATTCACCGGCTCTGTCGATGATCGCGGCGAGGTCGTCGATCTCTCGCTCGACCGCGTATGGCGCAGTATCAGTGCTGCCACCGCGACCGCGCCGGTCGTAGTGATAGACCGTGAAGTCGATCGCGAGAAGGCCGATCAGACCGCCGAACGAGCTGAGTTCGCGGTAGTGTCCGGCGCCGTCCACCAGGATGAGCGCGGGTCCAGTGCCCACCCGTTCGAATGCGATCACGGTCCCGTCCTCGGACGTCACCGTCTCGCTGGCCGCGCGATCCAATTTGATTCCTCCCCATTATCTGTACTGAACAGTACAGTACAAGGTTCTGTCTGTACTGTCCAGTACACTGCTGAGGCTTAGGAGGGCGCATGCCGAAAGCATCGGGTACCGAGCACGAGCCGAACCTCGTCGGCCGCTCTGCTCAAAAGCGACGGGCCATCCTGAGCGCTGCGCGCGAGGTGTTCCTCGAGCACGGCTTCCAGGTTGCCAGCATGGACGAGGTCGCCGCGCTCGCCGAGGTATCCAAGGTGACCGTCTACAAGCACTTCTCCGACAAGCAGAGCCTGTTCGTGGCTGTGATCACCGCCGCCATAGCAGAGGCCGAGGCCACTTCACGATCGCTCGTCGACAACCTGGGCAAGAGCATGGAAGTCGAGCAGGACCTCCGGACATTCGCCCGCCAGCACATCACCGTGGTGATGCAACCCCACCTCATTCAGATGCGGCGGGTCGTTATCGCCGAGGCGACGCGGTTTCCGGAATTGGCCAGGACCTGGCACCACGCCGGTCCCGAGCGTGGCCACACCAGATTGGCCGAACAGATCAAGCAACTCGCAGAGCGCGGCCTGCTGGACGTGCCCGACCCGATGCTGGCGGCCCAACACCTGAACTATCTGATCCTCTCTATACCGCTGAACGAGGCGATGTTCGCTGGGCGTGACAGGCCGTACAGCCGCCGGCAACTCCACCGTTACGCAGATGAGGCAGTACGCGTCTTCATGGCCGCGTACAGGGCTTGACTTCGGCTGTAGACACTGAGCTGCGGATCGG
>Ga0256867_10000869_pt1 | contig 12336 bp, 11 predicted proteins | sample RVTome_15_FD_185939 | JGI IMG/M metagenome (GOLD analysis project Ga0256867, IMG submission 185939) | Soil microbial communities from uranium-contaminated site in the Upper Colorado River Basin, Wyoming, United States - RVT150D86 (HiSeq) ... | reverse complement strand
TCAATAGGGACGGTTTGCGTGGGAACGGGGACAATCCATCCCTCGCTGGACTCCGTCGGCACGCTGGCACTCACATCACCAGGAGCAGCACTGCGGGTCGATCCCGATTCCACCTCGTCGAAGGCCGCCACGTCGATTTCGATACCAAACTGCACGTTCGCTTCTGCGAAGTATCCCTCGGGCAGGCGCTGGTTCAGATCGGAGGAAATGTAAGTCGCCCATGCGTTGTGGAAGGCATGCCAGTGGCGACGCACACTAAGCGGCGGTCGAAAGTGATCCTGCAACACCATGATAATCCCATCCGCTAACAACCCAACATTGCGGTCTAAGTCGGACATAAAGTCTAACATAAACGACGCCACTGCTCAGCCAGTAACGTAGGTCGATTACCCGCCACATCGGGCTGGTCAAAACACAGCGTTAACAGACGATCCACCACATCACAACTCTGAGCCACGGTCAACCCCGCTTGGCGCAACCGTCCAACCACCGTGCCTAACAGATAGAGAGCGCAATCGTCAGGCAGCGGGTCAGCTGTAGACGCGACCATCGCCATGTCGGATAATGGAGCCTCTAATGGGGACAGGCGCTGTGGCTGGCAGACGTCAGACAAAGGCGGCAGATGCGGTTCGAGATGGCGCAAGCGCTCCACCTGTTTGCGCACGCCGGGCAACGCCGGGTAGCGCTCTAACAGATCTAACGTCAACCGCAGGGCATAGAGCGCATCACACGTTTTTTGGTTCCGGCCATGCGGACAGGTCACCGTTTCGGCAGGATAATAGTGCACCGTGGCGTGAAACGACGACACGACCGGGCTCTCATCAATTTGCTGCAACAGCTTGACGATGCGATTTCGCTCTTTGCTATACCAATTGTCATGGGCCGAACGATCACGCCGGGGCTTCTCATCCAGGGCCGGCTTGGTCAGTTGATGCGCCGCGACCACCTGGGAGAGCACAAACAACCCGATATGGTCGTTTTGAGAAGCCGACTGATCCGACTGTAAGGCGTTGAGTTCTGCATATAATGTCTGCCGTTCGCCGTACCCCGTGGCGGGGGCAAAAGTCTCAATTTGATCGGCAAACCACTCCAAGAGGGACAATGACACGCCTGCATCTCCATCGTGGGCATTGCGCATGATCTACGAACCGTCGATCGCCCATCGTACTACAAAACCCGGCCTAAAACATCCACTGGCTGAGAGGAGTCAACATGCAACCCTGCCACATCCAACCCTGCCACCTACAACCCTGGCAGATCGGTCTGGCGGAGGCGCCGCCGGACGATGCAAGCGCGCTCCATGCCTTGGGACTCGGATTCATGGCGGCCCGCACCCTGCACGTTGCTCTGGAGTTCGATCTGTTCACCCATCTCGCCAACGCCCCTGGCTCCTTGCCTCAGGTAGCGCAGACGCTCGGGCTGGCGGAGCGGGCCGCGCAACGGCTGCTGCACGCCTGCGCCGCACTCGGCCTCGTGCGCCTAACCGAGGGGACGTACCAAAACGTGCCGCTGACCGACAAATATCTCGTCCGCGGCCGTCCCACTTATATCGGCAGCTATGTGCAACTGTTCGACACCCTCGGTTATCATCGCTGGGGTCAGATGAGCCAGGCTTTGCGTCACAACGCACCTGTCGAGGCGCTGGATCATCCCTATCGCTATCTCGATGACGACGACGACGACACGCGGGATTTTTTATCGGCGCAACACGACGGCTCAACCAGTCTCGGCTACGCCCTGGCGCGCCGGTTCGATTTTTCCCCGTTTCAGTGCCTGCTCGATCTCGGCGGCGGCGCCGGCACATATACGGTTGAAATCCTGCGACGCTATCCTCACATGCGCGCCATTCTCGTCGATTTTCCCCATGTCTGCCGCATCGCCGCCCGCACCCTGCAAGACGCAGGCTTAGCCGACCGCGTACACACGGTGGCGGGCGACTACGAACGCGACGCCCTTGACGCTCTAGCTGGACCGGCAGAGCCAGACGTCGTGCTGTGGTCCGGGAATTTACACGCCAGCAGTCCGGACCGATGCCGCCACATTCTGCATCAGCTCCGCGCTTTGCTACCGGCGCACGGCGCCGTGTTAATTCATGATTATTTGCTCGACGCCGCCGGTACAGGGCCTCTCATTCCGGCTTTGCTGGCGCTGCATCTCACCCTCGTCTCCGAACAGGGGCAGGTCTATAGCAGCGCAGAATTACGGGAGCTGTTGATACAAGCAGGATTTGCCGAGGTACAGATCGAATCATTTCTGCCGGGACATAGCGGACTCGTGATTGCCCATATGAGTTCGCCATGACGCAGGCCGAGCCAATCGAACCCACGCCTTACAGATACATACCGCGCCCGATTGCTTTCGTTTCCTCATCCTCAAACGTATCAAAGCCTTCACGCATCGGAAAGTGGACGACCGAGCGGATATTGCCCCACGGAATCAACACATAGGCTAAGTTTTCCTCGTGCTGGCGCTTCTCTGGTGGAATCAGAATGCCTTTGTCGTCACGCACGCGCGTGGTTTCCAACTTCGGATTTTCAATCCACAGTCCAATCGAATCACGCCCCACGGCTTTGGCGTAAAATTTCTTCTCCTTGATTCCAGCCGGATCCAACCCTTCGCTTTGAAAGACCATAAGCATCACGGTCTTATTCATGATCTCATCAATTGTCATACCGTTCTCCCCGGAACGACAGACTCAGTTTACGCTTCCGCATGCTACGATAACGACACCCGCTAACTCTAAACCAGAGGGATGTAGCGATGTTAGCGTAGTATGAGGGATAGTAGGAAATCCACCCCCGGTTTGCAAGCCTGCGCGCCTGACGCACCTGGCGTCGTCTCTTCGTACCCTAGGCCAGCACATGGGAATTGCATTCGGACCCGGAGTACAGTAGAGTGGAGGTGGCGGTGTAACCGCTCAGCGAAATTTCTCAAGTTCCTGGACAAAATGAACCCCGGCGTTTTTCCAGAGTCAAGAGGTGAATGGCATTCTGTTCGGGCACTGATGAGGTGAGGGACACGACGAGTATGGGCATCGAATACGGTATGAAAGGCGGCGCCCTGCGCTGGATACGCAACCCCTTTACGGGCTCCGTAACGTACTTTAATGAAATCCATCGCAAACCTCATTCATTCCGCCGTCTCACCAATCCCCAAAACGTCGCGCCGCCAACCCCGCTGTCGCCCGAGGCTCTCGAGGCTGAAAAACAGCAGGTGCAAGGCGCCTGCGTGTTTTGTCCGGGCAATGAAGCGCGCACCTTGCATGAGGTCATGCGGGTGCCGTATGGCGACCTCTACCCCACGGCGGCCATTCCGGGCGGTTACCAGCCCGAGGATTGGGCCATGCGGGTGATTCACAATATCATACCGCGCATCCCGGAGGAATGTACCGGGGACCGCAATGAATCCTATGTCATTATGGAAGACGCCCGGCATTTCTTGCCAGGTGCGACCCGTCTCAACGACCTCATGTGGTCGGGGGCGCTGACAGCCGACCATTTCTATCGGGTGTTGCGGCTCGCCGCGGAGGTGATCGGGCATTCGTTTGACAATCCCGCCGTGAAATCCGTCCTCATTCGCAAACATCAGGGACGCGAATCCGGCGCCTCGCAGCCCCACATTCACATGCAGGTGATCGGTGCCGACCGCATCTTTCCCGATATCGAACAGGAGATGGAGGTTACCGCCAAGCAGCCAGACATCTGGCAGGACAGTATCGATTTCATGCACACCTTCGGCTTTAACCTCGAAGCGAGTGATGGAATCGTGTCGCAGTGGTCGTCATTCGGCAAATTTCCACGCCACTTCGAAGTCATCTCACTACAAGATTGGCAACCGCTGCATACGCTTCCGGACGGCCGCTTACGCCTCTTTTCGCAATTTATCTACCGCCTCTTACGCGCCTTAGGTCCCGATCCTTATGATCTAGAAATCCATCACGGCGAGGGCATCCCGTTGCACATGCATTTAAATGCCCGCCGTTATGTATACGCCAACATTGGCGGCACCTTGAACTCGCCTTCGGACCTGGCGGAAAATGTCTTGCCGCCAACGCGTGACATGGTGCAACAGTTAGCTCGCCAGATGCACACTGCATGAGAAGGAACTCCCACTGATTCCCCTACCCCACACCGTCCTGTTACCGCCATCTCGTACGTCTGTGTGCCACTGTACAGATGAAAAAGCGTTTGACATCCAGCCCTGGTTCTCGGCTACAATCCCTTATAGAGTGGCCTGCTACGAGGCCTGAGCCGCTGCCAAGGAACACTATGAGTGAGCGCTCGTTTCTAACCCACTTCGCCCGAGAAAACCTGGAAACGCTGAATCTTCGCCGCTTTTTCGGTGATTATCGCACCTTTGCGTTCGCCCCGGATGCCTATCACCTGGGCATTGGGGAAATTGCCAATATCACCGCTGACGCCACCTGGCAAACGATCATCCACACGTTTTACGGCGATGCGCGGCTGTTATCTCGGGCCACTATGTACTCCGGCACGCGAGGTGAGCGAACCGCCAATCAGGCCATGGCCGAACATCTCGGCCAACTCCTGGGACGCATAGACCTGGACGAACAACATGTCGTGTGCTACGACGGCGGCCACAATGCCATCAACGGAATCCTGCGGGCTTGTGTGGCCCCACTCGGCTCAGCGCAAGACGAGCGGCAATACGTCCTGCTGCCAACCCCCTGCTACCCGTATTTTCCGACTATTTTGACGTTGCACAGCGGCGCCATCGCATACGTCGCCTACTCGGCCGAAGACGTGGTGCACGGCATTGAAACCCTAATCAACCCGCAGGTCGGAGTGGTCCTGATCAATACGCCCCACAATCCCACCGGCTATGCGTTGACATCGGAGCAGGTGGAGCGCATCAACCGGGCGGTGGCCCCCTACGACTGTGTGTTGGCCGTCGATATGGTCTACGCGCTCAATGCCCTGGAACCGGAGGCCATCCGGGCGTTGGCCGGGCTCGATCCGGCGCGGACGATTTATATCGACAGTTTCTCCAAAAAATTCGGTCTGCCCGGCTTTCGTCTTGGCTATGCGGTCTGTACCAATCCGGAGCTGCTCGAAGCCCTGCGCATGATGAAAGCAGCGGAATCGATCTGCGCCAGTAATGTCAAACTTCTGTTCGGTGCCCATTTGCTACAGCATCACATGGGCATCGCGGAGACCACGGCACGCGAGATTCGCCAGCGCTATTACGCCTTCCGCCAGGCGATTGACGGCATCGAAGAATACGGCATCGAACTCCCCCCGCCCAGCGCGGCGGCCAATGCCTTTTACTTGCCTTTGTTCCTCGACCGCTTGTTGCAACGCAGCGGTCTCAGCGCGGACGACTTCAGCGCGATATGCCAGGACCGCTACCGCCTTGAAGCAGTGCCCGGCACGCGCATGTATCCGCCACTCGGCCCGGCTCAGGGCACATTGAGTGTGTCGCAAGGCAAAGCCCGTATCGACACGCCCGGGCCGGTGGTTTACGCGCCGGATTTTGCTGCCAAACAACGGCCGTTCTTGCGCCTCTCGTTCGGTATCGAACCCCGTATTGATGAGGCGGCCCAACGCCTGCTTCAGGCTTGTGCTGAAACCTTTGTCTCGTAGGATCTCGGCATGCGCTATCAACTTCTCGCCCTCGATGTAGATGGTACCCTGCTCGACCCCGTAGGAGATCTTCGCCCCACGGTGCGTCAAGCGGTGTTAGCCGCGCAGGCGCGCGGTTTAAAAGTGGTGATCTGCACCGGACGCCGCTTCCGCACCGCGCGTGCGGTGGCGGAGGAGTTGGGCCTGACCGGGCCTCTGGTCGTGCACAACGGCGCCCTGATTAAAGACTTCGCCTTCGGTGCGACGCTGCACAACAGTTATCTGCCGCCGCCTGTCTATCAGCAGGGTCTTGCCCTGCTCAGTCAGGTCAGTACGCCGCTGGTCTATATCGACGCGTTCCACGAGCATATTGATATCCTCACCTGCTCGCTGGAGCGGGCCCATCCCTTTCAGCGCGCCTACCTGCAAGCCACGGCGGACCATTGCCGCATCGACGTCAATATCGACACGCTACCGTTGCACGGCGTGGTGATGCTGAGTATCATGGCGGATGTGACGAGCCTCAGCGCCGTGCGCAGTCGGGTCGAGGCGGCACTGGGCCCACATGCCCGGGTGAATCTCCTCGCCAATAGTCAGAAGTACCAAGGCCATATTTTGGAAATCATTCATCCTGCAGCATCCAAATGGCAAGCGTTACAACAGCTTGCGGCTCAGGAAGGTATTGCGCCGGAGCAGATTGTGGCCGTGGGAGACGATTGGAATGACCTGGAAATGCTTCGTCATGCCGGCCTGGGAATTGCCATGGGCAATGCCCCTGACGGCGTGCAAGCAGTCGCCGATCATGTCACGGCGAGCAATGCTGAAGACGGCCTGGTGCAGGCCCTCGACCGTTTCGTGCTCAACCCCCAACACTCCTGAACAGCAAAAAGGCACCTCACATGATTTATGGCATTGGCGTCGATCTGATCGAAATCGATCGCATCAAGCAGGCAATTGAACGCAACGGCCAACGATTTGTCGACCGTGTCTATACCAAAGCCGAGCAGGAATATTGTGCGCAACGGCCCTCATTTGCCTGTTATGCCGCCCGCTTCACGGCCAAAGAGGCGTTTCTCAAAGCGTTGGGAACGGGATTGCGTAAGGGCATGCGCTGGCAGGATATCGAAGTCTACACAGATGAACTGGGTAAACCCCATGTGCAACTGCACGGCTATCTCGAAGAGCGCGCCAAACAAGAAAAATTTGAGCGCGTGCACCTTTCTCTGTCGCATAGCTCGGCCTATGCCATCGCTCAGGTGGTCATTGAACAGTAAGGTAACGGACTGAGGCGGCCCGCACGAGATGAGACGCGACCCGCTTGAAATGAGAAAGGACTGCGCCATGCCTCAGGTGTTTTCTCCCACTATGTCGGTCGAGGTGCTACCCCTGACCTTCATCGATGTCGAAACCACCGGGCTGGATGTCGACAAGGGGGATCGGATTTGCGAAGTCGCCCTCCTGCGGGTTCAAGATACCCGCGAAGTGGCCCGTTTTTCCTCGTTGGTACAACCGCAGCGCGCGGTCTCTGCCAGAGCGACGGCCGTGCATGGCCTGACGGATGACATGTTGCTCACCGCCCCGTGCTTCCCAAGTCTCATCGCCACGCTACGGCCGCTATTACACGATACCGTTTTGGTAGCGCACAACGCCCAATTTGATATACGGTTCTTGCGCCACGAATTCGCTCTGGCGCAACAGGAACTGCCACCGCTCGCCAGTATCGATACCCTCGCTCTCGCACAAGCCTGGTATCGCTTCTCGCACAATAGTCTGGAGGCGATTGCAGCGGAACTCGGCCTCAACAATGACGTGCGGCACCGCGCTCTAGCCGATGTGCTCACCACCTGGCAGATCTGGCAACGCTTCATCGCCGACAAGCACGTTGAGGGCCCTCTGACCCTGGCGCATGTCATGCATCCAAACGACCGGCGTTCCGCCGCTGAGCTGGAGGCGCTCACCGACATCTTGCAAGCTGCGCTCGCGACCCGAAGTCTCTTAAATCTGCGCTATAAAGCCAGCAATGCGGAAGAAACGCACCGGGTGATTCAGCCACTTGAGTTGCAATACGAGCGGGGGTATAGCTACCTGAGAGCCTATTGCCAGTTGCGGCGGGACGAACGTCACTTTCGCTTAGATCGCATTATGGAGCTGGAACTGCTGGGCCAGAACTCACCGTGAGAGAGGTAAGCGGAATCAAATCATGCACGCCGTCGCGGCGGACGCCGGATTGAATACGGCGCTCCACTTCAATGCTACAGGCCGGCGCCTGCCCAAAGACTTTGTGCCAAATATCCTGGCTTTCCATGCACAGATAGAGTTGCTCGTCATCGATATAGCGCCGCAGCCACGATCGCATCTTGGCATACATTTCCACCCGCAAGGGTTTGAAATAGCGCATTTTGCCATCTGCTCCCGGAAACAGTTCGGCATCCATAATGCGGCTTTTGGCAAACCGCTGGCGCACGACCTGCTCCAGTGCCGGAGCAAAGCGCAAGCTGCCCATGCTCAAGGTGGCGATATCCTCCGGCGCGAGAGTCTCGAATACCTGATCGACAAACGGCTCGTAATCAGCTTCCCAGCCGGGATAATACAGCAGCGGATCAAAATGCAAACCAATCAGATAGCCCGCCTCGTGGCATCGCCGAGCCGCTTGCAGACGCGCCGCCAGCGACGCCGTTTTGTGTTCTTCCCGCCGCACCACGGCCTCCGGGTTAATCGACCACGACACCATGACTCGCCCTTGCGGATCGTGTTCGAGAAGGCCGCCGACAAGATCACTCTTGGTTTTGAATTCGAACACGACGTTCGGGAATTGCCGTAAAAACGGGATCAGGAGGCCGGATAAGCCGGTAATCGGATCGAGAGATAAGCTATCACTAAATTCACCGGAGCCAATTCGCACCGGGTGGTGCGGCTGGGCCCGCAAGAGAGTGGCTAATTCGTCGAAAAGCAACTCGATATTGGCGTACACCGTCAGATAAGGGGTGTTGATGTAGTCTTGCAAATAGCAATACGTGCAATCGTAATTACAATTCGACATCACATCTACAATCATATAGCCACAACACAACTGGTGCTCGCCATGGCGGCTGGAGGCGCCTGGGCAGGGCCGGACAAAACGCCCTTGCTGAGCCGTGAGATACAGATGCTGCTTCGACGTCGTCATGCGCGCGGCCTGCGTTAACGGCGGGGTTAAGGGCGGAGGTCCATCAATGACCCTTGTCGGCACATCCGGCAGGGCTCTTCGGACATTCTCCGTAATTGGACTCTGCAATACCTGACGATCAATCCACACCCGCTGGGGACGATAAACACTGCGCATCGCACGCCTCATGCTCTGTCTAAAGTAGAAAACACGATTCTCATAGTACTATAACAGACCGCTCAGCGAAGACAACTATGCACGCTGTTTTTCCTGGAGTGGCCTCGCCCCGCCATGCGTCGCGATCGAAAATCGGCGCACCTTTAGCCGTTCAAATTATGACGAGGCAGCAGCCTCTGACGGTGCAGTGGGAAATTTCGAAGTACAAGCCGGCGATATGGTGAGGGTGCTCTAAGCCGCCAAGACGCCTTCCAGGATGCCCCAAAGGGACTCTGAAATTCAGAGCCCCCGTGGTGATTTGCCGGGTTCATCAATGGCTTCCCTGCAAATCTGAAAAATGAACGGGCGCCGGACTCTCAAGCGCTGCATGAACTGCTTAAAGAAAGTCTATCTACATGCCTCTATCGTCATATTGAAAAACCTTCTTTAGGCAAATCAATGGTCGATCGACTTGAGGCGGATAAGATGACGACCCATTGTAGATAATTTTAGGCACGGGTCTTCATTGGGGCCGGTTCACAATATCGACCAGTTCTTCTAAAGGGGCTGGAAAGCAAAGATTGGGATCACTAATATTTTCACGCAGCGGATATACGGCATGGCGCAATACCGCTGGCAAGTCTGACCAGCCCTGGCGCGCGGGAATCGGATGTTTCTGTGCGATGGGGCACCCGTGACAGTCATACTGTAGCACCACATCGGGTTGCGCCTCTCTAATCTCGTCCATCGTCACCCACTTCGCTGGATCGCCAGGCTGGGCGAACAGCGGCCTGCCGCCGACGAGCTGGATTAAATCCGGGGCTAAATGCCCGCCGACCAGAATGGTGTGCGCGGGGTCTGCAACCCGCCGGTCCGGATTCGGGTCGTAGGTCGTGCAGACGCAATATTCGAACAGGACAGTTGGTGCTGACGGCCATTCGGTCAGTCTCGCCGTTGCCTCGGCACGCTTCATGGCCAACTGTTCGATTAAAGCGACGGCTTCCGCCAATTTACCGAGCCGCGAACCGATTTGCGTAAGGTGCTGATCCAGATCTGCAAAGGTCCGGGTATCGAAATGCAACAGCGCTCCATCCGCCACACCAAGTGTCTGAGCCTCATGCACGCCGAACGGCCCCGACCCCGAGGTGAGAATGACGTCCGGCTGCAGCGCCTTGATGGGGTCGGCCTCAGCGAAAGGCCAAACGCCAACCACGGGGATCGATTGCCACTGCTGTACGCGCCGTGCCGCCGTCTCCTCCGGTAGGCGCCACACCGTCACATATTGCCGGATCGCCGGCAAACAGTGTGCCGTTCGCCCCACGACAACATCGTCCGCGCCCAGCGCAAACAGCATCATCGAGACATTCGGCGATAGCGACACAACGCGGTGCGGTGCGGTCATGGGTGACTCCTGGTACAGGTTGAGACGAAGCGTGGCGCCAGACTCGCTTTGCTACCCATATGGATGTGAATGTACGACGCGAGCACATTTTGCCACACAAACCCTTCGCGGCGGCCCGGTTGATCGATCACCTCGTAAGCCGATGGCAGGATATCCATGCCGTCGTCCGGCATAGCTGAAAAATGAAACTCATGGCCCCGCACCGTTTCTCCAGCCACCAACAAGCAATTGTTCTGCTGCGCCTTAACAGTTCGATAACCCAGCGTGAGACGGGCGCCTTGCATGGTGGAATGGCCCGGTAACACACCGGCCATGGCATAATAACGTCCGTCGAGATCTTCAATGCTCTCGCCCAAATACATCAGGCCGCCACACTCCGCGTAGATCGGCAGACCGCGCTCGGCCGCGGCCCGAATGGCGTGGCGCATGCCAAGGTTTTGCGATAGCGGCTCAGCAAACAACTCCGGAAAACCGCCGCCAATATAGACGCCACCCACGTTGGACGGCAACGCCGTATCTTCGAGGAGGCTAAAGGGCACGATTTCTGCCCCCCAGTCTGCCAGGAGATCGAGGGAATCGGGATAATAGAAGTTAAACGCTTTGTCCATCGCCACGGCAATCGACGTTTGCGGCGCGATCGGTGCAGCCGGAAACAGCGTCCTCGAGTTTGACTCTGCTACCGGCGTCTCTGACGCCACCGCCAGTAACTGGTCCAGGTCGAGAGTTGCCGCCGCTTGCATGGCCAACTGTTGGTAATACTCAGCGGCCACACGACCCTCGGCGGTTGGGATCAGGCCAAGATGCCGTTCCGGAAGCGTAAACGCCTGACGGCTGGGCAAGTAGCCGAGAGAGCGCACGCCGGCCAGGTGCAGTGACGGCAGGGCGAGATCAAGGTGAAGGTCACCCGCAATGCCATTCAGAATGACACCGGCCAGATTCAAGTTGGCATCGAACCCTTTGAAGCCGAGGGCAACGGCCCCGACGCTGCGCGATGATTTTGACGCATCCACCACCAATACCACCGGCAAGCCGAGCAATTTGGCCAGTTGGGCCGTGCTGCCGGCCTCGTCATCTCCCGTCGCGCCGTCGTATAGCCCCATCACGCCTTCGATCACGGCGATATCTTGGCCGGCCATGGCGCGGTGAAACAATTCCCGAATCGCCTCAGGCGCGAGCAGCCAGCTATCCAGGTTGCGGCACGGCACACCGCAGACCGCACTGTGGTAAGACGGATCAATGTAATCGGGTCCCACTTTGAATGGTTGGACTTTGTAGCCGCGCGCGGCCAAGGCGCCCATAATCGCGGCGGCAACCGTGGTTTTACCGACGCCGCTGGCGACACCGGCGATCACGATCCCTTTCATATGCGTACCGTCCGATAGGGCTGAAAGGCGGTGACAAGCGGCCCTATTTGGCCCGGTGGGAGGTCGAGCTTCAGGACGGCTGCATCAGGAATGCGACCATCAAAATATTCCGGGTGCACAATCTGGGCCAGGATTTCCAATCCCTCGACCACGCGTGGACCGGGACGGCTGAAGTAGACATGATCAATCACATAGACTTCGCGGCTACGCACCGCCTGGAGATCCCACCAGCCGTCTTGTTCGGCCAGGTAGCTGAGTTCGCCTAAAGAACGTTCCAGGCTCGACGAACACGGCGTGATCAACAAGATCTCCGGATCGTAGTCGCGCACCGTCGTCCACTCGAGCCGCTGCGCCGCGCAACCCGGGCTAAACAAATCGTCTCGGCCGCCAGCCAGTATTTTCAATTCTGGAATCCAGTGTCCGCCTGCCACCAGCGGGTTGATGCCTTCGAGCGACATCAGCCGCGGCTGGTGCTGCGCCTGGGCGACGGCGGACACCACGGCGTCAATGCGCGCCTCAAGCGCAGCGACGAGGGCGTGAGCCGCCTGAGACGTATCTGCAGCACGACCGACTGCCGTGATGCTCTGAAGAATCTCGCCGACGGTGCGAGGACTGAGAATCATTAGCTCAGGAGGCGGATCTATGCCGTTGAGGGCGCGTTGCACATCGTCGGCTGCGGCATCGCAG
>Ga0256867_10000868_pt1 | contig 12362 bp, 13 predicted proteins | sample RVTome_15_FD_185939 | JGI IMG/M metagenome (GOLD analysis project Ga0256867, IMG submission 185939) | Soil microbial communities from uranium-contaminated site in the Upper Colorado River Basin, Wyoming, United States - RVT150D86 (HiSeq) ... | reverse complement strand
GAATCTCCCCTCCTCTCCGATAGAACCGAGCATTGCGCTCGGCAAGCCTGCAGTAATACTTATCCCGCCCTGGGAGTTCAGGCGAAAACGCTGACGCGCTGGTCGGCGAATGTCCGCTTTTGGCCGAAAGCAGACATCCCGTCATCTCCGTAACGGCCATTTTCCCTGCGCAAAACTTCCCAATGCGATTGGTTCATCCGATGTGGCTGCGCCATACTCGAGTGCCACGATTTAGGGGGGTGCCCCTGCTCCGAAGAATCGGACCCGACGCAGGGGTACCCTAAACGATTCGCCCTACTTGATTTTGCCTATGCTAGATATACTAAGTGGGTGTGGGAGGCATGGTAGAGATAGCGGTCTTGCGCCTCCTAAGAAAATTCCATGTTGCGCTTTCTTTCCCGCTTCTTTTCCCCGGATATCGCAATCGATCTCGGGACTTCGAACGTCCTCATCTATGTACGCGGCAAGGGGATTGTCCTCGACGAACCTTCGGTCGTTGCACTCCGGCAGGAGGCCGGAGCTCAGGGCAAGGAGGCGATTCATGCCGTCGGTCTCGCCGCCAAGGCCATGCTCGGCCGTACCCCAGGGGGCATTAGGGTTATAAGGCCCCTTAAGGACGGGGTAATCTCCAACTTCACCGTGACTGAGCTGATGCTCAAATACTTTATCCGCAAGGTGCTCGAAACTCTCATATTCAGACCCCGTCCGCGGATCATTATCAGCGTTCCTAGCGGTGCAACCCAAGTCGAGCGGCGCGCGATTCGTGAGGCGGCAATTAGCGCCGGTTCTTCAGAGGCATACCTGCTGGAGGAACCGATGGCGGCGGCGCTTGGCGCTGGCCTTCCGGTAGGCGAGCCACGCGGTTCGATGGTGGTGGATATTGGCGGTGGCACGACCGAAGTCGGCGTGATTTCTCTAGGCGGCCTTATCTATTACGCGTCGGTGCGCGCGGGTGGTGACAAGTTTGATGAAGCCATCATCAACTACATGCGCCGCAATTACGGCATGTTGATCGGCGAGGCGACGGCTGAGCGGGTCAAGAAGGCGATCGGGTCTGCATTTCCGGGGATGGAAGTGCGCGAAACGGAAGTAAAGGGCCGAAACCTCTCGGAGGGCAGTCCGCGCAGCTTCACCATATCAAGCAACGAGATTCTCGAAGCATTGAGCGAGCCGCTCAGCAGCATCGTGACGGCCGTGAAATCCTCTCTTGAGAATGCTCCTCCTGAGCTCGCCGCAGACATCTTCGAAAAGGGCATCGTGCTGACGGGCGGTGGAGCGCTATTGCACAATCTCGACCGGTTGCTGAATGAGGAAACGCAGCTGCCGGTAATGGTCGCCGAAGATCCCCTGACCTGCGTCGCACGCGGCTGCGGCCTAGCGCTTGAGCTGATGGATAAGTCGGGAATGCAGTTCGCCGCTGATTAAAAGGCCGCCGGCTCCTCGATCGTTGGGTGTCCGCTTTCGGCCAGAAGCGGACGTTGGCGGACGCATTTAAGGAACGTGTTTAGTCCAAGCAAACTGGCCGAGATCTAGCCGTATCGGCTGACAAGATTCGTCGCTCTTTCCAGACGACGTGCCTGGGCCTCGTTCGATGTTCACACGCTTGCGGTTGGTCATCGTAGCCAACCGCAGACGTGGTGATCGATTGCTGTCGCCGCCAAGCGACAACAATGAGTTTTCATGTTGCTTTCTTTCGAGACTACCGAAGGCATTGCATCTTGCTGAGGCGTTTGCAATACTTTCCTCGCGCTGGCACGAGTTGCCAGTGGTTTTGTCGCCCGTAAGAAATCAATCTACCGGACCAAAGGAGCTAACATGAAACAGCTACTTGCAGTAGTTCTAGCCGGGTCATTTGCGTTAATGGTCGCCGCGCCCGTCGTAGCAGCTGAACCGAGTAAAGAGGACATTGCCAAGGCGTGCAAAGGCAAGAAGGCTGGCGAGGAGGTCACCATTGGCGGTAAGAAGGTGAAGTGCCCGGCGGCAAAGAAATAAGGGGCACGCAGACGCGGAAAGGCGAGAACAAGGTTAAATAAAAGACTTGATCGATAACCCACGGGCGCCTGATTCGCGTCCATTGCGCATTTGGACCCCGCTGCGGCGGGGTTTTTGTTTGTGACGCGCTTTTCGCTCGCCGCAACACAAAACATCCTCGTGAGGTTTCTTCGGATCTGCGCAGTGCACCTTTTGGATCGAACGGTGAACCTCATGTATTGCGTGTGTCTAATAAATATCAATAGTCGTTCAGAACCCATATCCGTATGATCAACTCTGCTACCGCCCATCCGCCTGTAACGATTCCTGGAAACTCTAACTAGAGAGGAATGCATTGTCGCCGTTCAGCAACGCGATCCAAGAAGCCGATACCGAGCACGAGATCTTTTTCCTGCTCGTCGCCCACATCGAGGCGCTGCGTTTTTGTGACCAACTAAGATTGCTGCCCTGGCAGACGCGGGACCTTCCGCTGGCCGGGTCCGATGATCTCAAAGCGCGGATTTATGGCCTGCAGCTGCGCGGCAGGGCGTCCGATGTGGACGGCGGTAGCCGCCTCGTCGTCGAGGAGACGATAGATGTCTTCCGGACTGCTTTGCGGCGCCTTGCTTTCCTGCAAGCCGACGGTGGCCTGGCTCACAGGATGCCTGAGCAGGTCATGGGAACGGGTGACAGACGATGCTTTCTGCCAAAAGCACTCGCTCGTCAAACCGACGAAGAGTGTGGATAGAAACGAGCTAATCCGCTAGAGCACTCACACACCCGCTTCGGCGGGGTTTATTCTTATCCGACGACGTCCGCTTTGGGTCGAAAACGGACATGCCACAACCGGCACAATTGCTGCCTAGTTGGATAAGCGGACGTTTTACCCCGGCATCATTGGGTGTGGGCGAACTGTGCCTGAATTGTCACTGGGTGTGCTTTGATTGTGACTGGATCAGGCTGGAAATCGCGTTGGCAAGCGTTGCAGGCTACTGATTTAATACGTGAGGACGGTAGCGCGCAACGGTGTGATCAATGCATTCCTGGATTGCGCGCTTACTTCGGTTTGCGCGGTTTTTCGAGGCCCGCGAGCTGGAGCCAGAGGTCCCGGGGCGAGATAACAGGAACGCCCGCGACCTCGCCGAGGTCGAGCAGTTCTTTGTCGCCGGTGACGAAGACATCGGCTCTGCCGGCGATGGCGCAGCCAAGAATGGCAATGTCGTCGGTGTCCTTGACCGGAACCACGGGGCGCTCGTTCGACGCGATTACCTCGCCTTCGGTCTGCAACAGGCCGACGAATCCGTCGACGACCGGCTTCGGCAGGCGAAACCGATCGGCAAGGACGCGTTCCAGCTCCCTTAACACAGCCTGGCAGGTCAGCAGCTCATGCTCGTGAAGGACGCTCTCCAGGAGCTCGCTGCAAAGGCCTCGTGTGGCGATGCTGCTTGCGAGAACGTTCGTGTCGAGGAAGATCCTCACGAGACGCTGCGGAAAACGTCCTCGTCGGTCAGATACCCAGCAGCGGCAGCGTAGGGCATGGCCTCCCGGCGGAGGGCGCGGAATCTCTGGATCGTCAATTGTCGGCGCAACGCTTCGCGCGCGACCTCGCTCTTGGTGCGGCCGGTGCGCCTGGCCAGACGCGCCAGCTCACGATCAAGTTTTTCGTCGAGACGTATCGTCAAAGTAGCCATCGATGTGCCTTCCGATGAAATCGTAAGACATTGTAACACACCGGCCGGTCCGGCCACAGGCTGTAGGGTCGTGGGTTCAAATCCTGCCGGGCGCGCCAGATTCAAGCAAAAGGCCTGCGCGGTGCAGGCCTTTTGTTCTTTCCGGGCTACGGGGGGTGGACGGTGGGTTGGTTCCGGGCGCGGCAAAGCGTTGCCGCCCATGTTCTTATCGGCTAGCTGTCCTCGTCGAGGAACGTACGAAGGTGCTCCGAGCGCGAGGGGTGGCGGAGCTTGCGTAGCGCCTTCGCCTCGATCTGGCGGATGCGTTCGCGTGTGACGTCGAACTGCTTCCCGACCTCCTCCAGCGTCTGGTCAGAGTCCATCTCGATGCCAAAGCGCATGCGCAGCACCTTTGCCTCGCGAGGCGTGAGCGTAGCGAGCGCGTCCTTCGTTGCACCGCGCAGGCCGGCGTACACCGCCGCTTTGCTCGGCGCGAGCACCGACGTATCCTCGATAAAATCGCCGAGGCGCGCATCCTCCTCCTGGCTGACCGGCGTGTCCATTGAGATCGGGTGCTTGGAGACGGTCAGGAGCTGCCGGACCCTCGCCTCGGGCATGTCCATTTTCTCGGCCAGCAGCGCCACATCGGGCTCACGCCCGGTTTCCTGCAGGAGCTGGTTCAATTTTCGGTTCAGCTTGCTGATTTGCTCGATCATGTGCACCGGTACCCGGATGGTCCGCGCCTGGTCCGCGATCGAACGCGTGATCGCTTGCCGGATCCACCATGTCGCATAGGTGGAGAACTTGTAGCCGCGGCGGTATTCGAATTTGTCCACCGCCTTCATGAGGCCGATGTTCCCCTCCTGGATGAGGTCCAGGAACGGGAGTCCCCGGTTGGTGTACTTCTTGGCCATCGCGATCACAAGCCGCAGGTTGGCCTCCGTCATCTGGCGTTTCGCCCGGTGCGCCTTCGCCTCGCCGGTGGACATCTCGCGATTGATCGCTTTCAAGTCCTTGATCGGGATACCGATGCGCGCCTGGAGGTTGAGCAGCTCCTGCTGCTGTTCCACGATCGCCGCCTCAAAACGTTCCAATGTCTTGCTCCAGGGGCGCCGCGCCTCGATCTCGCTCCTGATCCAGCGCAGGTTCCCTTCTTTGCCGGGAAGTTCCTTGATGAAGTGAAGGCGGGGCATATTTGCCTTGTCCACACACACGACCATAATATTGCGCTCACGAACCCGGATTTCCTCCGCCTGGCTTCTCACGCTGTCGCACAGCGCCCTGATCTGCTCCGCCGGGAAACGAATCTTCATGAGCTCCCTGGAAATGGCATCCCTCGCCCGCAGGTAAGAGCGGCCGCGGGGGCCATTCCTGGAGAGCGCGCGCATCATCGGGCGGTAGTGACCGTGGATTGCCGCGAAGCGTTTGAGAGCCTCGCCTTTCAGTCTGAGCATCGCAGCGCTTTGCGCCGGTTTATCCTCGTCCTCCGGTTCCGCGGACTCGGGCGCTTCCTGAAGGTACTCGTCCGCCGTCGGAAACACTTTCGCAGTCAGCTCCTCCCTGGACTCAGAGTCGATGACTCCATCGACGACCTCGTCGATCGGCGTCTCGCCTTTTCTGATCTTCTCAGCGAGCGCGAGGACCTGCTCGATCGTCGTGGGGCATGCCGAGATCGCACGGATCATGTGGGCCAGGCCGTCCTCGAGGCGCTTGGCGATCTCGATTTCGCCTTCGCGCGTGAGCAGCTCGGTGGAGCCCATTTCACGCAGGTACGCGCGTACCGGATCGGGGTTCGGGGCAAAATCGAGAGCCACGGCCGAGAGCGCAGCTTCCGCTTCCTCCACTGCTTCCTCGACCGGAACGGACGCCGACATTTCCGCCATGAGCGGGGCCTCCGCATCCGGAGCCCTGTCGCAGACCTGTATACCCATGTCGTTGATCATGCCGATGATGCTTTCGATCTGCTCGGCATTCAGCACATCATTCTGGAGGTGATCGTTGATCTCGGCGTAGGTCAGATAGCTGCGCTCCTTGCCGAGTACGATGAGATTCTTCAGCTGCTCGCGCTGCGCGTCAATGTCGCCGGGGCGAAACCCCTGGCGATCGACCCGGTGGCCCATCGCGCGTCGCTTGGCGGCAGGCTCGCGGGAGGAACGCGGCTTGTTCCCGGTTCCGGCGTGGGTAAGCCGTACGTTGCTTGGCGTACCCCTCCGCGTCCCGTCGTGGGACGCCTGCGGCTGTTTGACTGATTCGAGCGGGCGCCTGGTTGGGGCCTTCACCCTGGCGATCCGCTTATCATCGGGATCGCCGGTGGCGAGCGAGCGCCGTCTTGTCGCCCCCTTGGATCGGATCCGCCCGCTGAGCCGCGTTAACTTGACCGTCGATTGTTGTTTGCGCGCGTGACGTGCCCCGGCCTTGGCGGGCGCCTTCTTGCGCCCTACAGACTTAACCTTCGCTCTCGTCGCCTTTGCCAAAGTGGGATTCTATTGCAGGAATCGGACGGATTGACGGAGGCAGATACTGATCCGAGCAGCCCCGGGGAACGGATCATGACACCGTTGAGCAGACCCCACAAGCTGTTTACGAGCCCGCAGGACAGTTACATACACGCGACGCGGTGCAACGCTGGTGGGTCGCGAGCCGTACTTATCCGCGGCAAACGTGAGCATTCCGTCGACAAATTGGGAATAGACCACGCTTTTGCGCAAAACACGAACGTTTGCCCAGGGTCGACTCCGGGTATGCTCGACCGGCAGCCATCGCGGAAATTGAAAGCCATGAGCAGCCGGCGCTGACCGGCCAAGACTTCTCATTTCCGAATGTCGTGCCGGGCACGAACTTGGTGACCCCATTCCTGCGACGGGAAATGATTCACGATGTTTTCATGGACGCCTCTTGGAGAAACTGACCCTGGGGCTGAACTGTTCCGCCTCGAAAAAATCTGCAACGTAGCGGCTGGCCGGATCGCGCATAAGATTGGCCACGGTATCGACCTGGTCGAATTTCCCGTTATGCATCACCGCGATGCGGTCAGCGAGCGCGACGCCGTCTGCCAGATTGTGCGTGACATAAAGCGTCGTAAGGCGGTGCTCGCGGTGGAACGTCAGGATTTCCTGACGCATCTTAAGACGATTGGGCGGATCGAAATTGCTAAGCGGCTCGTCCATCAGCATGATGCGCGGCGAGGTCGCCATTGCCCGGCCCAGCGCGACGCGCTGTTGCTGGCCGCCGGACAACTCAGAGGGCTTCCGCTTGAAGAAACTTTCCTCGATCCCGACCTTAAGGGCCAGCGGGCGCAGGAATTCGGATATCTTTTGGCTCGACCATTTACGCACCTTGAGCGGAAGCGTCAAGTTGGTGTAGGCCCGTTCGTCGAAGACCTTCATGTGCGGCCAGAGGGCGAAGTTCTGAAATATCATTTGCACGTTGCGCTTGCCCACGGGAACGTCGTTGACCGGCACGCCGCCGATGAGAATGGTGCCGCTGTCGGGGATTTCAAGACCGGCGATGAGTTTTAGCATCGTCGTCTTGCCGCAGCCGCTTTCGCCGACGATGACGAGAAATTCACCGGCGTTCGCGTCGAGCCTGGCTTGGTCCACCGCCAGCACCGGACCGAACGTTTTTGTGAGCCCGCGTAAGGAGAGCGAAACCACGAGGCCATGCTATTGAAGGACGGGCGAAAGAACAATAGCCGATTGCAGCACAATAGAAGGAATAGAGAAGGACTACAACGTTGGAGACCGCAACAAGAAAAGTATTTCACCTTCCGCCTTCAGCGAGGCGGCGGCATCAACGCTGCCCCGCAGCCTCGCGGAAGTAAACTGGCAGGTCCATCTGCGGCGCCCGGGCCGGCACCTGGAACAAGAGGTCGCCCACGAAGCCGCGGTGGTAGCTCGAGTGGTTGACGACGTGGAGCAGGATCTCACCGCGCGTCATCTCGCCCTGATTGCCTCCGATGAGCGTGTAACGCACTGTCTCGCCGAGCGCGTCATCGGAAACCTTGTCGCTCCAGTCGATGTACCAGTGGTCCACCTCCTGCTGTAATTTCCAGAGCTCGTCGAGCGGGGGATGTCCGGGCGTGTTGCGCGCGGCATATCCGTGGTCGCGTCCTTCGAGGTGCGCCTGCCAGATCCGCGCGATCACATAATTGTGGTTGAGCGTGTGCACGATGTTCTTGAAGAGGCTGGTGCGCTGCTTTTCGGCCTCGCCGGGAGGCAGCGCCGTCACGGCATCGAACATGACCCTGTTTGCCCACGCGTTGTAGCGCGCGAGCATGCGGGCAGTGCTGGAAGTAATCATCGACAACCTCGTCGGTTTGGCGCGAGGACCCGGATGCGTGCCCGGCGGTGCGCCGATGCCTGCGGCTCCGCGCCGCTCCCCGCGGAAACGAAGTCTCAGTTGCTCTTCGGTGCGCCCGGCGTTCCCTCCGGCTTGGAGGCCGTCCCGAGCCGCTTCTGCCAGTCAGCCCGACGGAAGCGTTCCCTGCGTGCCTGCACCGGGGGCTGCTTTTCGACGTACTCGCGAATGCGCGCCGCAACCGCCGCGCGCACCTCGCCCGGCAGCGCGCTCGCCGCCGCATCGAAGCGGGCAACGACAGGATCGGGACTCGCGTGGCCGCCCTGCGCGATAGCGCTGCCGATGACCTCGCCCGTCGCGGAACGCCCGTGGATGCCGTCGTGGAAGAAACCGCGCTGCTGTTGCCACACCAGCGCGCGCTCGCTCGAGTCGATGCCGTAGCAGAGCTGGAACGACGTCACCTCGCCGCTCGCCACCTGCCATACGAAGAGATCGAAGTAATCGTCGTGAAACCACCGCCGCCGCGCGCTGGCATCCGGCGCCACGCCCAGAATTTCTCGCATCATGATCGCGTATTGCCTCCCTCAGGCCAGGTAGACGTCGAAACAGTACTCCCACCGGGCACCGATTTCAACTGGATCGATGGCCGCCGGAAATGCCGACTGGACCGGTCACAACTGGTTACGACTTTCACAAAGTGTTACCAAGCGCCGACGGAACGGGCGAATTCGGGCCGCGGTCGGAGGAAATAGGCTCCCCCGGGTTGTGGGGGGGGAGCGCGGAATTCCCTTTAATCGAACTGGAGACACATCATGAAGAAACTGCTGCTCGGTACCCTCTTCACCGCCGGCCTCGCCGCTGCGGCCGCTCCGCTGGTCCTCGCCCAGACGACTGCGTCACCCGCCGCGGACGGTCCGCGCGCGGAGCGCCTCGCGCACCGGCATGGTCACGCGAAGCGCTCGACGCGGCTCCCAAGCGAGCGTGTGGAAGCGCGGCTCGCCTATCTCAAGACCGCTCTCAAGATCACGGACGCGCAGGCGGCACAGTGGGACGCTTTTGCGGACACGGTTCGCCAGCGCGCCCGCAGCGCCGATGAGCGCGTCAAAGCACGCCGGGCGCAGCGCGAGCAGGGCGTGAAACGCGCACGACCAAACGCCATCGAGCGCATGGAGCGCCGGCAGGCGCGCCTGGCCGCCGCAGCCGAGCGCCTCAGCGAGACGCTTGTTGCCGCCAAGCCGCTTTATGCGGCGCTCTCACCCGAGCAGCAGCAGATCGCTGATGAGCTGTTTGCCCGTCGTGGCCACGGCGGCTTCGGTGACCGCGGGCGGCGCGGCCGCGGATAAAGCACGGCGCAGCGCAAAAGGCGGGGGGCGCCAGGCGCCCTCCGCACGCGCCGAGGGATGCGCGACAGCCCTTTCGGCGACGCGGATGCGATCAGCCGTCCCCGGCGACGTACCCCGAGGGCGTGCCGAGCACGGTGGTTCGTTCGAGATGGCGCAGCCGGGTCTCGTCGAAGTCGCCCAGCGCCTGGTGCATCACGCAGCGGTTGTCCCATGCGAGGAGGTCGTCCTTCCGCCACTGCTGTCGATACACGAACTCGGGGCGCGTGGCGTGCCGCACGAGATACTCGATGAGCGGCCGGCTCTCCTCTTCGGTCATGCCGTCGAAGCGCTTCACTTTCTCGCCGATATAGAGCGCTTTCCGGCCGGTCTCCGGATGCACGCGCACGACGGGCTGCGCCACGGGCGGATTGAGGCGCCGTTGCTCGTCCGCACGGGGAACACCGCTCTCGGTATTGGCGATCTTGCGCGTGCCCGAGAGGTGAATGCCGTGGAGATCTGAGATCAAGGCTTTCATTCCGTCTGACAGCGTCTCGTACGCGAGATACATGTTGGCGAAAAGCGTGTCGCCGCCGACGTCGGGAACGACGTGGCACCGCAGCAGCGAGCCTAACGAGGGCGCCGTGGTAAAGGACATGTCCGAATGCCACTGCCGGCCCGTGTATTTCGTGTCCGAGGGACTGCCGTCCGCCTTGGGCTCATTGGTCACCATCAGCAGCTCGGGGTATTGCGGGTGCCGGTCGCGCGGCAGGGCATCGTGCCGGTCGAGCGGGCCGAAGCGCCGGCTGAACTCGATGTGCTGCTCGCGGGTGATGCTCTGGTTGCGGAAGAGCACGATGCCGTACTGGAGAAATGCCCTGTAGATCTCCCCGAAGAATGTCTCGCTCATCGGCTTCGAGACATCGATCTCGCAGATTTCCGCGCCGAGCGCGTACGAGAGCCTTCTGATTTTCAGCGCCATGCCGATGATTCTCCCCTATTCACGACGACACTTCGCTCCTTGCTCCTCACGCTTCATTCACCATGGACCGCTGCTACCCAAGGAGAACGGCGAGGCCAACTGCTGCGAGCAGCACAAACGCGACTGCCGTCGCAAACAGCAAGGTCCGGGTTCGCACGCGCAGTATGCCGACCGCCTCCACCAGCCGCTGGTTCTGCTGCGCCAGGGAATTGATGAGCTCGGTGGATGCGGCAAGCTCCCTTCTCAGATCCATCAGTTGCGACTCCAGCGCCCGCATGCGGCCTTCCGGACTGTCCGGAGCGGGTCCGGCCGCCGAAGCGGGCGGCTGGTCCCGGATCGAATCCCAGAGCTTCTTCGCGCCGCGGGCGACCGTCGGTGCTGCGGCAATCACATCGCCCCACGGTATCACCTTGAATGCAGTCAGCCATGCTGCCACGCGCTTCTCTCCCGCTCAATTCAACCTTTCTCCCGCAGCCTAGCACCAATCCGGGCGCATTTCACCGACCGCGCCTCGGTCCATCCCTGCACCCTGCTCATCCCTCAGGATGAGCATCCGTCGCCCATTACGCATTACTGAATGCGAACACCTGCCATCCTCACCACCCGATCCCACTTCGCGATCTCGGCGCGAAGATAGGCCGTGAGCTCGTCCGGCGTATCGGCGATCACTTCCCCGCCAAGCGCGGCGAGCCGCCTGCGGAACGGCTGAGTCCGTGCAATGCCGACAATCGCCAGGTTGAGCCGCGTGATCACATCGTATGGAGTGCCCTTCGGCGCCAGCACGGCGTTCCACGCCGCCGCTTCGAAGCCGGGGAAACCCGACTCGTCAAAGGTCGGCACGCCCGGCAGCGCCCGCGCGCGCTTCAGGCTCGCCACGCCAAGGGCGCGCAGCCGGCCGTTGCGGATATGCGCGAGCGCGGGCGGCGTCGTGGAGATAATCCCGTGCACCTGCCCGCCGATCACCTCGAGCACGGCCGGATTCATGCCGCGGTAGGGCACGTGAAGGATCTTCAGCCCGCCTGCCCGCAACTTGAGCATCTCCAGCGCGAGGTGCGGCGTGCTGCCGTGCCCCGGTGAGGCAAACACGAGCTCGCCGGGACGGCGCCGCGCAAGCTCGACGAGGTCGCGCACACCGGCGGCGGGCACCGAGGGGTGAATGACCAGCACGTTATCGACCGCGGCGACACGCGTGATGGCCGCGAAATCGCGCAGCGGATCGTAGCCGGGCTTGGCATAGACACTGATGTTGCTGGCAAAAGCGGCCGGCACCACGATGAGCGTCGTGCCATCGGGAACCGCCTTGGCCGCGATATCGGTGGCGATCGTGCCGGTCGCACCCGGGCGATTGTCGACGTAGAACTGCTGCTTGAAGAACTCGCTCAGGTCCGGGGCCAGCAGGCGCGCGATGATGTCCGTCGTGCCGCCCGGGGCGAACCCGACGAGCATCCTGACCGGTCGCCCGGGATAAGTCGTCTGCGCCAGGGCTGCCGGCACACACACGGCGCAGCCTGCGGCCAGCACAACGAGTAAACGCGCAATCACGTCCGGGACGAAGGATGAAAGCGCTCCATTTTACTCGCGTGACTTCAGTTTGCCCCTGATCCCTCCCGACTGCTCACTTCTCACTGCTCACTCCCGCCTGACACGCGGTCAGGACAGGTGCTCTGCGAGCGCGAGCGAGGAGCGCGCGCCGATTAACCGGAAGTTGCTCCGCAACCAGGCCTGCGCGCGGCGCCGTCCTTCGTGGCGCAGTGATTCGAGGAAGGCGGCGTGCGTGCTGAGGCGGCTCAACACGGTGAGGCGGCTCATCATCTTCTCCGCCTGGATCACGTGCAGATTGAGGCGTCGCAGCCTGCGCTCGAGGCGCCCGACCGCGAAGAGCGCGCGCTCGGCCTCTTTCTTGGCACGTGCGATCCCCTGAAGCTCTCCGCAGAAGGCGGATCCGAAACTGATCTCGGTCAGGCGGTGCGTGATCTCGTCGGCGGTGGCGGGCACTCCGGTGCGGCGCAACGGGTGCAGCAGCACGACCAGGATGTCGCGTGCCGCGCATTCATAGAGCAGCGTGCGCAAAGGCGGATTGGCGGTGAGCCCGCCGTCCCAGTAGCTCTCGCCGTCGATCACCAC
>Ga0256867_10000867_pt1 | contig 12363 bp, 8 predicted proteins | sample RVTome_15_FD_185939 | JGI IMG/M metagenome (GOLD analysis project Ga0256867, IMG submission 185939) | Soil microbial communities from uranium-contaminated site in the Upper Colorado River Basin, Wyoming, United States - RVT150D86 (HiSeq) ... | reverse complement strand
CAGGGTTGATAATCGCCGGCTTTGTCGTTGTCGCCGCCCTTATTGTGGCCGGCCTTTTCTTACCCCCCATTTCTCTGGGCCAGCGACTGGGGCTGGGCGGCCAAACCGCTGCCGGTGAAACAACTGTGTCCACGCCGGAAGAAACCAACGTTGCCACAGATAACCTGTCTATTCCCGGCGAAATCACCCTTTCCCTGGCCGAGGCAGCTTCTGGTGTGAACGTAGCCAGCGTTGCCGCGGCCGATTTCCTGAACAGCGCCGACGAGACCTGGGCCGCTGCGGCCGCCGCTATCCCCGCCGGCCGCACTCTCTCCGCTAACGTATACGTCGTCGATACCGAGGGCGCCGCTGTAGGCCAGGCCATGCTGGCCGTTCCGGCCGATTCCGGCGCCCCGGAAATGCTCGACCTGTACGGTTGGGACGGGACAGCCTGGACCTTTGTGCCCAGCCAGATCAATTCGGCCGGCCGGCAAATTGTCTCCGTTGAGCAACCTTTGCCCCGCGCCTTTGCCTTGATGCACGTCACCGATGCGCCCACGCCTTTAATCGGCGCCGAGGTGCTGCCGGCGCAGGAGTTGCCCGCCGAAGTATTGTCCCTACTCGCCGAAGTCACGGCGGGAACCTTGACGCTGGTCGGTGATGGCCAGCTAGATGGCGAACTCACGGCCGTGCCCGATGGCGCTTACGACCGGATGGTGCGCGCCACCAACCAGGGCGCTGTTATCGATCACGCCGCCCTGGACGCGCTCTTAAGCGACACGGCCGTCCAAAGCGAGCAGATCGACGCGCTGGTAGAGATGGCCGCTGATGGCGGCTATGCTGGCGTCAACCTCGACTACCAGGGCGTCACGCCCGAGCAAAGCCAGGCCTTTACCACCTTTGTCGCCAATCTGGCCCAGGCGCTGCAGGCCCAGGACCTGGAGCTGGCTATCACCCTGGCGACGCCTCAGAATATCGGCGGCGAGTGGGATAGCGGCGGCCAGGACTGGGTGGCGCTGGGCCGGGCAGCCGACGGTGTCTACGTCCAGTTGCCGCTGGACCCCACCGCCTACGGCGACAACGGCCGGGCCAATCAACTGTTGCATTGGGCTACCCGCCAGATCGACCGCTCAAAAATCACGCTGCTGGCCAGCGCTTATGCCGTAGACAGAATTGGCGAATCCTTCCTGGAAGTAGCTAACGAACAGGCGCTGACCCGGCTGGGCGAACTTGAGTTTGCTGAGGGGTCGGCTGAAGTTGAACCGGAAACGCCGGTTGAAGTGGTTCTTGCCGGCAGCGCCACGCCGCTGGAATGGGACGGAACCAGCCTGACCTATAAGTATACGTACGATTTGTCCGGCCAGACGCACCACGTCTGGCTGGCCAACGCCGCCGCTCTGGGCCATCGGCTTGACCTGGCCAGCCGCCACTACGTGCGCGGTGTAGCCGTTCGCGGTCTGGGTAACGTGGCCGACGGCGCTGCCTATGCCGCTGCTCTGGAAAACCTCCTGGGTACGGCTGATATGCCTGAAGTGGCCGGCGCCGCCATTGTCTGGACCGTTCGCGATGAGGCGGATAGCGTCCTGGCCAGTGAAAGCGGCAGCGAGCTTAGCTTTGCCTGGAAGGCCGAAAAAGAGCCTGGCGAGTACACTATTCACGCCGATTTTGCCCTCGGCGACGTGGTGGAGCCGCTTGGGTCGCTGACCGTGGCCGTAGCGGCCGCGCCCGAACCGGTGGCCCGGGAAGATTTGGATGGAGAAGAGGAGCCGCCCGCCCTGTCCGAGGAGACAACCACGTCGCCAACGAACAACGCCACTCAGTATGACCCGGGTGACGCCGATGCCGTTGTCAACACCACTGCCAACGTGCGCGTTGGGCCCGGCCTGGCCTACAGCACCATTGCCGGCGGCTTGACGGCCGGATCGCGCGTGACCCTCATCGGCCGCAATGCCGACTCTAGCTGGCTGCACATCACCATGCCTGATGGCGAGACCAAGGGCTGGATTTTTGCTCCGCTGGTCAACGTCAACCCGGCTTTGACCGTCAGCGCTCTGGGTGTTGTTGAAGTCGATCCGCCGGTTGTGGCCAGCGGCGGCGCTACCGCGCCTTCAGCGCCGCCGGTTGTCGCCCCCATTACCAACTCGGGTTTCGAATTGGGCGGCCAGACCCACAGCCTGGCCAATCCGGCCCTCATGTCTTACGCCGGCATGAACTGGGTGAAATTCCAACACAAGTGGGGTAGCGGCGATACCCCTAACGCCGTTGCTGGCCGCATTCAGCAGGCCCATGCTAATGGCTTCAAGGTGTTGTTGAGTATTCCCGGCGCCGACCACAGCAGCATTGATTTCAACGCTTACGTCAACTTCCTGGGCGGCGTGGCGGCTCTGGGGCCCGACGCCATTGAAGTGTGGAACGAGCAAAACATTGACCGCGAGTGGCCTGCTGGCCAGATCGACCCGGCCGCCTACGTCAACAACATGCTGGCGCCAGCTTACAATGCCATCAAGTCGGCCAATCCCAACGTGATGGTCATTAGCGGTGCGCCGGCGCCTACCGGATTCTACGGTGGCTGTAGCGGCGGTGGCTGTGACGATGGTCTATACGTTGCCAGAATGGCGGCCGCCGGCGCCGCCAGCTACATGGACTGCATCGGTATTCACTATAACGAGGGAATTATCTCGCCTAACCAGACGAGCGGCGACCCCCGTGGCGGCCACTACACGCGCTACTTTTGGGGTATGGTGAACACCTACCACAACGCCTTCGGCGGCAGCCGGCCGCTCTGCTTCACCGAATTGGGCTATCTCTCCGGCGTCGATTATGGCGGCGTGCCCGGTGGGTTTTCTTGGGCCGGGAACACGACCATAGCGCAACACGCCCAGTGGCTGGCCGAGGCTGCCAGCCTGTCGGCCGGCAGCGGCAAGGTGCGGATGCTCATCGTCTTTAACATAGACTTTACCCACTATAGCTCCGATCCGCAGGCCGGCTACGCCATGATCCGGGCCGACGGCAGTTGTCCCGCCTGTGAGGCGTTGCGCCAGGTTACGGGCGGCCGCTAAAACAGGTGGTTGCCGCGAAGGAAGTAGTGTAAAATCACTCGTGTAAAGCCAACGGGCAAGCTTTCGTGGCTGTGAAAATCAGGGAGCGCATTTTGGGCCAGAAGTTCGGCCAGAATGCGCTCTTTACTTTGCAGAGAGGTAAGCAATGAATCGACTGAAAACGATCCTTTTGTTGACGTGTTTGATGCTAATTCTAGCTGCCTGCGGCGCTGAACAGGCAGAACCTGAAGCGGCGACGCCTGAATTGTTGCCGACGCCGACGTTGGCCGTTGATGCGCTGCCGGCAACGCTGCCGCCGCCGGTCGTCGAAGAGAGCGGTGAGGGCCAGCCTGATAGTGAGGGGGCCGAGGTAACGGAACCCGAGCCAGAGGCGACAGCGCCGGCCGGACCTTGGCCAACCGATGCCTTTGGCTATGGTGTTCAGGTCCACGGCAACGCCACTGTGGGCGATCCGGCGCAAACAATGGATGCCGTGCGCCACCAGCTTGACCTGGACTGGGTTAAAATGCAAATCCAGTGGTGGCTGGTTAAGCCTGGTCCTGATGAAGAGCAATGGTTTTTCTACGACGGTGTGATTGAGCAGGCGCACGCCAACGGCTTGCGGCTAATGGTGAGTGTAGTCGGCGCGCCCGCCTGGACGCGTGCGGCCGGCACCGAAAACGGTCCCCCGGACGATTACAACCACTACGCCAACTTCCTGGTAGAAATGTTGAATCGCCATCCGGACAAAATTGATGCCATCGAGGTCTGGAATGAGCAAAACCTGGATCGCGAGTGGACGACAGCCAATGGCATCAGTCCCGAAGATTACGTGGAATTTCTGCGGGTCGCCCACGAGACAATCAAGGCAACGGACCCGGACGTTATTGTCATCAGTGGCGCGCTCTCCCCTACCGGTCCCGGTGACTGGGTGCGATGGGCCGATGATTTTGAATACCTTGATCGAGCGCTGGCCGCGGGTATGCTGGATTATGCCGATTGTGTAGGCGCACACCACAACGGCTATAACATTCCACCCGACGTGGTAGTTGAAGAGACCAATACGTTGCCGGAGGCACAAACGGCCAATTTCCGTGGCCCATTTGATAACCAGTACACGGGTGACCAGGTAAACCATCTCTGGACATTTAAATCAACGATGGATGGCTACGTTCAGCGCATACGCGCTTATGATCCTGAGATGAAACTGTGCGTCACCGAGTTTGGTTGGGCCAGCAGTGAAGGCTACGACGTGGCCCCGGAAGGGTTTGAGTTTGCCCGAGACAATACGCTGCAGGAACAGGCCGATTATGTCGTGCAGGCATTCCAGCAAATGCATAGTTCAGGCGACGTCTGGCTGGCTTTCCTCTTCAACTTTGACTTTGGCAATAAGGGCAGCGGCCCTACGGACGATCCGGTCCCTTACAGCATCGTTGACGTCAATGGTGTTCCGCGCCCGGCCTTTGGCGCTGTCGCCGAAATGGAAAAAATTCGCTAAAGTGATGGAGCCTTGGCAACGATGGGGGCGGCCGGCCGGCCGCCCCCACCCCGCTACGCTGTCTGGCATCATTTTATTGCTTGTTATAGCTCTGCTGGTTGCTTGCGGCCAGGCGGCCGGGGTAGGCAGCGAATTGTCCGCCTCGGCCACGCCGCCGCCAACCGCGATGAAAACGGCTACCCGGCCGACGGCCACCAGGACGCGACTCCCGCCAACGAAGACGGCCACCAGCCGGCCGACCCTGACGCCACCGCCCGTTACCGTCGATCACACGCCCACCCCGACGGCCGAGCCCCCCAGACCACTTTTCGAATCGCCGGAGTACGGCATACACCTGTCGCAGTGGTGGCACCTGGACGCGCTCCAGCAAGACCTGGCGCTGACGCAACAGATGGGCTTTGGCTGGATTAAACAAAAGTTCCCCTGGCGCGACATAGAAAAAGCAAAGGGAGAGTTTGACTGGTACCGTCCTGACGAAATTGTCGCTGCCGTCGAGGCAGCCGAACTGAAACTACTGGTGCGTCTTGACGTTCATCCCCTATGGTCGGTCCTGTCCCTACCTGATGAGCAAATTACGCCCAACCAGCCTCCCGTTGATTTTCAGGACTTTGGCGATTTTTGCCACGCCCTGGCCGAGCGCTACCGCGGCCGCATTGGCGCTTATCAGGTGTGGAATGAGCCCAATCTGAGTCGAGAATGGGGCAATCGCTCACCCGATCCTCAGGAGTATACGGAGTTACTTCGCGTTTGCTACGAGGGGATCAAGCGAGCTGACCCTGGCGCCATTGTAATTTCGGCCGGATTGGCGCCAACCGGTGACCAACCGCCCCGGGCCATGCCCGACGCGGACTTCTTGCAGGGAATGTATGACGCCGGCGCCGCCGCCTATTTTGACGTGCTTGGGCTGAACGCGCCCGGCTATAAAGCGCCGCCCGAAGCAGACCCGGAGGAGGGCATAACGGTGCCGGGCTATGGCGGCCACCGCTGGAACGTGTTCCGGCACGTGGAGGATATGCGGGAAATTATGGTGCGTAACGGCGATGAGGATAAGCAGGTGGCTATTCTGGAAATGGGCTGGGTGCTGTCCCAGGACATTCACGCCGATTACACCTGGCATGGCGTTAGCGAACAGGAGCAGGCGGATTACCTGGTGCGCGCCTACCGCTACGCCCGCCAGCATTGGCAGCCGTGGATTGGCCTTATGACCACCATCTACATCGCCGATTTTGACTGGACCCCGGAGGCCAATGAACAATACTGGTGGTCCATTGTGCTGCCAGACGGAACGCCACGCCTGGCATTCCAGGCGCTGGCTGAAATGGACAAGTAAACTCTGGCGCTATGTCCTTTTGGATTCTCGTCTTCTCCTACTGGCTACACTTACTGGCGACGGTAATCTGGTTTGGCGGCCTGGTAGTCATAGCCCTGGCCGCCTGGCCGGCGCTACGGCGCCAGGCCCTGGCATCAAATGATTGGCTGGCGCTGCAGCAGCGCTTCATCCCCTGGGTCAACGGCAGCCTGCTGGTTCTGCTCGTAACCGGTTTTGTACAAATGACGAGCGATCCTAACTACACCGGTTTCCTGGTAATGGATAGCCTGTGGGCCTGGGCCATTTTGATCAAGCACATTGTTATCCTGGGCATGGTCGCCATTACTGTCTACTTGCAGACAACGCTCTATCCGGCCATGTCACGCGCCAGGCTGTTAGCCGAGAAGCGGCCGCAACTGGCCGAAACCGAACAAGAAAGACTCAAGCGGCAAGAAGTACGGCTGCTGCGCCTCAACCTCCTTTGCGCCGCAGCCATCCTCTTCTGCACCGCCATAGCCACCGCAATTTAGATGGAGAGCGGGCAGACAATTGTCATTCTGAGCGTAGCGAAGAATCTCTACGTCCTAGTCATCCCAATCCCCAATCCCCAATCTCCAATCTCCAATCTCTAATCCCCGCCATCCGGCCGTCAGAAATTGTTAAGTTTATTTGTAAGCTTGTCATCATAGACTCTAGTTAGATGGGGAGTAGTACTAAATCCCTAGTACTCCGAAACCAACGACGCAACTTTCAACGTAACTGATTATAGTAGGAGTAGAGCAATGATTCAGGCATCCACCGCAGCAAAAACTCTCCTCGATAAATCGACAAGAATGGCGGCAGAAACGATCGAATATGCCGAAGTAAGAGAATTCAGGTCAAACCAGTTAGGCAAAATTTTGAAAGCCCTGGTTGATTATTGTCTGACAATTCCCGGCCTAATTTTGATCTCCCCGCTGCTTCTACTGATCGCTATCATGGTCAAGCTCGATTCACCCGGCCCGGTTATCCACCGGCGGCGGGTTCTAGGGATGAACGGGCGCGTTTTTTATGCGCTAAAATTCCGGACAATGTACGTAAACGGCGACGAGATACTGGCAGCGCACCCCCGGCTCCGGACCGAACTGAATAGAAATTATAAGCTAAAGTGCGATCCACGGGTTACTCGCGTCGGCCAGCTCTTGCGCAAATTCAGTCTGGACGAGCTACCGCAATTGTTCAACGTTTTGTTTCAAGATATGTCGCTGGTAGGACCTCGCATTATCACGCCCGATGAGATTACAAAGTATGGACGGCACGGCGAAATGCTGTTGACGGCAATGCCGGGCCTTACCGGATTGTGGCAGGTGAGCGGCCGGTCCGATACCTCCTACGACGACCGTGTGAAACTGGACATGAAATACATTCACAACTGGTCAATCTCAATGGACCTCAAAATCCTCTTCCGCACCATTCCCGCCGTCATGAAAGGCGACGGCGCCTACTAAGCTTAACGGCCATTCACCTCCTGCCAGCCCCCATAGCAAATTGCTATGGGGGCTTTTTTTGGCTACCCACTTTTGGCTAACGGTAAACGTCGCGGCGGTGCCTGACGCGGATAATGGTAATAATCTGAACCTCTTCGTCAACCTGGTAAAGGATACGATAGTCGCCAACACGGACGCGCCATCCTACCAGTGAACTACTAAGCTTGCGCGCACCGGGGGAATATGGATCACCAGGTAGGGCCAGTATCCTTTCATTAATTCGTCGAAAAACACTTTTGGGGAGCTTGCGTAAGTCTCGTTCGGCCGAACGTTTGATCAGCAGTTGGTACACCAGCTATGTTTCGTTACTCTCGTCTTCAAGCTCGGCTAGAAATTCGGAGTAAGGCCGAGCCGGCTCGTCACTGGCCATTTCAAGACTGACCAGGTCGGCCAGGTCTTCCAGTTGCTCCATCAACGCTTCGTAACGCTCGAAGTCAACCAGGACGATAGCCGGGCGGCCATGCTGAGTCACGTAAACAACCTCGTCCTCGCGTACATACCTGATAATATCGCTCGTTTTACGACGCAGATCGCTAATAGGAATAATTTTCGTTGCCATTTTTGTTGCTCTTTTTGATGCTATACTTGACACCAGTTAACGTAATGCAGTATATCTATCTTTTCGATTGGGTCAATAAACCGCAAGGAAAGTCATTATGCTAGTAATTGACGGCAGCCAGGGCGAAGGTGGTGGCCAGATTCTACGGACCTGTTTAAGTCTATCCGCGCTGACAGGCCGGCCGTTTCGGCTGGAAAACATTCGCCTCAGGCGGTCGAACCCGGGCCTACGGCCGCAGCACCTGACAGCCGTGCGCGCAGTAGCCGCTGTCTGTCACGCCGAACTGACAGGCGCTGATCTAAACAGCACTTTCCTTGAATTTCGGCCCCAATCACCGCCACAGAATGGCGAGTACAGCTTTGACGTCTCTGATGCCGCCAAGGGCGGTTCAGCCGGTGCCGTAACCCTCATTTTTCAGGCGCTGCTGTGGCCCTTGCTCTTTGCCGCCGGCCCCTCGTACTTGACGCTTCGCGGCGGCACGCACGTTCCCTTCAGCCCGCCCTACCACTACCTGGCCGAAGTCGTCCGACCGGCCTTTGCACGCCTGGGTGCCCTTTTTGAGACAGAACTAAGGGCGTGGGGCTGGTACCCGCCCGGTGGCGGCGTAATGACGGCCACCATCGAGTCTATCACCCACCTGCAGGCGGCATCCTTTGTCAGACATCCAGTAGAGCGTATAGAGGGTATTGCCGCCGTCACCAACCTGCCGGCCCACATCCCCCATCGTCTGGCGCGTCGCGCCGGCAACCTGCTAGCCGGGGCCGGTTATAGCCACAAAATTGAGGCCCTGCGTGAACGCAGCGCGGGACAGGGCGCGGGCATCGTCCTATGGTTGGCCAACGCTGGTTTCACCAGCCTCGGCCGCCCCGGTTTGCCGGCTGAAAAGGTCGCCGAAACGGCCGTTGCCGAATTACTCGCTTTCCTGGACAATGGAGCCGCTGTTGACAAAAACTTGGCCGACCAGCTACTGCTACCCCTGGCCCTGTCTCAGGCTAGCGCCAGGTTCACAACCGACCAACTAACGCAGCACATCAACACCAGCGCCGATCTGCTGCGCCAGTGGCTGGACGCAACTATTACCATTACCAGCGGGGGAAACCAGCCCGTTCAAATCGAAACCACCGGCGTTCACTTCACGCCCCCGTAAAACGTAAAACACATTTTTTCACGCATCACGCATCACGCATCACGTATCACGTTTCTCATGTTCGAAGTCATTTTTCTCGGCACCTCTTCCTCCGCTCCCTCTGCCCATCGGGGCCTATCGGCCCACGTCGTCCTGTACCGCCAGCACCGCTTTCTCATTGACTGCGGCGAGGGCACCCAGCGCCAGATTTTGCAGAGCGGTCTGGGCTTCAAGCGGCTCAACAGGGTCTTGCTGACCCATGGTCATCTGGACCACATCCTGGGCCTGGGCGGCCTCGTTTCGACGCTGAGCCGCTGGGAAAATCTTGATAGCATCGACATTTACGGCGGCCGCGCTACCTTGCGGCGGGTGGCTAATCTGATCTTCAAGGTGGTCTTTCCTGGCGGCCGTTCCCCCATCGACGTCAACCTGCTCGTCTTGCGGCCGGGCATCATCATGGAGGACGACAAATTGTCGCTTTCCGCTTTTCCCGTGCAACACCGTGGCCCGGGTTGTTTTGGCTTCCTATTCGAGGAAAAGCCCCACCGGCCGTTTCTGGCCGACAAGGCAGAAGCGCTGGGCGTTCCCTTTGGCCCGGAGCGCGCCCAACTGGTGCGTGGCCAATCAATTACGCTGGCCGGCGGCCGCACCATCCGGCCCGAAGATGTCCTTGGCGAGCCTGTTCCCGGTACAAAGTACGTTCACATTGGCGACGTCGGCCGTACCGATAACCTGCTTGACGTGTGCTACCGGGCTGACGCCCTTGTCATCGAAGCGACCTATACGGAAGAAGAGGCGGAGCTGGCGCAACAGTTTGGCCACATGACGGCCGCGCGGGCGGCGCGGCTGGCCCGGGATGCCGAGGTCAAGACCCTAATCCTGACCCATTTATCGCGCCGCTACTACGAGCGGGACGTGCGCCTGGAAGCGCAGGCAATTTTCCCCAACACTTACGTCGCCCGTGACTTCGACCACTTTCAAATCACCCGCGCCGGAACCATCCGGCTCAAAAAGGAAGATTGACTCTACCAATTACTGTTCACTGTTCACTGTTCACTGTTTACTGTTCTTCTCTAGGGAGTGTAACTCATGGCTGATCAAACTGCCGACGTTGTCATCTGCGGCGCCGGTATTACCGGCATTGCCGCCGCTTACCACCTGGCGGTCAAACACGGCGTCAAAAACGTAGTGCTGGTGGACGAACGAGAGCCGCTGACCTTTACCAGCGACAAATCAACCGAGTGTTATCGCAACTGGTGGCCCGGCCCCGGCGACACCATGGTTCGCTTCATGAATCGCAGCATTGATTTGCTGGAGGAGCTGGCTCACGAGAGCGATAACTATTTTGGCCTGAACCGGCGCGGCTACGTTTTCCTGACGGCCGACCCCCGGCGAGCCGCCGCCTTTAAGCAGTCAGCCTACGAAATTTCCCAACTGGGCGCCGGACCGGTACGTGAGCACCACGGCCTCCCCGGCGACCCGCCTTACGTCCCCCACGCGGCCGAGGGCTTTACCGGCCAGCCCGCCGGCGCCGACCTCGTCCTGGAGCCAACGCTGATCCAGGAGCGCTTCCCCTTCATTACCGATAAGGCGATTGCCATGCTGCACCCACGCCGCTGCGGCTGGCTCAGCGCACAGCAATTGGGCATGTACTTGCTGGCACAGGCGCGGAAACACGGTGTACAGTTGCTCAATGGTTGTGTGGCAGACGTGGCCGTAGCCAACGGCCGCGTTGAGAGTGTTGAGGTCACGTTAGATTCCGGCCCTGCCTGTATCCAGACGCGTTGTTTTGTCAACGCCGCCGGCCCCTATCTGCGGCGAACCGGCCGCGTACTGGGCCTGGAGCTGCCCGTCATTAATGAGCTTCACGGCAAGATATCTATCAAGGATCCGTTAGGGATCGTCCCACGCGACGCGCCGCTCGTGATATGGAGCGACCCCGTGCACCTGACATGGTCCGACGAGGAGCGTGAGGAACTGGCGGCGCACGAGGAGACACACTGGCTACTGGAGCAGTTCCCGGCCGGCGTCCATTTTCGGCCGGAAGGCGGCGCGGACAGTCCCATCCTGCTCATCCTGTGGACTTACCACCTGGAGCCACAGGAAGTGATCTGGCCGCCTCGCTTTGATCCGGAATACGCCGAGATCGTGTTGCGCGGTCTGGTGAACATGGTACCCGGCCTGGCCGAGTACGTCGGCCGGATGGGCAAGCCCTTTATCGATGGCGGCTACTACTGCAAGACGCAGGAAAACCGGCCGCTCATTGGCCCGCTGCCCGTCGAAGGCGCCTACGTCTTCGGCGCCGTCTCCGGCTACGGCATCATGGCCAGCATGGCCGGCGGCGAACTGCTGGCGGCCCACATAACCGGCAGCCACTTACCCGATTACGCACCCGCCTTCCACCTTAGCCGCTACCACGACCCAGCCTACCAGAAGCTACTGGCAAATTGGGATGCCACGTCAGGACAACTCTAGCTAAAACGTAAAACGTAAATAATGCTTTACGTTTTACATTTTACGCGTCACGCACCGACGCTGCGTCGGCCACGTATCACGCATCACGTTTCACGTTTCACGTTTCACGTTTCACGTTTTGCGACTACAATACCCACAATCCACCACCGACGGAGTAATATCCATGTCCGAAGAACGGCCGATCACCTTCCTCTGTCTCGCCAGCGAATTCAAAGGCGTGCCTTTCATCCAGGAAGCCAAACGGCAAGGCTGCCGGGTGCTGCTGCTGGTCAACGAAAAATTCGTCGATAAGCCCTGGCCCTGGGACAGCATCGACGAGCATTTCCGCATGCCTGAACTTTCTAAGCAGCCCGACGTCACTTATGCCGTCAGCTACCTGGCCCGGTCGCGTAAAATCGACCGCATCATTGCCCTCGACGACTACGATGTGGCCACGGCCGCTTCCCTCCGCGAGCATCTGCGCCTCCCGGGCATGGGCGAATCCGTTGCCCGCTATTTCCGCGACAAGCTGGCCATGCGTGTGCGCGCCCGCGACGCCGGCATAGTCGTACCTGACTTTTCAGCCGTCTTCAACGACGACGACCTGCGCGACTTCATGAATCGCGTGCCGCCGCCGTGGGTGCTCAAGCCTCGCTTCGAAGCTGGCGCCGTTGGCATTCGCAAGCTGCACGCCGCCGGCGAGGTGTGGCCGGCGCTGGAATCCCTGGGCGACCAGCACTCTTTTTACCTGCTGGAACAATTCGTCCCCGGCGACGTCTATCACGTAGACGCCATCATTTCCGAGCGTTGGGTGGTCTTTTCGGTTGCCAGCAAGTACGGTGCACCGCCGCTGTCCATTACCCAGGGCGGCGGT
>Ga0256867_10000866_pt1 | contig 12371 bp, 17 predicted proteins | sample RVTome_15_FD_185939 | JGI IMG/M metagenome (GOLD analysis project Ga0256867, IMG submission 185939) | Soil microbial communities from uranium-contaminated site in the Upper Colorado River Basin, Wyoming, United States - RVT150D86 (HiSeq) ... | reverse complement strand
GGGGTGGGCCCCATGTCGTCGCCGCCCGCGTCCTTCGGCTGGTCGATAACCAGCTCGTGCCCTCGGATCCGGAGCCTGAATCGGTCCCGGGCCCGGTACTCGACCAGGATGCCTTCCATCGTTTTCCTCCTCAGATGAATAGGGTCGTGGCGCCCTCGGCCTCGAGCAGCGCCGACGTCGCCCCGGCCGGGGCCCCGAGTCCCTCCACCAGGTCCTCCCGGCGCAGGCCCATCAGGTCCATGGTCATCTGGCAGGGGACTAGCCGGACGCCCATCTCCCGGGCCATCTCGAGGAGCTCCTGTGGGCTGGCCACCTTGTGCTCCCGGGCCAGGCGCTTCATCATGGCCGGCCCGGCCCCGGCGAAGTTCATCTTCGACAGCTTCAGGTGCTCCGTCCCGCCCCGGTTCATCACCGACATCATCTTCTGCATCCAGTTCTCGCCGGTGATCCGGACGTCGTTCTTCACCAGGGGCGTCAGCCCCCAGAAGGTGAAGAACACCGTGACCTCCCATGCCATGGCGGACGCGGTGGTGGCCAGGATCAATGTCGGCCACACCTTGTCGAGGTCGCCACTCCAGGCGAAGATGACCAGCTTGTGGTTCTCCTCCTCCTCGGGGAGGACCTCAGCGAGCGCTTCCATCTCCCTCACCTCTTCCTGATCACGTAGCGGTACACGTCGTCGTCCTCCGCCGAGGTGACCAGCTTGTTCCCGGTCGACCGGGCCCACGCGGCGAAGTCCGAGACCGACCCCGGGTCGGTGGCCAGAACCTCGACCAGCGTCCCCGACGGGAGGTCCTTCAGGGCCTTGGCGGTCTTCACGATCGGCAGAGGGCAGGACAGGCCCTTCAGGTCCAGCGTCTGTGCGATAAGGGCGCTCATCACGCCCTCCTCTCCAGGAACCCCGGGATCCGTCCCTGGGGAACCGTGTTCCAGTACATCCGGTTGAACAGCCACTTCGCCCAGTGCCACCGGCGGGACGGCTTCGGCGGGACCGGAGGGTTCTGGTAGTCGAACCGCAGGACCGTGGCCTTGCCCCCGCCGGTCTCCAGGAAGCACATGACCCGCCCCCCATAGGACTCGCGGGGAGCCGTGCCTCTGATCAGCGATGCGATGCGGCTGGCCACGACGGGGGCCTCGAAGTGCGCGGTGGAGCCGCTCTTCGAGATCGGGAGGTCGGTGGCGTCGCCGATGGCGAAGATGCGCTCGTGCTCCTTGTGCTGGAGCGTGGCCGGGTCCGTCGGCACCCAGCCGCTCCGGTCGCCCAGCCCGGAGGCCTCCACTACCTCCTGGCCGCGGTGGGGCGGGACCAGCACCAGCAGGTCGTACTCCGCCTTCTCCCCCTCCAGCGAGGTCACCACGCCGGCCGACGGTTCCACGGTCTCGACGTTGAAGAAGGTGGCCAGCTTTATCCCTCGACGGTCCATGACCGGCTGGACCAGCTTCGAGGCGGATTCGATGGTGAAGGCCCGGTTGAGCGGCGACAGAAGCGTCACCTCGCTCCGGTCGCGCACCCCCCGCTCTTCCAGGTACCGCTCCAGCATCAGGGTGAACTCCACCGGCGCCGGCGGGCACTTGTAGGGGATGCCGGCCACCCCGATGAGGATGCGGCCTCCGTCGAACCCCCGTAGTGCCTCCCGCAGCCGTTGGGCGCCGTCCAGGGAGTAGAAGTCGTGGGCGGCCTCGACCATGCCGGGGACCTGATCGGGGACCAGCCGGGCCCCCGTGGCCAGGACCAGGTAGTCGTAGGGGAGCGCCCCGCCCCGGCCGAGGTGGACGACCCCGGCTGCGGGATCGACCCGCTCCGCGGACTCGATGGCCAGCTCCACCTCCGGCCGGAGGAGGAGCCGCTCGTCGCGGGACAGCCATCGGCCGTTCGCCTGCCCCAGGGCCACGTACAGGAACCCAGGCTGGTACACGTGCATCCCGGTGGGATCGACCACGGTGACGGAGGCGTCCCTGCCCAGCTCGGAGGCCAGGAGGTTCGCCGTCAGCGTGCCGCCCACCCCGCCTCCCAGGACCACGATCCGGGCCGGCACCTTCGTCACCGGGCCTTTCGGACCACGAACCTGGTGAAGCCGTCCTCTTCGGCCACCTCGACAAGCTCCATGCCGGCCTTCTCGACCCACGCCGGGATGTCGGTCCTGGAGCCCTCGTCGGTGGAAAGGACCTCTATGATCTCGCCCACCTGTTCCTCCCGGATCGCTCCGATCAGGGACATCAGCGGGCCGGGGCAGGGCATGCCCTTCGCGTCGATCGTCCTGGTGATCTGGATCTCCGTCATATCCCTCACCTCATCTAGATGAAGGCCACCGGCCCGGTGGCCTCGGCCATGAAGGACGCCACGCCCTCCACGTCGTCGACCAGCGGGTCCAGGTCGTCCTTGGTGATCCCGAACATCTCCATCGAAAGGGCGCAGGCGTGGATGCCGACCTCGCCGATCTCCCTGGCCTGCCGCAGGACCTCGCTCCAGTGCTGCTGGCCCTCGCCGTGGCGAGCCATCAGCTCGGCGCCCTCGGGGCCGGCCTCGGGAGCGACCCCGTGGTCCTTGGTGATCCGGTCGGTCCGGAACGCGTCGAGGGCCCAGTACTGGAGGAAAAGGTTCACCGGCCGGCCCATGACCGCCGCGCCGGCGGTCAGGACGGCAGCCGCCGTCAGCTTGTCGTCAGTCCCTGAGAACAGCACCAGCGACAGGGTCTCCTCGGTCATCTGCCCTCCTCCTTGTCTGTACAGAGCGTCGCAACCCGGGGCCCGACCACGGAGGGCCGAAGGGCCCCTCTCCTCAGGGCCGAACGGACGGAGGCGGCCGGGTGCCCGGGCGTTATGGTCGCTTCGGAGGTGACGAGATGGACCGGCGCCGACCCGGATGGCTCGAGGTGCTTCGAGCGGTGTTCCGATCCATCGGGGAGACCGTCCGCCTGGCTTCGAGAGGGCGGCTTCGGTCGCCGAGGGCCCGGATCGGGTCCGAGGTGACCTTCCCGGACGGGACCCGGACCGTCGTGTTCCGCGAGACCCGGGTCCGGAACGAGAGCCTCCGCCTCCCGGCGGTGCTCGTGGTGGAGTTCCGGCTCCGGCTCTGCGGCCCGCGACGTCGCCTCCTCCACGCGGCGTTCCGGACGGGGTGCGTGGTCAACGTCCCGCTGTTCGCCGGGTTCCCCGGCTTCGGGACGAAGCTGTGGATGGCGGATCTGGGAACCTGCGGCTACCGAGGCGTCTACGAGTGGTACGGGGCCGACCTGGCCGATTCCTACGCGGCGGCGCTCTCGAGGATCCTGTCGCCGGTGTCGGTCCCCGGGTCTGTTCGGTACCGGGTCATCCCGGGCGTGTTCCTCGAGGACTACCTGGGGCTGCTGAAGGGAACGGGATTTGTCCGTCAGTTGGCGAGCGCGAAGGCGGGGTGAGCCATGAAAGTTGGAGAGCTGTACACGCCGCACCTCCTGAAGGCCGACCCGGGCGAGGATCTCGCGGTGGCGGCCAGCCGGATGGAGTTCCACGAGATCGGCGCCCTGGCCGTGTGCGAGCGGGGGCGACTGGCCGGGATCCTCACCGAGCGGGACATCCTCAGGGCGGTGGGTGACGGGCGTAACCCCGAGCTCACGCCGGTGGCGACCTACATGGTGGAGGATCCGGTCACGGTGAGCCCTGACACGGGGGCTTCCGAGGCGGCCGCCACCATGGTGTCGCTGGGCGTCCGGCACCTTCCGGTCGTAGAGAGAGGCGAGCTGGTGGGGATGCTGTCGGCCCGGGACCTCCTGGAGGACGAGGCGGCGAAGGCCCTGGTCGGCTAGGGGCCGCCACACGCCCAGCTCGATCGGGCCTGGGTCCTTGCGTTGTCTCCGCTCGAGTGGTTGCCTCATGCTGAGCGAGCGAAGGGAGGGTCCCTTGGACCTGTCCTATAGAGAAGGGTGGACCATAGTTCACGGGCTGGTCCTCGGCACGGCCTTCCTGTTGGCCTTCGCCGGGGGGCTCGCCGGGCTGTGGAGCCTTCGTCCAGGCTTCCTCACCGCAGCGGGGATCCGGGAGCGGATGCGCCGGCTGTACGTGGGGACCTGGGTCATGGCCGGCGTGGCCTGGCTCACGGTGATCACCGGCACCTGGATCGTGTACCCCTGGTACCGGGATGCACTGGCGGAGTCGGGAGGGGACGAGTTCGCCGGCTGCGCGGGGGCCATCCTTCCCTCGGGGATCTGCTCTCCTCGGGACTTCCTCCTATCGGAGGTTTCTGGGAACACGGCCGCGTGGCACGAGTTCGGGATGGAGTGGAAGGAGCACATCAGTTGGGCCGCGCCCCTCCTGGCCACGGCGGCGGCTTTCGTCGTGGCCTACTACGGGCCCAGGCTGATCGCCCGGCCGTGGCTGCGGGCCGCCACCATCGTGATGTTCGTGGGGGCGTTCGCGGCCGCGGTCGTGGGGGGAGCCTTCGGGGCGTTCCTGAACAAGGTCGCTCCGATCGTCTAGGAGGGAACCGATGAGTCAGCGGATCGCGCATCACGACGAGGACCAGGCTCCCGAGCTCGCCGAGCTGGGCCTCACCGACAAGCCCGATGGCCCCGCAGCGGCGGCCATGCTCGCCGCGGGGATCGGGATCTTCGCCCTGGGTCTCCTGACGGTCCTCAACGAGGTCTCGGAGCCCCTCCACGACTTCCTGGAGCGGATGGAGTTCGGTCGTGGGGTGGGCCCCCTGGCGGGGAAGACGCTCCTGGCGGTCGCTGCCTGGGCCGTGAGCTGGGTGATCCTGGGGGTGGCGTGGCGGCGGAGAGACGTGAATCTCAGGGCGTGGTTCACCGTGTCGGTGATCCTGGGGATCCTGGGCGCGCTCGGCACCTTCCCGCCCATCTTCCTGTCGTTCGCGCCCGATTGACGCGGGATCGTTCTGACCGGGTGGCCGCGTGGGCCACGGGCGCGGGGATCGGGCTAATCGCCCTCATGGTGGTGTGGCTGGTGGGCAACCGGCTGGCCGCGATCGTCTGGGACCCTCCGGTGGGGCCGATCGTGGCGTTCGGCGGCGCCGTGGTCATCGGGGTCGTCACGACGCTCGTCTCCGGCCGCCGGCTGTCCCGTCACCAGCGTCACCTCTGAGGCCGAGTGACGCTTGGCGTCGCCGGGGCGGCCGGTAGACAGATCGGGCCCGTCCGGGGCACCATCGGGGGACCCATGAGCGACCACACAGACGGCACTTCGGAGCTGGAACCGACCGAGCCGGGCTCCGCTCGGACCGAGCCGATCAACCCGGGCGAGCCGGTGGCACCGCCGCCGCCCGGCGGCTACGCCTCGCTCCGCGGGTCGAGCCCCGGCATCCGCGGCGGCCTGATCGTGGTCGCCGTGGTCATCCTGGCCGTGGGCTTACTCCTCGGCTTCCTAGTGGGGCGAGCCGGGACCGCTGACGCGCCCCCCGCCGGGGAGCGCGTGGAACAGGACGACGGCGGGGGAGAGGAGGGGCAAGGCGGCGGGGGTAGGGCCGCGCGCCGGGAGCGCCGGATGGCATGCCGGCAGGCCATCGACCTCGGGGGCCAGCTCATCGAGCTCCAGCGGCAGGCCCTGGCGAACCAGGTAGCGCTCACCGAAGCGGTGATCGCCGAGGACGCCGAGCGGATCGGGGCGCTCACCTCGGCCGGGGAGCAGCTCCAGGCGCAGATCGGCCAGGTCCAGGGCCAGCTCGACCAGACCGCTCAGCGGTGCCGGCCCGGCTGAGCCTTACTTGACCAGCCGGCGGTGTAACAGGTTCAGGGGGAGCACGAACAGCAGCGCGGTGAGCGCGGCGATCCACGCCGCCGCCAGGACTGCGGCCCTGACGTCGCCGGTCAGCGTTAGAGCGCGCATCAGGTTGACCGCCTGGTGGAGCGGCATGAACCAGGCCATCACCTGAGCCCACCCGGGCAGGCCCGACACCGGGAAGAAGATCCCCGAGAACAGGAACATCGGGGTGATGAACAGCGTCCAGTAGTACGTGAAGTAGTCGATCAGCGGGATGATCGCGGTGAACGTGAGCCCGATCACCGAGAACATCAGGCCGATCATGGCGATGGCCACCGGTGTGAAGATCACCAGCGGGGTGTGCACCACGCCGAACCCCGCGGCGATCAGCACGAAAACCTGCCCGTAGATCAGGGCCCGGGTTGTCCCCCATAGGAGCTCGCCCAGGCCGACGTCCTCGATCGTGAGAGGCGTGGCCATGGCGGCGTCGTACACCTTCCCGAACTGCATCTTCACGAAGCAGTTGAACGTGACCTCGAACGAGGTTCCGTACATCGCCGCCGTGGCGGCCAGGCCCGGAGCGATGTAGTCGATGTAGTCGAAGCCCTCCAGCCGGCTGAGGTATGCGCCCAGTCCGAACCCCATGGCCAGCAGGTAGAAGAAGGGCTCGAAGAAGTTCGGCAGGATGTTGATCTTGTACGTCTTCCTGTAGATGGCCGCGTTCCGCTGCCACAGGCGCCACGCGGACCGCACGCGGACGTCGGGGATCCGGAACAGCGGCGTCTTCCGGACGCGGGCGACCGTTGTGGCCGCGGCGCTCATTCGAGCAGCCCCCGCCCGGTGAGCTGTAGAAACACGTCCTCCAGCGTGGCGCCCCGCAGCCACACCGCGCCCGGGTCGGGGACCACGCCCCGGACCTTGGCCAGGAGCGCGTCGCCCTCGGCCGTGTAGAACAGCCACCGGTCGGCCAGGCGCTCCACCCGTTCGGCCAGCTCGGCCAGGTCCCGGAGACCCTGAGCGGCTCCCTCGTCGGGCTCGAACACCTCGATGACCTGCGGCGAGGTCTCCCGGGCCACGAGCTCGCGGGGCGATCCCTCTACCAGGATCCGGCCCTCGTGCATGATCACCAGCCGGTCACACAGCTGAGCGGCCTCGTCCATGTAGTGAGTGGTGAGCACGAGCGTCACGCCCTGGCGCTTCAGCGAGCGGAGCTTCTCCCACACCAGGTGCCGGGCCTGCGGGTCGAGCCCGGTGGTCGGCTCATCCAGGATCAGCAGGTCGGGCTCGTTCACCAGCGCCCGGGCGATCAACAGACGACGCTTCATGCCCCCCGACAGCCGGTCGATCCGCCAGTCCCGCTTGTCCTGAAGGGCCACGAAGTGCAGGAGCTCCTCGGCCGCCGACCGCGCCTCTCGCCGCGGGATGTCGAAGTACCGCGCGTAGATCAGGAGGTTCTCGACGACCGTGACCTCCTCGTCGAGGTTGTTCTCCTGGGGGACCACGCCCATCCGCCGGCGGATGTCCCGGCCGCGGTTCGAAGGCAGGCTCAGCACCGACAACTCGCCCGATGTGGGCGGGGACGTGCACGAGATCATCCGCATCGTGGTGGTCTTCCCGGCCCCGTTCGGGCCGAGGAAGCCGAAGCACTCCCGCTCGCGGACGTCGAAGTCCACCCCGCGGACGGCCTCGAACTCGCCGAACCGCTTGGTCAGGTCGCGCGCGACGACCACGCTCACGATGGGGATCCCCACACGCCGGCGAGTCTAGTAGGCGGTGAGGAGGTCCGCGGTCAGGGCCTTACCGTGACCCGGTCGACCACCGCGGACTCCAGGCGATCGGGAAGCGGGGTCACCCCGAGGCCGGGGCCGTCCGGCACACGCATCGTGCCGTCGGCGTCGACGGCGAACGGCTCGGTCAGATCGGACTCGAAGTAGCGCTCGGATGCGCTGGTGTCCCCGGGGAGCGTGAAGCCCGGCAGCGAGGCCAGGGCCACGTTGGCGGCCCGACCCACGCCGGTCTCCAGCATCCCACCGACCCACAGGGGGACACCGGCGTGGCGGGCCACCTCGTGGATCAGGAGGCTCTCCGCCAGCCCGCCCACCCGGCCGAGCTTCACGTTGATCACCCGGCACGCCTCGAGCTCGATGGCCCCCCGGGCCACTCGGGCCGAGGTGATGGTCTCGTCGAGGCACAGCGGGGTGGCCATCCGCCGCTGGAGCTCGATGTGGCCCAGGAGGTCGTCCTCGGGCAGCGGCTGCTCCACGTACTCCAGGCCGAGGTCGTCCAGGTCGAGCAGGGCCTCGGCGGTCTCCCCCGTGTACGCGGCGTTCGCGTCCACCGACAGGGGAGTGTCGGGAAACGCCTCCCGCACCGCTCGGACCACCGGGACGTCGCGCCCCGGCTCGATCTTCAGCTTCACCCGCCGGTACCCGGCCGTCACGAATCCCGACACCAGCTCGAGTAGGTCGTCGATGCGATCCTCGATCCCCACGCTGACCCCGCACGGGACCCGGTCGCGGACGCCGCCGAGGTGCTCGGCCAGCGACACGCCCTTCGACCGCAGCCCGAGGTCGAGCAACGCCACCTCCAGCGCGGCCCCGGCCATCGGATGACCCCGGATCCCGGACGGCCGCACGGTCAGGGCCGCGGGGATCAGGTGGTCCCGGAGGATGAGCCAGGCGCCGTCGTTCCACTCACCCGAGTACAGCGGGACCTCCATGGCCGTGCACTCGCCCCACCCCTCGGCGCCGTCGCTCCCGATCGCCCGGACCAGCAAGCAGTCCTTGTCCGCGCTGGAACCGAACGAGGTGGTGAACGGCCGCTTCAGCGGGAGTCGGACCCGGAGGAGCTCGACGGCGACCAGGTCTCCGGTCACGCCCGCTCCAGCACGTACGCGCCTTCGCGGAGGAACCCCGTGGCCTCGAACCCGCCCTCGAACGCCGCCGCCAGCTCGTCGGCCACCTGGTCCCGACGCCGCCGTGCCTCGGCCGGGTCCTTCTCGCGGAGGGCGTGGTAGTCCTCCGGCACCTGGACGACCGTGGAGGCGTGGGTGACTGCGGGGTCCGCGGGCGTGCCGTCCATCGCCGTGGCCACGCGCTCGGAGCGGAGGTCCCACCGGATCTCCAGGCGGTCGGACCGTTCGCCGCGGTTGAAGGCGTCCTCCATCGGCCCGTAGAAGTCGCGGTGGAACTCCGCACCGATCGCGCCGAGCTTGTGGAGGTTGAACCGGGCGTTGCGGGCCACCATCGGATCCATGGTCCAGGTGACCACTTCGATCCCCCGGGCCAGGCTCCAGTCCCGCTGGGCCCGCTTCAGCAGGAAACCGACGCCGCGGTGCTGCGCCTCGGGCGCCACCCCGGTGATGTGCGAGTGGAGCACGTTCCGGCCGTCCTCGGTGAGCCCGACCAGGCCGACCAGCGCCCCGACCAGCTCGTCGCCGGCGAAGGCGCCCAGGACCTGCCCGCCGTGGGTGGCCATGGCCCGCAGCAGGGGAGCGCCCATCACCCGCCGCTCCTGCCAGATCCGGTCGAACAGCGCCGAGGCGGCCCGGGCGTCCTCCAGCGAGGTGAGCGGCCGAACCGCCACGGCCTCACGCATCGGAAAGGAGATCGACTGTGAGCCGGGCCACCATCTCGGCCCGCGGGGCCATCTCGTCGATCAGGACGTGCTCGGCTCGGGCGTGGGCGCCGCCGCCGACCGCGCCGAGCCCGTCCAGGGTGGGGACCCCGAGCGCGGCGGTGAAGTTGCCATCGCTGGCGCCGCCGACCTCGGCCTCGCCCACGTCGTACCCGAGGGCCACCAGCCGGCGGTACAGGCCCTCCGAGGCCTCCCGCTCCAGCGGCCCGCGGTTCAGGCCGCCGGTGACCCGGATCTCGGACCCCTCGACCGGCGACCGCAGCCGAGCCATCGCCCCGTCCACCCGTCCGGCTTCCTCCTCGCTCCACATCCGGACGTCGACCGTGCACCACGCCGACTCCGGGACCACGTTGGCCGCGGTGCCCCCGCCCAGCATCGTCACCGTGACGGTCGTGCCGGCCCGGGGATCGGCCAGGTCGCCGATGGCCTCGATCTGCCGGGCCAGCTCGACGGCCGCGTTGATCCCCTCGTCGGGGGCCAGCCCCGCGTGCGCGGCCCGGCCGGTCACCTCCACGCGGTACGTGCCGGTGCCCTTCCGGGCCACCTTGACCCGGCGGGCGGCGGCGGGCTCCAGGACCAGCACGGCCCTGGCCCCCCGGGCCTCTTGCTCGATCAGCGGACGGGACGTTGGGCTCCCGATCTCCTCGTCCCCGGTGAACAGCACCGTGACAGGCCCCTCGGGGACCTGCCGGATGGCCTCCACGCACTGCACGATGCCCGCCTTCATGTCGAACGTGCCCGGCCCCCGGGCCACGCCGTCCTCGACCTCGAACGGGAACCCGGCCAGCGTCCCCGGCGGCCATACGGTGTCGAAGTGGCAGAGGAGGAGGACCGGGCGGTCGCCCTCGCGCCGCCAGACGCGGTGGGCGCCCGCGGCGCTCGTCCCCGTGCCCAGCACCTCGCGGCACAGGCCGTCGATGACCGCGGCGCATCGCTCCAGCCCTTCGGGGTCGGAAGAGAACGACTCCGCCTCCACCAGTAGGCGGAGGGCCTCGATCATCTCGGCGCGGTCCACTCAGGCCTGCCGGCGCATGATCCCCAGGTCGTACAGCAACGCGGCCACCGTCCCGCCGATCACGGGGCCCAGGATGTACACCCACACCCCCGTGAGCTCGCCGCTCACGACGGCCGGGCCGATGGACCGGGCCGGGTTCATGGCGGCGCCGGTGAACGGGCCGCCCATCATGATGTCCATGGCGATCGTGAAGCCGATGGCCAGGCCGGCGATCTTCCCGAATGAGCCCTCGGGGTCCAGAGCGGTGGCGAACACCACCCACACCAGGAGGAACGTGAGGATGGCCTCGATGGCGATGGCCTGCCAGTCCGCGATCCCCGGGCTCACCAGCGGCGTGCCCAGTGTCACCGGGTCCCACGCGCTCCCGGGCAGCACCAGCCGGAGGGTCAGGGCCCCCAGCAGGCCCCCGGCGATCTGGGCCACGACGTAGGCCACCGCGGCCCCGGAGCTCATCCGCCGAGCCACCCAGGCTCCCACCGTCACGGCCGGGTTGAAATGCCCCCCTGAGACGTGCCCCACCGCCGAGACCATCACGCCGATCGCCAGGCCGTGGGCCAGGGCCACCGTGATCAGACCGGCGCCGGCCACCCCCTGTCCTGCCGCGCTGGCGGCCACGATCGAGCCGGCCCCGATGAAGATCAGGGTGAACGTACCCACCGCCTCGGCAAGCAGGCGCTGGGTCATCGGGCGGTCCATGGTTCCCTCCCTCCGCTCGTCCGTCGGGGTCACTGGTACCCGGGCCCGCCGAGGGTGTCAAGCCGGGGCAGGTCAAGCGCCGTCCGGGGGTGCCGATGGTCAGGATGAGGCCCGGTGCATCCCTTTGCGCGCCACGGCCGGAGATGTCAAGATGACGGGTCCAGACGTCCGGGCCTTCGGGCCCGGGCATCGGCGGCGGGGTGACGCGGGCACACCCCGCCGCCACCCTTTTGGGGCCGGTGATACGCTTGAGCCGTTCGGGCGCGTAGCTCAGCGGGAGAGCGCTCGCCTCACACGCGAGAGGCCGTAGGTTCAAATCCTGCCGCGCCCACCAGCCCCCGTCCGGTCCTCGGGGTTGAGCTCCTCCAGGGTCCTTCGCGCGGTCTCCGGATAGCGCGCCAGGACGAGCACGACTACCAGGAGCGGTCCGAACGAGAGCCAGGCGATGGCCGGGCCCAGCCGCCCCAGGGCGTCGGCGGCGAACCCGACCGCAAGCAGGCCGGCGGCGCTCCCCGTCAGCCCGGCCAGGGCCAAGAGGCCGCCCGCCCGGCCCCGGGCGCCGGTGGGGAACAGCTCCGGTCCGTACACCCCCAGGGCCGGCAGGGCCGCGGATCCCACGATGGACCCCACCAGGGCCCACGCCCACAGCGCTGCCCCCGAGGCCAGGAACAGCATCGCCGCGCAGACCGTGCCGACCGTGAGGGCGACCGCTCCCACCGGGCGGCGCCCCCGGGTGTCGGCGAGCCTTCCCCCGATGACGACCCCGATCACCCCCGGCGTGCCGGTGCCGAGCGTGAAGGCGGTGATGGCGGCCGCGGAGAATCCGTGCTCAGTGATCAGGTACCGGTTGAGGAAGAACGAGGCCGGCGTGGCGAACACGGCCAATAGCACCGCCGAGGCCGCCAGCAGCCAGAACCGTCCTCGTTGCCCGACCAGGGCGACGTCAGGATGGGGCCGAGCGAACCGGCGGGTCTCCGGTAGGCGGCGGCCGATCGAGACCGCCAGCGGCAGGGCCGCCACCGGGGCCGCGTACAGGAGCCGCCATCCCCACGGCGCCGCATCGGCCAGAGGGAGGAGCATCGAGGTGATCCCGGCACCCAGGCCCCCGGCCAGTCCCAAGACGCTCACCGCGTAGGCCCGGGAGCCGGCCGGCATCTCCTCGGCCGCGGCGATCGACACGCAGATCAGCATGGCCAGGGCGAACGGTCGGGCCACGGCCTGCGAGGCGGCCAGCCACGGGAGCGAGGGCGCGGCCGCGCCGGCCGCGGTGATCATGGAGCCGAGGACCGCCGCGACCACGATCACCCGGCGCCGGCCCCGGCGGGCCGCGGCC
>Ga0256867_10000865_pt1 | contig 12385 bp, 6 predicted proteins | sample RVTome_15_FD_185939 | JGI IMG/M metagenome (GOLD analysis project Ga0256867, IMG submission 185939) | Soil microbial communities from uranium-contaminated site in the Upper Colorado River Basin, Wyoming, United States - RVT150D86 (HiSeq) ... | reverse complement strand
GTCGGACCAGCTGGGAGCGCCGGACGATCCCGGCCTCGCCAAGGACGCTCGCGACCTGGAACTGCCGCCGTGGAACAAGGGACGCTACGGCACCGCCGTCGGCCGCGCCGTCCACGGCGTGCTGCAATCGGTCGACCTGGCCACCGGTGCGGGTTTGGCCGAGGCCGTCGCCGCTCAGGTGCTCGCCGAGGGCGTGGTTGAGCACACCGACGTGGTGGTCGCACTGGCCCGGTCGGCCCTGTCGTCCGATGTGGTCCGGCGGGCCGCGTCGCGTCCGCACTGGAGAGAGACGTACGTCGGAACGGTCGTCGGCGACCGCGTCCTGGAAGGCTTCATCGACCTGGTGTACGAGGACGACGATGGCCTGGTGATCGTCGACTACAAGACCGACACCGTGCCTCTGGCGGCTCTCGACCGGCGGGTGGCGTACTACCGGCCGCAGGTCGCCGCCTACGTGACCGGGCTTGCCGCGGCGACTGGACGGCCGGTAGCGCGCGCCGTCCTCCTCTTCCTCTCCCCTACCGGCACCGTCGAGCGGATGGTCGATGACGTCGAAGACGCTGTCATCCAGCTTCGCGATCAAGTCACCTACTGATGACGCGCACACGACCCTCGACTTGTATCGTACGTGTGTTTCGTTGTAGTGTATGAGTAGTGAGGCGAGGCTGATTGCCGCCAGAGTGTGAGTTTCCGATCGAGTGCCGACGTGACCGGTCCGGTTCAGACCCGGACTAACCGCCCTTCTGTCGTGCGGATCCACTCCGAGAGGTGTTGGTCATGTCGGCCGCTCCCCCACCGCCGTACCCGCCAGGTCCGGGCACGCCCGAAGACCCTGGTACGCGTGGGCCGGCCGGGGCACCGGTGCCGGTGCCGGAGGAGTTGGCGGTGGCGCCGGCGGGCGCGGTGCTGGCCGGGATTCTCGAGGATGTCGATGTTGAGACCGTGTCGGGTCACGACACGGTCGAGGTGATGCTCGCCGAGTATCGGCAGATGTGCCGGCAGCAGGCGCGGTTCTACCGATCGGTGCTGGAGACCGGGCTGCGCAAGCCGTTCTCGATGACGACGGTGCAGCGGGTGAGCGTACCGGGTGAGTTCGCCGCAGAGGAGGCGCGGGCCGCGCTGGTGTGGTCCCGATCCCGGGCCGAACGGGCGTTCGGCTTCGCGGTGGACATCTTCTCCCGGTTGCCGGTGTTGGGTGAGGCGATGCTGGCCGGCACGCTGGACGAGCCGCGGGCGCGGGCTTTCGTGGACTGGACGGCCGGGCTGACCGATGCGCAGGCCGGCACCGTATGCGACCGGCTGCTGGCCGAGGCGCCGGGATTGATGGTCGGCGAGCTGATCGACCGGATCAAGCGGGCCTGCCTGGCCATCGATCCGGACTGGGCCGAAAACCGGTACCGCCAGGCCGTGCGCACCCGGCGAGTACACGGATCACGCAACCCGGACGGCACCGCCAACCTCGGCGGTTACCAGCAGCCGGTGGACCGGATCGCCGCAGCCGCCGAACGCATCGATACCCTTGCGCGGGCCTGCAAACGCGCCGGCGACCGGCGCAAGATCGACCTGATTCGATCCGACCTGTTCCTGGGCATGACCGACGGCACCTTCGAGACCATGACCGAGGACGAGATCATCGCGTACGTGCTCGCCCACCCCTACACCGAACCCGCCGACGACGCCGACAACAACGATGACGGCAGCGGTAGTAGCAGCGGCGGCGGCTGTGGCGACGGCCGTGCTGACGGCAGCGGTGGCGGCGAGCCTGGTCGCGGCGGCGGCGCGCCCGGGTGCAGAATTCCTGGGCAACCGGCAGATGACGAGCCGGCCTCCGGTGACCGCGGAACGACGAGCGACGAGCCCACCGGAGCCCGACGTCCTGCGCCGGACGTGCCGGCCGAGACGCCTGCGGCAAGCGGATCCGCCGAGATTCCGAGCGGCGGCGCCTCCACTCTGGTAGCCGGGCGGCCGGCCACCCGGTGGGCCGCCCCGGAGGTGCGGATCGAGCTGGCCACCCTACTCGGGATCAACGAGCATCCAGCCGAGATCCCACCGTGGGGATACCTGCCGGCCGCCCAGGCCCGCGACCTGATCGCCGACATGCACACGGCCCAGTGGCGGTACGTGTTCTGCGACCCGGCCGGCCGCGCCATCGACGGCGGGCTCATCCACGCCCGACCTCACACCGACAGCGGCGGACCCGCCCGGCGCGACCCGCGGCGCGGCGGCATCGTCGAGATCGCCGTCCCAGCCGGCCAACTCGGCCGCATCGCCGCCGCTCAACCCACGAGCGGCCGCTGGGAACCGGTATTGGTCGAACTGGCCCGAAGCTCCGAAGAGCGCGGGCGTGACCCTGACACCGACACCAGGGACACCACCCGGCGTACCCCAGGAGCGGTGCTGCGCCGGTGGATTGAGCTGCGCGACCGGCGATGTGTCCACCCTTGCTGCCGAGCCCCGGCCCGCACGACCGACCAGGACCACCGCGTCGGCCACGCCCAAGGCGGGCCGACCATCGGGGCGAACCTGTCCACCCCATGCCGACACGACCACCGACTCAAAGACGAAGCCGGCTGGACCATGCACCAGCCCGACCCCGGAGTCACCGTCTGGACCAGCCCCCTCGGCCACCGCTACCAATCACCACGCCCGCCGGTCATCCCGACCGTCCCCAAGCCGTATCCAGACGACGAACGGCGGCTCGACGAGCCGGGCGGACTCTACGCATGGACCAGCCGACCAGAACCTTGCGACTGCGACGAACCCTGCAACTGCGAACCCCAGATCCTGCCACCCCTACCGACCAGAACACCACGGGAGGAATCCGTGCCCGACCCGGAGCCGACCGTGATCTTCGACCCCAACGAATCATTTCCGTTCTAGCGACCCCAGTGTGGGACCACGCCCCGCAGCACCTCAGCGACCAGCGCGTCCGCATGGAATCGCGTCCGCATGGAATGGCGGTCGAAGCTTCAGCTGAGGGGCAGCGCGTTGTGTCGGTGGCGGTCTCTAGCATGTGGTCGGACCTACCACGTACGGGAGATCGGCCGACGTGAAGTACGACGATGTCACCTTCCTCCGCGAGCACAGCTCGGCATGGCGGCTGCTGCGCGCTGACAACGCGCCACTCGTCCTGAGCTTCCTGGATCGCGTTTTCGTCGAGGGCAATGCTCGGTCGGTCTCCGCCTCTGAGTTGGCCGGGCAGCTCGACGACGACCTCTACGCCCTCAACGATCGGCTCGGTGCGGCCCCGTACCCGAAGCCGGCCCACGAGTACCTGAACGACTGGGCGAGGCCCGAGGTGGGCTGGCTCCGCAAGTACTATCCGGCCGGGTCGGACGAGCCGCACTTCGACGCGACGCCGGCGGTCGAGAAAGCCCTTTCGTGGCTCCGATCGTTGGAGGCGCGGTCGTTCATCGGCACCGAATCCCGGCTTAACACGCTGTTCGAACTGCTCCGGCAGATCGCCTACGGCGCCGATGACGACCCCGAGGTTCGCCTAGCCGAGTTGTGGCGGCGCAGGCACGAGATCGACGTCGAGATCGCCGAGGTCGAGCGGGGAAACATGGCCGTCCTCGACCCGTCCGCTCAACGCGACCGCTACCAGCAGTTCGCCGACACGGCCCGCGGGCTGCTGGCCGACTTCCGCGAGGTCGAGGCCAACTTCCGGGCTCTCGACCGGGAGCTGCGCGAGCGGATCGCGGGCTGGAGCGGCTCCAAGGGCCAGTTGCTCGACGAGGTGCTGGGCGATCGCGACGCCATCGCGGAGTCCGACCAGGGGCGCAGCTTCCAGGCGTTCTACGACTTCCTGCTGTCGCCGCAGCGCCAGGCCGACCTGACCGAGTTGCTCGACAAGATCCACCGGCTGGAGGCGATCGATGAGTCCGACCCCCGGATGCGCCGCATCCACTACGACTGGCTCGACGCCGGGGAGCAGACCCAGGCCACCGTCCGGACGCTGTCGGATCAGCTGCGCCGCTTCCTCGACGACCAGGCGTGGTTAGAGAACCGGCGGGCCATGGACCTGCTGCACAGCATCGAAGCCACGGCCCTCAAGCTGCGCTATCACGGTACGCCTCCGTTGACGTTTGAAATCGATGGCAGCGCACCCGCGATCGTGCTGCCCATGGAGCGTCCGCTGTACTCCCCCGTCGCCAACTCGCCTATCGACAGCAGCGTCGACAGCGGGGACGAAGAAGTCGACCCGTCCGCATTGTTCGATCAGGTCTATGTCGACCGGGCCGAGCTCGCAGGCGCGGTGCGCCGAGCGCTGCAGCAACGCGGTCAGGTCGGGCTGCCCGACCTTGTCGCCCACCGTCCCCTCCAGCACGGCCTGGCCGAGCTCGTCGGCTACCTCTCGCTGGACGACGACGGGTTCGACGTCGTCTTCGACGAAGATGTTCGCGAAACGGTCGGGTGGCACGACGACGAAGGGCGCGAACGTGTCGCGACACTCCCGCGAGTCACCTTCGTGCGGGCCACGCCAGGCAAGAATGGACCACCATGACCACGGCCGCCGTCACGCGCCGCGACGAGCCCGACCTCTCGCTCGTCGTCACGACCCTGATGAAGGGCGTGCTCTACCGCGACGCTCACGATTCCCAGTGGGCCCAGCTGCTCCAGCTACAGCCACAGGTCCGCGACTACGTTGGCGTCATCGGGCTCAGCGTCGTGGTCGACGAAGCCGAGGGGTACGCCTACCTGCGCTCTCGTCCCGACCTCGACGACGAGGATGGCCCGGCGATCCCGCGGCTGATCCCGCGGCGGGCGTTGTCGTTCCACGTCAGCCTGCTGCTGGCGCTGCTGCGCAAGAAGCTGATCGAGTTCGACGCGACCGGCGGCGACACCAAGCTCGTACTTACCCGTGAGCAGATCGTCGACATGGTGCAGGTGTTCATGCCGACCGGAAGCAACGAGGCGAGGCTGGTCGACCAGATCGACTCCTACCTCGGCAAGGCCGTCGAGCTCGGCTTTCTGCGGCGCATCAAGGACACCGACGGCCACTTCGAGGTGCGGCGGATTCTCAAGGCGTTCGTCGACGGGCAGTGGCTGGCCGAGTTCGACGAGCGGCTGCGGGCGTACGCTGCCGAACTGGCCGGCGACGATCACGAGGAGTCTTGATGACAGGCCTGTTCAGCGCGGTCGAGCTCGAGCAGTCCGCGACGGGCCATCGCACCGGCTTCCGGCTGCACCGGCTCGAGATCTACAACTGGGGTACGTTCCACCGCCGAGTCTGGCAACTCGACCTCGGCGGCGACAACGGCCTGCTCACCGGCGACATCGGATCCGGCAAGTCCACCCTGGTCGACGCCATCACCACGCTGCTGATGCCTGCGCACCGCATCTCGTACAACAAGGCCGCAGGCGCTGAGACCAGGGAGCGCAGCCTGCGGTCCTACGTCGCGGGCTACTACAAGGCCGAGCGGAACGAGGCGACTGGGACGTCCCGCCCGGTCGGGTTGCGGGGACCGGGTTCGTTCTCGGTGATTCTCGGGGTGTTCCGCAACGATGGCTATGACGCCGACGCCTCGCTGGCCCAGGTGTTCTGGTTGAAGGACGGCAACTCCGGCCAGCCCGAGCGGTTCTTCGTCACCGCCGACCACCCCCTCACTATCGCGGACGACTTCTCCGACTTCGGCGACACGATCTCGACGCTGCGCAAACGGCTCCGCGGCGGCGCGCGCATCTTCGAGCACTTCCCGGAGTACGGCAAGGACTTCCGGCGCCGCCTCGGCATCGAGTCCGAGCAGGCGATGGAGCTGTTCCACCAGACGGTGTCGATGAAGTCCGTCGGCGACCTGAACGAGTTCGTCCGAAATCACATGCTCGAGCCGTTCGACGCCAAGGACTGGATCGAGAAGCTGGTCGGCCACTTCGACGACCTCACCAAGGCGCACGACGCCGTGGTGAAGGCCCGCATTCAGCTCGACGAGCTCACGCCGTTGCTCGCCGACTGCGACGCGTACGACGCGCTCGGTGACGAGATCCGGCAACTCGAGGACGAGCAGACGGCATTGCCGTACTTCTGCGCCGACCGCAAGGCCGGGCTGCTCGAGCGGCGCATCGCCGAGCTCGAGCGCGAGATCATGAACAAGCGGCGCGAACTCGCCGAACGCGACACAGTGCTGGCCGAGCTGGACGAGCGCCGTGACCGGCTCCGCCTCGAGCGCGCCGGACACGGTGGCGACCGGCTGGCCGAGCTCGAGCGGCAGATAGGTGACAGCGAACGACTGCGCGACGAGCGGCGTGAGCGGTGGGATCGGTTCAACGAACTCCTGCGCCAGGCCGACCTGCCTGCCGTTGAACGGGCCGAGCAGTTTCACGCCAGGCTGAGCCAGATCGCCGAGCAGGGGGCGTCCGCCGATACAGCCGATGCCGAGGTGCGCAACCGGATGATCGAGGTCGCCGCCGACTACAAGGAGCTCAAGCGCGAGTCGGACGAGCTCAACGCCGAGCTGATCAGCCTTCGCGACCGACGCACCAACATCCCGGCGCGCAGCCTCAAGCTGCGGGCCTGGCTGTGTGCCGAGCTCGGCCTGCCCGAGGCGGCGCTGCCGTTCGCCGGCGAACTCGTCGCAGTCCGCCCCGAGTGGGCCGAGTGGGAAGGTGCCGCCGAGCGCGTGCTCCGCGGCTTCGGCCTGTCGCTGCTCGTGCCGGACGAGCACTACCGCGACGTGTCCACCTGGATCAACCACCACCATCTGGGCGCCCGCCTTGTCTACCACCGGGTGCCGCGCAACCTGGCTCCCCGCTCGGGCGGCGAGCTGTCCGAGCGGGCGCTGTTCCACCGGCTCCAGATCGCCGATTCCGACTTCTACCCGTGGCTCGAGCAGCAGCTCGTCCACCGCGCGGGCCTGGAATGCGCGGAGACGATGGACGAGTTCCGCCGGTCCAAGCGCGCTGTGACGAGAACGGGACAGATCAAGGACGGCGGACGGCACGAGAAGGATGACCGCAAGCGCATCGACGACCGCAGCGAGTACGTCCTCGGTTGGAGCAACGAGCAGAAGATCGACACGCTGCTCGAGCGCGCCGCCAAGGTGCAGCACCGCCTGACCGAGCTGGCGCAAGAACGCAAGCTGCTCGACGAGCAGCTCGACAAGGCACAGCAGCGTCGCGCCGTCCTGGCCAAGCTGGCCGAGTTCGGCGAGTACGGGCAGCTTGACTGGTCAGCGATGGTGGCCAAGATCGCCGACTTGACGGCGGAGAAGCAACGGATTGAAGCCGCGTCCAGCGAGCTGGGGCGACTGGTCCGCGAGATCGCGGACGTCGAGCAGTCGATCATGAACTCCAAGCGCGAGCGCGACGAGATCGTCGGTGCAATCAACCGGCTTGAAGACCGCCGCGACCGCGACCAAGCCGACCTCGAACGTGCCCGGGCGATGCTGGCCGACCCGAGCTACGACGCCGCTTTCGCTGCCTTCGACAGGCTGAGCGCACGGATCGCCGAGTCGGCTTCGGACGACCCTGGCGAGCTCGACCGGTGGCAGAACCACACGATGACCACGATCAGCTCGCACATCAGCACCCGGACGTCGCGGCAGAACGCAGTCAGCAACCGGGCCATCCAGCGGATGGCGGCCTTCCGACAGCACTATCCGGTCGACACCGCGGAGTTCGACGACTCGATCGAGGCGGCCGGTGAGTATCGCGAACTGCATCGCCGCCTGGTCGATGACGACCTGCCCCGGTTCGAGGCGCAGTTCAAGGACTACCTGAACACCAACACGATCCGCGACATCGCCGGGTTCCAGGCCCAGCTCAACAAACAGGCCGACCTGATCAAGGAGCGGATCGCCACGATCAACGAGTCGCTCGTCGGCATCGACTACAACCCCGGGCGCTACATCCGCTTGGAGATCCACCCGACGCCGAACACCGACGTCCGCGACTTCCGGACCGAGCTGCGCGCCTGCACCGAGAGCACCGTGCACGACGACGATTCCGACCAGTACTCCGAGCAGAAGTTCCTCCAGGTCAAGCAGATCATCGAACGCTTCCGCGGCCGGGAAGGCCAGACCGAGCTGGACCGCGCGTGGGCCAAGCGGGTCACCGACGTCCGGAACTGGTACGTATTCTCGGCCTCCGAGCGCTGGCGCGAGGACGACACCGAGCACGAGACCTACACCGACTCCGGCGGCAAGTCCGGCGGGCAGAAAGAGAAGCTGGCCTACACGATCCTGGCCGCGTCGCTCGCCTACCAGTTCAAGCTGGAGTGGGGCGCGGTTCAGTCCAGGTCATTCCGCTTCGTCGTCATCGACGAGGCCTTCGGACGCGGTTCGGACGAATCGACCCGGTACGCCCTCGAGTTGTTCACCCGGCTCGGCCTTCAGCTGCTCATCGTGACGCCGCTCCAGAAGATCCACGTCATCGAGCCGTACGTCTCGGCGGTCGGATTCGTCGACAACACGTCCGCGGGCGACTACTCGCGCCTGCAATGCATGACGATCGAGGAGTACCACGAGCGGCGGCTCGCCCACGCACTGTCCGGTGGTGGGGATCCGACGTGACGAGCTGGACCACTCCCGCCGACGTCGTGCACAAGCTCCGCCGACGCTGGACGTCCGGCTCGGTGCTGACCGCATACGGCGAGGGACAGCCGTGGGAGCCGTTGCCGATCGCCATCCGCGGCCCTACCGCGGGCGAGGTGGCGGCCGATCTGGATCGCGTCAGGTCCTGGGCGCGATCGTGGGCCCGCCGCCCAGTAGGCCGAATTGAGTACCGCCGGGTCGGCGGCCGGCTCGTCGGCGACAACGAGCTGCCGGCGAAGGTGTGGATCGACAGCTACGAGCAGCTGTGGTCCGCTCTGGGCACGGAAAGGGACGTCCAGCGGTTCGCCGACCTGGTGTCGGCCACCCGCGCCGGCGCACCCCGCCTCGCGGACTGGATGATCAAGCATCCCAAGCGGGTCCTCGAGCTCGCCGCCGAGTGGCCGGCGATCATCGACACCGTCCAGTGGATCGACGCCCATGCCGACGGCTCGCAGTACATCCGCCAGATCGACGTACCAGGAGTCGACACCAAGTTCATCGACCGGCACCGCTTGGTGCTCGCGGCGCTGTTGGACCATCAGCTCGACGAGCACCGGATCGACCACACCCGGCCCCGTACCGATTTCGCCGGACGGTACGGATTCCGCCGCCGGCCAGGCTACGTCCGCGTCCGATCCCTGACGCCGGGCTGCACCCTCGTCGCCGGGTTCGGCGAGCTCACGTTCCGCGTCGACGAGCTGGCCGCCCGACCTCTGCCCCACGCCACCGTCTACGTCATCGAGAACGAAACCACTTACCTGGCCTTTCCACCGGCCGAGGACGCGATCGCGATCTTCGGCGGTGGGTACGCCGCGTCCGTCCTCGAAGGGCTGAGCTGGCTCGCCGACCGAGACCTTGTCTACTGGGGCGACATCGACACTCACGGCTTCGCCATCCTCGACCGGGTGCGACGCAGCTTTCCCGAGGCGCGGTCAATGCTGATGGACCGCGGCACGCTGCTCGCCCATGAGAGTCACTGGGTCACCGAAGACGCGGAGCATGTCGCCCACCTGCCCAATCTGCGGCCGGTCGAGGCCGAGCTCTACCACGATCTGGTTGAAGACGCGCTCGGGCCGTCGGTGCGGCTCGAGCAGGAGCGCGTCTCGTACTCTGCAATCCGGCGGGCGATCTGGCCTCAGCGAAGCTCGTCGGCTGCTGTCGTAGGCTGCGAGCATGGCGGAACTGGTGCTCGGTCCGATCTTGCGGGCCGTGCACCGCGACAGCGTCACCGTGTGGGTGGAGACTGACAGCCCCTGCGAGGTAGCCGTCGGCTCGACGCTCGAGCAGACCGTGATGTTCATGGGCCACCATTGCGCGTTCGTGACGATCGACAGGCTGGGAGCCGGCGAGCCGTACACCGTCACCCTCGACGGGAAGCAGGTGTGGCCGGCAGATGACCGCTTCCCGCCCAGCGTGCTGCGCGCGCTACCCACGGATCGATTGACGGTGGTGTTCGGCTCGTGCCGGACGATCCTGCCGGACGAGCGCGGCGACCCTGATCGGATCGATGCCCTGCGGGAGTACGCCTGGAGGGCTGCGCAAGCTCCGCCGGAAATGCTGCCCGACGTATTGATCCTGCTCGGTGACCAGGTCTACGCCGACGAGGGTGCCCCTGCGACCCGGAAGTTCATCCGCCACCGGCGCGGGAACGACGGTCCGGTCGGCGTTCAGACGCACGAGTTCGACGAGTTCGCGACCCTGTACCACGAGGCGTGGAGCGAGCCTGGAGTCAGATGGCTCCTGTCCAACGTGCCAACGTTGATGATCTTCGATGATCACGAGATCATCGACAACTGGAATACGTCGGAGCAATGGCTGGCCGAACACCAGGCGCAGCCGTGGTGGCGACAACGAGTGACGAACGGGTTGGCTGCCTATTGGATCTACCAACACCTGGGAAACTTGACCGCGGTCGAGCGCGAGTCCGATCCTGCCTTCGCCGCACTGCGCCGCGGGGACGAGAGCCCGGCCCTCAAGGTCTTCGATCGGCGGGTCCGGCACGGTGCGGACGGAACGACGGGTGTGCGCTGGAGCTATGCGCGTGACCTCGGACTGGCCCGGCTGGCGATGGTCGACTCCCGTGACGGCAGGGTGCTGGCCGATGGGCAGCGCGATCTGCTGGATTCCGATGAATCGGAGTGGCTCGAGGACCAGGTCAAGCAGCCCGCACCGTACTTCCTGCTTGGCACCTCCCTGCCCCTGCTGCTGCCGCGCGGCGTGCACGAGCTCGAGCGCATCAACGCCGTTGCGTGTGCCGGGCGGTGGGGACGTTTGGTCGCACGGATCTCGGAGGAGTTGCGGCAAGCCGCCCAGCTCAGCCACTGGATTACGTTTCCGGCGTCGTTCGACCGGGTTCTTCGCCTGTTGTACGCCGCCGGCAACCAAGAGCGTCAGGGCGTGATCGTCCTGTCCGGTGACGTGCACTTCTCGTACGCCGCTCAGGTTCATGCTTGGCCGGATGGCTCCCGTCCGGTGACGCCGACGCACCAACTCGTGTCGTCCCCGTTGTGTCACGATCTGGGCTACGGCATCGCCGGGGGCTTGCGCGTGCTGGCGTCCCGATTCGGTGATTTCATCGGCCGGCTGGCAGGTCGACTGGCCGGTGCTCCACCGCCTCCCCTGCAGTGGACGATCGAGACGGGACCCTGGTGGAACAACGTCATAAGCACGCTGGACCTCAGTCCCGACCGGGCCACCGTGCGCTTCGAACGCACAAGCACCCGTGGTTCACTCGGTGCCCGGTTGGAGACGGTGGCCGAACGGCGTCTGAGCTAGCACCGAAAGATCGCTCGACGCCTACGTCCAAATATCAGAGGAACGCCAGAACTGCAGAGCGCCGTTGATGTGTGCCAGGCTTGTCAAGATCAGCTGTGGCTGGGAGGCCGGCGTTGAAGTACTACGACTGGGGCGAGCGGACGCACCGGTGGGCCGGGATCCGGAGCGAAACGCTGGACGTCGGCGGCACCTCGGCACACGTGCTCCGCGCCGAGGCGAGTCCCGACGCGCCGCCCGGTGCGCCAACACACCTGCTGCTCCACACGATGACCAGTGGTGCCTCGATGTGGCTCGACGTGATCAACCCGCTCACCGCCCTCGGCCCAGTGATCGCTCCAGATCTGCCAGGGGCGGTGCTCGGGGAAACCGAGGCGCCGATCCCGCGGGCCGGCAAGGCGGCACCGAGCGCCCGGTTCGTCCGGGCACTGACCTCAGTACTCGGATTGGACCGGGTCATCCTGCACGGCTGGTCGATGGGCGGACTGGTGGCACTGTTGGTCGCGGCGGACTCGCCAGCGCAGATCAGCGGCCTGGTGCTGGCCGGCGCGCCGCTGCCGGTACCGATGACCACCGCCGAACGCCTCGGCTGGCGGACCCTGGGCCGGGCCGGCCTGGTGGCCGGGACAGCGCTGGCCCGAGTCGCCGTCAGGATCGGCGGCTCGCGGGTGGTCACGATGAAGTCGCGGTACACCGATCCGGATCGACTGTCCGATCGGATCATGGCCGCCGGCGGGGATCCGTCCCGCTGCTCGCCGGAGTTCTTCGCCTTGCTCAGCGAGCAATTGAAACAACTCAGCGCCCGGCCCCGCCGGATGGACGCCTCCGTCCTCGCCTTCGCCTCGGTGCTCGACGCGATCCTGGTCGATCAGGGCCCGACCGTAGCCGTGATCGAGCGTGTGGAGGCGCCGACGCTTGTCCTGTGGGGCGACCAGGATCCGTTCGTCGAACAACCGACGATCGACCGACTCGCCGAGCTACGTCCCGACTGGCAACTCGAGGAGATTTCCGGAGTCGGGCATCTGCTGCCCGTCGAAGTGCCGGACTACTACGTCCGCGCGGTCGGGGCGTGGTTGGCCGACTGT
>Ga0256867_10000864_pt1 | contig 12419 bp, 6 predicted proteins | sample RVTome_15_FD_185939 | JGI IMG/M metagenome (GOLD analysis project Ga0256867, IMG submission 185939) | Soil microbial communities from uranium-contaminated site in the Upper Colorado River Basin, Wyoming, United States - RVT150D86 (HiSeq) ... | reverse complement strand
ATGGGCGGAGACGAGCGGCACGAACAGCTTGCTCTCGGCGAAACACCTAATATTGCCATGCAGATCGAAGCCCTGGCGCAGCCCGGCACGGTCGTCATCAGTAATGTGACCGCCCAGTTGGTACAGTGGACGTTCGTCTTGGAAGAGCTTGGCGCCCGCGAGCTTGAGGGCAGGGCCGCCCCGATGCTGCTGGTTCGTGTGCTCAGGCCACGCGAGGCGGACGACACGAGTGAAGAGACGAAGGTAGCCGGGTTCGAGACGCTCGTAGGCCGGGACGCGGAAATCGGGCTGTTGCTGCGGCGTTGGGAGCAGAGCAAAGAGGGGCTGGGCCAGGTAGTGCTGATCAATGGCGAAGCGGGTTATGGGAAATCGAGTCTGGTTGAGGGCTTACGGCAGCACATCGGCCAGGAAGATGCCGTCCGCATTGTGTTTCACTGCTCCCCGTACACGCAGCCAAGCGCATTCTATCCTGTCATTGCGCAGACCCAATGCATCCTTGGCTGGCAGCCTAACGACGCTGTAGAGACGCGGCTCGCCAAGTTAGAACGCGTGCTGCGGGGCTTCCGCCTGCCCTTGCCGGAAACCGTGCCGCTTTTCGCGTCGCTGCTGTCTTTGCCACTACCTGAAGACCGCTTTCCCGCCCTGAGTCTCACCTCGCAACAGCAGCGGCAACAAACGCATGAGGTCATGGTGGCGCTATTCCTGGAGGAAGCGGAACGGCAGCCCGTTCTCACCGTGTGGGAAGATCTGCACTGGGCCGACCCCTCTACGCTGGAACTACTGGCATTGCTCATCGAGCAGACACCCACTGCGCCGATGCTCCATATCTTAACCTGTCGTCCCGAGTTTGAGCCGTCCTGGCCCATGCGTGCGCACATGACGCTCATCACGCTCAATCCTCTCGAACGTTCGCAGGCGAAACTCTTGGTTGCCCGGTGCACAGAGGGAAAGACTCTCCCCGCCGCAGTGGTCGATCATATTGTCAGCAAGACCGAGGGCGTACCCCTGTATGTGGAAGAATTGACCAAAATGCTGCGGGCATCCGAGCTGCTTTGTGAGAAAGCAGATCGCTACGAGCTGACCGGGACGTTGCTGAGCGTGGCGATTCCCGACACGCTACAGGATTCCCTAATGGCCCGCCTGGATCAACTCAATGAGGCCAAAGAGATTGCACAGATCGGCGCGGTTCTCGGCTGCACGTTTCCATACGACATGCTCAAAGCGCTCTGGATGGCGCAGGAAGAGATCTTGCAGCAGGGGCTGTCTAGGTTGGTACAGGCCGAGTTACTCTATCAGCGGGGCCGGTTGCCGCAGGCCAGATACATCTTCAAGCATGCCTTGATTCAGGATGCCGCCTATGCCTCGCTGCCGTGTCAGAAGCGTCGGCAGATGCACCAGCAGATTGCCGAATTGTTGGAGACGCAATTTCCGGAAACGCTGGAGACGCAGCCGGAGTTGGTGGCGCATCATTATACCGCGGCCGGACAGGCTGAGCAGGCGGTGACATATTGGCAGAAAGCCGGAGAGCGTGCCGTACAGCGGTCGGCCCATGCCGAAGCGATTGCGCACCTCACCCAGGGGCTCGCGCTTATCCCGTCGCTTCCGGATACACCGGCGCGCACCCACCGCGAACTGATGCTGAACGTCACTCTAGGAGCGCCGCTTCTGGCGACCATGGTCTACGCTGCACCCGAGGTGGAGCGCGTTTACATGCGAGTGCGGAAGTTACTGAAGGAACTGGGATGAGTCGGAGAGGAGGAACGTAGGGATGAACTTCTTCGACTATGTGACGCTGGTGGGCATACTGCTCCAGCGCGAGGGACGGCTCACCTACCGTGCCTTGCAGCGGGAGTTTGGCTTTGACGCGGCCTATCTCGACCATCTACGGCGTGAACTCATCTTTCGGCGCATCGCCCGTGATGAGCAAGGTGAGGGCTTGGTGTGGACGGGCGTGATACCGATTGCAGAGCCGCTGACGCCAAGACCCAGTGCGAAGCCGTCGTCTGCGGCGCTTACTTTGCCGCCGCTGCACCTGGCGGCTGCGACGCCGTCCACAGACCCGATACAGGCGGTTATGCCGGCAGATTCCCCCGCCATGCCGCTGCCGGACGAGGCGATCACAGATCCAGTTTCAACCCTAAGCAGACCCAAGGCTGAACGGCGCCAACTGACCGTGATGTTCTGCAACTTTGTGGGCTCAGCCGTGCTGGCGGGGCAGCTTGACTTAGAAGACCTGCGTGAGGTGGTGCAGTCTTATCAAGAGGCGGCTTCTGAGGCGATCCGGCATTATCAGGGCTATATCGCGCAGTATCTAGGTGATGGCTTAATGGTCTACTTTGGATACCCGATGGCGCACGAAAATGATGTGCAACGGGCGGTACATACGGGCCTGGAGATTGTCAACATTATTGATGCCCTCAATACACGCTTAGAAGATGGCTACCAGACACAGCTCGCGGTGCGCATTGGCATCCATACCGGTCCCGTCGTTGTGGGGCAAATGGGTGGCGGCGATTGGCATGAGCAACTCGCCCTCGGCGAAACTCCCAATATCGCGGCTCGTCTGCAAGGACTTGCGGCTCCGAACACGGTAATCATCAGCAACGTGACCGCCCGCCTGGTGGGGACGTCATTTGTTCTGGAGTCGCTGGGTCTGCAAGCGCTCAGGGGCGTTTCCGATCCCATGCAGGTGTGGCGCGTCGACCGAGCCTATGATTCGGACGATACGGATGAGGCTGTCGTTGACGATGGCGGCTCGCAATTGGTCGGGCGCGACGAGGAAATTGGTCTTCTGCGACGGCGCTGGGAGCAGAGCAAAGAGGGTTTCGGCCAAGTCGTCCTGGTAACGGGCGAAGCAGGCATCGGCAAATCGTGCCTCCTCAATGTGATCCGCGCTCACGTCGCACGGGAGGGATTTCCGCGCATCACCTTGCGCTGTTCTCCGTATCATCAACATAGCGCCCTGTATCCGGTGATCGAGCAGATATACGTGGGGCTCAAGATCGAGCGAGACGCTCCGCCGGAAGTGCAATTAACAAAGTTGGAACACGGACTGCAGGGGTATCGCTTTGCCTCAGGCGAGGTCATTTCGCTCTTTGCGCAGTTACTCTCGATACCCCTTCCCGAGGGACGCTATCCGCCGCTTACCGGTACGTCTCAGCAGCAGCGGCAGCGGACGCTGGATGCGCTGGCCGCGTGGCAACTTGAAGAAGCCGAACGCCAGCAGCTCCTGGTGTTGTGGGAAGATCTGCATTGGGCGGATCCCTCCACCCTGGATTTTCTGGGTCTCCTTATTGACCAGGCTCCCATCGTCGCACTGCTGAGCGTGTTGACGTTTCGTCCGGAGTTTGTGCCGCCCTGGTCGATGCGCTCGCATATGACGTCGATCACGCTCAACCGCCTGGAACGCTCTCAAGTCGAGGCTTTACTGACGCGTCTAACTGTAGATAAGCGTCTGCCTAGAGAGGTCGTCCAGCACATCGTGACCAAAACCGATGGCGTACCTCTGTATGTGGAAGAGCTAACCAAGACGGTGTTGGAATCGGACATCCTCCAGGAAGAGGCGGATTGCTACACACTCAGTGGGCTACTCTCCGATGTGACCATTCCCGCCACTTTATACGATTCCCTCATGGCCCGTTTGGACCGTTTCCCTGCAGTGCGGGAAGTGGCCCAATTGGGTGCGGTGATCGGGCGGGAATTCTCCTACGAGATGCTCCGGGCTTTGGCCGTACTAGCCAAGGTGGAAGAGAAGACCTTGCGGGACGGATTGGCGAAGTTGGTCGCTACGGAACTGCTCTATCAACGCGGGCGTCCGCCTCGAGCTAAATATGTCTTTAAGCATGTTCTCATCCGCGATGCCGCTTATCAGTCACTGTTGCGGCGAACGCGTCAGGAGTATCACGAACAAGTCGCCGAGCTGTGGCTGACCCACTTTCCCGAGCTAGTTGAGGTGGAACCGGAAGTGGTGGCGCACCACTTTACGGAGGCGGGATGTATCGAGTCCGCCCTGACATTTTGGCACCGAGCCGGCCAACGCGCCATCGAACGTTCGGCCAACCTGGAAGCGATCGGACACCTAAGCCGGGGCTTGGACGTGCTCGATGCGATGGCGGACCCATCTGCATACATCGAGCAAGAGTTGCGCTTGCAGACGACCTTAGGACCCGCGTTGATGGCGGCGAAAGGGTATGGCGCGGCAGAGGTCGAGCGTTCCTATGTGCGGGCGCGAGAGTTGTGTGAGCAGGTGGGAGAAACGCGTCAATTGTTTCAAGTCATGCTCGGATTGTGGAATGTGTATTTAGTCCGCGCGGAGCTGAAGCAGGCGCGTGACCTGGCGGAGCAGTGTCTATCACTGGGGCAACGCCTGCAAGATCCCGCCCGACTGCATCAGGCTCACTACGCGCTCGGCAACACCTTGTTCCACAGCGGTGAGTTCAGTGCTGCCTGCGACCATCTCAAACGGGGTATGGCGCTGTATGAGCCTCAGAGACAGCACGCTCGCGCAGTGCAGAATACTGGCGTGGTGTGCCTCTCCTATATGGCCTGGACCCTGTGGTATCTGGGTTACCCCGAACAGGCATTGCAGAAAAACCGGGAATCGCTCAACCTCGCCGAGGAGCTGACGCATCCTTATAGCCTAGCGTTTGCTCTGAACTTTTCGGCCTGGCTGCATCAATTTCGCCGCGACCGGGAGGCCGCCCACAACGAGATCCGGGCAGCGATTGCCCTGTCCAAACAGCAGGCGTTCCCCCTCTGGTTGGCCATGGCGACGCCCCTGGAGGGTTGGGCATGGGTGGAAGAGGGACAGAGCGAAGAGGGCTTCGCCCAGTTGCGCCAGGGAATGGCAGATTTTCGGGCCACGGGAGCGGCGGTCTTTTGGCCGAATATTCTGGCTCTGTTGGCGGCGGCGCATGCCAAAATCGGGCAGGCGGAAATCGGGCTAAGCGTTTTGGAGGAAGCGCTGACGGCGACGCGTCAAAATGGCGAGCGCGTCTACGAAGCCGCCCTGCATCGCTTGAAAGGGGAACTGTGGTTACAGCAAGTGGTGCCGAACGAGCAACAGGCGGAAACGTGTTTCCATAAAGCTCTCGCCGTGACCCGTTTGCAACAGGCCAAATCGTTGGAGCTGCAGGCGGCGATGAGCCTCAGCCGGCTGTGGTATCTCCAGGGTAAATGCGAGGACGCTCACGATTTGCTTGCGCCGGTCTACAACTGGTTTACCGAGGGGTTTGGCATGGCGGATCTCCTGGAGGCCAAGGCGCTGCTTGATATGTTTGAGCAGTAAATGCTCCCGGCGACACTGCGACATACTAACGTTTTTATACTCATTACCCACGGACAGTTTCCGCCACATCCGTCATGCCGTCCAGCACCGGCAGTTGCTCCGGCTGTGTGTTTCGAAGATCGACGGTGACCCGCAGGGCCCGCAGCCCCTGAGCGCCGTCGAGATCTTCCAGATTAACCTCCTCGATCTCGCCCGTAAGATAGCCTGAGGCTCGCAGATAGTCGAGGTATTCGCGGTACTCGACCGCCTCCTTGGCCTGCGCATAGACGATGGCGATTTTGCCGGGTTGCGTCAAGCGTTCACTCGTGCCTTTGATGACGGCTTTGTCAATGCGCTTTTTCACGATCTCGTAGCGCATGTTGTAGGCGCCATCAATATCGAAGCGCTTTTCATCGACACGAAAGCGCACGGCCAACGGCAGGTCCTGCAGCAAGATCAGATGGGCCATCTCCAGCGGCACCTTTAACTGAGCTTTGATGGCTTCGGATTTGCGCACCACGCCGCACATGACGATCAATTGCCATAGACGTAGGTTGTACAAATAGAGGGGATCGAACCGGCCATCTTCCATCATTGAGGCCCCGATGTAGATGCCGTATTCAACGCCATCGGTCTTATGCTTTTCAAAATAATGCGGGAACATCGCTTGGGCTTTTTCCTGCTCCGCATCAATATAGGCGGAGAGCGCTTCATTGATCTGCGTGACGCTTTCCTCAAAGTCCTTGCGCCGCCGGTAAATGGTGCCGAGCCGGGGCTCGATCGCGACTTCGTAGGCTTGGACTTTTTCCTCGACTTCGGGCGCAAACTGACGCAGATGCGCGAACAAGGGCTCTACTTCGCGGTGCAGAAAGTCGATGATGCTGATCTCGTCGCCGGACGCCAGACCCGTGTCGAGATGGTTGATGAGTTGGCTCACGTGATAGGCCAGGGCATCGAGAATCGGGAGCGGCTTGCACCTATAGCCGATCTGTAAAACGTCTTTGGCCAAGCTGAGATGTTCCATCAAATCGGCCTGAATTGTGGCATTGCGGAGGTGGGATGAGCCGCGGATGTCCGAGACGCCGTAGAGCGGGTAAACATCGTCGAACACAATCGGTTCCATCTCGGTGATGACGCCGTGTTTGCGGTGTTCCGCCCAGTTGATCGCCGCCTGGCGAAAGCGCCATTCCACGGCGGGATGAATGGCCGTGCACTGCTCTTTGATGATGGCCTGAAGGCGCGTGTTGAGTTCTTCCGTGCTGCGCTTGATCGCCATGGAGAACAGCGGTAACACTTCGCGCAATTTCATGGTATTGAGAGCGTGTAAGTCGCCCGGAATGGCCGAGCCAAGTTCGAGGATGCCGATCAGGTCATCCTGGTAGTAGAGCGGCGCCACGACCATGTTACGCACGCCTTTTTCGAGGATTTGTTCTTCAATTGCCGAGCGGTCCGGATAGGTGCTCAGATCTTCGACAATCAACAATTCGCCCTGCAGGACGGCTTTCTCGAAGATGGAGCAGGCAAAATCGTCGACGCTATACTGCGCCGAATCGGCGCCAATTCAACCGTATTCAATGTTAGAGCCGTAGTTGAGCACTAAGACTTGATCGCCTTGAATGGCGGCCAACCCTAAGAGCAAATTCGGTTTGCGAAACAGCGTGCACAATTTGGCTTGCAAGCTGTTGAAGCGCTCGTTCGACACGATCGATTCTTTCTCAATCAGATCGCGCTTGAGGGAGGAGAGGACTTCTTGATCCGTCACCTCGACGGTGTTGAGCACGGCAAAACCACTAATGATGAATTGGGCAGGCGGAACGAGTTCCATTAACACCTGCGGATCCGTCAGGTTGGCCATGAGCCGTTTTTGCTCGGCGGCGGTCAAGGGCTTTAGGCCTTGCAGGGTCTTGACCTGCATAAAGCGGCCTTCAAAGTCCATGCGAAAATGGCGATCCAACCCCGTGTCGGGATCCGAGACGGTATAAATGAGTGGATACTCGAAGTCGAGTTCGATGCCATAGACCATATACAGAACGAAGGCATACGTATGTAGGAGCCGCACGTGGGCGACGGTTTGTTCATCGACGTTCATACGTCCACTGAGGTACCCATCCTCTGACAACATCAAGCGTTCAAAGGATGGCGTGGCGTAGAAACTCTGCATTTGGAAGGGACACAACGCTGCCGCATAGGTGTTGTGCCAGGTAGCCGGCGGGAAGACAGCGGTCATCATGGCATCCACCAAATCTTTATGAGCCGCAATGACCGATAGGTCCTCGATCGGTTCCAACAAGGCCGGCGTTTTCCGCAAGGCCTGTTGAATTTTCGCGCTGAGGGCAGCCTGCATTGGGTGATGCTCGGCGTTGGCCTGTTGCCAGAACGCCACGAGCGGCGCCAGGCTCAGCTCACAAGTGAACGGGAATTCGCCGGCTGTGGGATTGAACGCGAAGCGCGTATCCGAGGGCACGATAGACGGCTGATTCATGGTCTTCACCTCCATTAACGCAACACCCTGAACGTGCGAGGCGGTATTGCTAACATAAACCAAAAAACCCAGCCAGGTATTTCACCGCACCTGTCTCGGTGGGCACTTTGGACCAATCTCAACGCCTGTGTTAGAGTAACAGGTATCATGCCCAGAAAACATCCGGATTGCCGCAGAGATGGGCTGTATTGACTGCCATGGGCGATACCCCTACAATCGCTACCATCGGTGCCCTGTTGGTTCCCATGCCGTGGCTGCGGCATGGCATCCGCCTCTGTTGCAAAGTTTGTCATCCCCATTGTAAATAGCAAGGTCGCAGCAGTTGCGACACGACGGAGGGAATTATGCGCGTCTTGCTGATCGCCACCAATCGGCACAATCGGCTCATGAGCCGGATGGTCGCCCAACCGCTGCCGATCGGGTTGGCTTATGTGGCCGGCGCTTTTGTCGCGTCCCGGCACGAGGTGAAAATCCTGGATTTGATGTTCGCCGACGATTATTTGGGTGAAGTGGACCAAACCGTGCGGACGTTTCAGCCGGATTTGGTCGGTATTTCCATTCGCAACCTCAGCAATCACAGCTTCCTAGATCCGCAATGGGCATTGCCCATTTCCAAAGAGGTGGTGGACAAGGTACGCTCGATCACAGACGCGACGATCCTGTGTGGCGGACCGGCGTTCAGCATCTTGCCAAAAGACATTTTTGATTTCGTAGGTCCCGATCTGGGACTGGCGGGAGATGCGGCGGAAACCGTCGTGCAACTGGCGGATTGTCTAGAGTCGGGCGCATCTTACCACGATTTGCCCGGCGTGGTCTATCGTCAAAACGGCGATATTGTGTTTAACGGCAGCCGTTGCGCCTCGGCGTTTACCTGTGCGCCTCGCCTAGACGAATTGGATATGCACAAATACGCTCAGGCTGGCTTCGGCATTGGCATTTTGACGAAGCTGGGCGGATTTTATTATCCCACCTCGGCATCGGATGTACACGTGGATCGGGACGCGTGGCGTGTGATTCGGCCCATCGATGAGGTCGTGCAAGAAGTGCGCGACATGGAACAGCGCTATGGACTGCGCAAAGTGTTTTTCATTGACAACGGGTTTAACGTCCCGCTCGCGCATGCTAAGGAGCTGTGCCGCGCCCTCATCGCCGCTGACGTAAAAACGCACTGGAACACTTGTCTGGCGCCGTTTGGCTGTGATGCGGAACTCATCGGTCTGATGAAGCAGGCCGGATGCGCGCTCGTGCTGATGGGTGGCATGCGGGGCGACCCGCACGACGGCGCCGGTTTGGGAGAGCGCGTCCAGCCGATGCTGGAAACCTGCCACCTGTGCGAAGAGCAGGATTTGCATTACACCTTATCGGTCACTTTCGGTGAGCCCGGTGAGACTCGCGAGACCGTAGAAGAAAAGCTGGACTTTCTCCGCAGTATCAAACCGGCCATGGCGAATCTGAGAATCGGCGTCAGCGTATTGCCGGGCACTAACGTAGCCAAAATGGTCCTGGCTGAGGGACTCATTGCCGATGAGTCGGAACTGATCAAACCCACATTTTACCTGGCGGAATCGGTGCGGGATTGGATCGTCGGCTATTTGCAAGATGAGAAGGCCAAGCAGCCCCGCTGGAATTTGATGTAATTTGCCATAGCGATGCATGGCATGGGCGATGGCTCGCCCGGCCCATGCCGGACTCGCCCGCAAGCGGAACATATCGGTTAACGAAAGCGCCGCCAATCGATGGCGTACTTCTTCACTTTGTAGCCCATGATGCGCTCAGTCGTGCTGAGGAGTTTGGCCGCTTTAGCGCGATTGCCCCGTGCCGTTTTCAAGGCATCGACAATGAGGTCCTTTTCGTAGCTATTCACGGAATCGGCCAGCGACGTCCGCGCCACCGTCCCGGACGCTTCTGCCGTTTGTAGGGTAGGCGGCAAGTGATAGCCGTGAATGACCTGGCCATCACAGACTAATACCGCACGCTCGATCGCGTTTTCCAACTCGCGCACATTGCCGGGCCAGTGATAGCTCGCCAACATGTCGATCGCAGGGGTGGAAATCCGCCGGATCGGCTTGTGATGCTCTGCCGCGTATTTCTCCGAAAAATGATCGGCCAACAACAGGATATCGTCCTTGCGCTCGCGCAGCGGCGGCACGAAAATGCTGAAGACATTCAGACGGTAGTAGAGATCCTCGCGAAAGGCCGCCTCGGCGATGGCCTGTTCGAGATTCCGGTTGGTCGCCGTCAGCAGCCGTACATTGGTCTGAATCGTGGTGGTGCCGCCCAAGCGCTCGAACTCACGCTCCTGCACAACGCGTAGGAGTTTCACTTGTGTGGCCAAGCTGAGATCTCCGATTTCATCGAGAAATAGCGTGCCGCCATCGGCGAGCTCGAAACGGCCTTTCTTACGGGCCTGAGCGCCGGTGAAGGCACCTTTTTCATGGCCAAACAACTCCGCCTCGATGAGAGTCTCAGGTAGTGCTGCGCAGCTCACTCTGATAAACGGCTTTTTGGCTCGGGGCGAATTGTAGTGGATGGCGTGCGCGATCAACTCCTTACCCGTGCCGGATTCGCCACGGATCAGGATGGTGGTGTTGGTGGGAGCCACCTGCGTGATCTGTTCGTAGACCTGGCGCATGCGGTTGCTGTGCCCAATGATGTTGGAAAAATCGTAACGCTCCCGCAGTTCTTCACGCAGGTGCTGATTCTCGTCGCGCAGACGATCTCGCTCACTTTCGACCAGGTGTGAAATGTTGATCGCTTGAGCGATCATCGAGGCCACGACTTGCAGGAAATGAAGTTCGCGGTCGTAATCACGGTCGGACTTAAAGCGCAGATCGACCCCTAATGACCCCACGGGCTTGCGGTTGATGACCACCGGCACACAGATAAAGGTGCGTTCCTGCTTGTCCAGATTCTTGCGTTCGGCCGCGCGATTGAGGAACATGGGCTCGTGGCTCATCCGGGGAACGATGATGGGCTTGCCGCTCTCGGTCACTCGCCCGGTGATGCCTTCACCTAAGCGATAGCGTGCCTGCTTGCCCCGTGAGGTGAGGCCATGAGCAGCCGCGATGGTGAGTTCTGCCGCTTCGCCCTGGAGCAGCGTTACAATGCTCGGAAACATCGCATGCTGGCGCTCCAGCAGCTCTAACACGCGATGTAGGGCTGCTTCCAGGTGCAGTGTGCTCGCCAAAGCCTGACTCACCGCCACGAGAGTCGTAAGTTGCTTTTTTTCTCCGCTTGGTGTTGGCATGGTATGGTCTCAATCTGGCTTTACAGCCGTTTTTGAGGTCTCGATCATGCAGGGCGAGGGGTGATGGCGATCGTGCGAAAACCGCCAGGCTCGCTGTCGAGCTGTGACAGCGAGCCTCGGCGTTTCATCCATGGTCGGTTATTAATACGACAAACTGACCCCGATGGTGCCGATCGCCTTGAACGAATCTCCGTTATTCGCTGTCTCCAGATTGTCACCCAAGAACAGGAAATGCCCAGCAATCGTGAGACTCAGCGACCCAAAGTCTTCCGGAATCAGACCTAAACCGACATTGACCGCAACCCCCGCATCAAAGTAGCCAAACGTATCATCATTACCGGTGCCGAACTCATAATAATCGCTGAGGCTCAGTCCCAGCGTCAGCGGCATCGAGACCCCGACCGAGACTTGATCATTCTCAACTAAAGAAAACCCGGGTTCAACGCCGAGTTGTAAATAAACCCCTTCGTCGGTGCCCCCGTCGGCCTGACCATCCACCTCAAACGCCAACGTAACCGAGGGCGATAAGGCAAAGGGGCCAAGCAGTTTACTGTCGTCAAAGCTCAGACTGATATCAAACTCTCCGACGTCGGCGAATGACCCATTCGGGCTGGTATAGAGGATGTAGCTAAAGCCAAGTTCGAACCCGTCCGCAAAGCCAACCGAGAGACCGGCGTAGAGGTCGGACTCGTACCAGAATTTGGGATCCGTCGTCGCATCCCCATCCGCCCCAGTTGGACCGCCATGAAAGCTGTTCCAGATGCCCAAGGTTCCGCTGATGCTGTTCAGACCGCCCTCGCCCTCGTATAGGTTCAGGCCGATTTCGGCGTATGGCTGGATAATCGAATCTTCGGTTTCCTGGATAATGCCTCGAAAATAGTAGTCCGTGGTAAAATCGACACCCACATCGAGCGAGACCCTGCCCTCATTAGTCCCGGCCCAGAGCCATGACGCGCTGATACCTATTGCGAGCAGGGAGAGCACAGCGGTACGGGCGAGTAGTGGTAGTGGCATCGGGGGTAGCATGGACATCATTCCTCATCATTGTTATTACAAGTTGGTTAGCCTCTCCACCGAGTCTGGTTGTAGAGCAAGCAGAGAGAACGTGCGATCGAGAGAGGCCAAAACGAGTTTGGTCTTAGCCCATAATTCAAGCAAAACTCATGCCATTTTTAATTTTTCTATAAGTCATTGATAACTAAATGATTAGAATTTAATCGTGCTCATACAAAGATGTTTTGAAGCACATAATTGTAGATATTATGACAATAATGTATGATTTGCATTGATTGTGTCAGAATCGAAAGCCCTGTTAGACAGACGTGGAGTGCACGGCGTTGCCTCACCGCGTTGCACGGTATATCGTGGGCAACGTCCCAATGTCGCTAGCACAGTCTTGCAACATAGGAGGTCAGAGGTAGGCT
>Ga0256867_10000862_pt1 | contig 12427 bp, 23 predicted proteins | sample RVTome_15_FD_185939 | JGI IMG/M metagenome (GOLD analysis project Ga0256867, IMG submission 185939) | Soil microbial communities from uranium-contaminated site in the Upper Colorado River Basin, Wyoming, United States - RVT150D86 (HiSeq) ... | reverse complement strand
CGTGAACCTGCGCGTGAAGCTGATAACGCCGGTGGCGCTGGAAGAGGGCAGCCGCTTTGCCATTCGTGAAGGCGGCCTCACCGTTGGCGCCGGTGTGATTACCAAGATTTTGACCTAAAGTAGAGCGATGGATGGGGCGTTGGTTTTTTAAAGACCAACGCCCCTCATTTTGAGGCGACAGAGAGAGATGGCTAAAGAAAGGATTCGCATTCGTCTAAAAGCATACGATCATCGCGTTCTCGACCAATCGGCGAAACGCATTGTCGGAACGGCCGAACGGACCGGCGCACGCGTCGTAGGGCCTGTGCCTTTGCCGACGCGTCTTGAGCGCTTTACGGTCCGCCGTAGCACGTTCATTGATAAGGATTCACACGAGCACTTTGAGATCCGGACTCATAAACGTCTTATTGACGTAATTAATCCGGATGCGAAGACGATTGACACGTTGATGCGGCTAAATCTGCCGGCAGGTGTTGATATTGAGATTTCAATCTAATTAGGGATTGGAGATTAGAGATTGGAGATTACGCCAATCTCCAATCTCTAATCTCCAATCTCTACGAAGGATGATGCGGCGCCTGTTTGCTGGCAGTCCTGGGAGTTTATTGTGAAAGGATTACTGGGTATTAAAGTAGGTATGACCCAGGTGTTTGATGAAAACGGTGTCGTTACACCCGTTACCATCATTCAGGCCGGGCCATGCTTTGTCACACAAGTAAAGACAGAGGCAACGGACGGATACAATGCCGTCCAGGTTGGCTTCGGTGAGATTACAGAGCGGCGGCTGAACCGGCCGCAACAAGGCCACCTGGGGTTGCTCAAAACAGATAATGAGCATCCGCGGCGAAAGAAAAATAACGGCATTCCGGCTGTACGTCATCTGCGTGAGTTTCGCACCGGTAGTGTAGTTGACTTTGAAGTTGGCCAACGGCTAACAGTAGAGCAATTTGAAGTAGGCGAGCGTGTTGATGTAACCGGTAAAACGAAGGGACGCGGCTTTGCCGGCGTTGTGAAGCGCTACGGCTTCGCCGGTGGTTCCAAAACCCATGGCCAATCAGACCGCCAACGCGCTCCTGGTTCTATTGGCGCTACCTCGGGTACAGCGCACGTTTTTAAAGGTAAGAAGATGGCTGGCCGTATGGGCAACGAGACAAACACGTCACAAAACCTGGAAGTTGTGCGTATTGACCCTGAGCGTGACTTGATTGCCGTCAAAGGCGCTGTTCCTGGCGCCAAGGGTGGTTTTGTCATGATTCGGGAAGCAGCCAAGGGCTAGCGGAGGCATTACCATGAGAGTTCCGGTTTATAACATGGCTGGTGAGGAAGTGAGCAACGTCGATCTTCCCGCCGCTATCTTTGAGGCAACAATTAATCGTGATCTAATGCACCAGGCGCTGGTACGCCAGCTAGCCAATGCACGTTTGGGTACGCACAAAGCCAAGGGGCGATCAGAGATAAACCGTACGACAGCTAAGGTTTATCGGCAAAAAGGGACGGGGCGGGCGCGTCATGGCAGCCGCCGGGCGCCGATTTTCGTAGGTGGCGGCGTGGCGCATGGCCCAAAGCCGCGCCAGTACACCAAAGATATGCCGCGCAAAATGCGCCGCGCCGCGCTACGTTCTGCATTAAGTGTGAAGGCAGATAGTGGCGATCTCGTTTTAATGGACGAAATTCGCCTGGACGTTCCCAAGACGAGAGAAGTAGTGGCACTGATGGACCGTGTAGCCAGTGGCGAAAGCGCGCTGCTGTTGCTGGCCGAGCGCAATGAGAACGTCGAAAAGTCGGCCCGTAACCTGCCGGACGTAAAGGCGCTGCGGGCAAGCTACCTGAACATTCGGGACTTGCTAGGCTACAGCAAAATTGTTATGCCTCTGGCAGCGCTGGAAGTTATCGTCAGCTTCCTGGCTGATAACCAGGGTGTTGGAGCCGACTTTGTCAGCGCCGACGGCCTTATCGCCTACGACGTGGAAGAGGAGGAATAAAGAATGCAGCTACACTGGCGTGAAATTATTCGTAGGCCGGTTGTGACGGAAAAGAGTAACTATCTGGCTGACGAGTATAACCAATATACCTTTGTGGTTGATGCGCGGGCGAACAAGATGCAAATTAAACAGGCAATTGAACTGGCCTGGCCGGAAGTATCGGTGGAGAAAGTTCGCGTCGCCAATATGCCGGCGAAGCGCGCCCGCCGTTGGCGCCGTATCGCTGTCCGCAAATCCGGGTGGAAGAAAGCGGTTGTGACGCTTGGCCCCGGTGATAGTATTGAGCTGTTTGAAGGTGTTTAAGTAGCTTCAAACTCATTGATTCTGCCGTAGCAGGGACGAGGGTTCTTTGAAGAGTGGGTTTTGTTCCCGCTTGAGGCAATAACCTGGCGCCCGTCTCTGGAGGAAAAATGCCAATTAAAGTTTTTAAACCAACTTCCCCCGGCCGCCGGGATATGAGCGGCCAAACATTTGAAGAGGTAACACGTTCCGCTCCGGAACGCACCTTGACGCGTGGTTTACGCAAGCGAGGCGGCCGTAATTTCCGCGGAAAAATAACAATCCGCCACCGTGGCGGTGGCCATAAGCGCCGTTATCGCGACATTGACTTTAAGCGCCGTGATAAGTTTGGCGTTCCTGCCCGCGTTGCCTCAATTGAGTATGATCCGAACCGCTCGGCGCGTATTGCCTTGCTCGCTTACGCCGATGGCGACAAGCGCTATATCGTGGCTCCGCTCGGCGTGCGTGTTGGCGATACAGTTATGAGTGGTCCCAAGGCCGAGATTCGGCCGGGTAATGCCTTGCCTTTGCGGAACATCCCTCTGGGGACGATGGTGCATAACGTTGAGTTGCAAGTAGGGCGGGGAGCGCAATTGGTTAGATCGGCCGGCACGTCGGCGCAGTTACTATCTAAAGATCATCCGCAGTATGCAACGCTGCGCTTACCATCAGGCGAGGAGCGTTATGTACCGCATGACTGCCTGGCTACTATTGGCCAGGTTGGCAACGTAGAGCATGGTAACGTTAGACTGGGTAAAGCCGGGCGCAAACGCCACCTCGGTATTCGCCCCACGGTCCGTGGCTCGGCGATGACACCAAGGGATCATCCTCATGGTGGTGGGGAAGGTCGTTCCCCTATTGGTATGCCCGGTCCCAAGACACCTTGGGGCAAACCGGCACAGGGTAAGCGGACGCGGCGTAACAAGTCAACGGATAAGTACATTTTCCGTCGTCGTAGTAAGAAGCGTCGGTAGGAGATAATAGAAGATGGCACGTTCATTGAAGAAAGGGCCTTACATAGACCCTAAATTGTTAGAGAAAGTCGAAAAGCTGAATGCGACCAAGAACCGGCAGGTGCTCCGTACCTGGTCACGCGCTAGCACAATCTTTCCGCAAATGGTAGGGCACACCATTGCAGTGTATGATGGTCGCCGCCATATTCCTATTTACATAACAGAGAATATGGTGGGGCACAAGCTGGGTGAGTTTGCGCCCACGCGCACGTTCCGCGGTCACGTAAGCAAAGCGGAAAGGAAAGGGGGGCGTCGATAACCATGGCTGAGGCATTTGAAGTAACAGCAAAGGCGCGCTATATCCCTATGACCCCACGCAAGGTGCGTCTTGTCGTGGATGCAGTACGGGGTAAGGGGGCCAAAGAAGCCCTCGATACGTTGCGTTTCATGCCGCAGCGAGCGGCTGAACCGGTCTATAAATTGATTGAATCAGCCGTAGCTAATGCAGAGCAGAATTTTGGCCTGGAGGCCGAGGAACTAGTCGTTAGCCGCATTTATGCTGATGAAGGCCCGCGGCATCGAAAAGCGCCCTATGGAGGTCGTTTTGCCGGTCGTGGTCGCTTTCGACCGATTATCAAACGCTCGTCACACATTACTGTTGTTTTGGCCGAGCGTGAAGTCATCGATTATGGTGACTTTTAGTCAGGTGGAGGAATAACCTTGGGACGTAAAGTACATCCAGTTGGATTCCGTTTGAAGACAATTCGTGATTGGAACACGCGCTGGTTTGCCGAAGGCAAGCAGTATGAAGAGCGGTTGCACGAAGATTTTGCCATTCGCAATTTAATAAAGAAAGAGTTGCCGCGAGCCGGCGTTTCGGCCGTAGAGATTGAGCGCTTTCCTAACCAGGTTCAGATAACGATTCACACGGCCCGGCCTGGTATCGTCATCGGCCGTAAGGGCGCTTCGGTCAAGGACCTGCGGAGTAAACTGCGGGCGCTGACCGGGAAAGCGGTCAGAGTGGAAGTGGAAGAGATTTCACAGCCGGATACCGATGCGCAATTGATAGCGGAAAACATTGCCAACCAGCTCGAACGCCGTATTTCGCACGGCCGGGCTATGAAGCGCGCGGCAATGCAAGCTATGCGCCAGGGTGTGGAAGGCATCCGCATCGAGGTAGGCGGCCGGTTAGGTGGCTCCGAAATGGCCCGTAAAGAAAAAATCTGGGATGGACGTGTGCCTCGCAATACGATTCGAGCCGACTTGAATTATGGCACGGCCGAAGCATTGACGACTTTTGGCCGCATTGGTGTCAAGGTCTGGGTTTACCGGGGCGAAATTTTGCCGCAAAAGGCCGAAACCGAGGCGATGGACGTCTATATTAGCGAGTAAGATTGCGTAGCCAATGGAACATCGACTTCGCAATACGGAGAAATAGCTATGTTAATGCCAAAGCGCGTGAAATATCGCAAGCAATTTCGTGGCCGAATGAGAGGCATGGCTAAAGGCGGCACTGAGTTAGTTAGTGGTGAGTATGGATTACAGGCCCTTGAACCAAGCTGGATTACCAGCCGCCAGATTGAGGCTGTGCGCCGGACCGTCGTGCGGCAAATGCGCCGTCGCGGTAAGTATTGGATCCGTATTTTTCCGGACAAACCGGTCACGGCTAAACCGGCCGAAACGCGCATGGGTAAAGGTAAGGGTTCGGTTGATCACTGGGTAGCTGTGGTGAAGCCTGGCCGTATTCTCTTTGAGATAGCGGGCGTACCGGATGACGTTGCGCGTGAGGCGTTGCGTCGGGCCAGCTATAAGCTGCCCATCAGAACGCAAATTGTGTCACGGGAGGATCAGTTCTAATGGCTAACATTGTGGAACTGCGTGAAATGAGTGACGACAAGCTAGAAGAGATGCTGGAAAATGCGCGCGAGGAGCTGTTTAATCTCCGTTTCCGGCAAGCATCAGCCCGGCTGGAAGATTATTCGCGCCTGAAGCACGTTCGCCGGGACATTGCCCAATTAGAGACGGTGCTGGGTATGCGACAGTTGGCCATAGAAGCAGCCGCAGCCCAGCCGGAAGTGGCCCGAACCTTGGCCGGCAAATACTGGGAGGCGATAGCCCGTTTTCGTTACCAGGATAGCGCCTGGCAGGTGGAGTTTGTTGATGAAAGCGGTAATGAGTTGGCTTCCGCGATGGTGGACTTGAATAAGAAGCAGTCCGGCAAGTTTAAAAAACGGAAAGTTGATCCGGCGTCCCTGGTGACAAGCCACGAAGTTGCCGGCTCGTCCTGAGCGAAGTTGAAGGATCAGGTACAAAAAAGATGAGAGAACAACGTAAGCGTTTAACCGGCGTCGTCACCAGCGACAAAATGGATAAGACAGTTGTAGTAGCGGTGACAACGACGAAACGCCACCCGATATATGGTAAGGTCGTGCGTCTGGTGAAGAAGTATAAGGCGCATGATGAAAACAACGAGTGCCGCGAGGGCGACCACGTTGAGATTATTGAATCAAAACCGATGAGCCGCCACAAGCGCTGGTCGGTGGTGTCCGTTCTGGAGCGAGCGGAGTAGAGGGCGTTGGCATGATTCAACAAGAAAGTCGTCTAACTGTAGCAGATAATTCAGGCGCCCGCGAAATTCTAGTTATCCAGGTAACCGGTGGCTCTAGACGTCGTTATGGCGGTGTTGGCGACGTAGTGACGGCCACAGTCAAAAAGGCGGTTCCTAATTCCTCTGTGAAGAAGGGGGCCGTGGTTAAGGCTGTGGTTGTGCGTACCAAGAAGGAGTACAGGCGCGACGATGGCAGCTACATTCGTTTCGACGATAATGCGGCCGTCATTCTTGATACCGAAGGCAGAAATCCAGTTGGCACGCGCATCTTTGGACCTGTAGCCCGTGAATTACGCGATGCCGGCTTTAGCCGCATCCTGTCACTGGCGCCGGAGGTGTTGTAGACACCCCAGGCCTGCGTGGGTCAAGCCTGTAGATATAGAGCGAGGATGGAAGGTGACGTTCAGTTTCATCTTTCATCGTCCCGAAGAGGTTGTGATGCGTATTAAAGTTGGTGATGAAGTTGAGGTAGTTGCCGGCAACTATAAAGGCATACGTGGTACGGTGCAGCGGGTGATTCCTAAAGAGAATCGCATTGTTGTTTCGGGCGTCAATCTTGTCAAGAAGCACCAGAAACCACGGCCGACAGGCGGCCGTTCCCAGGCTCAAGGCGGTATCATTGAGTTTGAGGCGCCTATTCACGTTTCTAACGTGATGCTGGTCTGCCCGGATACAGATGAACCGACTCGTGTCGGCGTTCGCCGCGATGACGAGGGCCGGCGAATTCGCTACTCAAAGAAGAGTGGCAATGATATCGATTAAGTAGAGGAAAGGTTCGGAGGTGAGCCAGGTGGCCTGATATGGATTTAAGTCCGTATGCTAACCTGCCACTCAGCCCGGAGGAATGAAGTGTTAACGCCATTAAAAGTACAATATCAAGACGAGGTGGTATCTACCTTGATGAAAGACTTCGATTATAGAAGCGTCATGGAGGTACCTGTCATAAAGAAAATCGTTATTAACGTGGGCTTAGGCGAAGCCTTAGAAAACGCCAAAGCCATTGACTTTGCCACGAGTGACATCGTGGCCATCACTGGCCAAAAGCCGGTGGTAACCGAGGCAAGAAAGTCAATTGCCGGCTTTAAACTACGTGAAGGACGGCCGATTGGCCTGAAGGTGACGCTGCGTGGCGAACGGATGTGGAGCTTCTTGACACGTTTGATTCACGTTGCTTTACCCCGTACCCGTGACTTTCAGGGCCTCTCGCCGGATTCATTTGACGGCCGAGGCAATTATACGCTGGGACTGCGCGAGCAGTTGATCTTCCCTGAAATTGACTACGATAACATTGACAAAGTTCGGGGAATGGAAGTGAGTATTGTGACGACAGCCCAGACAGATGAAGAAGGACGAAGACTATTAGAGCTCTTGGGCATGCCGTTCCGGGAGAGCTAGTTAGGAGAACAATATGGCGAAGAAATCAATGATCGCACGCGAAGAGAACCGCAAATATAGAGTTCGGGTTCGTAACCGCTGTAGATTGTGCGGCCGACCGCGTGGTTACATCCGTCGCTTTGGTTTGTGCCGTATTTGTTTCCGCGAGCAGGCATTAGAAGGCAACATTCCCGGTGTTGTCAAGTCAAGTTGGTAGAGGTGCATTATGACAATGAGTGATCCGATAGCTGATATGCTAACACGTATTCGAAATGCGCTCCTGCGGGAACATCCAACGGTATCAATACCACATTCTAAAACCAAAGAGGCGCTTGCTAAAGTCCTCAGGGACGAAGGCTACATTGCCGATTATCAGGTCTTACCTGAGAAACCAAGCGCCGTGTTACAGGTGAAATTGAAGTACGTTGGTGATCGGCGTCACCGCCGCTCTCTCATTACCGGGTTGGAACGAGTGAGTAGGCCGGGCCGCCGTGTTTACGTGGGAAAACAGGAAATTCCCTGGGTGTTGAGCGGTATGGGTACTGCTATTTTGACAACATCGCAGGGCATTATGACCGGGCAGCAGGCCCGCCGTCTTGGTGTTGGCGGCGAAATCCTCTGCAAAGTCTGGTAACTGGAGGTGGAATATGTCTCGTATAGGTAAAGCGCCTATTACAGTACCGGATGGCGTCAAAGTCGAATTTGATAATTCTGCCGTGAATGTAACAGGTCCCAAAGGCTCTCTATCACAGTCGTTTCATCCAGACATCAACATCGAACTGAACGACAGCACCCTATCGGTGACGCGTCCGACCGATTCACGCCACCACCGAGCGCTACATGGTTTGACCCGCGCTCTACTCAACAACATGGTTGTTGGTGTAAGCCAGGGATTTACAAAGTCCTTGCAAATTGAAGGCGTCGGCTATCGGGCTGAGATGGACGGCAGTACGCTGGTGTTAAACGTAGGCTATTCGCACCCCGTTCGCTTTGAGCCGCCGGAAAGTGTCGCCTTTGCGGTGGAGACCCGCAGCAAAGTAATTACTGTATCGGGTCCGGATAAGCAAGTTGTGGGCGAGCTTGCCGCCCAAATTCGCAAAACAAGACCGCCGGAGCCTTACAAAGGCAAAGGTATTCGCTACAGTGACGAAGTTGTTCGGCGCAAGGCTGGCAAGGCCGGTAAGGTATAAGAGGGTTTCATCATTATGGCAGTAAAATCACGGGAAGCACGCAAACGTCGGCAGCGGCGTATTCGTGCCAAAATATCAGGTACGCCCGTACGGCCGCGGCTGAATGTGTTTCGTAGCTTGGACCACATCTATGCTCAAGTGATTGATGACGTGGCCGGCGCGACGTTGGTCTCGGCTTCGACGCTGGAGGAATCGCTCAAGAGTGAGCTGGAAGGGAAAAATAAGACCAAGCAGGCGGCTGTCATTGGTAAGGCCGTGGCTGAACGGGCCGTGGCGGCCGGGATTACCAGCGTGATCTTTGATCGCGGTGGCTATCTGTATCACGGCCGCGTCAAGGCTCTGGCAGAAGGCGCGCGTGAAGGTGGTCTGGAATTCTAATTGCGTAATTACGTAATTACACTAAGGAGAACGTAATGGGTCAACGTCGGCAAAGTTATGATCAAGAACTGGATGAGCGCATAATTGACATTACGCGCGTAGCCAAAGTCGTCCAGGGCGGCCGCCGTTTTGCCTTTCGGGTAACGGTGGTTGTAGGCGATAACAAGGGCAACGTTAGCGTAGGTATAGGTAAAGCTCGCTCTGTGCCGGATGCCATTCGCAAAGCCCTGGAAGCAGCCCGCAAGTCGCTGGAACGGGTATCGATCATGGGTAATACCATTCCCCACCAGGTGATAGGGCGACATGGCGCAGCCAAGGTGTTGCTAAAGCCCGCTTCGCCTGGTACCGGCGTTATTGCCGGTGGTGGTGTGCGTGCCGTTGTTGAAGCAGCCGGGTACAAGGATATTTTGTCCAAATCTCTGGGCAGTGACAATACCCTCAACGTGCTGCTGGCAACCATGGACGGTCTGCGCCAACTGAAAGACGTGAAACAGGTAGCTGCCGACCGTGGCAAAGATGTCGAGGAAGTGCTGCCGTTCTGGAGGCGAAGCTGATGGCTAAAAAATTGCGTGTTACTTACAAGAAGAGCGCGATTGGCTACAACAAGCGTCAGAAAGGTACGATTAAAGCGCTTGGGTTTCGTAAATTATATCAGACAGTTGAACATGAAGATTCAACCGTTGTACGTGGCATGATTGAAAAGGTCAGCCACCTGGTTGAAGTAGAAGAGGTGGAATAAGATGGAATTACACGATCTGCGTCCAAATCCTGGCTCCAAGAAAAAGCGCAAGCGAGTAGGTCGTGGTATTGCCGCCGGCCAGGGTAAAACTGCCGGCCGCGGTACCAAGGGACAAAACGCGCGTAGTGGCGGCGGCAAAGGTATCTACTTTGAGGGTGGCCAATTGCCCCTGGCACGCCGTTTACCCTATAAGCGCGGTTTCACAAATATTCGCAAGGTTTACTATAAACCGGTCAACTTGAGAGATTTGGCTGTGATTGACTTCGAAGGTCTTGACGTGACGCCGGAAGTAATGGCAGCCATTGGTCTCATCAAGAAGCCAACCGATCCGGTCGTGATCCTGGGCGATGGTGATATTGACGTGGCTCTGGTCGTAAAAGCGCATCGCTTTTCAGGGACGGCCAGGGAAAAGATTGAGGCGGCCGGTGGCACCGTGGAGGTGCTGCCTCTCTAAGGCGGAGGAGTGTTATGATTGAGTCAGTCATTGCTGCCTTTTCGTTGCCCGATCTGCGCCGGCGCATCCTGTTTACCGTACTGATGCTGGTTATCTATCGTCTGGTAGCCAACATTCCGGTGCCTGGCGTTGATTTGCAGGCCTGGCTGGCCTTTACCAGCCAGGCAACCGGCAACCAGGTAATAGACTTCCTCGACCTGTTGTCCGGCGGCGCCGTACGCAACTTCTCGGTCATGGCGATGGGGGTTTATCCCTATATCACAGCCTCTATTATTATCCAGTTGCTTACGCCGATCATTCCTCAGCTAGAGGAGCTGGCGTCTGAAGGAGAAAGCGGCCGCAACAAAATAAACCGGATCACCTATTACATGACGGTGCCGCTAGCCATCCTACAGGCTGTGGGCCAGATTAATCTGGTTGGTTCTACCGTAACCACTGGTCTGGAAGCGATTATGCCGAACTTTGGCCTTGGTCCAACGCAGATCCTGCCAACGCTGACGACGCTATTGGCGATGACGGGCGGCACGATGTTTGCTATCTGGCTGGGCGAACTGATTACCGAAGAGGGTATTGGCCAGGGTATTTCGCTAATTATCTTTGGCGGTATCGTCGCCGGTATTTTGCCCGGTCTCAGCAGTCTATTTGCCCTGGACGATCCCACGGCCCGTATTTTCACCATCGTAGCTTTTCTCGTCCTGACGGTGCTGACGGTGCTGGTTATCGTCGTTGTGCAGGAAGGGCAACGGCGTATACCGGTACAGTACGGCCGTCGCGTGCGCGGTCGCAAGATCTATCAGGGACAGAGCAGCTATATTCCCTTGAAGGTGAATACGGCCGGTATGATTCCAATTATCTTTGCCCAGTCCATCATCACCTTCCCGCCACTCATTGCCAGTGTGTTTGTAACGGGTAGTGGCGGTTTTATTGACAGGGTGGCCACGACCTTTAGGGACTTTGGCGCCTTCCAGGACCCTCGGGTCGCACCGGTTGCCTTTACTTTGTACTGGCTGTTTTACTTCTTGCTGGTTGTCGGCTTTACCTTCTTCTATACGGACGTGATGGTGAAGCAGCAGAATATTCCGCAGACATTACAGCGGCAGGGCGGCTTCATTCCTGGCATTCGTCCCGGCAAAAGAACGGCCGATTACGTCACGCGCGTTGTCCGGCGTATCACCTTTGCCGGCGCCATCTTTTTGGGCGTTGTGGCCATTTTGCCCGGCATCATGCAGCTCGTAGGCGTCATCCTGCGCATTGAGGGTATCGAACAAAGCGCTCTAGTGGTAAATGGCGCCGGACTGATCATCGTAGTAGGCGTCGTAATTGACACTATGCGTCAGTTGGAGTCCCAGTTGCTCATGCGTCAATACGAAGGGTTCCTGTAATGGCCACGTATGTCGTGTTGATGGGTGGCCCAGGTGCTGGCAAAGGCACCCAGGCCAAGCGGTTGGAAGCAACTTTAGGTTTACCCCAGGTGGCGACCGGCGATCTCTTTCGCGAGAACCTGAAGAACATGACCGAACTGGGCAAGCTGGCCAAGAGCTACATGGATGCCGGCGAGCTAGTGCCGGATGAGGTGACGGTCGCTATGGTCAAGGAGCGCCTGTCCCGGCCTGACTGCGCCCGGGGTGCTATCTTCGATGGTTTTCCCCGGACGCTATCGCAGGCGGCCGCGCTTGACGAGTTGCTGGCTCAGATGGGAGAACAGGTTGACGTTGTTCCCTATATCCATGTGCGGCCAGAAGTGTTACTGCAGCGCCTGGCTGGTCGTTGGACCTGCCCGGTGTGCGGCCGGGTCTACCACGTGCTCTTTAACCCACCCCAGGAGCCGGGAATTTGTGATCTGGACGGGGCCAGCCTATACCAGCGCGAAGATGATACGGAAGAGACGCAAAAGCGCCGTATTGAAGTCTATTTTGAGCAAACGGCGCCACTCCTGGATTACTATCGCGAGCAGGGTCTCCTGGTCGAAATTGATGGCGAGCAGCCCATTGAGCAGGTGCAGCACGATCTGGTAGAGACCATAAGAAAAGCGGGATAAGTCATTGTGTGGACGCCATCTGTTGTCCGTTCTGATTCTTATGAAGTTCTAGCTTAGGGCGGTGGACAGTTTAGGCAAAAGATGGGAAAATAATTGATTGCTTTAGCCTCTAGACCACACATTTAGATAAGTATGGATAGTTGGCGTTTAGAAAAATGAGGCGAGATACAAAGAAAGATTCCTGTGTATTCGTATCTAAGCCGGGAGTAAAGCGCAATGAAAGTATCAGCATCTGTGAAGCGTCGCTGCCCGAAGTGCAAAATTATTAAGCGCAAGGGCGTCGTACGCGTGATTTGTTCAGATCCAAATCATAAGCAGCGTCAGGGGTGATACCAGTGAACAGCAGTCAGTGTACAGTAAACAGTGTAACTATCACTGTTTACTGTTTACTGTTTACTGTTTACTAGATATGGAGGAATTATGGCACGTATT
>Ga0256867_10000861_pt1 | contig 12436 bp, 13 predicted proteins | sample RVTome_15_FD_185939 | JGI IMG/M metagenome (GOLD analysis project Ga0256867, IMG submission 185939) | Soil microbial communities from uranium-contaminated site in the Upper Colorado River Basin, Wyoming, United States - RVT150D86 (HiSeq) ... | reverse complement strand
GCGCCCGCTGCGGCCAGCCGCTCACCCAAGGCATCCCCTGCCGACTCTGCACCGAATGGCCGGCAGGACTCCTGGGAGTCCGGAGCGCCGTGTGGCTCGAGGAGCAGGCCAGGCGCGCGGTGCATTATCTCAAGTACGAAGGCTGGAAGAGGATCGCGGAGCCGATGGCGGACGCGATGCTGCCGCTCGTGGGCGCCATGCCGGCGCCCACACTGGTGCCGATTCCCCTGAGCGCCGCGAGGCTCAAGGCCCGTGGTTATAATCAGAGCGCCGAACTGGCCGGAGCGCTCGAACGCAGGGCCGGCGTGCCGGTCGCGAGTGGCGCGCTGGCGCGTCGGAGGGACACCGGCACCCAGACGGCGCTGACGCCGGAAGCGCGCCGGGCCAATCTGGCGGGGGCGTTCGTGGCGGTCTCGGTGCCGCCGAATCCGGTACTGGTGGACGACGTGTTCACCACGGGAGCCACGCTCGCCGAGGCCGCCGCGGCGCTGCTCCAGGCCGGAGTGCACGAGGTGCGGGGACTCACGTTTGCGCGCGCCCCGCGGCCGCTGGCGCAGGCGGCGCAAGGCGCGCACGGCACCTGACCTACGAGAGAGACGGAGACCGGAGATGAAGCGGGTTGCGATCAACGGATTCGGACGGATCGGCCGGAACGTGATACGGGCGGCCACCGTCGCCGGAGTGACGGACCTGGAGTTCGTCGCGGTCAACGACATCACGGACACGCCTACGCTGGCGCATCTGCTCAAATACGACTCGGTCCATGGCCGCTTCCCCGGTACGGTCGACGCGAGCGCGGACGGCATGCTGGTGAACGGTAAGCCGATCAAGGTGCTGGCGGAGAAGGACCCCGCGGCGCTGCCCTGGAAGTCGCTCGGCGTCGATTTCGTGCTCGAGTCCACCGGGCGATTCACGGACCGTGCTTCCGCCGCGAAACATCTCGCGGCCGGGGCGCGGAAGGTGGTAATCTCCGCGCCGGCCAAACAGGAAGACCTCACGGTCGTGTACGGCGTGAATCACACCAGCTACGATCCCGCCAGGCATCACGTGCTCTCCAACGCGAGCTGCACCACCAACTGCCTGGTGCCCGTGGTCAAGGTCGTGCGCGAAGCGTTCGGCTTCGTGCGGGGCTATATGACCACCATCCACTCCTATACCAACGATCAGCAGATTCTGGATCTGCCCCACAAAGATCTGCGCCGCGCCCGCGCCGCCGGCCTCTCGATTATTCCGACCACGACCGGAGCCGCCAAGGCCACGGCACTGGTCATTCCGGAGGTGAAGGGAAAGATCGACGGAATCGCGCTGCGGGTACCCACGCCCAACGTTTCCCTCGTGGACCTCACCTGCACGGTGGAGCGCCCGACCACCGCCGAGGCGGTGAACAATGCGTTCCGAAGCGCGGCCAAGGGTGCCCTCGAGGGAGTGCTCGACGTGAGCGACGAGCCGCTGGTATCCGTGGACTACAACGGCAACCTCATGTCCAGCACCGTGGATGCGCTTTCCACCAGCGTCATCGACGGGGTACTGGTGCACGTGTCGAGCTGGTACGACAACGAGATGGGGTACTCCGCCCGCTGCGTCGACCTGTTGCGGTATCTGGCCTCGCGCGATCAATGAAGCGTTCGCTCTCGGCGCTCGATCCCGCCCGCCTCGACGGGCAGCGCGCGCTGGTGCGGGTGGATTTCAATGTCCCGGTCAAGAACGGCATCGTGACCGATGACACCCGGCTGCGCGCGGCGCTTCCGACCATCCGGTTCCTGCGTGCCAAGGGCGCACGAGTCGTCCTCTGCTCCCACTTCGGGAGGCCGAAGGGCGGTCCGGAGCCCGGGTATTCCCTCGAGCAGCTCATCCAGCCGCTCGAGGGGTTGCTCGGCGTGCCGGTGATGTTTATCCCCGATCCGGTGAGCGACGCCGCGCCTGCGCTGACCCGGCGCATGACTCGCGGCTCGGTCGCCTTGTGCGAGAACACCCGCTTCTGGCCTGGGGAAGAGGCCAACGATCCCGCGCTGGCGCAGCGGTTCGCGGCCCTCGGCGACCTCTACATCAACGACGCCTTCGGCGCGGCGCATCGCGCACATGCCACGACCGAAGGCGTCGCGCGACTCCTCAAGCCTGCCGTGTCCGGATTCCTCATGGAAAAGGAGCTCAAGTACCTGGGCGAAGCGCTCGCGGATCCGAAGCGGCCGTTCGTCGCGGTGCTGGGCGGTGCCAAAGTGAGCGGCAAGATGGACCTCATCGAGTCGCTGCTGCCGCGGGTGGACCAGATCCTCATCGGCGGCGCGATGGCGTGCACGTTCTTTCGGGCCATGGGGCTGGAGATGGGGAAGTCCCTTGTCGAAGAAGACCGCATCGAGATGGCCAGGGCGCTGATCGAGCGCGCCGGCCCCAAGCTCGTGCTCCCGAAAGGATGTGTGATCGCGCCGGAGCTCCGGGAGGGGATCACCACGATGACGGTGCCGCGAAACAAGGTGCCGGCGAGCTTCGCGGTCTTCGACATCGACCCCGCCACCATGCGGGACTACACGCAGAAGATCGTCGCCGCGGGCACCGTGCTGTGGAACGGGCCGATGGGTGTCTTCGAGATCCCGCCATTCGATGCCGGGACCCGCGCACTCGCGTTGGCAATGGCCGAAGCCGCGGCGGCGGGTGCGATCACCATCGTGGGCGGCGGCGATTCCGCTGCCGCCATTACCCAGGCCGGGTTCGCCGGGAAGATGACGCACGTCTCCACCGGAGGCGGGGCGGCGCTCGAATTCCTCGAGGGGAAAGTCCTTCCGGGGGTTGCCGCCCTCGACGACGCCTGACCGATGCCTCCTCCCGTACTCTTCGCCGCGAACTGGAAGATGCAGCTGCCGCCGGATGAGGCCCGGGAGTTCGCTCGCCGCTTTCGGGAGCGGCTGCGACCGCGTGGCGGCAAGGAGCATTGGTTCTTCCCGAGCGCGGTGAGCCTCGAAGCCGCGGCCGTGGCTTTTGCCGGACTCGAGGGCTGCCAGGTTGGTGCGCAGGATGTCCATTGGGAGCCGAAGGGAGCCTTCACCGGGGCGACCTCGGTCCCGCTCGCGCGAGGGGCCGGCGCCACTGCCGCACTCATCGGGCATTCCGAGCGGCGCTGGATCTTCGGCGAAACCGACGAAGACACCGGGAAGAAGCTCCGCGCGGCGGTGGATGGCGGACTCGTTCCCGTTCTCTGCGTCGGCGAAAAGCTCGAGGAGCGCGAGCGCGGGGAAACCCCCGCCGTCGTGGCGCGACAGCTTCGGGCGGCCCTGCAAGGGATATCCCCGGACGTAGTGAATCGAACCGTGATCGCCTACGAGCCCGTCTGGGCCATCGGCACCGGACGGAACGCCACTCCCGCCGACGCCGCGGCAGTTCATTCGCATATCCGAGCGTTGCTGGCCGGCCTCGGCGCCCGCGAGAGCCGCATCCTGTACGGGGGCAGCGTCAACCGGGGCAACGCCGGGGCCCTTCTCGCCGAGCCGGAGATCGACGGGGTGCTGGTCGGCGGGGCGAGCCTGGATCCCGACGGGTGGGCCGACCTCTGCAACGAGAATTGACGGGGCGGGACGCCCCGACTAGCTTTCATGGCTCGCAACTCACGGAACGGGAATGCTTTACAATCTCCTCCTCATACTCCTGATCATCGACGGGCTGGTGCTCTCGCTGGTCGTCATGTTGCAGGCCGGCCAGGGCGGCGGGCTTGCTTCGCTCGGTGGTGGAACCACCGACATGGTGCTCGGTGGCCGTCAGGCGGTGACCATCCTGACCAAGTCGAGCTGGGTAACCGGTGGTGCGTTCATTGTGCTGTCCTTTCTCCTCTCGATTGCCGCGACGAATCGCAGCGCCGGAGAGAGCGAGGTCCAGCGGCGGCTCCGTACCTCACCGCAGACGCAGGCGCCCCAGCCGGCCCCCCTGCAGATCACGCCGGCCCCGCCACCGGTGCAGGCTGTCCCCGACTCCGGAGGCTGAGAACGTGAGCCGTATCGGGAATTGCGGGGCGCGCGGATGACCGAGCGCCCCGCTTTCGTTCTCCTGGAGGACGACGAATGGTTCGCGGGAACGGTACATCGTCCCGTGGAACCGTCGTGCGGTGAGGTGGTGTTTACCACCGGCCTCACCGGCTACCAGGAGACCTTCACCGACCCGAGCTATCTCGGGCAGATCGTGGTGATGACCGCGCCGATGATCGGCAACTACGGCATCAACCCGTCGGACATGGAGTCGGCGAAGCCGCAGATCAGCGGAGTGGTGGTGCGCGAGCTCTGCCGGACACCGTCGAACTGGCGGGCGACCGGCGGGCTCGATGCCTGGTTGGCTGCCGCAGGCGTTCCGGTCATCGAAGGGGTCGACACGCGCCGCCTGACGCGACACATCCGCTCCAAAGGCGCGATGCGCGGGGTGATCGCGGAAGGGGAATCGCCGGACCCGGGCGTCAAAGCGCAGCTCCTCGCCTCACCATCCATGGAGGGGCTGGACCTGGCGACCAGGGCCTCGGCGAGCGAAGTGGTGAGGGAAGGGGAGGGGGGTCCCCACATCGTCGCGTACGATTTTGGAATGAAGCGCAACATCGTCCGCATGTTCACCGACGCGGGCTGCCGCGTTACGGTCGTCCCGGCCGACACCTCTCCGGAAGAGGTTCGTCGCCTCAATCCCGATGGACTATTCCTCTCCAATGGCCCCGGTGATCCGGCCGCAATCGGGTATGCCGTCGACAACATTCGGGAACTGGCCTCGGGGGGCATCCCGACCTTCGGCATCTGCCTCGGCCAGCAACTGCTTGGACTCGCCTTCGGCGCGCGGACCGTCAAGCTCCCATACGGTCACCGGGGAGGGAATCACCCCGTTCGGGATCTGGCCAGCGGGAAGGTGCTGATCACCTCGCAGAATCATGGTTTCGCCGTGGAGGGAGGGACCGAGGGTGTTCCCGGCGCTCCCGATCTCGAGGTCACCCACCTCAACTTGAACGACGGAACAGTGGAAGGGCTTCGGCACAAAGCACTTCCGGTTTTCGCGGTGCAGTATCATCCCGAGGCATCACCGGGGCCCCACGATGCCTATCCGCATTTTCAGGAGTTCCTGGACCTCCTGGGGCGCCAGAAGCCCTCCAAGCCCGCAAGCTCTTGACAGACAACGGTTAAGGCCATACCATCGAGGTCAGAGGACACCCTCCCGCCAGAGGAGATGGCCAGTCCCTGACCCGCATGGGGGAAGCATGACCAAGGCAGATCTCGTGGAGCAGGTAACTGCCGCCATGGCCCGTACTTCGGGGCCACTGATCTCGAAGAAAGATTGTGCTCGGGTTGTGGATGCGTTCCTGGAGGCCATCAAGGGCGCTCTCAAGGAGCAGCACAACATTGAGGTTCGAGGCTTTGGCACCTTCAAGATTCGACGGCGCAAGACGCGGATGGCCCGGAATCCGAGAACGGGCGAGCCGGTGGAAGTGGCGGCGCGTCCGGTTCCGGTGTTCAAGCCCAGCAAGGAGTTGCGGGCCCTCGTCGCGGACGAAGCGCACGACGTGACGATCGGTCGCGAAGACATCAACGACGACATGCCCTGAGGATCGTGGACCACCCTTGCGGCGGGGCCGGCACACCGGCCCCGCCGTGTTGTTTCCATACGGCTCGTTTCGCGCCTTGCTCCGCGACCCCGGTGATCCCATACTCCCCGCGTGAGACTCGAGATGCCGTCCGTCGCTCCCGTCCGTGTTCTGCTGTTCGCCCGCTACGCCGAGCTGGTGGGCCGGGACACGCTTGAGTTGCCGGGAGAATCCCTGCCGACCGTGCGGGCGGTGATCGCTCGGCTGCGAGAACTGCCGGGAGCGAGCGCCATTCCCGAAGTGCCGCTCGTCGCCGTCAACCTCCGCCAAGCGGGATTGGATTCGCCCGTCGCCCCGGGAGACGAGGTGGCGATCCTCCCCCCTCTGGCCGGCGGATGAGCCATCTCTCTCTGCGGCCGCTCGACCTGACCGCGCTGGTCGAAACGGTGACCGCTCCGGACCGAGGCGGGGTGGTCACGTTCGTGGGCACGGTGCGAGACCACCATCACGGGCGCCAGGTCACGAGCCTCTCGTACAGCGCCTATGAGCCGATGGCGGAGTCGGTCTGCGGGACGATCAGGGCCGAGGCGGAGCGACGGTGGCCGGTCCGGGTCGCGGTCGTGCATCGGCTCGGAGATCTCGAGATCGGCGATGCCGCGGTGGCGATTGCCGTCGCGAGCGCGCATCGCGACGAAGCGTTCGCGGCCTGCCGGTACGTTATCGAGGAGATCAAGCGCCGGGTACCGATCTGGAAGCGGGAACGGTTCACGGACGGAACGGAGGAGTGGGTGGACCCTAGGAGGGAGCCGGGGAGCCACGTGGTCACGGTGAATCAGTCATGACGCAGCACTCCGCCTCCCGGGCTCCCCGGCTCCATGGCTCCTTCGATCAGCTCGGCCGCCCGCTCGGCAGCCTGCGGCTGTCCGTGACGGACCGCTGCAACATGCGCTGCGGCTACTGCATGCCGGAGCGTGACTACGTCTGGCTTCCGCGCGAATCGCTGCTCACCTTCGAAGAGCTCGACCGGCTGGTCGGGGTCTTCGCCGGGCTCGGAGCGACCCGGGTTCGCCTCACCGGTGGTGAGCCCCTCCTGCGTCACGATCTGCCGGCGCTGGTCCGCCTGCTCTCGGCGCGCCGTCCCCTCGAGGATCTCGCGCTCACCACCAACGGAATTCTCCTGGCCGGGATGGCCGACGCCCTGCGCGCGGCCGGGCTGCGCCGCGTGACGGTGAGCCTCGACACGTTGCGGCCGGAACGCATGCTGGCGTTTGCGCGCTCGGCGAAGCACCCCGACGTTCTCGAGGGCATCGCCGCGGCGCAAGCGGCGGGGTTCGAGCGCATCAAGCTCAACACGGTGGTGATTCACGGGTTCAACGACGACGAGGTCGTGAGCCTGCTCGAGCATGCCCGGGCGCACGATCTCGAGGTCCGCTATATCGAATACATGGACGTCGGCGGCGCCACCCGATGGCGCTCCGCTGATGTCGTTACGCGGGGAGCGATTCTCAAGCTGATCGCCGACCGTTATGGCCGGCCCGACCCCATTCCGGATCCGGCGCATCCGCGCGCACCGGCCGAGCGGTTCCGGCTGCGAGACGGCACCCGCTTCGGCATCATCGCGTCGGTGACGGCGCCATTCTGCCGATCGTGTGACCGGAGCCGGGTCACCGCGGACGGCAGCTGGTACACCTGCCTGTACTCCGAGGACGGCGTGGATCTCCGCGAGCCCCTTCGGATGGGCATGGACGACACCGCCCTGAGCGGGATGATTCGCGAGCGCTGGGCGAACCGGACCGACCGCGGGGCGGAGGCGAGGCTCACGGTGGCCGATCGTGGAGCACTGGTCTCGCTCGAAGGCCTCCGCGCCGATCCGAGGCGCGAGATGCATACCCGTGGCGGGTGAGCACTGAGTGGCCCTGCACATCGCGCTGATCGAGCCGCGGATTCCGCCCAATACCGGGAACATCGCCCGGTTGTGCGCGGCCACCGATACGAGCCTCCACCTGATCGAGCCCCTCGGGTTCACCATCGACGACGCGCACCTCAAGCGCGCCGGGCTGGACTATTGGGATAAGGTCGACCTGTGGGTCCACCCCGACTGGCGCACCTTCCGCGACGCCATCGCACGGGAGCGATGCGTCTACTTCTCCGCCAATGCGATGCGGCCGCTCGCCGAAGCGGCGTTCCGCCCGAACAGCGTGCTCATCTTCGGCAACGAGACGGACGGAATGCCGGATCGAATTCTGGAGAAGTATCCCAGCCGTTGCTTCAAGATCCCGATGCCCGGCGAGGTGCGGAGCCTCAATCTGGCGACCGCGGCGGGCATCGCCCTGTACGACGCCCTGCGCCAGCTGGGCCGCGCCGAAGAGGCCGATCGCGCCCAGGCCGCCTCCGGCGAACCCGCGGCTGCCCCGGCACCGCGCCGGTCCCGCTCCCCCGCGCGGCGGAAGAAGCGCGCGTAAGCGGATCCCGCGCGCGCGCGCGGGGCACCTCGGCTCTCTTGGCCCCCTCCGTCACGCCCGTTACTTTTCGGCGCTTTTCCGATGCCGGCCCCTCGCCGGCTCCGTGACCGTCAACATCAGAGACACTCATGCTCAACAAGATCACCGTCGTCGGTGCGGGGAACGTCGGGGCCACCGCCGCCCAGCGGCTGGCGGAAAAGGACCTCGCCCGCTCGGTCGTGATGGTGGATGTCGTGGAGGGTGTTCCCCAGGGGAAGGCTCTGGACCAGTGGCAGTCCGGGCCGATCGAGGGATACGACACCCGGGTATACGGCACGAACGACTACGAACTGGCGGCGGGCTCCGAGGTTTTCGTGGTGACTGCGGGCATCGCCCGGAAGCCCGGGATGAGCCGGGACGACCTGGTCAAAACCAACGCGGGCATCGTGCAGACGGTGGCGAAGGAGATCGCCCGGGTGGCACCGCAGTCCATCATCATCGTCGTCTCGAACCCGCTCGACGTGATGTGCACGGTCGCCTTGAAGGCGAGCGGCTTCCCGCGCGAGCGGGTGATCGGCATGGCGGGCGTGCTGGACACGGCGCGGTACCGGATGTTTCTCGCCGACGCGATGGAGGTGTCGGTCGAGGATATTCAGGCCATGGTCCTCGGCGGGCACGGCGATACCATGGTTCCCCTGGTGTCCTACACGACGGTGTCGGGCATCCCCGTCGCCCAGATCCTCGCCGCCGACACACTCGCCGCGATCGTGGAGCGCACCCGGAACGGCGGGGCCGAGATCGTCACCCACCTCAAGACCGGATCGGCCTACTATGCGCCCAGCGCCGCGGCGGTCCAGATGGTGGAGAGCATCGCCCTCGACAAGAAGCGGATCCTGCCGTGCTCGGCCTGGCTCCAGGGGGAGTACGGCCTGCGCGACGTCTTCTGCGGCGTGCCCTGCAAGCTGGGCCGGCAGGGCCTGGAGCGGATTCTCGAGGTGACGCTCACCGCCCAGGAGCGGAAGGACCTGCACGCGTCAGCGGAGGCGGTGCGCGGCGTGCAGGCTTCGCTCGGGCTGTGAGCCGGCTGCCGCGCGCCCGGGGCGCCGGCGCACCTCGGGGCTGGTGCTGAATGGAGTGGATCGGGCGGTTCTACCGGTCGACGATCGGGCGCAAAGTCGTGATGGCGGCAACCGGGATCGTGCTGGTCCTGTATCTCATCGGGCACACGGCGGGGAACCTGCTTGTCTTCCGCGGTCCGCAGGCAATCAACGACTATGCCCATTTCCTCCAGAGCTCGGGCGCCTTGCTCTGGACGGTGCGGATCATTCTGTTTCTCTCCCTCGTGTTGCATGTGCACAGTGCGTGGACACTCGCCCGCGATGCGCGGGTGGCGCGGCCGAAGGGCTATCGGCACCTCGAGCACCAGTCCAGCGGCTGGCCGGCGCGGTCGATGGGGTGGGGCGGAGTGCTGCTGCTGTTCTTCGTCATCTATCACATTCTGCATCTCACGACCGGCACCGTGCACCCCCGCTTCGTTCCCGGGGAAGTGTACGACAACCTCGTGGCCGGCTTCCGGGTTCCCGTCGTGGCGATCTTCTATCTGGTCGCCATGGTTGCGCTCGGACTTCACCTTCGGCACGGCGTCTGGAGCGTGTTCCAGACCCTCGGCCTGAGCCATCCGCATGTGAGCCCGCTCCGGCACCGGCTGGCGGTCCTGCTGGCCGTGCTCGTGCCGGTGGCGCTCGGGGCGATCCCGCTCGCGATCCTGCTCGGCCTCTTTCCCTAAGGACGAGACGATGGAGCTGCACGCCAAGATTCCGCCGGGGCCGCTCGAGAAGAAGTGGGATACCCATCGCTTCGAGCTCAAGCTCGTGAATCCGGCCAACAAGCGGCGGTACACGGTGCTGGTCGTGGGCTCCGGGCTGGCCGGTGCCTCGGCGGCCGCAACCCTCGGCGAGCTCGGGTACAACGTCCGCTGCTTCTGCTTTCAGGACTCGCCGCGCCGGGCGCACAGCATCGCCGCCCAGGGCGGCATCAACGCCGCGAAGAACTACCAGAACGACGGCGACAGCGTCTACCGCCTGTTCTACGACACCATCAAAGGCGGCGATTTTCGCGCGCGCGAAGCGAACGTGTATCGGCTCGCCCAGGTCAGCGTGAACATCATCGACCAGTGCGTCGCGCAGGGCGTCCCGTTCGCGCGGGAGTACGGCGGCCTGCTGGCGAACCGGTCCTTCGGCGGGGCGCAGGTGTCGCGCACGTTCTACGCGCGCGGGCAGACCGGTCAGCAGCTCCTGCTCGGGGCATACCAGGCGCTGACCCGCCAGATCGCGGCGGGCTCGGTCCGCATGCTTCCCCGCACCGAGATGCTCGACCTGGTCGTGGTGGACGGCCGGGCTCGCGGCATCGTCACCCGAAACCTGGTGAGCGGGGAGATCGAAACCCACCTCGGCGATGCGGTCGTGATGGCCACGGGAGGCTACGGCAACGTCTTCTACCTCTCCACCAACGCGAAGGGCTCGAACGTCACCGCGACCTTCCGCGCGTGGAAGCGAGGGGCGGCGTTTGCGAATCCCTGCTACACCCAGATTCATCCGACCTGCATTCCCGTGAGCGGCGAGTACCAGTCGAAGCTCACCCTCATGAGCGAGTCCCTGCGCAACGACGGGCGGGTCTGGGTGCCGAAGGGAGCCGGGGACCGGCGCGCGCCCGGCCAGATCCCCGAAGGCGAGCGAGACTACTACCTCGAGCGCAAGTATCCGAGCTTCGGCAATCTGTGTCCGCGCGACCTCGCCTCCCGCGCCGCCAAGGAAGTGTGCGATGAAGGCCGGGGGGTTGGGGAGACCGGCCTCGGTGTCTACCTCGATTTCGCGGACGCGATCGGCCGGGTAGGGGAGTCGAAGATCCGGGAGCGCTACGGCAATCTCTTCGAGATGTACGAGCGGATCACCGGGGAGGATCCCTACCGCGCCCCGATGCGGATCTTCCCGGCGGTGCACTACACGATGGGCGGGCTCTGGGTGGACTACAACCTCATGAGCACGATTCCGGGGCTCTTCGTGCTCGGCGAGGCAAATTTCTCGGATCACGGCGCGAACCGTCTGGGCGCATCCGCCCTGATGCAGGGTCTGGCCGACGGGTACTTCATCATCCCGAACACCATCGGCGATTACCTGGCCCGGATGACGCCAGGGATGACGGATCCCGGGCACCCGGCCGTTCGCGCGACCGAAGCCGAGGTGCGGGAGCGCACGGCGCGCCTTCTGGCCGTGAACGGCTCGCGCCCGGTCGATGCCTTCCATCGCGAGCTCGGCAAGGTCATGTGGGACGGGTGCGGCATGGCACGGAACGCCGGTGGGCTGCGGAGCGCCCTCGACCGCATCCCCACCCTTCGTGAGGAGTTCTGGCGCGACGTGCGGGTCGGTGGCGCCGGCGAGGAGTTTAACCAGGCGCTGGAACGGGCGGGCCGGGTCGCGGACTACCTGGAATTCGCCGAGCTCATGTGCGTGGACGCGCTGCACCGGGAAGAATCGTGCGGGGGACATTTCCGGACCGAGCACCAGACGGCCGATGGGGAAGCGCTGCGCGACGACCAGCGCTTCACCTACGCGGCGGCGTGGGAATACGCCGGGGAGGGCCGTGCCCCTGTCCTGCATCGCGAGCCCCTGGTCTACGAGACGGTGCAGCTGGCGACCCGGAGCTACAAGTGAGGCTCACGCTCAAAGTCTGGCGACAGGCGGGTCCGGCCGACGCGGGGCGGTTCGAGACCTACGAGGCCCCGGCCGTCAGCCCCGACATGTCTTTTCTCGAGATGCTCGACGTCGTGAACGAGCGGCTCGACGCCGAGGGCCGGACGCCGATCGCCTTCGACCACGATTGCCGCGAGGGTATCTGTGGCGCGTGCGGAATGGTGATCAACGGCGTGCCCCACGGTCCGCTCCTGGCCACGACCACCTGCCAGCTTCACATGCGTCACTTCCGCGACGGGGACACGATCACGGTCGAGCCGTTTCGGGCGAAGGCCTTTCCTCCGATTCGGGATCTCGTGGTCGACCGCGGCGCCCTCGACCGAATCATCGTCGCGGGCGGCTACATCAGCGTGGCCACCGGCAATGCGGTGGAGGCGAACACCATTGCCGTGCCGAAGCCCGCGGCGGAGCGCGCGATGGACGCGGCGGCATGCATCGGCTGCGGGGCGTGCGTGGCTGCCTGCCCGAACGGCTCGGCCATGCTGTTCACGGCAGCGAAGGTTACCCATCTGGGCGTGCTGCCCCAGGGTCAGCCCGAACGGGGGCGGCGCGTCCTCGCGATGGTGGAGCGGATGGATCTGGAGTACTTCGGGGGGTGCACCAACTATGGCGAGTGCACCAGGGCATGCCCCAAGGAGATCGCGCAGGAGAACATCGCGTGGATGAACAAGGAGTTCGTGCGGGCCACCCTGGTCGAGCGCACCGGTCGA
>Ga0256867_10000860_pt1 | contig 12443 bp, 13 predicted proteins | sample RVTome_15_FD_185939 | JGI IMG/M metagenome (GOLD analysis project Ga0256867, IMG submission 185939) | Soil microbial communities from uranium-contaminated site in the Upper Colorado River Basin, Wyoming, United States - RVT150D86 (HiSeq) ... | reverse complement strand
AGTCTTGCGTGGGATCCCAGTCGCGGAGCGCCTCGGCCAGCTTGACGGCGAGGCCCGCGGCTCCGGCGACCCCCGCGACGCGGCCGATCCAGGTGGCTCGGACCAGGCGGGAGCGGGCCACCATCGGTGCGGCGACGATCACGACCCGCGCCACGCGGCGACGGAGTCGCCGGCCCTCGGGCGACGCCAGGTAGGCCCGCGCGGCGTCGGCCCCCCGGTCCACCCCCCGCTGCACGCGGTCCAGCGCGCGCGTCACCACCGATCGGTCGATCACGCTGGGAGTCTACCCGCGTGCGGGCGGGTATAGAGGTGGCATCGACGAAGCAAGGAGGAGGTCATGAGCATCATCGGATGGCTCGTCATCGGGCTCATCGCCGGCGCCATCGCGCGGTTCCTCGTACCCGGTCGCGACCCCATGGGACTGCTCGGCACGCTCCTGCTGGGGCTGGTCGGCTCCCTCGTGGGGGGGTTCCTGGGCAACCTCATCGCGGGCGAGGAGCTGACCCTCTCCGCGGCGGGGCTGCTCGGGTCGATCATCGGGGCCGTGATCGTCCTGCTGATCTACCGCTGGGCCGTCAACAGGCCCCAGCCGCACGGTCGCCGCGTGTAGCCCTCGGCGAGATGGCGGAGGCAGAAGGATTTGAACCTTCGAGACGGGTTCCCCCGCCTACGCGCTCTCCAGGCGCGCCCGTTCGGCCGCTCCGGCATGCCTCCGACGGCTGTCGATTCTAGGGGATGCGCCCCGCCCCGGACGGCCGGGCCGCCCGGGGAGGTCGCGATGGCGGAGGCGGTGCGATTTGAACGCACGAGGGGCGTGAACCCCTAACCGCTTTCGAGGCGGTCCCGTTCGGCCGCTCCGGCACGCCTCCACAGCGATTGTATCGGACGGGCTCCTCAGCCCCCGCGACGCTGCTCGAAGAACTCGCGGAGGATGGCGCCGCACTCGTCGGCCAGCACCCCGGCCGTGACGATCGCCCGATGGTTGAGCCGCGGGTGCTGGACGAGGTCACCCAGCGACCCGGCGAACCCGGCCTTCGGGTCGGAGGCGCCGTAGACGAGGCGGTCGACGCGCGACAGCACCACCGCGCCCGCGCACATCGCGCAGGGCTCGAGGGTGACGAAGAGAGCGCAGCCCTCGAGGCGCCAGGTCCCCAGCGCGGCGGCGGCTTCGCGCAGCGCGAGGATCTCGGCATGGGCGGTGGGATCCTGGTTCCGCTCCCGCCTGTTGCCGGCCCGGGCCAGCACTTCGTCTCCTCGGGCCACCACCGCTCCCACGGGGACGTCCTCCCACTCGAGGCAGGCCCGGGCCTCCTCGAGGGCGAGCCGCATCATCGCCTCGTCGGACATGGCGGGACCTTACCCGGTCAGGCGACGGCGGGGACGACCTCGTCCCCGAGGAGGGCGACCATCTCCAGGTCGTCGTGGGCGAGGTGCTGGAGCATGACGCGCGCCACGCCGGCCTCCTCGAGCGCGCGGAGGCGCTCCACGACCTCCTCCACCGTCCCCACGACCCAGGCGGGGTGCTGGGGCCGGAACGTCGCGGGGTCGGGCGCCACCCCCTGGACCCGCTGGACGGCCGCGATGCGCTCATCGACCTCGGCCGCGTCGCGCCCTACGACGCAGCCGGTCATCAGCGAGAAGACGAGCTCGTCCCTCCCCTCACGGTCCCACGCCTCGGCCACGCGCGCCCGCATCTCGGCGCACTCCTCGGGGGTCGAGGAGAAGACGTTGTACTCGTCGGCCCACCGCGCGGCGAGCGCGACGGACCGCGGCCCCGCGTGGCCTCCCACGATCAGCGGAGGGTGCGGGTCCTGCAGCGGCTTGGGGAGCGCGCGCACGGCGTCGAGGCGGTAGTGCCGGCCCTCGAAGGTGAGCTCGTCCTCGCGCCACTGTCGGTGGACGATCTCGATCTGCTCGGTGAGCAGGTCCATCCGCTCCCCCGTCTCCGGGAAGGGGAATCCGTACGCAGCGTGCTCCCGCCGGTGCCAGCCCGCGCCGATGCCCAGCTCGACGCGGCCGCCCGAGACGTGGTCGGCGGTCACCACCGCCTTGGCCAGGAGCGAGGGGTGCCGGAAGGTCGCCGGGGAGACGAGCGTGCCCAGCCGGATCCGCTCGGTGAGGGTCGCGAGCGCCGCCAGCGTGGTCCAGGCGTCCAGCGAGCCGCGGTCCTCGATGTCGAAGACCGAGGTGTAGTGGTCCGAGCGGAAGAGCCCCTCGAGGCCGTGCTCCTCGCAGGCGCGGGCGAGCGCGACCCAATGCTCCCAGGTCACGTCCTCCTGGCCCTCGATCATCAGACAGACGCGCACGTCCGGTTCCTACCACACCTGCTCAGTCGGCGACGCGGAGCGCGACCGCCGGACGGACCCTGCTGGCCTGGCGCGCGGGCCATCCTGTCGCCGCCAGCGAGGCCACAAGCGTGGTGCCGAGCAGGATCAGGATCTCGGCCCACGGCACGACGAACGTGACCTCGAGGTCGCCGAAGACCTCCGCGTTGGTCACGAGCTGATAGGCGGTGACGATCGCGAGCACCGCGCCGACCACCAGCCCCTCGAGGGCCACGAAGGCCGACTCGAGCAGGAACGAGCGACCGACCGTGCTCGACTGGAAACCGAGGCTGCGGAGGATGCCGATCTCGCGACGCCGCTCCCGGACCGCGCGCACCATGATCACGCCGAGCCCCGAGATCCCGACCACGAGACCCAGCGCCAGGTAGCCCTGCATCAGCCGGAAGAACTGGAGGTTGGCCGACTGCGACTCGGCAACGATCGCGCGGAACGTCCTGGCCTCCACGCCATTCGGGATGTGCTCCTCCTCGAGGCGCGCGGCCACCTCCACGGGCACGGCACCGGGCTCCAGCGCCACGTACAGCCTCGTGGCCACGGCGCGGGGGCCCATCAGCTCGATGATGCTCTCCTGCGAGACGAACGGACCCGAGAACGAGAAGCCCCCTCGGGTCACCCCGATCACCGTTCGCTCGACCTCGACACCGGTCAGCGGATCGCGGATCCAGACGGTGTCCTCGAGGTCGGCGGGGGGCGCCTCGGGGCCTCCCTGCTGGAGGAAGAAGCCGTCCAGGATGATCAGCGTAGGGTCGGCCACGACCGCCTCCCACGCCTCGTCCTGGCTCTCGTACTCGGGCACCCACTTCTCGAGCGCGGGAGGGGTCGTCGCCAGGAAGCGCTCGTCGACGCCGGAGAGCGCCCAGGGCTCGGGCTCGGGGGCGAGCTCGGTGCGGAACTCGACGCTGAAGGCGGCGTAGCGGAGTGGCGCGACCGCCTCCACGCCGTCCTCGCTCTCGGCCTCCTCGGGCCCGAGCGGATTGGCGGCAGAGGACCGCACGAGGAGCTGGTAGCCGCCCGCCTCCTGCTCGGTGAAGTCCTCGACCTGGCCCCCGAAGATGTTCGACAGCACCGAGATGAAGACGAGGGTGAAGACCACCAGGGCGTACATCGAGAGGGTCATGACGGTGCGGAACCGTTTGGCGAGCGGGTACGCGAGGCCGAGGCGCGCCGCGAGGTTGCGCGCCCCGCCGGCGACCGCGCGCACGGCGCGACCCACCGACTCCTGGTTGAACCCCAGCAAGGCGACCGCGGCCGCGGTCAGCATCACGCCCTGGATCACGAACACGGGGATCTCGGCCTCGCCGAAGACGTCGGGGGCGAGCGTCGGGCCGAAGATCCCCCAGCCGAGGACGGCGAGCGCCAGCACGGAGCCGAGCGGCCTCCGCGGGAGCACCCTCGAGAGCAGCGCGCCGAGGCCCAGCGCCAGGATCCCAGGGCCAGCGTACGCGGAGGCGGCGTTCCCCTGGGCGATGGCGGAGGCTGTCATCGCCCCACCGACGAGTACCGCCAGGGCCCCCAGCAGCAGCGGCCGGAGGCGGCGACGTAGCGGGGGCGGCTCGGGGATGTCCCGGATCGCGCGGATGATGTTCAGGCGGCTGATCCGTGCGCTCGTCACCAGCGCGGTCACCAGCGAGATGAGCAGTCCGATCAGGAACCCTCCGAGGATGCTCGCGAGCGGCGCCGAGAACGCGAGCTCCAGCGAGAAGTCTCCCGCTCCCGCGAAGATGTCGGCCGCCACGCGCACGATCGCCGCCCCCACACCGATGCCCGCGAGCGCCCCCACCGCCGACGCGACGAGCGCGTACAGCGACCCCTCGATGTAGAACGACCGCACGAGCTGGCCGCGCCGCATCCCCACCGCCCGCATCATCCCCAGCTCGCCCTTCCGCTCCTCGGAGAGCATCACGAAGATGTTCACGAGGAGCAGGATGCCCGCGATGACCGCGAACGAGCCGACCGACAGGAACAGCTCCGAGAACTGCTGCCCCGCGCGGTCCGCCGCCACGACCACGTCGCTCTTGCTGTCCACGACGTCGGCTCCCTCGAGCCCGGCGATGCGCTCGCGGATCAGGGGGACGACCTCGTCGGTCAGCTCCTCGCCCTCGAAGACCCCGCCCTCGTTCGAGACGAACGCCAGCGACGTCGGGGGGGACGCCTCGAGGTCGGGGGGCGCCGCGGCCACGAGGTCCTCCAGGAGCCCCGGCGCCACGAAGACGTTGAAGCTCTCGGAGCGGAACTCGGTCGAGTAGCCGGCGAGGCCGAGGCGCGGCACGAGGTCGGCCACACGCAGCTCTCGCTCGCTCCCGTAGGCGAAGAGGGTGACGTCGTCGCCGGGCTCGACCTCGAGGCCTTCCGCGAGGTCCTCGGTGATCACCGCCTCGCCCCCCGCCGGCGTGGCGACCCCCTCGAGCCCCGTGGCGGCGGGGTCTCCGCCGAACGAGCGGGCCTCCTCCAGGTCGAGCTCCAGCACGAGCACGCTGGGCTGGACCGCGACGGCGTCGGTGTCGAGCCGCGCGGCGACGGTGCCGGCGGCGCGCACCGCGAAGGCCACGCCGTCGACGCGCGGCTCGTCCTCGAGCCCGTCGAGCGCCTCGCGCAGCACGGGAAGCGACTCCGTGCCGAAGGCCGTGACCGTCTCGTCGATCGGCCCGAGCTGCGTCTCGGCGCTGGCGCGGATCGAGCTGTCGAGCGTGTCGCCGACGATGAACGACCCGGTGATGATGGCGGTGCCGAGCAGCGACCCCACGATCACGAGGACGGTCTCCCCGGGGCGGCGGGCGATCGAGCGGAGGGCGAGGCGCCTGGGCACGGCGTGGCGCACGGCGGTCACGATCGCCAGGAGGCCGAGGAGTCCCACCACGACCGCGAGCGGCAGGAGCGCCGACGAGCTCATCGCTGGGGCTCGTCGCCCACGATCTGGCCGTCGTGCATCGAGACGAGTCGCGATGCCGTGCGGGCGATCGCGAGGTCGTGCGTGACGAGGATCACCGTAAGCCCGTCCCCGTTCAGCCTGCGCAGGAGGCTCATCACCTGCTCGGCGGTGACGCTGTCGAGGTTCCCGGTGGGCTCGTCGGCCCACACGATCGAGGGCTCGGCCGCGAGCGCCCGCGCGATCGCCACCCGCTGCTGCTCGCCGCCCGAGAGCTCGGGCGGACGGTGGCCCAGGCGGTGGCCGAGGCCGACGAGCTCCAGCACCGCCTCGCCCCGGCGTCGCGCCTCCTTCGGGGAGACCCCGTTCAGGAGGAGCGGCAGCTCGACGTTCTCCGCCGCCGTGAACACCTGGATGAGGTTGAAGGCCTGGAACACGAAGCCCATCTCGCGGCCGCGGAAGCTCGTCCGTACGCGGTCGGGCATCGAGTGGATCTCCTCGCCGGCGATGAAGACCTCGCCCTCGTCGATCTCGTCGAGACCGGAGAGGCAGTTGAGGAGGGTGGTCTTGCCCGAGCCGGAGGGCCCGACGACGGCCACCATCTCACCGGCCCCGACGACCAGGTCCAGCCCGCGCAGGGCATGCACGTCCACCGCCCCCGTGTGGTAGGTCTTCACCACCTTCCGGGCATCGAGGATCGGTCGGTCGGCCATGTCAGAGCGGGAGGGCGGCGGCGCCCCAGCCGAGGGCGGCGGCCAGCGAGATCGCAGCAACGATCAGGGCGACCCGACCGGGGCGGCCCTCACCCATCACGCCGGCCAGGCCGAGGAGCACCGCGGTGATCGCCACGAGCGACAGCGCGAAGATCGCGCGGTCCTGCCGCGTCCCGAAGCGCTCGGCGGAGTCCACCTGCGCGTTCTGCTCCAGGACCACCTCCGTCAGGATGACCGGATCCGCGGCCAGGATCTCCCGCGTGTGGGGGTCGACCCCGCTGTCCGGCCCCGGCAGAGCGGTCATCCTCTCCACGATCTGGATCAGCCGGTCGCTCGCCTTCGACTCGGCCGCGGCCCGGGCCGCCTGGAGGTCGAAGAGCTCGGGGCCCGACCCGGCGACGCGCGCCGTCGCCTCCACGTTCAGCGAGAGGGCCTGCTCGAGGCCCCGCGCCTGCAGGCTCGTCCGCGGCCCCGCCCCCGCGATCCCCTCGAAGATGTCGAGCGACAGCCGGGAGCCACGCACGAACGCGTGCTCCTCGCGGCGGTCGGCGTCCGCCTCGAGCGTGGCGATCAGCGCCGCGGCCACCGCCGCCACCCCGACCAGCACGGCCAGCCACCGCTGGAACGCGGTCTTCTCACCGCCGCCGAGTCCCGTCTCGACGTCGAGATCCATCAGAGCACCACCTCGAGAACGACGCCGAAGATGAAGCCTCCGACGAGGAAGGCGCTCCCGGCGTACAGGAACCACCGCCGCCGCGAGGGGTAGGCCTGGGACAGCGCCCCGAACATGAACGCGAGCGAGACCGGGACGGTCGCGCTGATGGCTATGGAGGCGTGGCGGGCGAGCTCGAACGCCTCCTCCTCCGGAGCGTCGGGGTCCACCTCGAGGAGGTCGGGGTTCTCGGCGGCGACGTCGGCGAGTCGAGCCGCCAGGTCGTAGCCGCCGTCCTCGAGCCGGTACTCGTCGGTGGCGGCGAGGCTCGCCCCCGAGACGATCTCCGCCACCTGCTCCTGCGCCCGCGCCTCCTCGAGCAGCGCCGTGCGCACCAGGCCCCGCGCGCCGCGCGCCTCCTCGCGGAGCGCCTCGGCCCGCACCTCGGAGATCGTGACCCGAAGGGCGAACCCGGCCTCGTCGTCGTAGACGTAGCGGATGTTCTCCACGGTCGAGGCGGCCTGCTGTGCGTGCTGGCGGATCGCCGCCGTGTAGGTATCGGAGCCCCGATCGGAGAGGAGCGCGGCCCGGCCTCCGAGCGCCGCGGCCACGACGGCCGCGGAGGCCAGCAGGATCGCCACCCAGGTGTCGGTCCCCTCGCGCTCGGGAGGAGTGGCCCGCTCGGGTGGGCTCTCTCGGGGGTCCTCGTCGCTCATCCTCGCGGCCCCGGGAGCGCCGGGCTCAGGCGTAGTACTCGACGATGAGGCGCTCGTCCACCTCGACGGGGAGGGGGATCTCGCCGCGCTCGGGCATGCGGTCCAGCGTTCCCCCGGCGGCCTCGGTGCGGCTGAGGTACGCGGGCGGCTCCGGAGTCACCTGAAGCGCCTCGCGCACCGAGACGAAGTTGCGCGCCTTGTCGGCGACCGAGATCGTCTGGCCCGGGCGGACCGCGGCGCTGGGGATCGACACCCGGCGGCCGTCGACGGTCACGTGCCCGTGCGAGACGAGCTGACGGGCCTGCCGCTGGGTCAGCGCGAGCCCCAGACGGAGCACGAGGCTGTCGAGCCGCGTCTCCAGCATCTGGAGCAGCGCCTCGCCGGTGACGCCCTTGCGCCGGGAGGCGTTCGCGAAGTACTTCCGGAACTGACGCTCGCCGATCCCGTAGATCGCGCGCAGCTTCTGCTTCTCGGCCAGGCGCACCTGGTACTCGGTCTCGCGCCGGCGGGCGCGGCCGTGCTCGCCCGGCGGGTAGGGCCGCTTCTCGACCGGGCAGTTGGGCCGGCCGCACACGGCCACGCCGAGTCGGCGGCAGATACGGTGTCGTGGTCCTCGCTTCAGCATCGCAGGGAGAAGGCTACCGCAGGAGGCCGCCGAGCGACTAGGGCGCGCGCATGGGCGAGCACGGGCGCGCTCCGCTACTCTGTCCCCGCGGACTTCCCGAGCACAGGAGGCCCTTCCGTGGGACTGCTACCCGACCCGATCGAGGAGGTCCTGAACGCGGCCCTCGTCTGCGAGCTCTCGGTCGTGAACGCCGAGAGCCGCCCGGTGACCCACCCGATGATCCCGCTGTTCGACGGCGAGAAGATCTACATGACGTCGAGCGCGCTCTTCAGCCGCAAGCTCGACCACATCCGCGCCAACCCGAAGGTCGCGATCTCGATCAGCGACCTCGGCGCCGCCCACGGCGACGCGATGCTGCGCCGCGTCACCGTCCAGGGCGACGCCAGGATCCTCGAGGATGACCCCCACACCACGTGGGAGCGGATCCTCCCCCTGTGGACGGCCAAGGAGCCGATCGTGCAGGCGTTCTACGAGCAGCGGGTGGCGCTTCCCCTGTTCTGGGAGCGCGCCCTGATCGAGCTCACCCCCAGGAGAGTGCTCGTCTGGGAGGGCGGCGACACCTCTCGCGCCCCCGAGATCGTCGAGCTCGAGGAGGCGTCCCGATGAGGGTCGACGCCGCGCTCCTGACCGAGGTCCGCGACCGGTTCGAGCACGCTGTGCTGGTCTTCCTCGATACCGAGGGCTACCCGATGAGCGTGGCCACCGCGTACTCGGTGGACCCCGACCGCGGGGTGATCGGGCTGGACCGCCCGGCCGGAAAGCTGCCCGCCTCAGGCTCCGAGGTCAACGTGATCTTCAGCCACATCCGTCCCCAGCCCGAGATGGGGTACGACGAGCGACGCTACGTCCAGCTGTGGGGGCGGCTCACCGAGGCCGGCGACCGCCTCGAGCTCGCCCCCGATCGCGCCCACACCTGGGACGAGCAGAAGGTGCCGTTCTTCCAGTACTCGGAGAAGACGGTCCCCCAGGCCCACCGCTACATGGAGGAGCTCTCCGAGCGGCAGGGCCGGCGGGTGAAGCCGCGGCTCTCGTTCGGGTGGCTGGCGCTCCGCACCACCCGGGCACCGTTCCTGTCGGCGACGATCATCCCGGTGGTCCTCGGCATCGCGGTCGCCGCCCACCACGGCACGTGGGATCTGGGCCTCGCGCTCATGACGGTGCTCGCGGCCTCGTTCATCCACCTGGCGCTGAACGTGGCGAACGACGTCTTCGACACGCTGTCCGGCGCCGACGCCGCCAACACCACCCCGACGAAGTTCAGCGGCGGCTCGCGCGTCGCCCACTACGGCCTGGTGAGCCTCAAGGGCCTCGCGCTCCTGTCGGCCCTGCTCTACGCCGCCGGGATCGGTATCGGGCTGTACCTCGCCCTGGTCACCGACTTCTGGCCGCTCTTCTGGCTGGGCGTGGCCGGCGTGGCGATCAGCATCATCTACACGGCGCCGCCGTTCCGCCTGGTCCACCGGGGCCTCGGCGAGATCTCGGTGGGCCTCGGGTTCGGGCCGATCATGGTGCTCGGCGCGTACTTCGTGCAGACCGAGCGGTTCGCGTGGGAGGCCGGCTTCGCCTCGATCCCGGTCGCCATCCTGATCGCGCTGATCCTCTACGTGAACGAGATCCCCGACCGCAGGGGCGACGCCGCGGCAGGGAAGCGGACCCTGCCGGTACGGTGGTCCAGGGAGGCGGTCGTCACGGCCTACATCGCGGCGGTTGCGCTGACGTACGCGGCGATCGCCGGCGGCGCGGCCTTCGGGATCATCCCGCGGCCGACGATCCTGGCGCTGGCCACGATCCCGCTCGCGGTGAAGGTGGCCCGCGGGCTCCGCGAGCACTACGACTCGCCGTACACCCTGATGACGTTCATGGGCGTGAACATCCAGCTCCACGCGCTCACCGGCGGGCTGCTCATCCTCGGCTACCTGATCGCGATCTGGGCCGACCGTCTGATGGACTCGGTGCCGATCTTCCTGCGCTAGCCCGCCGGGCCCGCCGGGCGTAGAATCCCCAGCGACCAGGGAGGCGGGCGATGGCGAAGACGACGGCACTGGAGCGGGAGGCGGCCGGCCTCCTGGCCGAGACCGGCCTCTTCTCCGAGCTCTCCAGCCGCGAGCTCCTGGCGATCGCGCGAGCCGGCAAGGAGGTTCGCCGAGACGAGGGGGCCACCCTCTCGCAGGAGGGCGAGAGCGGCGTGGGGTTCTTCCTGGTCCTGGAGGGCGACGCGTCGGTCTCGATCGCGGGCAGGCCGGCCGGGGTCCTGACGGTCGGCGACACCTTCGGCGAGGTCGCGCTCCTCGACGGCGGGCCGCGCACCGCGACCGTGGTGGCCGCGTCGCCGGTTCGGCTCTTCGGCCTGACCCAGTGGGCCTTCACCCGGGTCGTGAAGGAGCACCCGACCGTCGCCCTGAAGCTGCTGCAGACGCTGGCCGGGTACGTCCGCAAGACCGCGAGCGGCCTCCCCCAGCTCTGAAGGGGTAGCCGCCTCCGACCCGGGGTACCCTGGCCGACATGGATCTGCTCCGCCCGCGAGACCTCCGAGAGCTCGTCGAAGCGCCCGCCCGGCCCTCCGTCTCGATCTACATGCCGAGCCACCGCGCCGGGCCCGAGACGCGCCAGGACCCGATCAGGCTGAAGAACCTGCTGGGGCAGGCCGAGGACCGACTCTTCGAGGACGGGGTGGAGCGCCCGGGCGCCCGGGAGATCCTCGACCCCGCCCAGGCCCTCCTCGACGACGAGGAGTTCTGGAAGCACCAGGGCGACGGCCTCGCGCTGTTCCTCTCGAAGGACCACGGCCGGGCCTTCCGACTCCCCCTCACGTTCGACGAGACGCTCGTGACGGGCGACCGCTACCACGTGAAGCCGCTGTTCCCCCTCCTCTCCGGGGACGCGCGGTTCCTGATCCTCGCCGTCAGCCAGAAGGAGATCCGCCTCCTCCAGGCCACGCGACAGGTCATCCACGAGGTCGAGCTCGAGGACGTGCCCGACTCGCTCCGCGAGGTGGCCGTTCACCGGGAGATGCGCTTCCTCAACTACCACACGGGGACCGGCTTCTCGGGCGGGGGCCGCCGGTCGGCGGTCTTCCACGGCCACGGCGACCAGACCGACGAGGAGCTGATCCGGAAGTACCTCCGCGCGATCGACCAGGGGATCCGCTCAGCGATCGAGGATGAGCGCTCGCCGCTGGTCCTGGCCGGCGTCCGCTACCTCCTCGACACCTACCGGGCCGTGAGCGAGTATCCGGCGATCCTCCCCGACATCGTCCAGGGGAACCCCGACGAGCTCTCCAACGAGGAGCTCCACGCGCAGGCGCGCCCGCTCGTGGAGGCGAGGGCCCGCCAGCGGGTCGAGGAGGCGGTCGGTCGCTTCGAGGAGCAGTCCGGCACCGGGTTGGCGGTGAGCGGCGTCGACGAGGTCGTTCCCGCCGCCGCCCACGGACGGGTCGAGGTCCTGTGGGTCGCGCTCGGGGTCCAGCGCTGGGGCGCCTTCGACGAGGAGACCGCCTCGGTGGAGGTGCGCGACCAGCCCAGGCGGGGAGACGAGGACCTGCTCGACCGCGCGGCGGCGGACGCGCTCCTCTCGGGGGGCACGATCTACGCGGTCGATCCCGGGGCGGTCCCGGGCGACGCGCCGATCGCCGCGCTGCTCCGCTACTGAGCCTGCTGCTGCGGCGAGCGCAGCACGCGGAACTGCACCGACGCGACCTCCTCCTCCCGCACGGCCACGCGGAAGCGATAGCCGCCCTCGCGCTCGAACCGGATCATGTTGAAGCGGATCGCCTGCGGGACGAACGAGGGCGTGCCCGGGACCATCCGCGGCGGGTGCCCGACGTGGATGATGCCGTCGATCCGGGGCCCGATCGGATGGTCGTCCTCGTCGAGCAGCTCGATCGCGATCGGATGGTCCTCGAGCGCCTCCGTGTACTCCACGCGGAACACGAGCGCCAGGGCCATGCTCGGATGCGTCACGGGGATCTCTCGCGTGTTGATCACGCTCCACGCTCCGCCGTGGACGTAGAGCTTCCCGTTCTCCACGCTGGCGGCGTCGGCGAGCATCGCCGTCGTGACCTCCATGGGTCCATGATTCCCGGACCCGAACCGAACCGCCACTCGACCCGCATGGGCACGGCGAGGCTTCTTCCGGTTCTACGAGGCCGAGGTGCTGCCCGAGCTGGGCTGACCTTCGAGCAGCGCGTCGAGGCGCCTCCGTGGCCGCGCCAGCCCGCGGGCACGCCGCGCGATCCCCCTCCACGGGTCGGGCTTCTGCCCCAGCCGTCGGAACGCGTTCCGGATCGTGTATCGCCGCGGGTCCGTCGACCCCAGCTCGCGCCACTCGAGGGGCGCCGCGATGGGCGCACCGGCGCGGGCCCGCACCGCGTACGGGGGCACCGCTGTCTGCGCGTACCCGTTCCGGAGGTAGTCCACGAGCACCCGGTCGCCGCGCTTGGCCTTCCGGTGCTCGATCGTGAAGCGATCGGGGTCGCGGGCGACGATCAGTGCGGCCACGTCACGAGAGAACGCGCGGACGGCGGCGGT
>Ga0256867_10000858_pt1 | contig 12448 bp, 11 predicted proteins | sample RVTome_15_FD_185939 | JGI IMG/M metagenome (GOLD analysis project Ga0256867, IMG submission 185939) | Soil microbial communities from uranium-contaminated site in the Upper Colorado River Basin, Wyoming, United States - RVT150D86 (HiSeq) ... | reverse complement strand
GACCTCCGCCCCCCGTCCCAGGAAGCGGTCGATCGTCCCGGCGAGCCGCCGCCCACGGTCTAGTCCCCCACGTGTCGCCTCGTAGCGGTCTGCGATGCGATCGAAGGAGACGCTGTCCCGGCCCGACGGTGGGGACAGCGTCTCCTGGTGCGGCCGGTCGTTCAGGAGCCCCCGACCTCGACCTGCTCCTGGCGGTCGAGCTCGGCAAGCTCCTCGTCGAGGTCGGGAGGCGGCTCGATGTGGATCCGCGGCAGTATGCGGTCCAGCCACCGGGGGAGCCACCAGTTGCGGTCACCCAGAAGCTCCATGGTGGCCGGCACCAGCAGCAGCCGGACGATGGTGGCGTCGATGAGCACGGCCACTGCCAGTCCGAGGCCGAACAGCTTGACGACTCGGTCCGACTCCCCCAGGAAGCTTCCGAAGACGACCACCATGATGGCGGCGGCGGCGGTGATGACGCGAGCGGTGGCGGCCAGGCCGTCGGCCACCGACGTGCGGCTGTCACCGGTGCGGTCGTACTCCTCCCTGATCCGGGAGATCAGGAACACCTCGTAGTCCATCGACAGGCCGAACACGATGGCGAACAGCATCATCGGCACGAAGGGCTCGATCGGCGCTCCGTCGATGCCGAGCAGGCCCGAGCCCCAGCCCCACTGGAACACGGCGACCACGATGCCGTAGGCGGCTCCGATAGACAGCAGGTTCATCACCACTGCCTTGAGCGGCACGAGCAGGGACCGGAACACCACCATCAACAGCAGGAACGACAAGCCCAGCACCGCCGCGAAGAAGTACGGAAGGCGTTCGGACAGGTAGTCGGTGAAGTCGACCCCGACCGCCACGCCCCCGGCGACGGCCACGTCTAGCCCCGAGCCTTCTGTGGCCGCGGGTAGGACATCGGATCGCAGCCGCTCGACCAGGTCGGTGGTGGCCGCATCCTGCGGTGCGGTGGTCGGGATGACCCGCCAGAGCGCCGCCGTGGGTGCACCCTCGTCGTTGGTGACCGGCGGGCTCACGCGCTCCACGCCTTCGTCCGCCTGGATTGCGTCGGTCACTCCTTCGAGCACCGCAGGATCGAGCCCTTCGGGCACCTCGCTGGCCAGCACCAGAGCGCCGTTGAAGCCGGGCCCGAAGCCCTCGGCCAGCAGGTCATAGGCCTGACGCGTGGTCGTCTCCTCGGGGTAGTTGCCCTCGTCGGAGAAGCCCAGCCGCAGCCCGAAGATGGGCAGGGCGAAAAGAATGAGGACGCCGGCCCCGATGAACACGGCTGTCCACGGGCGACGCTGGATGACACGACTCCAGCGATAGGACACGGTGTCGCGCAGCGGCTTGCGCTCGCGCTCAAGCACCAGGTTCCGCAGGGGACGGACAGCAAAGCTGGCGAGGATCACCACCACCGCCAGCGGCAGGGTGATGAGCAGCAGCGCCGGGATGCCCAGGCCGGCACCGATGAGGGCGATGGCGACGAGCCCGGCCACGATGAGGCCGCGCCAGCGGGTGACCTCGACCCTTTCACCGGCGAAGCCCAGCAGGGCCGGCAGCAGGGTGAGCGATGCGACCATCGTCATGAGGACGACGATGGCTGCGCCGATGGCCAGACCCGAGACGAAGCTGAGCTGCATGATGAGCATGCCCATGAGCGAGATGACGACGGTGGTGCCGGCGAACAGCACCGAGCGCCCGGCCGTCTCGATCGCGTACAGCGTCGATCCCTCGATGGTGTGGCCTTGGTGCAGGTTCTCCCGGAACCGGGTGACGATGAGCAGGGCGTAGTCGATGCCGACGCCGAGACCGATCATGATGCCGATCGTCGAGGCGAAGTCGGGCATCGTCACGACCTGGGACAGAAGCCCGGCGATCAGCGTGCCCGAGGCGATGCCGGCCAGGGCGACACCGATGGGCAAGCCCATGGCCAGCACGGAACCGAAGGCGATGATGAGGATGATGATGGCGAAGCCAAGGCCGAGAGCTTCGGAGGAGGGGACCTCGAACTCGGCGAAGGAGGCGCCACCCAGCTCGATCCGCAGGCCCTCGAGATCGGGCATCGCCTCCCGGATCTGGCGACCCACCTCGGTCGTCTCCTCGAAGGAGGCGTCCGAGGGCGCCTCGAACTCGGCGAAGGCGATCTGGCCCGCCTGGTCGCCGCGTTCGGAGATCTGCGCCTCGTTGCCCTCCTCGTAGGGGCTGGTCACCGACTGCACGTCCTCGATCTCGGCGACCTCTGCCAGGAAGGCCTCCATCGTCTGGCGGACCTCGGGGTCCTCTACGCCCTGCTCGGCCTGGAACACGATGTTTCCGACCTGGCCGGCCCCCTGCCCGCCGAAGTGGTCGTCCAGGATGTCGATGCCGCGCTTGCTCTCGACGTCGGGCAGGGTGAAGTCCGACCGGTAGCCCGAGCCCACTGCGCCCATGGCCACACCGAGGACGACCACACCGAGGATCCAGAAGACCAGGACCCTCCCGCGACGCCGGTAACAGAAGCAGGCGAGTCGCTTCAACATGGCTCGTCCTTTCGAGATGTGAGGAGGGATCGCGCCGAGGGGGTCGGGCGCGTCATCGGGTTCGGTGTCGTCGTCGGACTAGTGACGTTCCAGCTGGCTCTTCTGTGACTCCGAGCGGTGAGACCTTTCGGCCGTGCGGAACTCATCGGTTGTGGGGACGTATCCCGCTGACCACTGTCAGACGGCAACGAGGGGCCATGGCTATCACGACGGCGATCCCTCGTCGGACCATTACACGCCTCGGAAGCCGCGATCCGACGCCAAACGGCCGTGACATCTGTCGCACGCCGCCGGCAGGGGACCGGACCGTGGGGGTTGTACGGCCGAGCAGGGCCCGCAGGGCGTGCGGACAGCCGGTGGGGCTGGGGCCCCATCGGCGTGGGGCACGCCGCCGGCAGGGGACCGGACCGTGGGGGTTGTACGGCCGAGCAGGGCCCGCAGGGCGCAGCGCAGGCCGCAACAACAGGTGACACCAGTGGGCGCCCGCCGGGACGTACTCTCGTTCCTCGTGCCGCACCACGGTCGCTCCCTGACCCTCATCCCCGTGGCGGGCCCCCTTCAGCGATGATCAGCCTGCGCAACGTCACCAAGACATACAAGGACACCGTCGTGGCCCTCCACGACGTCGACGTGGAGATCGGCAAGGGTGAGTTCGTCTTCCTGGTCGGGCCTTCGGGCTCGGGAAAGTCGACCTTCCTGCGACTGGTCACCAAGGAGGAGGACCCCGACTCGGGCGACATCTTCGTGGCCGGCAAGGACATCAACCGTCTCAGCCAGTGGAAGGTGCCATACCTGCGCCGCAACATCGGCAGCGTCTTCCAGGACTTCAAGCTGCTACCCCAGAAGACCGTCTACGAGAACGTGGCCTTCGCGCTCGAGGTGATCGGCCGGCCCCGTCATGTGGTGCACACCCAGGTGCCGGCAATCCTCGACCTCGTCGGCCTCTCCGACAAGCTCGAGAACCTGCCCCACGAGCTCTCCGGTGGTGAACAGCAGCGCGTGTCCATCGCCAGAGCCTTCGTCAACCGCCCGCTGATCCTGCTCGCCGACGAGCCCACCGGAAACCTCGACCCACGCACGTCCAAGGGCATCATGAACCTGCTCGACCGCATCAACAAGACGGGCACCACGGTGCTGATGGCAACCCACGAGCGCACCATCGTGGACCAGATGCGGCGTCGCGTCATCGAGTTGGACCACGGCAACGTCGTCCGCGACCAGCTCCAGGGCGTCTACAGCTAGGAGACACCGGTGCTCTCTCGGATCCGGTACTTCCTGCGTGAGACCTGGATCAACCTCCGCAGCAACATCACCTTCACCCTGGCCGCCGTGTTCACCGTCGCCGTCACCAGCGCGCTGGTCGGCTCGGCCTTCCTCAGCCAGGACGCCGTCGACAACGGCACCGCCCGCTGGCGCGGCGGCGTGGAGTTCATCGTCTACCTCGATCCCGACATCCCCGGACCCCAACGCGAGACCCTGTTCGCCTCGTTGAGCGAGCACCCCGACATCAACGAGGTCGCCTACATCGGCCAGGAGGAGACGTACGCCGAGTTCGTCGACCTGTTCGAGGAGGAGCTGGCCAGCAACATCCAGCCCCAGGACCTGCCCTCCTACTTCAAGGTCGTGCCCCGCGACGCCGACGCCGACCTGATCGACTCCCTGACCACGCAGTTCCGAGGTCAACCTGGGGTATTCAGCGTCGTCGCCGCCAAGGACACCATCCGCTCGGTCACGTCCCTGTTCGACCGGTTCCGGGTCGTCAGTTACTGGATGTCCCTGTTCCTGCTGATCGCCGCCGTGCTGCTCATCTACAACGGCATCCGGGTGGCCATGTCCGCCCGCCGCCGTGAGATCGAGGTGCAGAAGCTGGTCGGCGCCACGAATTGGTTCATCCGGTTCCCGTTCATACTCGAGGGCATGGTCCACGGGCTGCTCGGGGCGATCCTGGGCTCGGTGTTCGTGCAGCTCCTCAGATCCTCGGTAGAGGACCTGTTCGCCGATCCGAGCCTGGCCCTCTTCCAGAACTTCGTGGTCTCCGACGGCGAGGTGCGCTTCGTGCAGGCCGTCCTCATCGTGGGCGGTGTGGCCCTCGGGGCCATCGGCTCGGCCTTCGCCGCCGGGCGCTTCCTCGACGTCTGACCGCCTGCCACGGCCCCACCGCCCGTTTGGCACGGGTGGGATGCTCAGGTGACACTGGCTCCTTCTCGGGAAGGGGAGCAGGGTGGCCTACGACACAATCGCCTATGACGTTGACGACCGTGTCCTGATGATCACGCTGGATCGGCCGGACCGCCTGAACGCGTTCACCTCGACGATGATGGCCGAGGTGGTCGACGCCTTCGACCGCGCCGACGCCGACGACGACGTCCGCGCCGTGATCGTCACCGGTCGGGGAAGGGCGTTCTGTGCGGGTGCCGACCTGGAGGCGGGAGCCGACACGTTCCACGCCGACGCCCGTGAGGACGAGGCAGAACGGTCCGCCCACCGGGCAGCCGCGGCCGGGGGCGACGAGGAGGCCGGCCTGCGCGACGGCGGCGGGCTGGTCAGCCTGCGCATACACCGTTCCCTGAAGCCGGTCATTGCCGCCATCAACGGGCCGGCCGTCGGTGTCGGCATCACCATGACCCTGCCCATGGACGTCCGCCTGGCCTCCACGGACGCCAGGATGGGCTTCGTCTTCTCGCGGCGCGGCCTCGTGCCCGAGGCCTGCTCGACCTGGTTCCTGCCCCGGGTCGTCGGCATCAGCAGAGCCGCCGAATGGTGCTTCAGCGGCCGGGTGTTCGACGCCGACGAGGCGCTGGCCGGCGGCCTGGTGCGAAGCCTCCACGCCCCCGACGAGCTGCTGGGAGCGGCCCGGGAGCTGGCCACGGAGATCGCCGCCAACACCAGCGCGCTCTCGGTGACCCTGACCCGCCAGATGCTCTGGCAGATGCTCGGGGCCGACCACCCGATGGAGGCTCACAAGATCGACTCGCGGGCCATCCGATCGCTCGGCTCCAGTCCCGAGGCGGCCGAAGGCGTCACCTCGTTCCTCGAGAAGCGGCCGCCCCGCTTCGCCGGCAAGGTGTCCACGGACATGCCGGACTTCTTCCCGTGGTGGACCGATCCCTCCTTCAGCTGAGGAGAGCTGCGAGGTGTCGTGATCGTCGCTCGGGGACCTCGGGCGAGGTGGTAGCTGCTAGGGGTTGCGCGACCGGCGGCGGATCCGTAGGGAAGCGACGTGCCACACCGCCGCCACAGTGGGATCGGCGGTCAGGCTGAGCTCGAGGCGATCGTAGAAGTCTGTGATCACGACGTCCCGCTCGGAAGGGCTGCGGTCGTCGCCGAGCCAACGGAAGAACGGAGCCGCCGTCACGGCTCTCACGAACGGCACGTATGCGCGGGCGAAACCGGCGGCGTCGGCGTCGCGCGCGTACTGGGGGAAGGTGTCGCTGTCGTCGGACGCGTCGAAGCGGTGCTCCACGACCTCGAGGTCGCGTCCAACCTCCTCGGTGGCGAACGGCGCCAACCACTCGTCCATCGTCCGGTTCCACGTCGGGTAGAAGATCCGCTCGAGTTCGGCCCGCCGCACAGCGCCTTGCTCGGCCATCTCACCCAGCACCTCGTCGATCGTCGTGAAGAGTCGCTCGGCACCCGAGGTGCCGTCCGCAGCTGAGGCTCCGGCCACGACCACGATCTCGCCTCCGTCGACCAGCTCGCGGGAGCGTTCGATCAGGAAGCCCCGCCAGTCCTCTGCCGACCTGCGGGCGAGCGCGTCGCGGTGTGGACCGGTCGTGAGGTTCGGGTAAACGGCATCGGGCACGGTTCCAGGTACGGAGCTCAGCCAGTGCAGGGTGATCCCCGACCAGGCGAGGTGGAGGCGACGATCGGGGAAGAGCGGTCCGTACAACGTGCGCCCGATCACGGAGGGATAGACCTGGGTGCGGTTGGCCAGGTAGCTCGACGGGCCGCTGAGCAGCTCGAACAGAGGTGCGAAGTCGTTCTCGGGCAGGTCGGTGTGGACGACCTCCACCGGACCGTGCCAGTCGCGTGCGCGCAGAGAATCGATGGCGATGGCCATCGGCCCGACCTCGTTCGCGCCGCCGGCACAGCCGAGATCGCCGATCGCGAACGGTGTGGGGACGACGGGAGTCGGGATGCACTCCGCCGCGGAGGCGAGGAGCGGGTATGCGACAGCGGCGGCGGCGTGCTGCGGACGGGAGTGAGCGCTGTAGTAGCCGTGACCAGCCATCACGCTCTCGTCAGGCTGGTTCCTGTCGGTCATCGGTCACGCTCGTGCCCGCCCGAGTGGACGTCGAGATCTGGTGGTGGAGGTGGCGGGAATCGAACCCGCGTCCGTCAACGCATCGATGAGCCTTCTCCGAGCGCAGTCGGTGTTCGATTGTCGGGCGGATCCCGGGCACCGACGCCCTGGAGCCGCCTTAGTCAGCTGCGATGTCCCGGCTCGGGCGCTGACGACCCGGACCGGTGAGCCCTACTGATGAGTGGCGTCCCGGTCCGCAGGGCGGGGACCGAGCGCCGACTCGCTACCTGGGATCAGGCGGCGAGCGCCATGTCAGAAGTGTTGACCTTGGCGTTTGTAGGTGTTCCGGCTCTTTTGCGTGGATCCGGAGACCACGGCTCGCTTCTCTCATCTCAACCGTCGACGTCGAAACCGATCACCCCCGTGCAGTGGATGGCCGTACCAGCCTAGCGGGCACCGCCGGCGAGGCCTCCACTCCCCAGAGGCGCCGTCGCCGCTCGTACAGGCGTTACCTTCGCTGGGTCGGCGACGAAGAGGACGGCGTGGAGTCGATCGGAGCGCAGGCAGGAAAGCTCATCGCAGAGATGGAGGGCGCGGCCGCGCTCGATGACGGCGCGCGGTCCTATCTCGCCTTCCACGCTGTCCGCTACGTGCTCCTGGCCGAGACCGTCGGCCGCCTGGTCGCCGACCGGGACCCGTCCACGCTGCGGATCCTCGACGTCGGTCCGGCATACCAGACCGACCTCTTCCGCCGCCTGTGGCCGGCCGCCCATGTGGACTCGCTCGGCCTCGCCGACCACCGCTTCGAACCACGGCCGGGCGAACGCCACTTCGAGGTCGACCTCAACGCGGTGGACGCCAGTGGCGACGGCGTCGAGGACCCCTACGACGTGGTCGTGCTGGCCGAGGTGATCGAACACCTCTCGACCGCGGCGGGCACGGTCCTGTCCTTCCTCGCCAGCGCGGTCGCCTCAGGCGGATACCTGGTGGTCCAGACACCCAACGCCGTGGCCCTGCCCCGACGGCTGAAGATGCTGGCCGGACGCAATCCGGCAGAGCCCATCCGCGCCGGGCGCACCAACCCCGGTCACTTCCACGAGTTCACGGCCCGTGAGCTGGTGGCGGAGGCCGAGCAGGTGGGACTCGTCCCCGACTCCGTGGAGCTGGGGAACTACTTCGTCAGCGACCAGACGTGGCGTCAGCGCTACAACCGGCTGTTCGGCCCCCGCCTCCCCCGCAACTGGCGGGACGGGATCACTGCGGTGTTCCGCCGGCCCAACGGCATCTGAGGCGGCCGTCCCACCAGTGCGGCCCGCGGCCCGTCCCACGACTGCTGCCGCGGGCGCACTGCTCGTTCAGCGGCGACCGTGGCGGGCCATCTCCCGGCGGGCCTCGAGGTCGGACTCGCGTCGCCTGATGGCCTGGCGCTTGTCGTAGCTGCGCCGGCCCTTGGCCAGGGCGAGCTCGACCTTGGCTCGCCCATCGGCGAAGTGGATGTCGAGCGGCACCAGCGTCAGGTGCTCCTGGTCGACCCGCGCCGCCCAGCGGTCGAGCTGATGGCGGTGCACGAGCAGCTTGCGGGCGCGGTCGGGGTCGTGACCACCCTGGGCCGAGGCGTGGTCGTAGGGGGAGATGTGCACGCCGTAGAGCCACATCTCGCCGCCTCTCACCCGGGCGAAGGCGTCTGCCAGCTGGACCTTGGCGGCCCGCAGGGACTTGACCTCACTGCCCGTGAGGACCAGGCCGGCCTCGACCGTGTCGAGGATCTCGTAGTCACGTCGGGCTCGCCGGTTGGAGGCGACGACACGGCGACCACTGTCGGCGGTCGTGGTCGCGCTCTGCTTGCTGGCCATGGGGTTGGTCACCCTATCGGCGAGGCGCCGGTCTGTCGGATGCGCGGGAACAACCACCTACCGCTAGAATGTTGATCGGTTTCGTCGGGAATCTCGACCCGACCGAGCCGACCAGCCCGATCCAGTCCCGAACCCTTCAGGAGCTTAGGTGAACGTCAGCGTCAGACTGCCGACCGTTCTGCGTCCCCACGCCAACGGCGAGTCCACCGTCGAGATCCCCGGCTCGACCGTGGGCGAGGTCGTGGACGGCCTGGTGCAGAAGTTCCCGGCCATGCGGGCCAACCTCCTGGCCGACGACGGTTCGCTGCACCGCTTCGTGAACGTGTACGTGAACGACGAGGACGTCCGCTACCTCGAGCGCCTCGACACCGAGGTGGCAGAGACCGACGAGGTGACGATCCTGCCGGCGGTGGCGGGCGGGTGAGGCCGCGGGGATCTCTGTGACCGTCTACGCGTCCGTCACGGATCTCATCGGTGCGACGCCCATCGTCGACGTCAGCGAGCTCAGTCCCAACTCGGCGGCGCGCATCTACGCCAAGCTCGAGGGCCAGAACCCGGCGGGCTCGGTGAAGGACCGCATCGCCCTTGCCATGATCGACGAGGCCGAGGCCGACGGCACACTGCGGCCGGGCCAGACGATCATCGAGCCCTCGTCGGGCAACACGGGCATCGCCCTGGCCATGATCGCCAGGACGCGCGGCTACCCGATCAAGATCGTCCTGCCCGAGAACGTCTCGATCGAGCGGCGCCAGCTGCTCGAGATCTTCGGGGCCCAGATCATCCTGTCGCCGGGCGGCGAGGGATCCAATGGCGCCGTACGCCGGGCTCAGGAGCTGGCCGCCGAACACCCGGACTGGGCCTTCCTCTACCAGTACGGCAACGAGGCCAACCCCAGGGCGCACTACGAGACGACGGGGCCCGAGATCTGGGCCGATCTGCCCGACATCACCCACTTCGTGGCTGGCCTGGGTACCAGCGGCACGCTCATGGGTGTCGGCACCTACCTGAAGGAGCAGAACCCGGCCATCGAGATCTGGGCCGTCGAGCCGCCGGTGGGTGAGACCGTCGAAGGGCTTCGCAACCTCGACGAGGGGTACGTCCCGCCCATCTTCGATAAGTGGGGTGGGGCAGACCTCCTCGACCGCAAGATGATCGTGCGCCCCCGAGAGTCCATCGAGTGCGCCCGCATGCTCGTGTCCGACGCCGGCCTGTTCGCCGGGATCTCCTCCGGCGCCGCGTTGGCCGGAGCCCGCAAGGCGGCCGAACGGATCGACAGCGGTGTGATCTGCTTCGTGGTCGCCGACGGCGGCTGGAAGTACCTGTCCACCGGAGCGTGGACCGATCCGCTCGATGACGTGGTCGAGCGCGCCCGCAAGATCATCTACTTCTGACAGTCGGCCTGGGCCAGCCGTCGGGCGCCGACGCGACGATCACGTAGGGTTCCCGACGTGGCACTGTCCGTCACCGTGTTGGGCTGTGATGCCAGCTATGCGGGCGCGGGTGGGGCGTGCAGTGGCTACCTGGTGAGGTCGGCTCGGACCTCGCTCTGGGTCGACTGTGGCCCCGGAACCCTGGCCAACGTCCAGGAGCATCTACCGCTCAGCGAGCTCGACGCGGTGCTGGTGAGCCACCAGCATCCCGACCACTTCGGAGAGCTTCCGGTGCTCTACAACGCGCTGGCGTTCTACGAACCGCGCCCACCGCTGCCGGTGTACACGACGGCGGGTGCCTACCGGTTGACGACCGAGGTCAACGGTCACGATTGCACGGGCCCGCTCGACTGGCAGATCATCGACGAGACGTCCCGTGCCACCGTCGGCGACATCTCGGTGCGGTTCTCCCGCACCGATCACCCGGTCGAGACCCTGGCCATGTGCTTCGAGGCAGACAGAGGGCGCATCGCCTACTCGGCCGACACGGGTCCTGGCTGGTCCCCTGCCCGCTTCGGTGACCGCCCTGACGTGCTGGTGATGGAGGCGACCCTGCTGCGCCACCAGGAGGACCACGCCCCCCATCTGAGCGGAGCCCAAGCCGGGAGGCTGGCGGCAGAGGTGGATCCCCGATGCCTGGTGCTTACCCACCGCCCGCCCGGCTCGGACCCGGTGCTCTACGTCGAGGAGGCGGTGGCTGGCTTCGGCGGCAGGGTCGAGGTTGCGGCGATCGGACGGACGTTCGTGGCGTAGCGAGGCCGGGTGGTGGCGTAGAGCATCAGACCGGCTCCGGCAGACGCCACGGCCGCCACCAGGTACGACAGCGTCCAGCCGCCCGACAGGTCGAACAGCACCCCCAGCAGGGCCGGTCCCCCACCAACGCCGATGGTGGTGAAGAGCTGGGCGAAGGCGTAGGTGCGGGCGTAGTCGACCACCCCGAATGCATCGGCCAGCAGCAGCGGCTGCAGCATCAGGAGGTTGCCCACGCTCAAGCCGAACAGGGCGGCGGTGAGGACCATGCCGGCCGGCCCGTCGGCCACGGCCACGGCGGCCAGACCGGCGACCTGCAGAGCGGCGAAGAACACCACCAGCGGCCGCAGCGAGACCCGTTCGGCCACCCAGCCGCCGATGAGGCGGGCCACCACGCTTGCCCCGGCCAGCACCGAGATGCAGAGGGCAGCGGTGTCGGCGTCGACCCGGTCCTTGGCCACCGTGAACAGGTGGGCGATCCCACCCACCTGGGCCAGCATCACCAGCACGTAGGCGGCGGTGCAGAGCTTGAAGAAGGGGCTGTGGATCGCCTCGCGGTACGGGATGCCGACGACGGCCACCGGCCGTCCGTCTATGGGTGCCGGGTCTCCGTCGGGGTACTGGCCCAGTGCCCGGGGCTCGGAGCGCACGACGAACCAGGCCACGGGGATGATCCCCACGACGAACACGATCCCCAGCACGGGCATGGCATCGTCGAGACCGCGACTGTCGATGAGGCGGGCCGCCAGGGGGGTGAGGGCGATCCCGCCCATCGACAGGCCCGTGGAGGTGATGGACAGCGCCACGGATCGGCGTCGGGTGAACCAGCGGGTGACGACGGTCGTGGCCGGCACCAGACCCGAGGCTGCGAAGCCGGCTCCGAACAGCGCGAAGAGCAGGTAGATCTGCCACAGAGCGTCGGCCCGGCCGAGCCCGAACAGGGCCGAGCCGCCGAGGATCGCACCCACGACCATGATCCGCCGCACGTCGTAGCGGCCGAGTAGGCGGGCGACGACCATGCCCAGCAGCCCGCCCGCTACGAACTGCAGGGCCACGGCGGATGACACCGCGCTCTCGGAGTACCCGTGCTCCTCGGTCAACGCGTCCTTGTACACGGACGCCCCGTAGAAGCCCAGGCCAGAGGACACGGTGAGCACGATGAACAGGCCCCCGACGACCCACCAGCCGCGGAAACGCGCCGCTCCGGGAGCGGTGACGGGGTCCCCGGTCACGTCGGTGCACACTATCGGCGTAGGGTGCGCAACTATGCGTCCGGACGGCCGTGCCGCCGACCAGTTGCGACCGGTTTCGTTCCAGCGGGGCTTCACCGATCAGACGCCGGGATCGGTGCTTGTCTCGTTCGGCCGCACCAAGGTTCTGTGCACCGTGTCGGTGAGCGAGGAGGTGCCTCGGTGGATGCGGGGCCGGGGCCGGGGCTGGGTCACGGCCGAGTACGCCATGCTGCCGGGATCGAGTCAGGAGCGTGTCGACCGGGAGGCCAAACGGGGCAAGCAGAAGGGGCGAACGCTCGAGATCGAGCGGCTGATCGGTAGGGCGTTGCGGGCCGTGACCGATCTGGAGGCCCTGGGAGAGCTGGAGCTCACCGTCGACTGCGACGTCCTACAGGCCGACGGTGGGACCCGCACCGCATCCATCACCGGTGCATGGGTG
>Ga0256867_10000857_pt1 | contig 12466 bp, 14 predicted proteins | sample RVTome_15_FD_185939 | JGI IMG/M metagenome (GOLD analysis project Ga0256867, IMG submission 185939) | Soil microbial communities from uranium-contaminated site in the Upper Colorado River Basin, Wyoming, United States - RVT150D86 (HiSeq) ... | reverse complement strand
TACTCATCGATCTACATAAATTGTTGATATTTTGTAAGTATTATTAAAACTAAAAGATATACTCAATTCATTCGCTATTTTTATCAGAAACCTTATAGATTGTGAAACTAATATGGTAGAGATAAACGTCCCCCATAAGGTTTATTGAAATCATTAGAGATAACTATAATCTTTGCTTTAAGACTTCTAAAATAAAGTGTAAAAATATTAATAGCCTCTTTTTTGAAGATAATTGCTTGGAATCCAAATCACCTTTTTACATTGAAGTAAATGATTTGAATAATTTTGCAAGATTAGTTTGTGCATTAGAACGTGCTCCATTACCAACTTTTTCGATGTATTTAAAGGATGAACATGTCTTTGCTGTGCAAACTGAATTTATTTATGGTAGTCCTGTAATTTATTATGTTAAATTTCAGAACTCAAATCTCTGTAATCAATATCTTGCATATAGATGTCATGGTCTTTCTGAAACAGTGACATTGATGGATATTGCTTCTAATCCTCTTTTTGTTTATTCTCCAATTATAAATGTTGAAAAACTACCACCGGAAATGGAAAAAACATCAAGGAAAAGTAAGAGATCTAGTTATACAAAGATTATGTTAAGAGATCTAGACAGTCTTGCTAAAGTCGCAGCGTATAAAACCATTTATGATGAACCTCCATTACCAATATTTTCTTTTGAAAACGGAAAAAACAATAGATTTACTCTAGGAACTTCTTTAAATTTCATGGATACCGATTCCTTGACTTATTTTTACTACATTAATATAGACAAGAAACCTGAAAATTTTCTAAAATACTCTAGCCAAAAATCAGAAAAGCCTTTTTTCACTAACCATATAGAAGAACATGGCTACATTTATATAAAAATCATTAAATTGTTAAAAGAACACCCGCTAGTGAGAAATGAGGATTAAAAATTATGTCTTCTTATCAATCAAGGATCAATAATTGCTCAAATAAAAAACAAACGCCGATAATCTTAGCATTGGATTATGATTTGGACAAATACAATAATAAATACCTCTATGAAAAATGTAAAGAAATAATATCAATTACTGAATCTAAAATTTGTGCAATAAAAATAAATTTCCATCTCTTATTGTCTCTATCGCATATTCAGATATTAGAACTTAACATCCTTGCTCATAAATTTGATCTGCAAAGTATAGCAGATATAAAACTGAACGATATAGGAAATACAAATAAAGTAACTGTCAATAAGTTACATAAATTAGGATTTGATGCGGTAATAGTAAACCCATTTATTGGAGTAACAGAAATGGAGTCAATCGTAAATTATGCCCATTCCAGAAGGTTTGGTATAATCTCCCTTGTTTATATGAGTCATCCTAGTTCTTATGAAGGTTACGGATTACAAATTTACACTTCAAATAATGAGTATAGTAATACAGAATCAATTCCTATGTACAAATTACTCTATGGTTATTCTCGTTCGAGCGGTGCAGATGGAATCGTCATAGGTGCTACCAAAGTTGATATTATCAAGGAAATTTCTGAATTAAATGAGATAAAGATTTATTCGCCAGGCTTCTTTACCCAATATGGTTCAATAGATGATGCCGTCAAAGCGGGTACAGATTATTTTATATTAGGTAGACACATATTAAATTCTTCCTCTCCTCTTGATAATGTAAATCTCATATTGCATCAAATAAGGAAAGGAAAAAAATTTAGTCATTAATGATTTTTTTATAATTGGTTAATAACAAGAAAAGAATTATAATATGACTATGGGCGCAGCACTGCTATATCATCAGTAGTTCTTTATAGAATTTTAGTCTTTTCTCTATGTCGAAACAAGATATATTAATTATTTTATTGGGTCCAAAGTCTTCTATTGCAAAGGAACCCATAATATTTCCATATAATGCAGCTTCTCTAATAGTTCTTGCATTTATCTTTCCCTTTTTTGACAAATAACCAAGAAACCCCCCTGCATAGCAATCTCCTGCTCCAGTTGGATCAACTACATTTTCTATAGGGATAGCGGGACATACCGATATAATGTCTTCGTAAAAAAGCATAGAACCATTTTCACCTTTTTTTATAATTATCAACTCAGGTCCTAATTCTTTAATTTTTTTTGCACACTTTAGGAGGTTATATTCATTTGTTAAAAGTCTGGCTTCTTGGCTATCAATTATTATTCCATTGACTTCTTTTATCATATCTATCACCTGATCATAATTATTGTTAATCCAATACTCTATAGTGTCACAAACCACAAATTCAGGATCATTAAATAAGCGTTGCATTTTTTTGTTTTGAACTGGATCGTTGTTTGCTAAAAAAATATATTTAGAATCCATAAATTCTTCAGGCACAAAAGGTTCAAAATTTTCTATAACATTTAATTCAGTCTTATTGGCCGTTCGAACTGTCAAAGTTGGATCAAAAGAGGAATCATAATGAAAAGTTTTTTCATTGTCTTTTACAATAACACCTTTAGTATTCACATGCCTGTCCAAAATATCTTTATACTGTTGAGGAAAATCATAACCAATAATACCTATAATATTAGTTGATGTATATTTTGAAGAAGATAGAGATGCATATGTTGCTGCTCCGCCCATTATTCTATTGACCGTCTTATTAGCAGTTTTAGTTGTATCTAACGCTATTGTTCCAAAAATAGTAAGCATGTTTTATTTGGTTAATGAAGGATTATAAAAATTAATTTTTAGATAAATACTTATCATCTATTTAAGTAAGGAAAATATGGGTATTATTATTGCAATTACTGGTGGATCAGGAGTTATTTATGGTATAAAATTAATTGAATCATTAAATTTACTTAAATTGGAAACACATTTGGTTATCAGCGAATGGGGAGAAAAGACTATTAAAATTGAAACAAATTTAGATATTGATTATGTAAAAAAGCTATCAACCAGCTGGTACGATAATAAGAATATGGCAGCCCCTATCTCTAGTGGTTCTTTTAAGACTGATGGTATGGTAATTATCCCTTGTAGTATGAAAACACTAGCTAGCATAGCATATGGATTAGATGATAGTTTGATTTCAAGAGCTGCTAGTGTTTGTATAAAAGAAAATAGAAAATTAGTTGTTGTTCCGAGAGAAACTCCTTTGTCTAAAATTCATCTAGAAAATATGGTTAGATTATCCGAATTGGGGGTATCCATATTACCAGCTATGCCAGGATTTTATTTCCATCCATCTACTATTGATGAATTGTTATTTCATATTGTAGGAAAAGTATTAGACCAGTTTGATATAGATAATAATATGTTTAATCGATGGGGAGTAAAAAAATAAGTTTCATGTTAATTTGACAAGATATTTAGAAATCTTAAAGGAGAAACCCAGACATATTAAGAATACTAATGAGGTAATTATGACTTGATAAATAATGTCGACGTTAGAGTGTCTTAACGTGAAGAGAACTGCAATTCCGGGTAGCGTTATAATAATTGCTAAGAGGGTGCTCATCTTGTAATAAGATATTTTTGAAACTTTTTTATCTTCATCTTGGGGATTAGTCACTGCTATCTAGCTTTGCTTAATGTATTTATATTTTTTAAATTTTAGCTATACAACTTACTCCCACAATTTTAGCTTCTCGATTTTTGCTTTTCTTCTTATTTCTTGAAGGAAGTTATACACATTTTTATGGGATCGACCTGAACAAATCCGTGTTATTGCTTCAGTTGTTAAAGTTATTTGTTCGGACGTGCCGATTATTCCGACATAATGACCATATATTGAAATATAAGACCCTGTCAATTCCTCGATAGTTCTCCTAGATTTTCCTTTTTCTCCAATTAGTCGACTTTTCACTCTGGCTAAGGAATTTGCTGATTTTCCAACAAAGTCTCGCAAATCAATAATTTCTAAAGTGTTTTCTTCAGTAAATAGGATAAAGGCTCTTTCTGGAGAAAAACCTTTAGATATAGCAAGAATTACTTCCAGTCCTTTATTAATATTCAATATATCCAAAGGATCAGTGTTTTTAGACTTCAATATTACATCTCCATATTCACTGTCAACATGAATGTCTATCTGGCATTTTTTTTCGATCTCATCTTTGATTGATCCCTTTTTACCAATAATCGCTCCAATTCGTTCTTTTTGTATTCTTAAAGTACGTTGATAACTCAATCTGACTCAGCCTTAACTAGTAATATTATTTGTTGCATATAAAATATGTATTTATTAAAGTAATAGAAAAATTGAAAAACTAATAATTTTTATAAAATTTAAATATCATTAGAAAAGGAATATCTGAAACAATTCTTATACTTTCTCTCTTTGCAAGACCCAAATTTAAAGTCTTTTCTACAACTCTTCTTCCAATTAAATTAGCTATCGAACATCTCTTTAATAAGTTACATATCTCTTTCTCACTTGTAAGCTCATTAAAAAAATCATTTGTTATGTTAATGTTTAAGGATTCACTTGCTATATTTGTACCTATTAATTCTTCATCACATATGTTTATCATTAGTGACCCTTGATAATGCATTTTTCTAACATAGAACTCCAGATTAGAATCACTGGAAGCATCGGGCGAGAGTTTTTTATCGGTATTAGTATCAATCATGTGTATAAAATCTTTAATTCGTTCAGCATAAAAAGCTGACGTTCTACGAAATAGTAATTGATTTTGAACAGAAGGATTGCTGTTGTGAGAAATGATTCTATATACTACCTAATTTTTTCATATATTTTTTATATGCGTCTAAATATGATCTTTTATCCCCAATATCAATGAATCCTGATTCTATTGTAAATGCATTAACTTTTTTTTTTTGGGTGATTACATCTTTTACTATTTTGTCCATTCCTATCGTACTAGATTTTGGTATCATTCTTAAAAATTCTTTTTCCATTACATAACATCCAATATTTATTAAACCTTCAACTTCAGGTTTTTCTCTCCAAGCTGTAACAATATTTCCTTTATCATTTGTATCTATGAAACCGTATTTCAATCTTGTTTTGTATTTCATTAATGCCATGGATAGAAAAGCCCTTGATTTTTCATGTCCCTTTACCATTTTTTCTAAATTAAAATCATAAACCGAATCACCGTAAAGACAAATAAATCTATCATTTAACATTTTTTCTGCAGTTTTCAATTGCCCTCCCGTGGCTAAAGGTCTTTCAGAATGAGCATAGGTAATTTTCATCCCGAATCTTCCTCCATCTTCAAAATAATCCTCAATTGTTCTATGCAGATAACTTACACAAATAATTACTTCTTCGATATTTTTCAATTTTTTTATCCATTCTATTAAATATTCAAGCAACGGTTTATTTCCCAACGGTAACATAGGTTTTGGAATAAAGAAAGTATAAGGTTGTAATCTGGTGCCAAGGCCTCCAGCTAGAATAACTGCTTGCATCTACAATGTTTAATTGAATAATGTAATATACTTTTAGATTAGTAGTACTCAATTAATTTTCTCAAATATTCAACAATTTCGGCTGGGTTGTGTGCAAACAGTATTATCATAGGCTCTTTACCTATGTCTCCTTTATGGTAAATTCCTCTTACCTCATTATCTTTTAATATTGCTTTTTTAACGCCCCATTGGATAGTATAACCCTCTTTTTCCTTTAATTTTTGGGGTTCCAATCGTCTATCATATTCAGATACTTTCATAAAAGATTGTAATAATTCTATTATTTTTTTATCGTATTTTATATTAAATCCAGCTCTCATCAAAGGGTTAATGTTCATGTATGAAATAACTGCTGAGGCAATATGCTGTGTGGCACCAAATTCGATACACGAACTTGCTTTCACTTTTTGATCTATCCTTACTATTCTTCCTTTTATTCCAGCAACTTCCTTGATACTAGTGGCATTTGGTATCGCATATGCAAAATTAGATTGTGTTTCTGGTATTAACTTTCCTACATCTGTTATAGCTTCTAGTTCATTAATAGCTATTGATAGTTCTTCTATTACATGAAATTTAAAGGCAGAGGAAGAAGTTGTTAGTGCGGTATCTGTTACAGGGTATCCTTTTCCTATATACAAAAGATTTTTCAAAACGCTATTTATAAATTCATTAGCCAATTTACAAGCTATAGGTATTTCATATCCTTGTGAAATGTAGGCTGATAAGGCTGCAGAGAAATTGCAGCCAGAACCATGATTTTCTGGAATAGATATTCGAGAATTGGAGAATTCGATTATGTTTAACTTATCATCAATTAAAGTATCAATAGAGTGTTCTGAGAGAAGATGCCCACCCTTTACAATCACATTTTTGGGACCTAATTTCTTCATCTTAATTAAAGACTTGACTAAATCTTCTTTGTTCTTAATGTCGATCCCCGAAAGTTGTGTAGCCTCATTTATATTTGGAGTAATTATTGTTGCAATAGGTAGTATTTTTTTTGTTAAAGCTTTAATTGCCTCGTACTTTATTAAATTTTTTCCGCTAGTAGAAGTAAATATTGGATCTACTATGATGGGTATATTTGTATTTTTTAAAATCTTAAATATTTTGTTAATAATTATTCCATCGTAAACCATTCCAATTTTAATGGCATCAATTCTTATATCATTTAGAACGGAATTTATTTGACGTATAACTATTTCACTAGGGATAGGAAATACCTCAAAGATTTTCTTTGTATTTTGAACAGTTATTGCAGTAATGGCAGAGCATCCATAAGTTCCAAGAGAGGAAAGTGTTTTCAGATCTGCTTGTATGCCAGCCCCAGACGAGGAATCACTTCCAGCAATGCTTAATACTGATCGTAAAATCATATTATATTGAAGATAATATCATCAGGTTCTAAAACTTAATTACTGCAAATACCATAAGAAAAAAGATACTTAGACACCTAATATTTGCTTTAACAATGCTCTATAATCTACCTTTTCTTTTTTACTGCCAGGTGAAGTAAGTTCAAATATCAAAGGAATAGGTTTTACAGATCGTATCTTAGCAAGGTCTAATCTAATTTCTTTGCCCATGTCATCACTTAGTAAAATCAAGCCAACTTCATCTTTAGAATGTATTTGGTTTATTCGAGAAAGAGCTTCTTTAGGTGTTTGAACATCAATTCCTTCGATTCCAGCCATTTGAAAACTTGTAATAAAGATACGATTTCCTATTGCTAAAACTTTCAACTTTACTATTGTAATAAAGTTAAATCATTTAAATACTTTTTTTCACGGAAGATAAAAACATATTTAGAAGATTAAATTATCCAAATTATTAGTAAATTCTTAATATAATGAAGACAGATATTAGACCCAACGATCCTAACAAGATAAATGTCGCTTTCCATAATCCTGCATTGGCTTTTTCACTTATTTCCCACATACCTCCACTTATTTGATTCGCATTGTATTGTCTTTTAAGATTTTCATAACTATAAAAATTAGCAAAATCTGCAGAAGGTGTCCAATTAAATTTCTCAAGGTTTTTATCATTGACTATATTAGAATCGTATCTTTCCCTTGCTTTCTCATCTGATAGTACTTCATATGCTTGAACAATTTCCATGAATTTCTGTTTTGATTCTTCAGAATTTTTATTTTTATCAGGATGGTATTGTAGCGCTAGCTTGCGGAAGGCTATTCGTATCTGAATTTGATTGAAATCCTTGGTTACTCCTAATATTTTATAGTAATCTGACACTTAATAGTAATATGGATCAAGCTAAAATAATAATTTTTTCTTAGCTTTGTATTTTTTTAGAGTCGATCACCTATATTAGTCACTATAACTAATAAATCATAATCTATTTATCTTCGTGGATGGATCTGTTATTATATGGAAAAGTTTTTTGGAAAGAAGGTAACGGATAAATTTAATTTCCAAGAGAAAGATAAAAAACCTTCTGAATTAATTCATAATAACAATATTAATAATATTCAAAAATTTGAACTTTATAATAATGGAATCAATCATATGGCTAACGAAAAATTCAACGATGCTATTAGATGTTTTGAATTATGTCTAAGAATTGATCCCCAATTTGTGAATGCATGGATAAAAAAAGGATATACTCATTTCCATCTTGCCGAATATAGTGTAGCCATTTCTTGCTATGATAATGCCCTAGATTTAGATATAAACAATTTCGAGGCTTGGAACCTCAAGGGACTTGCATATTATAAAATGAACAACTTGCTTAAAGCAATAGAATGTTGTGAAAAATCAATAGATATCAATCATAATAATGGAATGGCATGGTATAACTTGTCATGTTATCTAGTGCTTGATAATAGCGTCGATGATGGCATGGAGGCATTAAAGAGAGCCATTGAAATTGATATTTCCTATGCTAAACGTGCTGTGAGAGATAAAGATTTTGAAAATGCAAAAGCAGAAGAAGGATTTAGAAGAATTATTGAGGTTGTGGTTTTAGAGGCAATAAGACATGGTTACGATTATCCAGGCAAAATCGTTTGGATCACTGGTATGGATAAAGCTGATATAGATGATGCTTTGTTAAGACTGTCACTGAAAGGTTTAGTAGTAAGAAAGGAAAAGAAAAACTTTTTTAATAAAGAAGAATATTATGAACTTTCTAAAGAAATAGCTTTAAAGGTAGGAACATTTAAACGCTCAGGGTTCATGGGAAAGTCTAGGGAAGTGGCACCTCCTGTTCAACAATTAAAAGATATTAGTGAAATACTATCTAAAATGAGAGATTCTGTAGAACAAGGTGATGTCCAATCCACGATAGGGTATTTTGATAAATTGATAAATCCTTCTATTCATGGAAGTACAATGATCGAAAAATTTTTTAATGAACATAGAGATTTAAGACTATATCAAAATCGCCTTAAAGATAAAGGACAAGAATATTTAAATTCTCATAAATCAGACTTTATAAAGTTGATGATAGAAATTGACAGTAAAGTTAGAGGCACCCATTTCTCTAATAACGTAATAGATAATTAAAATTACTTTTCTTTATGTGTGGCTTTGGCGATTAAATGCATTAGTAATATATAATGTGCTTAACGTGATAATAGTATGCCAAAAATTTTTGCTGATGTCAGCGAGAAAGAAATTAGTCGTTCAATTGCTGCAATGTTTATGGAAACTATGAATGAATATACAGACTCTGATGTGATTATTATTGGTGCTGGTCCGGCAGGTTTATCTGCAGGAAGAGAATTAGGTAAATTAGGAATTAGAACCTTAATTATAGAACAAAATAACTACATTGGTGGGGGATATTGGGTAGGAGGTTATATGATGAACCCTGTTACTGTCAGAGCCCCCGCCCAAAAGATTTGGGACGAACTAGGAGTTCCTTATAGAGTTATAAGAGAAGGACTATATGCTACATGGGGTCCTCATGCTTGTTCAAAGTTAATAGCTGCAACCTGTGATGCAGGAGTCCGATTTTTGCAATTAACTAAATTTGATGACTTAGTAATAAAAAATAAGCGTGTCGGAGGTGTGGTAGTTAATTGGATGCCAGTTTCTGCATTACCAAGAAATATTACTTGTGTAGATCCTATTGCATTCGAAAGCAAGATTGTTATTGATGCATCAGGTCATGATTCTGTTGCCGTAAAGAGATTGATGGAAAGAGGCTATGTAAAATGGAAAGGAATGGATCCTATGTGGGTTGAAGCAGGAGAAGATGCAGTAGTTAATTATACTGGTGAAGTATTTCCAGGTCTAATTGCAACAGGGATGTCAGTAACTGAAACTCATGGACTCCCAAGAATGGGTCCGACCTTTGGTTCAATGCTATTATCGGGTAAAAAGGCTGCTGAAATAGCTGCTCGCAAGTTAGAAGAAGTACCACAAATTCCAAACTAAAAACTAGATAAAATTCTTATCCTTCTTCTTTTTTCCCTTAATTTTCTTTCACGATGGTATATTGTAAAAACATTCATTTCTATAACGAATCATGTTGGCCTGAAGTAAACATTGAAAAGATAATAGCTTATCTAAATAAAATATTGCCTAATAATGTAATAGAAAAAGAAAAAAAATCCTTGTTATATTTAAATTCAATCGATAAACAAAAAATTACCTCATTTTACAACCAAGCAATTGTTCAAGATCTAAAAAAACCATTATACATTTATGGTTTGAATTATTATCATTCTTCTTCTAATTATAAAGACAAAAAGGTAGTTACACCCAGCAAAAAAATTGAATTTATTGATCTCTTGTTATATGATGGATTTCTCATACAAAAATTACTTCAAAAATTTTTAAAAAAATATGAGCAGGAATTAACATTTTCAAGACTTGACATTATGGTAACTGACATATTATTATGCACATTTGATGAGTCTGATTGGAGATATCATGCCAGGTCACTGATTTGTGGAAACCCAGCTTTGATTTCTACTTCTGGAATTGTAGAGGGACTTGCTAAACCTCGCGATTATTATTATGAATTATATTTTTTTAAAGAAAACCATGATATTGTTGATGAGCTTAAAAAAAAATACAATGAACAATTTATAAATTATAATGATCCACGAATAAATGATATTATTGAAGGTTTAGTTCTTCAATCACTTTTTTATTTTATCAATTCCGGAGAGCCTTTTTGCCAAAATAGAAATTGTAGGTTATTTAATGCACATGTTCAAGATGATATTATTAGAATAAATATTAAAGAGAAAAAGATATGCCAAAGAGACAAAATTCTCCTAAATAAATATAATAAAAGTCATTTTATTAATAATAATCGTTCTAAAAATGCAGAAAAATAGAAACAATATAGCGAACAAATTATTAACTGGTCTTTATTTTTATTTATAACATACAGAATGCAAGCCCATGATGAGAAGGAGTATGCTTATGACAGGGAAGATTCTACTGATAATCAAAAATTAAGAACTTTCGATGTTATTATCATCGGTTCCGGTCCTGCTGGCTACACTGCAGCAACATATACATCTCGTGCTAAACTAAAGACTTTAATAATAACTGGAAGTTTACCTGGAGGACAGTTAATGACAACTAGCGAAGTTGAAAACTACCCTGGATTTCCGAATGGAATTTTTGGACCCGAGTTAATGATGAATATGAGACAACAAGCTGAAAGATTTGGCTCTATTATTGTTGATGATGAAGTTATAGAAGTTAATTTTAAACAAAAACCTTTTTTTGTAAAAACATATTCAAAGGAATATTTATCTCAAGCAATCTTAGTATGTACAGGAGCTACTCCACGAAAATTAGGTATTATGGGAGAAGAGGAATTTGGAGGAAGAGGCGTTTCCTATTGTGCTACTTGTGATGGTCCTTTCTTTAAAGGAGAAGAGATTGCTGTTGTTGGAGGTGGAGATACTGCACTTGAAGAGGCTACCTTTCTAACTAAATTTGGAAAATCAGTAAAATTAATCCATAGACGTGATTCCCTTAAAGCAAGCAAAATATTACAAGAAAAATCATTTGAGAATCCCAAAATTCAATTTATGTGGGATAGTACTATTACTAAAATAAGTGGCAATAAAAAAATTTCCAAAATATTAATAAAAAATGTGAATACTCAAGAAGAACGAGAGTTAAATGTTGGGGGTTTATTTATAGCGATTGGACATGAGCCCAATACTAAAATATTTAAAAATCAACTTGAAATGGATGAGCACGGTTACATCGTTTTAAAAGAAAATTCAAGCACTAGCATTGAGGGTGTATTTGCAGCAGGTGATGTTCATGATTTTCGTTATAGGCAAGCTGTTACTGCTGCTGGATACGGTTGTATGGCTGCCCTTGATGTTGAAAAATGGCTAACAGAAAAGAAGAACAATAACAGTAAATTATAATTTAGTAATAAAAAAATTTAAAAATTATTCTATTTAATTGTATTTAAATAATGGATATATAGATACAAAAATAATTAATTATAAATTTGCATCAAGATAGAATAAGTGGTTTAATATAACATTCTATTTTCTTTAAAGCTTATATCTTAATGATTAAAACAGAAATGGCTTTTTTATCCCTAATACAATAATTCGGAGAGATACTTTGCATTGTGCAGGGCTTTATCGTATTCCTCAGCTGTAAAAACATTTTGTTCTTTATATAGACTCTTGAATTTTCTTCCATCATCAGCAAAAATGCCTACTATTATTCCCTTTTTAATCTTATTTCTAGTGTCTAGCATTGCTGACATTACTGAACCAGAGGATGGTCCAACTAAAATATTCTCTTTGTTAGCAAGTTCTTTTACCATTGTAAAAGAGTCTTTATTAGTTGCAGTAAACCATTCATCCACTACGCTCTCTCGTCTTTTAAAGAGATCTGGCATAGAAGATTCTTCAAAATTTCTTAATCCTTGCAATAAATGATTTCTTTGTGCTTGAATTGCAACAACTTTGATAGAGGGATTCTTTTCTTTCAAATAGACACCAGTACCTGTTATAGTTCCTCCAGTTCCACACCCTGTTAGAAAATGAGTAATCTTCCCATTAGTTTGATACCATAGTTCAGGACCTGTAGTATCATAATGA
>Ga0256867_10000856_pt1 | contig 12471 bp, 14 predicted proteins | sample RVTome_15_FD_185939 | JGI IMG/M metagenome (GOLD analysis project Ga0256867, IMG submission 185939) | Soil microbial communities from uranium-contaminated site in the Upper Colorado River Basin, Wyoming, United States - RVT150D86 (HiSeq) ... | reverse complement strand
GAGCGTTAGCGAGGAGGCGGGGGGTAGCGAACGCAGTGAGCGGAGGGGATCGTCCCCCGCATATGACACAGACGCCGGTCGCCGTATCACATCACCCCTCCGAGCGTCAGCGAGGAGGCGGGGGGTAGCGAACGCAGTGAGCGGAGGGGGGTCGTCCCCCCTCACATTGACAGCCTGCATCGGGCATCGGCAGGCGCGCCCCGGTGCAGGTTCGACGATGAGTCACCCGCTGAGCGTCAGCGAGGAGGCGGGGGGTAGCGAACGCCGCTCGTGGAGGTACCCCCTACCCAATACCCAATACTCGTTACGCGGTATGACGCAGATAAGGATCCCAGGCCGGGTCCACCTGGAAGGCGGTCGACGCATAGATCCAGGCGAAACGACGAGGCGGGCCGGGTTTCGTGCGAAGACTCAATCCACTCTCGGCGGGGGTGCGGTTTCCCTTGCGCACGTTGCACGGGCGACAGCAGGCCACCACGTTCTCCCAACTGTGGTCGCCGCCCTTCGATCGTGGCTGAACATGGTCGAGGGACTCGGCGGGGCCACCGCAGTACTGACAGATGTGCCCGTCCCGCCCGAACACGGCGCGACGGGTCACCGGGACGGCTCTCCGATAGGGCACTTTGACATAGCGGTTCAACCGCACGACGGAGGGCAGCTCGATGGTGGTGAACTCCGACGACCAGCTCTCCTCGCGGCCGACGACCATCGTGGCTTTGCGATTGAGGACGAGTATGACCGCCCGTCTCTCGCTGACGACAGACAGTGGCTCATAGCTGGCGTTCAGTACAAGAGCTCTGGTCATATCCAGGCCTACCGGGACGAGGCTAATAGGTGGCCGGGCATGATCGGATCAAAAAGCCGACCTCAGAAGGAGACGGCGGCTTCCTTCTCTTCGGTCACCTCGCCGATGACCCCGGCGACTGCCCTGGTCAATGCGTTGCGCCATCCGTCGGCGACCTGGCCCACTCCCCTTGTCTCGTTCTCGCCATCCGATGCCACCACGGTCAGCCGGCCATCACTGTCCACCCAGACGTCCACGATCTCGAGTGGGATCCTCCCCACGACCTGGCACCAGGCATCGGCGAGGCCCTGGGCAACCGAGATCGGCGTGGCGGCGACGACGCGAAACGAGCGGACCGATTTGGTGGCGACTTCGATCCTGGCCCCACGCTCCGCCGGGGTGATTCGGACTGCAACACCCGGAACCGGCGCGGGCCGGGCCCTGCCCACCTTGACCTCCGGCTGACGGTCGCTACGGACACCATATGCGGCGAGCAGCGCATGCATCTGCTCCATGACCGCGATCTCGTCGGCGCCCGGCTGGAGACGGACGTCTATCCCCCGTCCGAACCCCTCGAGATCGACGACGACTGAAGCCACCCCAGGAATATCCTCGAGCCGACTCAACAGACTCGACACCACTACACCCGCTCCCACTTGCGTATAAGACGCATTTCCCTACGCCACGACAGATAGTTAAGCAGATCCTGACCACTCATGGCACCCGAATCGTCACCGTATGCGGTCAAAATGCGCCATCTCGAATACGAAGGTCCCATCCCCACTCCACCGATTCGCCGCATCGCCCACCTTGCCCGTATCGCCTCCACCAAGAGCGCAGGTCTCTTCACCAGAGCCCACAAAACGCCGCGCTCCAACACCACAATCGACCTCCGCAGTCCTCGGGTTCACACCCGCCAGCACCCGTCATGGTACAGCCACACAGCCAGATTTCATCGTTAGAGTTGGCGATCTCGCTGACGGAGGAACCACTCGTTTGGCCGAACCAACTTCGCAACTGATCGACGTCTTTGGCGAGCGTTTCAAGCGAATCGTCACCAATGTCGAGACCGTCATCCAGGGTAAGCGAGAAGTCATCGAACTGACCGTCCTCGCCATGGTGTCCGAGGGTCATGTCCTCATCGAGGACGTGCCCGGGGTGGGGAAGACCCAACTGGCCAAGTCACTAGCCAGATCGATCGATGGTGAGTTCCATCGGGTGCAATTCACCCCGGACCTTCTCCCCTCGGATGTGACGGGAGTATCGGTGTGGGACCGCAACGCCGGCCAGTTCGACTTCAAGCCAGGGCCGATCTTCGCCAACATCGTCGTCGGTGACGAGATCAATCGGGCGAGCCCCAAGACGCAGTCTGCGCTGCTGGAGGCAATGGAAGAGCGCCAGGTGACCTCGGATGGCGTGACCCGGGTCCTCGAGCCGCCGTTCATGGTGATCGCCACGCAGAACCCCCTCGAGCACGAAGGCACCTATCCATTGCCCGAAGCTCAGCTCGATCGGTTCATGATGCGGGTCGTCATCGGCTACCCCAGTCGCGACAAGGAGCTGGAGATGCTGGACACGCATGGGGTCCGCTCGACCTTCTTCGACCTGGGTGCGGTGGCCTCCGTACATGATGTGGGTGACATGATCGACATCGCTCGGCAGGTCGCCGTCTCGGCATCGGTCAAGAACTACATCGTCGATCTCATCGAGGGAACCCGGCTCCATCCAGACGTGATGTTGGGTGCCTCACCACGCTCGGCTCTGTTCCTCCAGCGGATATCGCGAAGCAGGGCAGCCTCGAGGGGCCGGGACTACGTGATGCCCGATGACATCAAGGAGCTCGCCGCCCCCGTCCTCGAGCATCGACTCGCCCTCCGGCCCGAAGCGCAGATGAGAGGCGAGACCGTCGGCACCATCATCGAGGACGTCATGGGACGGGTCCGCGTGCCCGGGACGACATCGCGGATCGCCACCTGATGCCAACCACTCGAGGCTGGGCGCTGTTGGGTGCCGGCCTCGCGCTGACTCTGCTGTGGTACATCCTGGGCGACGAGGAGCTGTTGATGGCGGGTGCATTCCTCGTGGCCGGCCTCGGCGTTGCCCTCGCCTACACCCGGCTCCACACGCCCGAACTGCAAGTCGGGCGTCGTCTCGGCACCACCGCAGTGCACAACGGCGACACGATTCAGGTGACCATGAGGCTGGCCAACCCGTCACGGCGCACTGCCCGCAACCTCTCGATCGTCGACGAAGTGGAGACACTGGGCACTGCGACCTTCGAAGTGGCGACCATTGCACCAGGTTCGATGGCCACGGCCAGCTACCGAGTCGTCTGCCGCCCGCGTGGGGTCTATCGGGTCGGCCCATCCCGGATCGTCGCGGCCGACCCCCTCGGCTTCGCCGAAGTCAGTGTCCCGGAGGGGCCGGTGGACCAACTCATCGTCTACCCCACCGTGGAGAAGCTGAGTGGCTTCCCGACGATCAGGGGCCAGGACCCTTCAATGGCCGCTGCCCGGCCGGAGCACTCCCAGCGGGGTGGCGAAGACTTCTTCACCCTGCGCGAATACCAGAGGGGCGATGACCTCCGCCGAATCCACTGGCCATCGTCGGCCAAGACCGATGAGCTGATGATTCGCCAGCTGGAGACACCCTGGCAGTCACGTGCGTTGGTGCTGCTCGACGTGAGACCGGAGGTCTACGAGTCGTCCGATGCATTCGAAACCGCCGTGTCCGGTGCAGCCAGCGTCATCACCCATCTCGTCAAATCCGGGTTCGACGCCGATCTGTGGGCCGGTGACCCCCAGTCGATCGACGCCACCAAGTACGGGGCCGCCATGGAGCGGCTTGCCCTTGTCCAGCCCAACCCAGCGGTCGACATGCAAGCTGTGGCCGGCCACATACGTCACAAAGGAGGAGGCGGAGCTCTGGTCATCGTCACCGGGACCGCCGACCGGGCCCTGATCAACGTCAAACAGCTGCTGGCAGGCGACTACCCGACCACCATCCTGTTGGGGGTCTCCAGCACGACCCCACAGACACTCACCGGATTCCATCGTCTCGGGGTGACGACCATCACTGTCGCACCCAACGAGCAGTGGGCGGAAGGGTGGCTCTTGTCGATTGGAGAGGCGTGGGACGACGCATCGGCCAGCTAGCCGGCATCTTCACACTGCTGTTGGCGATCGTCCGCCTGGGAAGGCTGCTCGACGCAGGTCCGAGTGAATCGAGGTGGCAACTGATACTCGTCGTCTCGGCCTTCCTCGGTGGCGTGGCGTGGTGGCTCTTGGATCAGGTCTTGCGCAACACACCAGTGAAGGTGGGAGTCCTCGCAGTGGGAGCCATCCTCGTCGCCATGAGAGTGAGCGTCTCGGAGACACTGGCTTACGGAGTCCTCCCCACCGACTCGACGTTCGCCGCGCTGGGGAATCAGCTCGAGACCGCCGGCTATGTGATTCAGTTCGGAGTGCCCCCCGTCGCGCCACTCCCCGGGATCATCGCAATCCTGTCGGTCGTGATGTGGTCGGTCGGGGCCCTGTTCAATTGGGGGAGCACCCGGGGCCCTCATGCGGCGATGTTCCTCCCCTCCCTCGTCATGTACTTTCAGTTCGCGGTGTTCGATAGGGACCCGGCCGGGTTGGGGTGGCTCGGGTCGTCGGTCATCGCGGTAGGTCTCGCCGTCCTCTCGGTGGCCATGGAGCGGAAGGAGGAGGCAGGTCGAGCTCGAGACACCGAAGGGAGGCCGGTCGCACGGCGGACCGTTGGCGTCGCCGTCACCACGGTCGTCTTGCTGGCCGTCGGCTCACTCGCCCTGGCCAACACTGCCTCGACCGTCTTCTCCGAGTACGGCAACAAATGGTGGTCATCACGGGGCGGAGGCTTCGGGGCCGGCGGCGCCGGAGGGGTGCGTTTCGACGGTCTGGTCGATCTCAGGCAAAAGGTGATCAGCCGGAGTGACACACCCGTGTTTCAGGCAACGGTCAACGGGGATCACCCGCCACTGAACGAGATCTACTGGAGAATGGAGAGCTTCGACGTCTTCAACGGGGTGGAGTGGCGGAGGTCCAACTCTGAGACCTCCCCGTATCGACCGGGTCAGACTGTCGCCAACTCTCGAGCCTATTGGGGGACCACCTTCGACTTCCTCCAGCAAGTGCACATCGACGCTCTCCGTAGCTCGATCGCCCCGACCGCAGGCATGGCGACCGAGATTCACGACCCCTCCGGCTCCCCCGTCACGCCGAGGCGACCCAACGAGTTCGAGGTCCTGGCAGACGCCTCCATCGTCACCGTCTCACCCCTCGGCGAGGGTGACACATATCAACTGCGGTCGGTCATGCCCGACCGCAGAGCCGACCTCGGTGTGCTCGCGACCGGCGCAGACGGACAGCTCACCGATCTATTTGCCAACGCCGCCGCAGCGGGTGAGTTCGATCACGGCCCGGCAACGCTCGACGTCGTCGCCGAGCCACCGTCCGATCTCGGGCGGTACGTCGAGTTACCCACTGACGTCCCCAACGCACTCGGCGCCCTGGCAGCTCGCCAGGTCCGAGGCTCCAGCTCCGACTACGAGCGGGCATGGCTCCTCCAGGCCTGGTTCCGGGAGACAGGAGGGTTCATCTATTCCGACCAGGTCTCCACCGGCCACAGCGCACTCGACTTGACCAACTGGCTCACCGACCCCAACTCCGAGAACTACCGAATCGGCTACTGCGAGCAGTTTGCCGCCGCCATGGGCGTCCTGCTGCGTGAGCTCGGCGTCCCGAGCCGGGTGGTCTGGGGCTTCACCCCGGGTGAGGCGACCACACAGACCAACGCAGAGACTGGTCAGGAGATCACCATCATCACGGTCAAAGACACCAACGCTCACGCATGGGTCGAAGCATGGATCGACCCCCTGGGATGGGTGCAATTCGATCCAACACCCCGCTCCGATCAGACGGATTTCATCTTCCAGCCGGAGAGCCTCACCGCCGGTTTCGACCCGCAGGACTACGTGGAAGAGGTGCCCCTCTCCACCCCGGGAGTTCCCAACGTCGATGCCGGTGAGGGTTTCGTCGAGGACCCCGAGCTCCTTCCCGGCGACCCGGCATCGTCGGCAACCGGACCACGTTGGTGGTTGATCTTCATGGTCGGCTTGGTGCCCATCGCCGGGCTGATCCCTCTCTACAAGCGGATCCGCAGGCGACGTCGGGTGAGAAGGGTGCGGGAGGGAGACATCACCGCCGCCTGGGACGAGATCGTCGACAGACTGGCCGATCTGGGCGAGCCGATCCCCGAGTCGAAAACGCCGATCGAATTCGCCCGAGAGCGCGACTCTGCTCTGCTGCCCATCGCCTTGAGCTACTCGTCGACCGTCTATGGCGGCCGCACCGGCCAGGCGAAGGAGTCAGACCTGATAGCCGTCGAATGGTGGCTGAGCCGAAGGTATGACGGCCAAACTCGTATGAAGGCTGCCCTCAGCCCGCGGTCACTGCGTCGGGATGGTCGGCTGCAGGACTAGCACCTAGCCCGAGGCGCGGCGCTCCTCTTTGACGTCGTCCTCGACATGTCGGAGCATCGTCAGAAACATGTCGCGATCCAGCTCGAACCTGGTGACGTCCTCTTCGACCTCCCGTGCGATGTCTCCGATCGCCACGAAGAACGCCAGCTGGCCGCCACGCAAGGCGTCCATGAGCTCGCCTTCGTCACTGCTGACCTTGAAGATGGACTTCCCATCGGTTACCAACTTGACCTCAGACAGGTGCGACTCCATGTCTCCCTCCCTGCGGAGGTAGTCCCAGGCGCGGCGCACCCGCTGCAGGGACATGCCGTTGTCCAACAGGCTGCGAACGACCTTGAGGGCAACGAGGTCCCGGAACGAGTACAGCCTTCTCACCCCGGGACGTCCCCCTGTCAGCTGAACCGAGGGTTTCACAAGTCCAACCTTGTCCCAATAACGCAACTGATGATGAGTGCAGTTGCTCAGCCGGCATGCCTGCTCGGCGGTGAATGCTTGCTCCACTACGTCCTTCCAAAAACCTTGGCTCGGAACCCGCCGCTGGGTCCCGCAGTCCTCCGCCCGACCGCCCGACAACAGAAGACGACCGATGGGGGCGGGAAGAATAGCGGCTCGTGCCGAAGGGCGCAGATCGGCGCGAAGTGGGGTGACCGAAGCTATTCGGTCATCTCGTCGTCGACCTCGACGGGCTGGTCTCGCCAGCCGCGAAGGCGCAACGCGTTGATGAGTGAGGTCGCCGAGGCAACCACGAGAAAGAAGCCTCCGACGGCGATCCACAGTGTCTGCACGTATGCGATCACCAACGTCAGGCCGATGATCACTCCGAGGACCGACAGCCTGACTCCGAATCGGGCGGGCATCTCGATCTTCTTGACGGCGCGTGCGAGCTCGGGATCCTCTTCGTAGAACTGTTTTTCTATCTCAGCGAGGATGCGTTGCTCTTTGTCATCCAATGGCATGGGTACACACAGTCGATCGGTAACGGCGCTGGCACCAACATTACACCCAATGATCGGACATTCGACAGTGATCTATTAGTGACGCTGGGGCCCTCATTCGTCTGGAGGAAGTGGGGGCGCGACCAGTCGGGCAGGCCGGACGGACTCGGGACCGAATCGGTCACGCACCCCGGCAATTGCATCCTCGACCCTCTCCCAATCCTGTTCGGAGCCCAGGTCGAGCTGATGGGGGGCGTCCGCCTCCTCCAGGTTCGACCCCCCCAGCCCGAGGAGCCTCACCGGCCGACTCAACTCCACCCCGTCGAGCAGATCCAACGCCAAGCGATACAGGCTCCGCGCCCCGGCCGCCCCGGTGGGATGGGTGATGGCCCTGGAGATGGTGGCGAAGTCCGCATAGCGCAGCTTGAGGTTGACGGTACGGGCCACCAATCCCACCCTTCTCAGCCGCCCGGACAGCTCTTGTGCCAACGCCAGCAATGCCGCCTCGATGACATCATGACTCTCCAGGTCGGAGTCGAAGGTCTCTTCGACAGAGACTGACTTCGCCGAACTGTCCGGCACCACGGCTCGTGTGTCGATCCCCATCGCCAGGAGACGGAGCTGTGCCCCGGTGGTCGGGCCAAGCGCGCTGTGCAAGGAGGGCTCGGGAAGACTGGCGATGTCGCCGATTATCTGCACCCCGAGTTTGGCGAGTGCCGCATGCGTGGCGGGCCCGACGCCCCACAGGGCGCCAACCGGGAGCGCATGGAGAAACTCGAGCTGGCTGTCGAAAGGGACATGTAGGAGCCCGTCAGGTTTTGCCCTCTCGGAGGCGAGCTTGGCGATGAACTTGACCGATGCGACCCCGACCGACGCTGGAAGGCCGAGCTGAGCTCTCAGGCGGCGTCGAATCGCTTCCCCCACCGCCAGCGGGGTTGGGTGGTGGAGTCGCAAACCGCTCACGTCGAGGAACGCCTCGTCGAGACTGAGCGCCTCGACCGCTGGCGTGAAGTCCCTGAACACCTCGAACACCTCAACCGATGCCTCGCCGTAACGTCGATGCGCCGACGGGACCACCACGAGTTGGGGACACAGCCGTCGGGCCGTGGAGGTCGGCTGGGCCGAATGCACTCCGAATTCTCTCGCCTCATACGAGGCACTGGCGATCACCCCCCGCGGGCCGGTCCCGCCAACCGCCACCGGGATACCGACCAATGTCGGGTCATCCCGTCGCTCCACCTCGACGAAGAACGAGTCCATGTCGACATGGAGGATCGGCTCGGTCCACACTTCATCTCGAAGTTACCCGGGGATTGGGACAGAACCCGCCAAACTGATGGCACATATGGCGGTCTTCGTTCATCTCGTTCAACACGCCGAGGTCGACAACCCGAATCGTCTGGTTTGTGGTTCGACCTCAGGTCTCGATCTCTCACCCCACGGCCTGGAACAGGCGCGACGCGTTGGGCGCTACCTGGGGCCGCGTGCCGTCGTGGCGATCTGGTCCTCACCTCATCAGCAAGCGCTGCGAACTGCGGAGGAGATCGCCGCCAGGTCAGGGGTGCCCGTTCGGGTCCATCACGACCTGCGGGACTGGTCGATCACGGATCGGTGGAAGGGCCATCCCTGGGCATCGCTCAACGAAGTGTTCCCCGGAGAGCTCGAGGCCTACCTGGACCATCCAACCAAAGTCGACTTCGTGGACGAGCATCTCTTCGATGTCGCCGCCCGAGTTGCAAATGTCGCCCGACGGCTCGACGAGGACCATCCTCACGGCGATGTGGTGATGGTCTCACATCAGGATGCGATCCAGGGTGGGCGGCTCGCCCTGACGGGTTCCGCCCTGGAGACACTGCACACCGACCGACCGGCAGACGGCGCCGTCATCACATTGCGACCCGGCCACGTGTGGGTCGAGGAGACGTCGTGGCGTCCCAGCGACACCCCGCGATTTGGCGAGCGCTCACAGTTGCGAGTCGTGACGTCGGGAGCCCCGGAAGGGCCAACTTCGGCTTGACCTGCCTCACTGGCAGACTTCCGGCATGAGAGCCGCGTTTCTCGTCTCGTTCACTCTCGTCGCGGCGCTCGCCTGGACGCTGGCCCTCATGGTCCGGTCGGAGCCCTTCGATCCCCCGGCTGCCTTGCTGATCGGAGTCGGACTCGTCGCGATGGCAACGGTGGCGACTATCGGGATGATCGTGGTGGGGGGTCCCTGGGCACATCGACTCGGTCTCAGCGCGCTGGCCGTCACGGTGATCGTCGCCTTGGTGCGGCCAGTCGACGTTTTCTGGGTGATCGGCGTGGCGACCACGACCCTGGCGCTGGTCGCGCTGTTCTCCCCGAGGGTCGGCTCCTCGATCCGCCGGCTGGCCTCGGCGACCGGCCCACCACCGCGGGCTGTGGTGCCGCCGCTCCTCTTGCTGTCGGCTCCGGCAATCCTCGGGCTGGCGGGCAACGGCGCGAGGACCTGGGCACTGGTGGTCGTGGCACTGACCGCACCCAACGTTGCCCTCTTGTACAGCCGGGTGTTTCCCGGAGGTCTCATCGGGATTCGATTGGTGTGGCCGGCCCTGGCAATCGGGCTGGCGCCAGTAATGGGATGGCCGACCGCCTTCGTCTCGGCGGCCCTCGGCTTGATCGTCGGCATTCTGGCCTGGGACCGGTCCGTCAAGACTTCGTATCACCCGCCGCGTGAGGTCGGCACCACCTTTCCCATCCCTCCCGAGTTGGCACCAGAGGAAGTGCTGGACGCTGCTGAGATAGACGACAAGGGGAGAAGACGCTGAGACGCCGGCCCAACCCCTGGATCGCCGTTCCCTCGCTCGTGCTCGGCCTGCTGGCCGGGGCCCTGGGATGGGTCGTCACCGACGTGAGCTGCCGGGAGCCCGGTGCCGGAGGAGTGGTGACGTCGTGCCCGGGATGGGCGGTGATCTTCGCCCTGGTGGCCTTTGTCGGGGCGACCACGGGTGTGGCCATCCTGTTGGTCCTGGTCTATCGCAGTATTGGAGAGTGGAGAGAAAGAGCCGAGCGCTGACGCAGTGGGTAGCTTGTAATGGGTAGTGGGACGATCATCCCAATACCCAATACCCAATACTCAGCTCAGCTTTCGTGTCACCAGGTCGACGGCCTGTCCCACGGTGACGATCGACTCGGCCTCCTCGTCGGGGATCTTCACATCGAACTCGTCCTCGAGGGCCATCAGCAGCTCCACCACGCCCAGGCTGTCCACGTCGAGGTCCTCCTCGAAGTGGGCGTCATCGCGGATCTTGTCGGCCTCGAGCCCGAGCTCAGACACCAGTACGCCGGTGAGACGCTCACTCACTTCTGATCTGTCCATTTGGGGGTTTCCTCCTCTTTGTTGGCGAGAACTTACAGGGCCAGGCCGCCGTCTACCGAAATGACCTGCCCGGTTATGTACGAAGCGGCGTCGGAGGCGAGGAAGCCGACGAGCCCGGCCACTTCCTCCGGCTGGCCAAAACGACCCAGACTCACCGAGTTGACCGCCTGGTCCTTGACACGGTCACCCAGATCTTGGGTCATATCCGTCTCGATGAAACCCGGGGCGACAACGTTCGATGTGATCCCCCGCGATCCCACCTCCTTCGACACCGACTTGGCGAACCCGATGATCCCGGCCTTCGACGCCGCATAGTTGGTTTGACCGGAGTTGCCGACGACACCGGCCGCTGAGGCGACGGAGATGATCCTTCCCCATCGTGCCCGCAACATGCCTCTCATCGCCGCACGGGTGCACAGGAATACCGACCGTAGGTTCGTCCTGAGGACGTCGTCGAAGTCCTCGATCTTCATACGAACGAGAAGATCATCTCTGGCGATCCCGGCATTGTTGACGAGGACCAATGGTGGTCCGAGAATGTCGGCGATCTGGTCGAACATGGAGACCACAGCGTCCTGGTCACCTACATCCGCTCTCACCGCGATCGCCTCTCCCCCGACCCGCTCGATGCTGTCGACCACTTCGTCGGCTGCGCCAGAACTGCTCGCATAATTGACGGCGACCCGGTGACCCGAAGCGGCGAGATTGAGGGCCATGGCGCGGCCGATTCCGCGTGACCCACCCGTGACGAGGGCTACCCGCCCTGCGGAGGCCGCTTTGGTCACGACAGCTTCTCGGGCATTCCAAAGAAGTCGAAGTTGGGCTTCAACAGCTCCATCGTGTCGCGGTCGGGTGGAGGCAGAGCCGCATCCGACTCGCCAAGGGGATCGATGCGGTCGCCCCACTTGTAGGCAATCGAGCCCCAGCTGAGACCACCGCCGAAGGCGGTGAGTATCAAATTGTCCCCGGGCTTGATCCGGCCCTCTTCCATGGCTTCGCTGAGAGCGACGGGGATCGTCGCCGCCGAGGTGTTTCCATAGGAGTGGATGTTGACGTAGACCTTGGCCTCGTCGAGGCCGAGTCTGCGGGCCGTGGCGTCGATGATCCTCACGTTGGCCTGGTGAGGGATGAGGAGATCGATGTCCTCCAACTGCCAGCCTGCCTGTGCCATGGACTTGAGGGACGACTCGCCCATCTTGGTGACTGCGCGCCGGAAGACCTCCTGACCGTCCATCTTGACGCCACTCTTCCTCGGATCGGGGTCGCTCCGATCCCCCATGGTGCCGTCCACCGGTGTCTCGAGAATGTGATAGATCGACCCGTCGAGACCCAGATCCGTCGCCATTACGCCGTGCTCCCCGTCACTGGGCTCCAGGACCACCGCACCGGCGCCGTCACCAAAGAGGACGCAGGTGGTCCGGTCGGTGAAGTCCATCACGTAGTGGAGCTTCTCGGCGCCGATGAGAAGGACCGTCTTGTTGGTCCCCCCTCTGATCATGTTGGTGCCGACGACCATGCCGTACACGAATCCCGAGCAGGCGGCGTTGAGATCCATGGCTGCGCAACCGATGGCGCCGATCTTCTTCTGGACGATCGAGGCGGCCGACGGGATCAGCGAATCAGGTGTGCATGTGGCCAGGAGAAGGAGGTCGACATCCTCTGGCTTCTTGCCCGCGGCGGCCAGGGCGCGAAGACCGGCGACCGCGGCCATGTCGGAGACCTCGACATGGGCGATTCTGCGCTCCTTGATGCCGGTGCGGCTGGTGATCCACTCGTCGCTGGTGTCGATGAGCTGTTCGAGGTCGTGATTGGAGAGAACGTTGGGGGGCATGCACTTGCCCCATCCGGTTATCTCAGCAGTCAGCATGGTCGCACCTCTTCACATGGTACCGAGCGCGTCCACCGCGCCGCCGAT
>Ga0256867_10000853_pt1 | contig 12477 bp, 14 predicted proteins | sample RVTome_15_FD_185939 | JGI IMG/M metagenome (GOLD analysis project Ga0256867, IMG submission 185939) | Soil microbial communities from uranium-contaminated site in the Upper Colorado River Basin, Wyoming, United States - RVT150D86 (HiSeq) ... | reverse complement strand
CCTAGCCGTCCCAGCATTTATGTGTTCGGGCTCGGCATGACCTCGGATGCTTTGCAGGAACAGGTGTTGAGCCCCATGGGCGAGGCGAATCTCTTCGCCGTCGCCGACACCAAGTTTATCGATGGCGACATGCGCGGCCAATACCGCGGTCAATTGCCTCGCGTGGCCATGACCTTATTCGACGTGGCAGGGCAGCAGTGCGGCATTATCCTGAGCTACCATGAAAAATTTCCGCCGAACTTGTCGCAGTATACCGAGTGGTCGCAGTTCTGGCACAGCCGCGCGCTCGACACCGCAAAAGCATAGGGTGGGTAAGGAGAACGCCATGCCAGCGTATGATACGGTCATTCGAGGCGGTACCGTTATTGATGGGATGCGCATGCCGCGCTACCAGGCCGATGTCGGGATCAAAGACGGCAAGATCGCAGCGATGGGGCGGCTTCGTTAACCATGGCGCGCGGCGCGCCATGGTGCGCTGACTGGCCCGCTACGCCATATACGCTTCAAAGCGGCGAATCACCTCGCCGAACAGGGTTTGAGCCCGCAGGATCACCTCGTGTTGCTCTTCGGGATCGAGCTGCAGAGCCAACTCGGATGCGACCGCCAGGCTGCACCACATCGCGGTGAGCTGGTGGCGTTCGGCCCCCAGGGACACGGGAGAAGACAAGGGTGCAGACGACGATGGACTTGCGGTCTCCACGGCTGCGGCAGAAGCCTCTGGAGGCTCCTCCAGGCTCTCTTCCTCCGCATGGACCTGAGCAATAAAGCTATAACCTCTCCGGTACACGGTCTTGATCGTCCGTTGAACACGACCCGTATCCCCAACGGCTTTGCGAGCTGACGCGATGCAATAGGTGAGCGCCGAGTCACTGACGAACTGGTCAGCCCAAAGATGAGTGTGCAAATCCTCTTTGGTGATGACCTGCCCCCGATGCTGGATGAGATAGACCAGGACATCAAAAACCTTTGGCTCAATGTGCACCGGAACGCTCGCATAACGCAATGCATAGCGTACGGTATCCAGTTCGTAATCATCAAAAAAATAAATCATGATCACTTCCCAAAAGGTAAGCCTAAGGGTCAAGATTTTGAGACTTCAGTATCGTGCATGAACCAATGAAGCAATGTAAGATGTGATGTTGATGTAGAGGCCCCCTTGCCTCTGTACCCCCCTATGAACTTCATACTGATATTTGCAAAATCCGGGCCATATAGGGGAGGCATTAACGGCCTGATGTCACGCCAATGCGTATGTCGCGGTGAGCCTGGGCGCATCGCCATCGACCACGTTAACCCGGCCCGTCTCCACTAAATGCAATATGTGAGCATGCACCGAGTTGGCAGCCGGATACCAAAGCCGCTTATCATACTTGGCGTACATCTCGGGCACGAAGTCCGCGATCTGCCGCGCGCCGTCGCGCAGGTACGCCATGATTTGCGCCTCGCGATCCTCACGGTGCGCGATAAATGCCTGCACGTAGCGAATCGGCTCTGGGATCGCCGGACCGTGCGTGGGCCAATAGCGGTCGTGCTCCAGAGGCAGCAACTTCCGCAGCGAGGCGAGATAATCCTGCATCGATCCGTCGGGCGGTCCCACCACGCTGGTAGCCCAGCCCATCACATGATCTCCGGAGAACAGCGCGTTTTCCTCGGCCAGATGATAGCAGATGTGGTTCGAGCAATGGCCGGGGGTGTGGATCGCACGGAGCGTCCATCCGTCGCCCTGCATCACGTCCCCGTCGACCACAGACTCGTCGGGAACGAAGCTGAGGTCGGGACCTTCGCGTTTGAGTTCGTCGGGCAAGTCGTCCCACTCTTGGTCAAACTTCTGTTTCTCATCAGTGGTCAAATAGTTGGAGAAGTCAACCTTATCGTTGGGATCGAACTCGCGCACCGCCCCGTGTGGTCCAAAGCCATACGACGGTGCACCGGTCAACTCCTGCATGCGACTGGTCATCGCCGAGTGGTCACTGTGGGTGTGGGTGATGCAGATGTGGGTCACCTCTTCATCGGGACCCAATGCGGCCAGCACGTCATCGACGTGGGAGACGAGAGACGGACCGGGATCGATGACTGCCACCCTCCCCTGCCCGACGATATAGGTACCGGTGCCCTTGTAAGTAAACGGAGTAGGATTCTTGCAAACCACCCGGCGGATTAGCGGGGTGACCTGGGTAACCACCCCGTAGTCGAACTCGCCCATATCTCGATAATGCTCAATCTGTACCGCCATCTCATCTCCCTTTAGCACCTGTATCGGCGCTCTCAATGCTTCCCATGCATGTGCTCGGCCTTATACTAAACCAGATATAGACGGTTTGCACACTCATCCTGTGGAACCCACGCCGGCCAAGGCACCCGAAACGCTGCCATGGAAGCCCCGGAGTTGCTGTCCAACGGTCTACGGGCTTTCGTCCGGCCGCGGCGGGCGTCCCGCAGGAGCCGGCTCATCGCAACCGCTATGCGAGACCGGTATCCGCCAAGATGGGACTGGCGAATACAGCTCGGGCGGTGGCGTCTTCGAGGAGTTCCTGGCGCGCTGCGCGCCACTGCTGAGCGCGTTCGCCCCACCACGCCTCGACGCGTTCCGGGGTATTGAGGTGTGTCTGTCCCCAGTGACAGCCAAAGGCAATGCCGGCGTCATCTAAAGCCTGCCCACATGCGGCGAAAACCGACTTGAGCTCTACGGTCCGGACCGTGGGCAGCTCGATAAAACACGTGGTATCCACCAGGTTGGTCGCAAGCAGAGCGTCCGAGCTTCGCACAAAGCGGATGCCAATGGCGCCGGGAAACTGTTCGCCCCGCCGCAATTGCTGCTGCAGGCTGTCCAGCACCACCTCGGTAGCAAGCACCGCATGCTGCGCGTCGATCGCATACTCGATGCTGTCGCCGCGCCCTTCGGGGAGTCCGGTTGGGCCAAACATGACACCGGGAAGTGCTTTGCGGACCGTGCGACTAGCTTGATACAGCTCGACTAACTGCCTGGTAATATGCTTGCGAAAGGTGGGGTTGGTCACCCGAGCGTCGAGGACTTCGAGCAGGTGAGAGATAATATTTAGGACGTCAGGGTTAGGCGCATCTGAAATATTCGGACTCACATCGACGTCCGGCTGAGCGGTGAAACGCGCCGTGTCCATCGAGATCACCCAGGCGCGGGGAGCGTCTCTTGGAATCGGGGCGTAGGGGTTGAGCACCACTTCGTGGTGGTACGCATTTATGGTGCCCGAGACCGGGCTTTGGAGGGCTGTTTTCCATGCCGCATCGTTGTTCGCATGCGGCTCGCTAACGCGCGTCAGGTAGTAAAGGGGCACGGCTTCGAGCACCATATTCAAAACGAGTCCCAGCGAACCGAGGTGCACCAACGCGGCGTGAAACAGCACATCGCTGCTGATCAATTCAGTGGGAAAGCCGAGCCAGTGGGTCAGGTCGGCAGCGGCAACGGACGTCAGCGGCTCGGCATCCGGCTGCAAGAATACGGCACGGTTCGGCGCCACCATGAGGTGTACGGCTCGAATCGTGTCATGCATGGCGCCAACCCGGAGGGCTGCTCCGTGCGTGCCCGTGGCACAAGCGCCAGCGAGCGTCTGGCCATTGCTGGCTCCCGACGTTTGCAAGGCGAGATCCTGAATGGCCAGGGTGCGATTCAGGCGCTCGATCTTCATCGACCCCGATACCAGCATCGGAGTCAGGTTGTCCTGTTCTAACCGGGCCTGATACGCCGGCGACACCCAGGCGCCCGGAAGCTGCTCGCAGACATCGTGGACCGCTAATGATAACGCGAGTTTGTTGGGCACGGCCACGTTCGAGAGCGACCAGCGGGAGCCGTCGGGCCGCAGGGGCTCGGCGTTGTCAAACGCATATTGCACCACCGCCTGGAAGACGTCGCCAACGCGTCGCCAGCGCTCGATTCCTCCCGCTGCCGACGCAATCGGCAGGAAACGGGTCACGTCAGGACGCTGGAGCGTCCCGTGTTTGTTAACCCAGTGAATGGTCTGCTGATTGACATGGGGATGTTGAAAGGACATGGACGCCTCCATTAATTGCCACGGGGTGTCGCCGTCTCTGGATTCGATGGAGCGGTGCTCGGCGGCAAGCCAGCCGGTGTGTCGGGCAGCCCACACTCGTACCGAACCCGTGAGATCTTACCCGCCTTAATGACGACATCCAGCACGGCTGTCCGTTGGTGGGCACATTGCGTAGGCGGCGCGACGACCTGTAGGCGCTTCTGGAATCCTTGGGGATCGATGTCATCCTGTTGTTCACCTCTGCACTGCTGGGCTGAACCGCCATCGCATACCCAGATTTCGCTGTTGCCATCCGTGCCCTGGTTAATGATCCGGACAATCGTCGCATTGTTGCAGCCAACCAGCATGATGGCGAGGTAGATACCGGCGGACCAGGCCAGCGTCCGGTGTTTAACACCGCAAAGACGCGTCCGTTTCCGGGCAACATGAGATCCATCGTGTTTCCCGTGGCAAGATAGGAATGTCATTCTGTTCGGGCACTGATGAGTCATGAGAGTCTCCTTGGTCAGCAACGTCCTCACTGGATATGAACTCTCTGCTTCCTCCAACCCTCTCAACGACCGGAGCCGGGATTTCCGCATGACTCGTGATTATAGGGTGTTCTCAGATGAGAAACATGAGGAAAGCGTGTAGGTTTTATGGTTTTTACGTGGGAGCTGGCTCAAAAGGCAATCACCATGCAGACGGGATCGAGGCAGCCCATTCGTCCTGACGGCGGACTCACACCAGCGACATGGCGTCATCTACCATTGCACGTCTCGCTAGAAGACGCTACTGTTATCCCAATAGAAGAGCGTCTATCACAGCACCCGTTACGCGGCGCCCCAGACGGACTGGGCGGCCACACCGGGTGCAGGGAACGCATATGGCATATGTGATCAAACGGTACTCGAACCGCAAACTTTATGATCCTCAGGCAAGTCAGTATGTCACGCTGGAGGAACTCGCCGAGAGGATTCGCGCGGGCAAAGAGATTTCGGTGATGGACGTCGCAACTGGGGAAGATCTCACCTCGGTCATTCTGGCGCAGATTCTCCTAGAAAAAGAACGGCAACATCAGACCCTACTGCCAACGGGTTTTTTGCATCAGCTCATTCAGTATGGTGCAGCGTGGCAGGATTTCGCGATGTCGTCGATGAAGAAAAATCTGGAAGGTCTCATGAGCAGTCAGCGGGAGGCGGACCAGGCGCTGCGCCAGTGGGCCGCCCAATGCGGATGGCTGCGCCCGTCCCAGCCGATGGCCAAGGCGCCGCCGGAGCAATCGGACGAGATTGAAATGCTGAAACATGAGGTTGCCACGCTACGCGCCCAACTAGAGGCGTTGAGCGCTCGTCTTGATCAGAAGCAAAGCTCCTAAAGATGCGGGCAGCCCTTGCCTCACACTTTTGACCGAGAATGTCAACAAGCCAGGATGTCTGGCGGTTCATCCTGGCTGTGTCTCCTGTAGCCCGGCTTACGCCAGTTTGTACAAGGCGGTCAGTTTCTCCTGAAACTGAGTCCATGTGTCTTTGATCCCGGTGCCTGTCTTCTGCGCCGTCAGCCAGTAGTGCTCGCTTGAGCGCAACATCACTTGCGTATTACTTTGGAGCAGTTTGCTCACTTTCTCGGTGCTGGTGGCCAAATCGTCCAGGTTGACTTTATACGTGTCACTCGGATTTTTCATACCCTGCGGCAGATCACTTAAGCGTTTCATCACATACGCCTGCCCTTCTTGCATCGCTTCAAGATTGGCCGTCTGCAGCTCGGCGTAGAGGCTGACGCCTTCTTTCGCAGCATTGGCGGCAAAATCGGTCAACTGCTTGCTGATTTTAAGGCTCGCGTCCGTGTACAGATTCCAAGCTTCAAACGTTTTATTGGCCCAATTCGTGGTGCTGGCAGCTGCGTCTTCCATGTGATGTCTCCCTCGCCGAAGGCTTCTTACGTGCGACTCTCGTCACGCTGATCTCAAAGCTGATCGGCTGAACATGATCCGAGCTAGAAGGTAATACACTGTCATAATAACGCATTGCGTCAATTCATGTCAAATCTATTCTGCATTGCGTCATAATGCCGCACTACAGCATCCCTGATGAGGAATCATGGCTGGCCCCGACGACCGTACTCAGAGCGTGCCAGGCGGCAACGCATCCATGTCAACAGATCAGCGGCTCCCTCAATCGGTGTGCCCAGTCGCCGTAGCAAAACTCGCTCAGCAGATCGACCAGCGCTTCAGGCCGTTCCCAGAAAAAACCATGACCGGCGTCCGGAAAAAGTTCCAAAGTGGCGTCCGGGATGCGGTCTGCCAAGAGATAGGCATTGGCAGGCGGCACCAAGATGTCGTCACTACCTGACACGACGAGCGTCGGCGCTACAATTTGGCCAAGACGCCCATAGGTATTAAAACGCTGAATGGCCATGGCTTGACGAACGGCACTGTAGAGGGGAGTCGGATGCGCTAATGCCCGGGCGGTCAACTGCTCGAGAACATCAGGACGAGTCTTGACAAAATCCAGACTGAACATCACGGGCCACTGGCGGCGGATAGCCTCTTCCCGAGGCATATCGGGCGGCGCCAATAATTTTTCCAGAACCATGAGAGGCGCCAGGATCGCATGCGCCCCCCCACAATTGGTGCACCCCAGAATGAGCCGATTGACTCGCCTGGGATAGCGAAGGGCGAGTTCCTGGGCGATCATGCCGCCCATCGAGACGCCGAAGACATGAGCTCGTTCGATGCCGAGATACTGGAGCAATCCCGCTGCATCATCCGCCATCATGGGAATGGTATAAATCGTGTTGGGCTTATCGCTTTTTCCAGTGCCGCGGTTGTCAAACGCGATCACGCGGAAGTAGCGCGACAAAGGGGTAATCAATTCCTCACCCCACATGTAGCCGCTGCCTCGGTACCCCATGATGAGTAAGAGGGGATCACCCAGTCCCCAGACCTGGTAATGAATATTCAAATCGCCGATTCTGGCCACCGGCATAGCGTATTCTGTCTCCCAATCGGTAGGTACACGGCAAACTGCAATCGGTCGTGCTCTCGGCTTGTGCCACGATGCATCACTCCGTGCGGCAGCAATTGACGCAGAGTGTGATCGTAAGCGGCAGTAGTATACCGGATTAGGAAGCAAAGTCAATTTGATATAGCGTATCTGCGGACGATCCAAGCCTGGAAGTGGCTTAGACATGATGAGGGTCGCTATCGATCCCGGCACCTATTCTCTCTCAATGGTCTTTAGGCCTGATGATAGCTTGTCGAAAGACTTCCGGATCAAGGTGGCAGGGTCCCTCACGATGGGGATAGGATTCCCGGCGTTTGCACTGGGGGAGGGGTCAGACATCCCCCAGTGCGTCGGGAGCCGGCGAGGCGAGAAGGAGGGACAACTGCCTAGCTGGCCACCGCAACTACAGGCCGCTTGAGGTCGTCATGGTATCCCGCATTTGTGTTGAGTCACCAAGCTCCGCCGCACCAGTCGCCCAGGCGGCGTATGGCTAATCCTCCGGTGGCGCCGCATCGATCACTTTCTTCAGAGAGCGCCGGATCTGGCGCGAGTCGGATTCGAGATCATCGAGCCGCTCCTCGATGCCGACCACCCGCTCAAAGAGCCGGTCGATCTGGCTACGCGACGGCAAGTTCATGGCGCGTAACGCACCATCAATCTGCGGATTCGCCGCCTTGGCCGTTTTATCTTGCCAGGCCAACTGCTCCTGGAAAAACTTGCTGACCATGCTGCCATAAGCCTCAGTGCCCATGACGTTTTCCAGACCTTTGGACGTGGTATCCAATTGTTCCATCCAGAGTTTTTGCGCGTTCTGAAAGGTGTCGGGCGATTGCGTCATCGCCTTCATCCAAAAATCCGTCCACATGCCGAAAAACTGCTTCCACGCTTCGGATGGATCCGGGGGCTTGGGCACCGTCGCCGCCTGAGCCCAGAAACCGTTACTCTGCTGTAAAAAGTCGCGCCAGAGTTCAAAAAAACTGTCATTTGAGGATTGCGTCGACATGGATTCCCTCCTTCATACATGTCTGCGTTTGACCGATCTGCGTTTGGTGGGTGGCCTACTCGCCCGAACGTTCGATGACCCACTCGTGCAGTCTGGGCCATAGGACCTTATTGGCCTGACGTCCCGAAAACACCGAGATATGCCCACCGGGCAATTCGACGTATGCCTTGTCCGTACTCGACACCGCGTCCATCGCGGCTTCCGCTGCCCGAGGTGGCACAATATGATCTTTCGAGGCCGCCGCCACAAACATAGGCTGATGAATGTTCTTTAAATTCACCCGGCGGCCTTTCAGGCGCAGCGCGCCCTTGAGGATTTTGTTCTCATGGTAGCACTCTTTTTGCAGCTGTGTGAAAAAACGCCCCGGCATACCGACAAAGTCATTGGCCCAGTGGTTCATCGCTTTGAAGATGGTGATGTAGTCCTTCTTGTTCATATTCATCCACAAGCCGGAATACGCCGTGGCATCCCCAGTGGGTCGCAACATCTTGAACCCTACGCCCATCAAGTGCGGCGGGATACCGCCAAAGCGCTCGACGATCAAATCCACTGGAAACTCGTCATGGCCGAGCCAGACCTTAAACAATCCGCCGTGATCAAAATCCACCGGGGTGACGATAGAGATATAATTTTTCACCGGGGCATCGGGGTTGAGACCGAGATAACAATTGGTAATCACCCCCCCCAGGCAAAAGCCGTTGAGGTTAATCTGCTCGGCTCCTGAGAGCTCTAACATTTCGTCGATGGCGCGAGGTAAAACTTTATAGACGATGTCTTCCAGACCCAGGTCTTTGTCTTCTTCAGCAATCTCACCCCAATCGAGCAGGTAGAGATCATGACCTTGCTGCACGAGGTATTCAACCATACTGTGCCCGGGCAACATGTCGAGGATATACGGCCGGCTAATGCCGAGCCAAGGCACGATGAGATACGGATGCGGATGGAGCGTATCGGTCTGCTGATGATAGCGGTACAGGGTGATTTTGCCGCGGCGCCAGACCACATCCTTGGGCGTCAGGCCCATGGGCGGGTCGGCAGGGTTGACGACAAACTCGCTCATCCAGGCGCCCCAGCGTTCCATGTTCTGCCACAGCTCTGCCTGCATGGCCGCCGCATATTCAGGCGCTGGCATCGTTGCATTCACCATCATGTCCCTCCTTGTCTATCGCCGTTATGGCGCCCTCTCCATCGTGGAGCGATCGTAGTGGCCGAGGTGTCTGCCCACCCCGCACTATGGTAAAAAAACCGGGATAAAATCTGCAACTGTAGATGGATTTGAGCGCCCTCACTTCGCGTCGGCGGCGCATGGGATTTGCTACCGCCTGAATGCAGGGCGAGGGTACAGGCAATCCCGTGTGTTGATCAGCCCCAGCGGAAATCTGAATGTGGTCATGACTCGTTATAATGCAAATCGCGTGCCAATCCTCCAAACCAAGAGAGAGGCTGAAGATGGCCCGCTTTTCAACGTCTCGCGACCCAACAAAAACGACAAATAAAGCGCATATCAAGACAATAGTGTATCAACTATGACAAAAATGGCCGATCAGGGTCAACACACTCGTGGGCTCACAACCTCTATCAGCGTCACCTCGTGCGATTGTCGAAAGCCTTCGACTCTTCCTCAAATATCCATGTTTCAGTCAGCAAATCCCGATGGCAACTTTCCCCCCATCCCAGCAGTGGAACCATGACCCTGGGTTCACCCCAGTAGACGGTATGCGCCGCACAACGCAGGATGCGACCTGGCTTCAAGGGACTCCCATGCCTCAGGACTGGGGCGATGCATTGCCAAGGACGCCGACCAGACGACGAATAGCATCGCGGCGACGCTTAAGAGGGTGTCGAGCCCGCTTTAGCCCCGAGCGCTGCGGTAGAGATACTGGCTGGTTTTCGCCCGGCTCCCCTGCCAGCCGCGCAGAGCATCGCGAGCCATGCCAGAGTCGAGAACTCTGGCGTATCATTAGGATTCCCGAGTGTGAGGCAGCCGTGCGGACCCAGGGCCAGCCATACGGCAAGCCCTAGAAAAAACAGAATAAGAGTCAGGTAGAACCCATCGAGCGCCCGAAAGATGGTCGTGGTAATGGCGTCCGCAACGCGTATCAGGTTTTGCATATCATGAGAATTTTTGCATATCATGTTAGGATTCCATCCAGAGGGGTCAGGTGCGGCCCCCCAGACGTGAGCGAGCCCCAAGGGCTGAGTACTCAAGATCGGATTTTGACGCGCATGAAGTCCACATAGTCGAGGATGGCGATTGAACCTGTTACGCACTGACGTGAAGGAGCACCCGATGGGTGAGGAATTTCTCGGCGATCGCCGCAAGGCGTTAGAAGATGCCTTTTTTGCCAAGCACAACGAGCAACTCAAGCAGAAACTCCGGGAGGTTGAATCCGCACAGGCCAAGCGGGACGCTCTGCGCACCGCGTCGGGCATTGCCGACGAGGCCATACTGGATCAGCTCATTGCCCTGAATATCCAGAGTGAGACCGTGGCGGCGTTGAGCCTGATCCCACTCATCGAGGTGGCCTGGGCCGACGGACGAATGGACACCCAAGAACGGCAGGCCATTCTCGCCGGGGCCCAGACCTCGGGGCTGCCGGTGGGGAGCGCCAGCTATCAATTGCTCGAAGGATGGTTAAGCCAGCGCCCGGCCCCCGCGCTGTTTGCGGCCTGGGAAGTGTATGTCAAAGCCTTGGCCGCCACCCTGGATGCGGACGCTCGGGAAGCCCTGAAAGCGGATCTGCTCGGCCGGGCGCGCACGGTCGCCGACGCTGCTGGAGGCATCCTCGGGCTTGGGAATCGGATCTCCAGGGCTGAACAGGACAAGTTGACGGCGCTAGAACAGGCGTTTGCGTGATTGGCCTCGCACCCCGAGTTACAGAGCGTTATCAGTGGTCATCCGACCTAGAGAGATTGAGTCACAGTTGCATATGACACTACAAGACATGACGACCGCACTGTCTGCACAGATGCCGCCAGTGTTCCGCTGGGCGGGGGCAATGGCCCGGCAAATGCGTCATTTTGACATTGGTATACCCGGGAAAAAGACCTCGGGTTTTGCTAACGCAGATGCCCTCACGTTGGCGGATTTGTCGGTTCAAGAGCTGCTCGTGGGTGCGCTGCGGGACGGTAATCCCCTGTTGCGGCAATGCCGCCTGGAAGCGGAGGAATCGTCTGGAGATCTGGATTATTTCGCCACAGATGCCGACTATACCATCGTCCTCGATCCCATTGATGGCACGGAAAAATACCGCGATCACAGTGGGGACGGCTGGTCGATCATGCTCAATCTGCGCTCGCTTGAGACGGTGCACTACTCACTGGTCTATGTGCCAGAAGTCGGGACTAACGGAACGTGGGTGGAAGCGGTGGGGAACCGGATCATCTGCGGTGAGGATGATCCCAACCGGCCGGCGACCGACGTCCTGCGAGAGTTGGCGCCGATCGATGCTAACGCCCGGCCAGACTCGAACACGATTCGTCTCAGTGCGCCACTGGACACCCCGGAACACCTACGAGTGATGGCGGATGCCGGCTTTCAACCGATCAAGTCGGCGCCGGCATCCGCCAATCTGTACGACTTGTTCGCTCGAGGCGCAGTTGGCGGACAAGTCATCCATACCCCGAATGTGTATGACTTTCCGGTCTTCCTTCACATGGCGCGGATGTTGGGGGGAGATGCGCTCTGGGTACACAATCAACAGCCCGTCACCTTTCACGATATTTGGTTAGACGAGCGAGCGGATATGCTGAGACTGCCGGGAATCGTGGCGTGCAGTGCCAATCGGGAGACACTGGCGGCGCTGTGCAGGTTGGCTCGAGATTGGGACCCGGTACGGTATCACGATGCATAGGCCGTTGGCGTTCCCCACCCTGATTTTTGATATTGTCCTCCGTCCTTTGCCTATCGCGTGTGTCTCACCCCATCTCTGCATGCGCCATAGCAGCACACATGCAGCAGTGTAAAACACGTTTTTCCCGGTGTCCACCAGCAGGATTCAATGATAAGATCGAACCTCAGTGAGCATCTGAACCCCCAACTGGAATCTGAAAAATAGCCGACAGCAAGACTCGACTCTTACTTGGGAGGAATCGGTATGAGTGGACCCCTGGAAGGATTGTTTGTTTTGGATTTATCGAGGACATTGGCTGGCCCGTTTTGTACCATGAATCTGGGTGATATGGGGGCGGATGTCATCAAAGTCGAGGAGCCGACACGTGGTGATGAGACGCGCCAATGGGCGCCGTATTGGGACGGGCAATCGTGTTTTTATCTTTCCGTCAACCGCAATAAACGCAATATTGCTGTGAATCTCAAGCATCCGGAAGGCGCGGCAGTAGTTAAAAAGCTGGCGGCCAAAGCGGACGTGATGATCGAATCGTTCCGCACCGGTACTACCGAGAAAATGGGCCTGGGTTATGACGATATTCGCGCCATGAATCCCAGCATCATCTACTGCAGTAT
>Ga0256867_10000852_pt1 | contig 12495 bp, 8 predicted proteins | sample RVTome_15_FD_185939 | JGI IMG/M metagenome (GOLD analysis project Ga0256867, IMG submission 185939) | Soil microbial communities from uranium-contaminated site in the Upper Colorado River Basin, Wyoming, United States - RVT150D86 (HiSeq) ... | reverse complement strand
CGTTAGCGGAACGGCTCTAAACCTCCATTGCGTTCATCGTGTCGAAGCTCTTAACTAAGCGACGTGTGGCGCTCGCGGCGCTCGCTACCATCTTGTTGCAAGCGCTCGTCGTCCGTACGGGGCTATCGGCGACGCTGCTCTGGTATGAAGACAACAACCTCGGCCGCGCCGGCGGCATGCCGTCCGACTTCATCGAAAAGTTCCACCGTCCTGACACGTTCCGCGAAGCAAGCCGTCACATCGACGTCTACATGATTCGTGCCAACGTGTTGAGCAAAATGGACGACGCTTTCCTGGCTACGCTGCTCGAGCCGTACTTGCGCAAGATCGGGATCAAGCTCGCTATCGACGCCACCGGAGCGACCTGGGCCCAGGCGCCGGGGCGCGACCGAGCGTTCAGAGCGGATATCCAGTTGCTCGAGCGGCTCAAACGGGAGGGCGTTGACATTCACTACATCAGCTTGCAGAGCGTGCTTTCCAAGCGGCTCGTCAGAGCTGGGAAAGTGGTCGATTACCCCTTGAGCAAGCGCATAGAGGATGCCGTCGCTTTCGCCAAAGCGGCCCGCCCCATATATCCCCGCGCTGAAATCGGGATCATCGACGCCCTTCCGTCACATGGAAAGGACTTCAGGAGGCCTTACCGCCAGCTCCGCGATGCCATGTCCCGCGAAGGCCTCAACTTGTCCTATATCCATGTGGACATGCCGTTTGAGATCCCGCACGAGCGGCAGCTCGGGATAACCTGGCAGACGCTGCGCGACGTGGAGCGCTACGTGGAAGAAGAGCTCGGGCTCCAATTCGGCTTCTTTACAACCTCCCGAACCGGCGGCAACATCTCTAGCAGGGCCTTTCACGATCGAGTCATGGCCGCATTGGAATGCTACACAGGTGCAACGGGAACTCCACGGGATTGGCTGATCGCGAGCTGGTTCCCGCATCCCAGGAACACGATTCCCGAGAACGTGGTTGGCGAGGATTATCCCGCAATGCGCACGGTCCTGGCATTTGGCCGAAGCCTCGAGCGAATAATGGATATCGGCAGTTCTTCTCAATCCCCTGGGCGCACACAAGAACCTGCGTGGCATGCCTTGTGCATCGCGGGATGACGGAGCACGCGGGGGCTCTACAGCGAGACCGATCATGACCCGCTGTATCGTCCACATCGGCATGCACAAAACGGGGTCAACCTCGATACAACATAGCCTGAATGGATTTTCGGACGACCGGTATCTGTACGCATCGCTCGACATACCCAATCACAGCTTGGCGATATACAGCATGTTTGCACCACGTCCTGACCGTCACCATTTGCACCGGACGGCCGGTCTGGAGACGGAAGCGGTCGCGGACTACGCCGCCCGGATGCGACTGGCATTGGATCAGTCCATCGATTCGCTTCGAAATCGAACGCTGCTTATTTCCGGTGAGGACATCAGCGTCCTGCCTCCAGATAGCCTCGTCAGGCTCCGCGATTACCTTCGTGCGCGCTTGAGTGAGATAACTATCGTTGGTTATGTGCGACCTCCAGCGGCGTTCATTTCCAGCGGGTTCCAGCAACGGGTGCAAACCGGATCGGTAGTACAAATCAATCCAGAGGGAGAGTACCGGAAATACAGGGAGTATTTCGACCCATTCGACGAAATTTTCGGTCGCGAAAATGTACATCTATGGAAGTTTGATCCAATAACCTTTCCGGGTGGTTGCGCAGTGCGTGATTTCTGCGCGCGGCTTGATATTGCGCTCCCGTCCAAGCGCATCTATCGGCTAAACGACTCCTTATCACGGCAATCTATTGCAATGCTCTATGTCTATAACAAGCTGAGGCATAAGTATGGTTTTAGTATCATGGGAGGCTCTGAAGCCCAGGAACTGGGCAATCGCTTGACGATTTGTGGAGCCGACAAGTTCCGCTTCTCGATGGATGTTATAAGGCCCGTTCTGGAGAAGAACCGCGCAGACATTCAATGGATGGAGCACCGCCTAGGGCACTCCCTCCATGAAGAGCTAGGCGAGCATCAGTTAGGCGATGTGCGAGACGAATCGGATTTGCTCCGTCCAGATCCAGCTCTAGTTAGCAAGTTGCTTGAGCTCCTGCGCGATGCTGCACCATCCGGGGTACGAGGGGACACGATTGACGAGGTCGTCCTGCTTGTCCATGCGTTTCGGCAAGCAATCTCACGGCAAGAACCAACCGATGGACGTGGTATTGAGGCGGGTAAGACTCGTCAGCAGGATCGCTCTCAACACAGCACAACGCCACGGAGTGGTCCTTCACTAATTGTCGCCTTCTGTCGGAAGTTGACGACAACTTTGCTTTCGCCCCGTAGATCGAATAAGAAATCGTAATTGGAAGCGCCAGTTTTCTCGAGCGGTAACGCATACTAAGTCGAGAATCTAAACGCATAAATGGTTACGAGCATGAGAAAGCCTAAACCGAGACGCGGTCAGGTAATCATCCTAGGAATGCACCGGTCTGGTACATCATGCCTTGGAAATGTACTCACAAGACTCGGCATTTACTTTGGTGAAGATTCGGTTTCAACTGGCGCCAACGAAGAGAATCCGAAAGGTTTTTTTGAGCGGCGCGATATTCGCGATATTTGCGATTTGGTCCTACAGGGTTCGGGATGCGATTGGTGGGCGATTAGTGATTTTTCCGAGGAACGCATTCCCGCGCAGATGAGACGCGATGCCAATAGGCAATTCATCCGAGTTATGGGAGAGTTAGAAGCTCATCGTCCTTGGTTCATCAAGGAACCTCGTTTGTGTTTTGTCTTGCCAGTGCTGCAGGCACGGCTTACTGACCCAATTTTCGTTCACGTGTGGCGCCACCCAGTTGAGGTGGCGCAGTCGCTTGCAATTCGCAATGGCTTTCCGATGGATTTCGGGATCGCACTGTGGGAGGCATATGTGCGCGCAGCTCACGTCGCATCTCGCGGTTGTGCTTCGATACTCATTTCTTACAACGCACTCTTGAATGCACCGAAAAAAGAGGTACGGCGATTGCTAACGATGCTGCGGAAAGGGGGCGTTGCGGGACTGGCGATGCCCTCGAAGCAGGAGTTGCGGGATGCGGTCGATACGACGCTCCACAGAAATCGCCTCACCTCATCCGAGCCCGAGGACCTTCTGGCGCCGTCTCAGCGTCGATTGCTGGCGGCGTTGGAAAAAGGCGATGCCAGCAATTCTGCCTTGTTCGAACCATTGCCGGCGTCGTCGCGTGTCAGACTGCAAGATTGGACGCGGCGCGAAGGATTGGGTTTCGCGTTGCAGAGCAAGGCGAGCGAGAGTAGCCGAACAAGAGCGCAATTGATGAAGCTAGCGTCTGACATTGCCTCGCAGAAGAAAACGATCGATCGTTTCGAAAAGGAGCTGGCAAGCCGCGAGGTCTATAAGAGGGAGGAACTCAATGGGCTACCTGCTGATCTGCGTGCAGCTGTAGTTGCCGCGCAAGATCGAGCGGCCGCAGTCGAACAATTGAACGCGGAGCTGCGTCGCGTAAACAGGATTACGGAAGAAAGCATGCATGCGGCTACTGCACTCGCTCACCGACGGGCGGAACAATTAGAAAGTATGAGAGCCGAACTCGAAGCGGTCCGCGAAACGGTCCGAGAGCAGGATGCGTTATTGGAAGTGTTACAGAGAAAGGCGGAGCTAGGCGAGGAACAGATCGAGAGGTTGAAATCGGAACTTCAGGCCGAGCGTGAAACTGTCTGCGAACGCGAGGCACGATTAGAGGAGTTGCGCAAGAAGACTCAACGACAAGTGGCACAGATCGAGAGGCTGAAAGCCGACTGGCACTCGGCAAGAAACGCGATCTTGGACCGGGACATGCAACTGAATCAAGTGCGTGCCGAGCTAGACACGTTCGTGCGACAACTGCAAGACGGGCAGTTCGAGGTCATGCGGCTTGAGGAGGAGGTGCGTAGTAAAGAATACTACCTTGAGCAAGTGAAGTCACATTTAAAGGCACTAAGGAGCGCGGTGGAGCGTGAGGTTGCACGGATGTTTGAAAAGACTGCTGCCGATGGTGCGATCGAATCTGCTCACGCCACAGCTCGCGTGCGGTACGTTGGAGCATCGGCGATTGATATTTTACTAAACCATCAAAGTGACAAACCTGAGCGGCGGTTTGAGCGTAGGTTGCGCTTGCTCTACGCGCGGTACCGATGGGTCTGCGGACGACGGGATGCCGGAGTTCTGGTTCGCATAGCGACGTCTGGGTTATTTGATTCTCGTTACTATCTCGAACAGTATCAGGACGTGGCCAAGGCTGGTTGTGACCCGTTGATGCACTTCATAGATTTCGGTGCAAACGAAGGTCGCAATCCATCACCGCTATTCGATACCGCGTATTACTGCAGGTCGAACCCGGATGTTGTGGCAGAGGGTGTCAATCCTCTGTTGCACTTTATTTTGCACGGTCGAAACGAGGGAAGGCTGCCACGGTCGCTGCGTTCCGAGAGGGTCCACATCGGAAACTGGACGTTGCCGCCGGTTCCGGTGACGCGCGGTACGCGCAAATCTCGAATACCTCGACCGGAGCGCGTCGTCATCTACACAGCTGTCGCAAGGGGTTACGACGATCTAAAGCCACCGGCTCTGCCGCTTACCAACTGTGATTTTGTGGTCTTCAGCGACCAAGACCTGCACGTCGAGGGATGGCAGGTCCGCCCGTTTAACTACTTTCATCACGATCTCGTGCGCGCTGCACGGTTCGTCAAACTGCATCCCCACGTCTACTTCCCAGACTATGATCACAGCATCTGGCTCGATGCCAACATAGCAATTCGGGGTGATGTTCGAGCGTTCTTCGATCATATTGACGACCAATCCCCGATTGGAATGTTCATCCATCCGTTTCGCGACTGCATCTTTGCAGAGGGTCTGGAATGCATTAAACGCGACAAGGATGCTCCCGAAACAATCAACCATCAACTGAAGCGCTACCGCGCCGAAGGGTTCCCTGAAAACGTGGGTTTATGGGAGACCGGGGTTCTGGTTCGCCAGCACAATGACGCTACTTGCATTGGCTTGATGACAGAATGGTGGCGGGAAATCGAGGTTGGAAGCCGGCGTGATCAGATTAGCTTGCCCATCGCTGCGCGTCGACTTGGCGTGAAGATTTCTGCACTGGGCCCGCCGGGGGTGGATCTGCGCCAGCATGAGCTGCTTAACTTTGTAAACCATCCGGAAAAGCCACGCGCGCCAGTCTACAAGACACCCCCACGACCGCCAAGCAGGAATGTTGACATTGCGTCGATTTCGGTCGATATCGGCGTGTGCGTGTATAACAGCCCCGATGAAACTCGCGCTTGCCTTCATTCACTGATTGTGGCGCGCCGGCCACAGGATCGGATTATTATCGTCGATGATGATTCGGATGCGCCGACGGCAACGCTTCTCGAACAGTTTGCTGCGGAACACAGCGGCGTCACACTCATTCGGCATGAGCAGAATCGGGGTTACACCGTGTCAGCCAACGCGGTTTTCAGCAAAGCTCATGGCGACTGGATTTTCCTCGTGAACAGCGACGCTGTCGTACCCTCACGCGCATTGACGAAACTCGTCGCGCGAGGTGAACAATTCCCGAGATTAGGCGTGCTGGGACCACTGTCGAATGCTGCAAGTTGGCAAACGGTGCCGCGGCTAACAGGCGACGACGGAAAATTCTTCGTGAACAAAATTCCAAATTCGTACAGCGTTGAAGACTTGGATCATATTTGCGAGGACCTCTCGAATGGCCTTGTGCTCTTCGTGCCGCTGGTCAATGGGTTTTGCCTGGCGATTCGGCGTGCGCTCGTGGAGCGCCTCGGAGGATTCGATGATGTAAGTTTTTCCAGAGGTTATGGCGAGGAGGACGATTTCTGCCTGCGCGCGGGAGCAGAAGGCTTTCTCTGCGGAATAGTAACGGACACCTACGTTTACCACAGCAAATCTGCGTCTTTCTCGCCAGAAGGCCGCTTACCTTTGGCTGCGTTCGGCGCCAAGGCATTGCGCTCCAAGCATTCGGCTGAACGGATTACTGCTGCGGTCGAGATGCTAAAGCGCCATCCAGAATTGGCGCTAATGCGCGAGCGAATCGCTGAACGGTTATTTATGGTCCTCCAAGAAACCAGCGCAGAAGATGCTTAGATGTTGGATGCCAGCGATGCGAGAGTCAGCCTTTGCAGGTGCCGTGGAAGCGGCATTCCGTTAGTGCCACTCGCGAATTGCGAGATAGCTTTTGGTCAATTGGAGTTTGGCAGTTTGTAAATTCACATCGATGGAATTTCGCTTCCTTAATATCATCGAGAACGATATTCCGCGGCGCAAAAAACTTCACGGACTCGATAAGTATTCTCTCTGGGCGAGAAAATGGTGTCTTCCGCGCAAAAATTGCTGCGCCCGATGCGGATCGAAATTCTCCTCTTTCGACCGACGTGTTGTCGGCGGCAATTAGCAACAGATTTCTGGTGTTGCGAATGTTGACGTCGCTGAGGCGTACGTCGCGTGCGATAACAGCAATTCCCTGACCCTCGCCGTTGCCTTCAATCCTTACATTAGACGCAGTACCACCATGAGCGCCTGCGCCGGTAGGATCGCCAGCTTCGCCGTGCCTGAACCTCAGCCCGTCGCGCCCGGGCCGAATCCCTACGATCCGTAGTTCGCGTACAACACATTCGCGCCCTCGTAGATCGACAGCCGCTTTACCTCGCATTCGATCTTCGCGCGAACCGATTAGTGCAGGAGCAAGTTTTGAATCGGGTCGGCCGAAGCCGCGCACCAAGACTGCCTCGATCAGGATGCGTTCAGTCCGGAGCAAGCTGTTCTTGAGATCGATTCCATCATTGCCGGCATTTACAATCTCAACATCCGTTATCCTTACGTCCCTAGCAAAGCGCCTTTGTCCGACGCCAATCCCGTAAGAGGCGGAATTGATGAGGCGAACACGCTCCACCGTGATGTTGTCGCCTTCAAAGCGCAGGTTATGACCAACTCTTCCAATGCGTTTATCGGCATTGCCGTCGATCGTCAGATCGGCAACTCGTACCCAGCCGAAGGGGGCGTTTATCACGTGGCCTTGGGTTCCGGGCGCCATGATGAGTGTGGTGCGATCTCGACCAGCGCCCTCTAAGTGGACATTCGCTGGCAAGGTAATGGCGGTCTGTCTGGAGCCAGAGTTCAGAAGAAAGCGGCCAACCGGAAGTTTGACAGTACCGCGGCCGCGTGCCTCGACTTGGGCAAGTAATCGCTCAATTTCTGGCAAATCATTCTTGACGCCATCCCCAGCCAGCGTTCCAACCAATGCGTCGGCGCTTCGACTCCAGCGCGGTAGTAGGAAAGACACACATACGCCAGCGGTCGCTACAAGGGCTCGTCGCCGTGACCATCCACGGCTCACTGTCCACTCCCCGATGAATGAATTAGCAATGTCTGCTCCTGTCGGCATTGTCAGTCCATTGTCGACTCAAATATCGTGTGGTCGAATTTGATCTTCCCAAAAAAGCAGTGATGATCCGTGCCTGGTTTGCTAATGAGCACAAACACCTCCGAAAACACAGGATATTCAAATTGGACATGTGTCGGTTTTGGAGGGTGCTTCAACGGATCGTAATTGTGCTGGTCGATCGGTGAGGTGATGGGGTGCACCGCTTCATGCGTTGACGATTGGATCGGGCCTCGCAAGTGAATTGAGAAATTGCCTATCTCACGAGATTCGCGCATAGCCCTTAGAGCAGTGTAGAACTGAAGGGTCGTCATAGTATTGGGATGACCGTGCCAGTCTGACCAATAGAGCTTAAGAGCATGGCGAAACAAATAACCATCCGCATCGAAGTACGGCTGACGGATAAAAATGAACTCCCGTGACACAACGCTTGCTTTCCGCAAGAAAGCGATGACCTGATTTCGATCCGGAACGTGTTCAAGAAAGTGTGACATGACGCAGAAACGCACTAGGGGCTTGTTGGGTAGCTCAAGGATGTTGTACACCATGGCGTCGTAGCCTCCCTCGAGTGCTTGCATAACCTTGTCTGGGTTGATGTCGATTCCAAGCCCTCGAGTCGCGGTAAAGAGAGTTTTTGCCATTGCAATACTGCCGCCCCGACTACATCCGAAGTCTAGGAAATCGAAAACGCCCTGTTGTAAACGAGAGAGGTACGGGGATGGATCTAGTTGGCGATTGCTATCGGTCATGGCATCGTGCAACGAGGGAGATCGAAGGGGACTTCGATAAATCAATGATTATCGTCCGAGGAGATTGGTACAAAATTGCCTCAAAACACGCGTGGAACTCGATAGTCGTCAGAAAGCCCTATGAAGCTGTCTCTGTTTGGCGACAGACTGGTGATGTCACTATCTCTGTAGAGGGGCAATGGACAAAAAGATCTCGAACGCTAACGTTGAAATTTATCGACATATGCTCGCATGGCGTTCATGGAAATGTTCAATCCCTTTGGAGGGGTCCCTATTGTTAATGAGTAACACTGACCGCAGCCAAGAAGACATGTCTATTAGCATGAGGCATCAGTCGATGCGTTCTAATGATTATGTCCCCAAAGTTACCCGAGAATGCGGTTATCTCCGTAGGCCACCCCGAATACAAATGTTGTTTTATGAATGCTGCAGGAATCGCTTTTTGTAGCGACTGGTTAGGTTGGGTACGAGAACTCGTCAGGTGGACGGGCAGCTAGTTAAGATAGACTGACGCACTTCGCTTCAATTAACAACCTCAAACCATTGACGGTCACGCTTGCGACAAGGTTCCACGCGAACGGGGGCGCCAGCGCGAGTGAATTTCGATTTGCAGAATGACCTCTCGGGATGGGTTCTAGTAGAAGCACAACTGGGCCGCCACTGCCAGTACTTTTTCCCCAGCCTTTTGATCAAGCGCCAATCAAATCCGGACCGTCCGGAAAAAATTGCCCTGCCCGTCATCGGGGACGGCTGGATCATCGAGTTGGTTGAGTTGCCGGACGACGTGTCTGAGCTTGCTTGGCAGCTGCCCGATTATGAGCGGCCCCGTAAGCCGGGGTTTTCGCTTCGACGCGTTAACTTGTTGGAGCGCAATGTCCGGATGGTGATGCGCATCTTGTGGACTTATGGAGACCTATCCGGGGAGGGGCGGCGCGAGTTCGGATGGTCCCTCTTAAGAAACGCTGTTGTTGATTTGCCACTGGCGTACAGACTTGCAACCCAGCGCGGGCCGAAACTCCAGGCGAAGCCCTATCCGGGCTGGAGCGTGCGTTTCAACGCCTTGAGCGCTCGTGACCGGGGCAAGATCGTTGCGCACATTGCGCGCTTAACTACCCGTCCGCAGTTTCACGTCCTTGTGATGGCGAATCATTCAGGTCCAGATGCGAACCGGGCAACGTTGGTGTCCCTACAGAGGCAGCTCTATCGGAACTTTACGTGCACGGTGCTGGCCACCACCGGATCGGCTAGCGAGCCTCTAGAGCCACAGTTGCAGTGGGAGGCCGCTGCCCAACGACCGCGCGTGGTGGCGCAGGACATGATCGGCAACTGGGTGGCCGCGTTCAATGATTCCATGGCCGGCGAACGGGCAAGCGACTGGGTGATGCTGCTGCGTGCCGGCGATGTGCTGCCGGAGCATGCGTTGTATTGGTTTGCTCAGGAAATCTCGGCGCGACCGGATGCCACAATCGTGTACTCGGATGACGACACGCTTGATGAAGACGGACAGCCTTGGCAGTACCGCTTCAAGCCTGACTGGTCGCTCGCGCATCTGCGCTCGACGAATTACGTCGGTGACGCAGTTGTACTTCGTGGCGGAGCGGTGGCCGCTGCTGGAGGCCTGACTGCGGGTTGCCTCCGGCATGGGAGTTACGATCTTCTACTTCGAGTTATCGATGCAGTGGGGGAGAAGGTTGCGCATATTCCGGCCGTTCTTTTGCACCAGCATGCGCTGGCACAGGTGCATACAACGCCGCGCGATGTCCCCCTCACCCTGGCCCTCTCCCCCGCAGGGGGAGAGGGGATTCGCGATGTGCCCCTCACCCTAGCCCTCTCCCCCACAGGGGGAGAGGGGATTCTTGAGGTGACCTCCAGATACAAGGACCAAGGTACGCCGCACAATTCCAGGTGCAAGGACCAAGGTACCCCGCACAACACAGTTGAAGATGCGTGGGCGGACCCGCGGTGGTGCGTGGAGAAGGTGAGGGAGCATCTAAGGCGAAGGGGCGCGGCGGCAGAGGTGTCGGAGACGCGGGCGGGGTGTAGGCGGGTACGATATCGTCTGCCGGAAGAGCCGCCGCTTGTGAGCATCATCCTGCCGACACGGGATGCGTTACCGCTGCTGCGGCAGTGCGTGGAGAGCGTGCTTGGGAAAACCACCTACCCCCGGTTTGAGCTCCTGGTGGTCGACAACCAGAGCGTGGACCCAGAGGCATTGATCTACCTCGGTGAGCTTACCCAGCGCTCCGCGGTGAGAGTGATTCGCTACGACCGTCCGTTCAACTACTCGGCGATCAACAATTTTGCCGCGCGGGAAGTGCGGGGAGAGATCCTGTGCCTGCTCAACAACGATACCGAGGTCATCTCACCCGACTGGCTGGAAGAGATGGCCGGGCATCTGCTTCAGGACAAGGTGGGGGCGGTCGGCGCGAGGCTGCTGTATACGGATGGACGCGTGCAGCACGGGGGCGTGACCGTAGGGCCTGGCGGCTGTGCAGATCACCTTCATGCGGAGCTGCCGCGCGGCCATCCTGGATATTGTCAGCGTGCGGTGATTGCGCAGGAACTGTCCGCGGTTACCGCTGCGTGCATGCTCACCTGGAAGGATCTCTACGAGCGCATGGGTGGGCTCAACGAGCGGGACTTGCCGGTCGCTTTCAATGATGTGGATTACTGTCTTCGCCTGCAGGACGCGGGTTACCGAGTGATCTATACCCCGCATGCAGAGCTCTATCATCATGAATGGGGTACCCGTGGCGTCGATGCGACCTGGCGCCAGCGGTGGCGTGCCCGTCGCGAGATCAATTACATGCGTCGGCGCTGGCGCGAGCGTATGAAGCACGATCCGTATTACAACCCGAACCTGAGCTACGATCAGCCGAATTTCACGTTGAACTGGAAGCCGCTCGTCACAAAACCGTGGTTACGATAAGCGTCTTCACTTTATCCAATCCATCGGCGTTCACTGAGGGTCACGGTAACCAGTGACCGGCACAGCGGAAGGATGAAGTGAAAACTGGTTGCGCGTAGCGTGGCTTCCAGTTCGGTTGGCCGGATCACACGGTTTCGATTGGCCGGACATGAACGTTGCAATCAGCCGGAAACAAAGGTTACGATTAGTCGCAATGGCCGCCCCCTCGATCGGGCAGGGCCGCGCCGAGGTGCGCCGCGAAGGCCAGGAGCCAGGGAAACGTCACGACCGCCTTATCCTTTCGCAGCCCATTGACGATTCGGTCGGCTGCGGCCTCCGCTGATATTTCCAGTGGCTTCCAGGCGGTGCTGCGCGCCGACATCGGGGAGCTAACGTAGCCCGGGCAGATCCCACTTATCGCGTCGCTCGGGCGCGACGCGATTCAGTGGATCCCTGCCAAAGGGGATCCACGCCTGCTAAACACCGCATTTCAGGCCCTCAGCACTCTTGCTGACTTGCGCGTGCCACCGGCAAACCGGCTTGAGGCGTTGAAGGGCGGCCGGGCAGGGCAGTACAGCATCCGCATCAACGACCAGTGGCGAATCTGTTTCCGATTCGCGAACGGTCAGGCAAGCGATGTTGAGATTGTTGACTACCATTGAAGATTTGACATGAAACGACTGCGCAACGTCCACCCCGGCGAGGTCCTGCTCGAGGAATTTCTCAAGCCGATGGATCTCAGCCAAAACGCAATCGCGCGCGCGATCAACGTACCCCCGCGCCGCATCAACGAAATTGTGCTCGGCAAGCGCGGGATCACAGCCGATACGGCGATCCGGCTTGCGAAGCACTTTGGGACATCGGAGCAATTCTGGATGGGCTTGCAGGCAGACTACGATCTGGAAGAGGCACGCAGGGGAATGAAGCTGGTGGCGTAGCTCCCGGCCCTTGGACTCGCTATCGAGTAAAGAGTAAAGGGGTCAGGCGCAAATATTGAAGCGTCTTGTCCCCGGGTCAATGAACGTCACGCAAACGTGACAAATCTGGACAGTTTCGGCCCGAGCACGGCGGCCTCGCGCGAGTAGCGTGAGGCAAGGGCTGCGCCGATTCCGCTGGAGGCGCCGGCGCCCCCTCACCCTCGCCCTCTCCCCCGCAAGCGGGGGAGAGGGGATTCTTGAGATCATCCCTAATCCGCTGGTTCCCCCTCACCCTAGCCCTCTCCCCAGAGGGGGAGAGGGGATTTGACTTGGAACGTGCACCTAGTACCGTGCGACTTGATTCTACCGGGCATCGATCATGAGCTCTGAAAACGTCGACGCGGACGTGATAGTCGTTGGGGGCGGACTTGCCGGCACGCGCGCGGCGATGAAGTTAAAGGCAGGAGGCGCATCGGTTCTGCTCCTGGAGGC
>Ga0256867_10000851_pt1 | contig 12507 bp, 10 predicted proteins | sample RVTome_15_FD_185939 | JGI IMG/M metagenome (GOLD analysis project Ga0256867, IMG submission 185939) | Soil microbial communities from uranium-contaminated site in the Upper Colorado River Basin, Wyoming, United States - RVT150D86 (HiSeq) ... | reverse complement strand
AAAGGAAGGAAACTCAATATGCAGGTTCTTTCCCGGCGTCTTTGTGCTTTTGCGGAACACTTCTTTGCGTTCTTCCATTACGAAAGTATAATCTGCCACTCTTTCCGATTCACACTTAACAGCAACGAGCCCGAGGTTTTCTTGAGCAACGTCCTACATCATGAAACCGTTATAATACTTGACTTCGGATCGCAGTACACACAGCTCATAGCGCGCAGAGTTAGAGAAGCCGGCGTTTACTGCGAAATCCTTCCCTTCAACGCATCAATTGAATCGATCAATGCCAAATCACCCAAAGGAATAATCTTCTCGGGTGGGCCTTCATCCGTCTACGATACGACTGCACCGAAACCTCATCCGCAACTACTCGAGTCAGTCGACTGTCCTTCGCTTGGTATTTGCTATGGCTTCCAGGTTTTTGCCCGCGAACTTGGCGGGGCTGTCGCCGCGTCACCAAACCGTGAGTTTGGCTACGCGCGGCTAAAGATTTTGGACGCCACAAGCCGGCTGTTCCAGGGGTTGCCCGAAGAGCTCGACGTTTGGATGAGCCACGGGGATCACGTGACCGAAGTGCCTCCTGGTTTTAATGTGACTGCTCTGACCGACGACGCTCTAAACGCAATGGAAGATCAGTCGCGCGGCATTTACGGCGTGCAGTTTCACCCTGAGGTTGCTCACACGCCGCTCGGTGCTCAGGTGCTGCGCAATTTTCTATTTTCTGTTTGTGGCTGTCGCGGCGATTGGTCGCCGGAAGCAGTCATCGAGGAACAAGTCGAACGCATTCGTGGTCAACTTGGCGAGAAAAGACGAGTCGTATCGGGATTGTCAGGCGGAGTCGACTCGACAGTGGCTGCAGCTCTTGTGCACAAGGCCGTCGGCGATCGACAGACTTGTATCTTTGTTGACAACGGTCTGTTGCGGGAAGGTGAGTTTGAATCGACGCTCGCACTGCTGAGTCAGAGCATGAAGTTGAACATCAAAGGAGTGCGCGCCGGCCATCTGTTTCTTTCTGCTTTGGAAGGTGTTTCCGATCCTGAAGAGAAGCGCAAGCGAATAGGGAAAGTGTTTATCGAGGTCTTTGAGGAAGAAGCCCGCAAGCTGGGCGACGCCGGTTATTTGGTCCAGGGAACACTTTATCCTGACGTTATCGAATCTGTTTCGGTGCGTGGGCCATCGGCGGTGATCAAGAGTCACCACAACGTTGGTGGTCTGCCGGAGAAGATGAACCTCAAACTGATTGAACCCCTGCGTGAGTTGTTCAAGGATGAGGTTAGATTGATCGGCAGAGAGCTGGGAGTGCCGGAAGAGATCCTTGGGCGGCATCCGTTTCCGGGTCCCGGGTTGGCCGTGCGCATTCTCGGAGACGTAACAGAAGAGAAGATTCGTCTGGTGCAGGCTGCTGATCGAATACTCGATGAAGAGTTGCGTTTGGCAGAACTGTACAACGCGGTGTGGCAGGCTTTTCCAGTACTACTGCCGGTATCGACTGTGGGCGTCATGGGTGACGAGCGCACGTATGAGCGCGCGATCGCGATTAGAGCAGTTACGAGTGTCGACGGAATGACTGCTGACTGGGCCCGGTTGCCTCACGATCTACTCGCACGAGTTTCAGCGAGAATCGTTTCCGAGATACGTGGGGTGAATCGAGTTGTTTACGATATCAGTTCGAAACCACCGTCAACTATTGAATGGGAGTAGTCTTTCTCTGCGTTATCTCTGCGACCTCTGCGTCTCCGCGGTAAGACTTCTGCTGAGATTGATTAACGCAGAGACGCAGAGGTCGCAGAGATAACGCAGAGAAAAAGCAACTTATAAAAAAGGAAACCATGCAGGACCGCCAATTCGTACACCTCCACCTTCATACTGATTACAGTCTTCTTGACGGCGCAATACAAATCAAACCTCTCTCAAACCGAGTTGAAGAATTAAGAATGCCGGCGTGTGCCATGACCGATCATGGAAACATATTCGGCGCGATCTCTTTCTACAACGCGATGAAGAGTCATGGTGTCAAGCCGATCATCGGCTGCGAGACTTACATTACTCGCGGTAGCCGTAAGGAAAAGGCCGCCAGCGCGCCCGGAGAAAAAGCGAACTTTCACCTGATCCTGCTGGCGCAGAACTACGAGGGTTACCAGAACCTCGTGCGTCTGACTTCGAAAGCCTACACCGAAGGCTTTTACTATAAGCCCCGTATCGACAAAGAACTGCTTGCGGAGCACAGTAAAGGATTGATCGCTTTGTCAGCGTGTATGTCAGGCGTCCCGTCGGCAATGCTGGCTCAGGAGAAGTTTGATGACGCGGCGAAAGCCGCGCTCGAGTTTGAAGAGATTCTCGGAAAAGGGAACTACTTCCTCGAAATTCAGGAGCATGGTCTGGACGCCCAGCACCGTATCAGAAAGCCGCTCGTCGAGCTTTCCAGACGTACGGGTGTGCCGCTCGTGGCGACCAACGACGCGCATTATCTAATGCCGGATGATGCTCGTGCCCACGATGTTCTGCTCTGCATCGGATCAGGAAAGACTGTCAACGATGCGAATCGGCTGCGTTATGCCAGTCCAAACTTTTACGTCCGATCTCCGGAGGAGATGTGGCGTATCTTCGGTGAAGAGCTTCCCGAGGCTCTCACACGCACAGTTGATATTGCTGAGCGCTGCGACCTGAAATTGCCTGAGAACGTCAACTACCTTCCTCAGTATCCGATCCCGCAGTCGGAAGAAGGGCTGACGGCTGACGATTACTTCGAGAAGGTCGTTCGTGAAGGCTATGAACGCCGGCGCCAACAAGTTTGGGAAACCCTCGCCGCTCGAGGCGAGCTGAAGCAGCCATTCAGCGATTATCAGACGCGGCTGTCGAGCGAGATCCAGATGATCAAGCAGATGGGTTTCGCCGGCTATTTCCTCATCGTCTGGGACTTCGTTCGCTACGCCAGGGAACACTCAATCCCGGTCGGTCCAGGAAGAGGCTCGGCGGCCGGCTCTCTTGTCGCATACTGCCTCGAGATTACCGATATCGATCCACTCCAGTACGACCTGCTGTTCGAGCGATTTCTGAACCCGGGCCGCGTTTCGCTGCCTGACATCGACATCGACTTCTGTGTCCGAGGCCGTGGAGACGTCATCAATCACGTTGCCGGTTTGTATGGTCGCGACTCAGTCTGCCAGATCATCACGTTTGGGACTCTGGCTTCTAAGGCTGCAATTAAGGATGTCGGTCGTGCTCTTGAGGTGCCTTACGCCGAAGTCGAGCGAATCGCCAAGCTGATACCACCGCCTGTTCGTGGACGAAACGTCAGTCTCAGCCAGGCCCTTGAGCAAGTACCTGAACTGAGACGTGAGATGGAAACGAATCCTCAAGTTAAAGAAATACTTGAGATCGCCCAGCGTCTGGAAGGGTGTGCTCGCCATTCATCGGTTCACGCCGCAGGCGTCGTCATCTCGCCGCTACCGCTTCAGGAATTGATACCGGTTGCGGTCTCCGGAAAGGAGGAGCTCACGACGCAGTATGTCATGTCGGACCTCGAAAAGACCGGCATGCTTAAGATGGATTTTTTAGCGCTTACCGCTTTAACTGTTATAAATGATTGCTTAACTAGCATTAAACAAGCGCTTGGGCAAGAGATTAAATGGGCGGATATAGCGCTTAACGACGCTAAAGCGCTTGCTGTATTTGCTGAAGGAAGAACTGAAGCTGTCTTCCAGTTTGAGTCTTCAGGGATGCAGGAGATTTGCCGAAAGTTGAAACCGAAAGGGCTCGAAGATCTCGCGGCTTTGAATGCGCTGTATCGTCCGGGGCCTCTGGATGGTGGAATGGTGGATGAGTTTATTCAAAGGCACCACGGCAAGAAGAGTGTCCGTTATCTGGTGCCTGAGATGAAAGAGATTCTCAACAATACTTACGGCATTATCGTCTACCAGGAACAGATAATGCAGTTGGCGCAGAAGCTTGCAGGATATACACTTAGCGAAGCCGACTTAATGCGCCGCGCGATGGGTAAGAAGAAGCGCGAAGAGATGGCCGTCCATGAAGAAAAGTTCATTAATGGCGCGGTCGAACGGGGTATTAAACGCGAGAAAGCCGAAAAGATTTTCTCTTTGATGGCCCAGTTTTCAGATTACGGATTCAATCGCAGCCACAGTGTGGCGTATGCCTACCTGGCGTTTCAAACCGCCTACCTGAAGGCCCACTATCCGGAACATTTTTACGCTGCGGTGCTGTCGAGTGAAGCACAGGACGCCGCCAAAGTGTTTAAGTACTCGAAGGAACTCCGGGCCCAAAAGATCGCGCTCCTGCCGCCGGATGTTAATGAAAGCAACTCCGGCTTTACTCCCTTAAGCGGAGCCATCCGCTACGGGCTTACGGCGATTAAGGGCTTAGGCCAATCAACGGTTAAAGCGATTTCTGAGGCACGGAAAAGTGGCCCCTTCCGTTCGTTTTTTGACTTCGCTGAGCGAGTTGAATCGTCAACCCTAAACAAGCGAGTCTTTGAAAGTTTGGTAAGCGCGGGCGCATTCGATTCGCTTAAGGATGGCCGATCGATTGGCGATTGGCGCGGAGGATTGCACAGCTCAATCGATGCCGCGCTATCACGAGCCCAACGAGCTAAGCGCGAGAGGCTTCAGGGACAGACCGGCTTGTTTGGAGGAATACCGGAAGAGATCGACTTTGCCAACGAGCTTCCACCCACGCTAAAGGGCTGGACTTCAAGTGAAATGTTAGCCGCGGAAAAGGCGGCGCTGGGCTTTTACATTACAGGTCACCCGCTCGAGCGTTACCTCGAGGTCCTACAGAATCTGAAGGCCGTTAGATCTTCCGAATTGTCTGAACTCAACAGTGGAATTCGAGTGACGTCTGGGGGGATTATTGGCGACCTGCAACTGCGCACCACAAAGAAGGGCGACAAGTTTGCTCTATTCCGTTTGGAGGATGAAGCAGGCAGTACGAAGTGCGTTCTGTGGCCGGAGGTATACCGGAAACATTCGGCACTGATGCAAAGTGAGTTGCCGGTAATCGTCATTGGCAGACTGGAGCTGAGTGAAGACAACCCGCCGACGATCATAGTCGATCAGGTGCAGAGCATTGAGGCGACAGCGAGAAACAATGAGTACCTGGTATTGCGCGCGCCTCAGCATGACGATTTCTCGACGCTGTGTGATTCGATTCTGACGCTGTTGAGTGCGAATCCTGGTGACTGCGAGGTAGCAGTCGAGGCATTAATCGAGGAAGCGACGGTCGTGAGGATCAAACCAAACAATGCCTTAAGGGTGCGACGAAGTGGTGAGTTGGAGCAATCTCTGAAAGAATTGGGCTGCAGCGTCAGCATTGAAACGATAAATGGCCAAGCGCGCGTCTGATAACGAAGTGGGCCGCAAAAAAGCACAAGAAGCACAAACGATGGCGAAGGATAAAAAGGACAAACGTGAAACCGAGAAGGCGACACCGGTCGAAACAAGGACCGCGTTTGAGCGCGTACTGCTCGCACGTCATGCCGACCGGCCGTACACACTCGATCTCATCGAGCGGTTGTTTGAAGACTTCGTCGAACTTCACGGCGACAAGAGATTTGCGGAAGACCCTGCAATCGTGTGTGGCCTTGCCCGTTTTCATGGCTTGCCGGTCATCGTCGTTGGTCATCAGAAGGGACGTGACACGAAACAACGCAGCTATAGAAATTTCGGCATGCCCAAGCCGGAGGGTTATCGAAAAGCTTTGCGCGTTATGAAACTGGGAGAGAAGTTTGGCCGTCCAATTTTTACTTTCATCGACACTCCCGGCGCGTACCCGGGTATCGATGCCGAAGAACGGGGGCAAGCCGAAGCGATCGCGTACAACCTGCGCGAGATGGCAAAGATCAAGGTCCCAATCATCGTCACGGTTATTGGTGAGGGCGGCTCAGGAGGAGCGTTGGCGATTGGTGTCGGCGATCAGGTTCTGATGCTCGAGAACGCTACTTATTCAGTGATCACGCCGGAAGGTTGCGCGGCAATTCTGTGGAAGGATTCATCACAGGCCGATCGCGCAGCAGAAGGCCTGAGACTGACCGCACAGCATCTTTATGAGGAGGGAATTGTCGACAAGATCATTTCCGAGCCTGAAGGTGGGGCACATAACGATTATGATCAAACTGCTCGTTTTCTTGACTCAGCGTTGAGTGAGCGTCTGGCAGAAGCGGTAAGTTGTTCGCAAGAAGATAGGTTGAGTCGTCGCTACAGCAAAATTCGCGGTTTTGGTCGTTGGGGCACAGCAGTGTAGCGTCGGGGGCATTAGCCCGACCGTTAGGGAGAGCTTATTGGTTTAGCGGCGCAAAGGGCAGAGCCCTCCCTAACGGTCGGGTTAATGCCTCGCTCGGCTTTCTCACCGAACTTTAGAGACGGGGCACTAGAACGGAATATCTTCGTCAGACAAGTCTGGTTGCGAATCCGCGGGAGCTGCGCTTGCGCTTGCTGAGGCAGCCCTCTCGGGCGTAGCGTCGTCACTTCTCGATCCGATAAACTGCATGTCAGTACCAAAAACTTCGAGCGAATGGCGCGGCTTACCATCACGATCGATGTACTCTTCCACGCGCAAACGACCCTCGATGTAGACCTGTTTACCTTTTTGCAGATACTGTGAGGCAGTTTCTGCGAGCCGATTCCATAAAGTTATCCGGAACCAGGTCGTATGATCCTGCATTTCGCCGTTTCGATCCTTGCGACGCTCGTTCGTAGCCATGCTGAAACTGCAAACGGGAGTTCCCTGGGCGGTGTAGCGCAACTCGGGATCGCGACCGAGATTTCCCACGATAAATATTTTGTTGAAGGACATGAGGAGCCTTTCTTTCACTGGGTTTTCTAAACTCCCCGATACTACTAGCGAAGAACCGAAGAAATCAAGCGAACTGAAAAGTTAATGTTTTAAATTGTCGACATTCAACTGACTAATATCCGGTGGTGTCTTGATTTGACTTCTCTGTGCAACCTCGGTGTCCTCTGTGTCTCTGTGGTGGCTCTTTTCGAGGCCAGTCAACCACAGAGGCACAGAGGACACCGGGTTGCACAGAGATAAACTGAAATCCTGTTAATTCGGTAATACCGTCTGATTTCTGATAGACTGTCGTTACTGTCAACCTGATTGGAAGAATGAAGCCTCGAGTATACATAGAGACTTTTGGCTGCCAGATGAATGTCGCTGATTCGGAGCGCGCCGCCACAGGGTTGCGAGCGTCCGGGTACGACCTGTGTAAGTCGATCGACGATGCGGATGTCGTGCTGCTAAACACGTGTTCCGTTCGAGAAAAGGCGGAACGAAAGGTCTACACACGGATTGGTGAGGTGCGTGCCGCTCGGGCCGATAAACGAGATCTTTTGGTTGGCGTGATGGGCTGTGTGGCCCAACTCGAAGGTGAATCAGTTTTCGATCATGCATCATCCGTCAATATGGTGATCGGAACTCGCGCCACCGATCGCATCTCGTCCCTGATCGAGAGGGCCCGCCACGGGGAACGAAAAGTTCTTGACCTTGGCGAGCGCGGAGATCGCGACTCGTGGGACGTGTCTCCAGTCGAGCGACACTCGCCGCATGTTGCTTTCATTCCAATTATCGAAGGCTGCAACAAGTTTTGTTCGTTTTGTATCGTGCCTTACTCACGTGGGCGCGAGCGTAGCCGGCCGGCGAGCGAGATCGTGGCCGAGGCGAAAAGGCTTCAGGCCTTCGGCTATAGGGAAATTCATCTTATCGGCCAAAACGTGAACAGCTACCGGCCACGTGTCGAAGATGGACTTCACGGCTTTCCCGGAGCGACGCCGTTCTGCAGCCTGTTGCGAGCGGTCGCGGCGACAGGATTGCCGCGCATTAAGTTTACGACTTCTTTCCCGCGTGATTTTCATCCGGACATCGTGTCAGCTATTGAGGAGAACTCGAATCTTTGCGATTGGATTCATTTGCCGGTTCAGTCGGGAAGTGATCGCATTCTCAAGCTCATGCGCCGCGGTCACAAACGAAGCGATTACCTCGCACGAATTCAACGTATAAAGAATTCGAGCAGGCGTCTCGCCCTTACCAGCGACATCATCGTTGGCTTTCCGGGCGAAACGGACGATGATTTTGACCAAACACTCGATCTGGTTAAAGAGTGCGAGTACGACAGTCTTTACATCTTTAAGTACTCGAAACGTGCCGGAACTCCCGCGGCGGAATTTCAAGACAACGTGCCGGAAAAAGAAAAGACTGCCAGGTTTCTGGAGCTTGAAAAGGTGCACCGTGCAAGCCAGGAAAAGATCTACAGCTCTTATGTTGGCCGCACGCTTAGCGTCCTGGCCGAAAGACAGAGCTCGCGGTCCGAAGAGGATCTCACGGGACATTCGACCTGCCACAAGGTAGTCAATTTTTCAGGCGATCGCAGTCTCGAAGGTGAAGTAGTCGATGTGCTGGTGACAGCAGCTAAGACAAACAGTTTGTATGGAACTTTGGTCAATGGTTCAGCGGTTGTGTAAGGGGTAAGTGTATGGAAATCGAGGTTAAGATCCGAGCTTTAATGATGGATCCCAACAGCGGAACTCCAATTATTATTTTGAAAGACGTCCAGAGTGATACGATGCTGCCGATCTGGGTCGGTGCCTATGAAGCGAATGCTATCGCGCTCGAGATCGAAAAGATCGCGCCACCAAGACCGATGACGCACGATCTCCTGCGAAACCTGATTGTGGAGTTGGGCGTGCAGGTGGATCGAGTGGTTGTGACAAGTTTGCGCGATAACACTTTCTTCGCAGCGATCGAAATGCGGAACAGTGAAGGAGACCGGATGGTACTCGATTCGCGGCCGTCAGACGCGATCGCGCTGGCGCTGCGAGCTGATTGTCCGATCTATGTGGACATGGAAGTGATCAAGGCATCGCGCAACACGTTGCCCACCGAAGAGAGTGAAGAAGCCGAGACGGCGTCGGGTGAAGAAGAATGGCCCGACGTTATCGGGGAGGCCGGGGATTTACCGATGTAGTTTTCTCTGTGCAATCTCTGTGTTCTCTGTGTCTCTGTGGTGATCTTGTCTGAAAGACATTCAAACACAGAGACACAGAGGACACAGAGATTGCACAAAGAGAAGAGGGAAATGTTCAATTGAACCTATGGAGCGATAGTTGGCCACTGTGCAGCGAATGGTAATCGCCATCGCCAATCAAAAAGGTGGAGTAGGGAAGACCACTACCGCCATCAACCTGGCCGCCGCATTTGCCCGAAAGGGAAAACGTGTCCTTCTTCTCGACCTCGATCCGCAGGCCAATAGCTCAATCTCATTTTTAGATCCACTCACCGTCGAGCGATCCATCTACGAGCTGATGATGGATGGAGAGGCGCCGGTTGAGGAATCGGTTTACGCTACACCAGTCGAAAACCTCTCGGTTGTTCCAGCCCGAATCAACCTGGCAAAACTCGAGTCGAAGTTAGTCGGCGATTTCGACGCACCTTTCCGGCTCAAAGATCGACTCGAGCCTTTCCGTCAACATTACCACGTCATCGTCATCGACACGCCGCCGACGCTGGGACTGATCACTGTGAATGCGTTGGTTGCGGCTACACACGTCTTAATTCCCATTCAGTCGTCATACTTCGCGCTCGAGGGCACAGACGATCTTTTGGAGACGATTGAAAAAGTCAAAGCGAGGCCTAATCCAAACCTCGAGCTGCTGGGAGTGTTGGTGACCTTGCATGACAAGCGAACCACGCTCGCACGCGAAGTTCATGAACAGATTCGATCGGTGTTTGGTCCAAAGCTTTTCGATACTGTGATCACCAAGAGCGTCAGACTGGAAGAGTCGCCCGCCTACAAAGAGTCGATCTTTAGTTTTGCGCCTAACTCATCCGGAGCAATTGAATACGGAAAACTTTGCGAAGAGGTAATAAGCCGTGTCTAAGAGGGGATTGCCAACTGGACTCCAAATGCGTCACGACGCGCATTACGTCGAAGAACTGTCACAACACCGGCCCGCGCAGGTCGGCAGAATGATCGCGGTGGATAAGCTGGATCCCAATCCGGAGCAACCACGTGTAGAATTCGGCGACCTCACCGAGTTGACGGCGTCGATTGCTGAAAAGGGCGTGCTTGAACCGTTGCTCGTCAAGCCGAACCGGCTCACGGGGCGCTGGATGATCATCGCCGGCGAGCGTCGTTGGCGCTCTGCGCAGAAAGCCGGGCTCAAGGAAGTTCCTTGCGTTGAGATGGAAGTTGATGAAGGCACGGTGGCGGAGATCGCGCTCATTGAAAACATGCAGCGCAAGGATTTGACTGTCTGGGAAGAAGCGGACGGGCTGCTTGCGCTATGCGAACGCTTTGGTTACACGCACGATGATGTTGCACGCAAAGTTGGTAAGAGTAGAACTACTGTGACTGAAGCACTCGCGATCGCGAAAATTCCTGCGGACGTGAGGGAAGTATGCCGCGCTGCTGACATCAACGCCAAGTCATCATTACTTCAGATTGTGCGTCAACCTGACGACGATTCTATGCGGCGTTTCGCAAAAGAGATCGCGACGCGTGGTTTGAATCGAAACGACGCAAGGGAAGCACGACGTCAGGAGATGGGACCGCGAGTTGTTCCTGATAACAAGCCTTACACCTTTAAGTACTCTTCACCCGAGAAGGATTTCAACATTGAGGTACGCTTCCGAGCGTCTCAAGTCTCCGACTCCGAGGTTGCTCTGATCTTGAGAGCTGTAGCCGACGAAATCGACGACGAGCCTCCGGTCTGATCAAACTTTTAAACCACAAAGACACAAAGACACGAAGTTTTTATGCAAACTTTGTGTCTTAGTGGTTTGGGGTTAGTTTACTTCGAGGCGAGGCTTTTCTTTTTCTCCGCTGCAGCCCGTTTCTGCAGAGACTTGGCCCAACGCTCAAACGTCGGTTGAAGTGGCTTGAATAGTCGCGCTCTGAAACTGTGCTTCTTATCATTCCAAAGCTTCAACTGCTTCTCAGTGTACATTCTTACGGCAGGCTCGAGTTGAGTCTTCTTCAGAGAGTGTTTGAGCGTTAAGTGATAATGCTGACCCACTAACGAGAACACGAGAGCAACAAGATTGCTTTTGAAAGAGAGTCTCGGAATTATTTTCTTGTGAAACGGCTTATCGGCGGGCAATAGGACGTTAACGGCAATTTCCAGCCAGGCGCCTTTGGGTCCCTGGCGTGGATGATAGAGTCCCGGCAATTCAGTTGCCTGAAAAGGGCCTTTGATTCGCGGATCAGTAATAAAGGATACTAGCCTGACTCGCTCAATACCGCGTGTATGTTCTCGAGGCAAACTATCGACGGCATTCTCAATTTGCTCCAAAGAGCCTTTCGGTAAAGAGCCCTCATACTGATTTTCAATGCGTATAGCCACAGTGATCGCTTCCTGACGGTAATGAAATGCTGCCTTAATCGGAGTGAGTCACTTTAGGGGAAGGCAGCAAGGCGGTCAAGTGAGCGTCTCATGGTCAGCAGCGGTCTTGTCACTGCACCCGACTCGCGGTATGCGACAAACGCCGTTCTTTGTAGAATTTATTCTTTTAAGATGATAATAAAAGCGTTTCATCGACTAGTCGCACGAGATCTGGTAAAAATTCACACCTATGGAAATGGCCCAGTTGGAATACTTCTCGCGAGTGGTGCAGGAGAAAAGCTTTTCAAAGGCTGCCGATAAGGTGTTTAGAACTCAGCCCGCCGTAAGCATTGCGATTCGGCGACTCGAAGAAGAGATCGGTCTGCCGCTGCTGGATAGAACGCAGAAGGCCCCCGTGCTTACAGAGGCAGGGCAGGTGGTTTACGACTACGCCCAGAGGATCCTCGGCCTGCGCGATCAGGTGGGCCAGGCGATTGCTGAGATGCAGAGTCTGAAGCGCGGACTCATTCGTGTGGGTGCTAATGAGAGTACGTCGCTATATCTTTTGCCTGAATTGATTTTGAAATTTCGCGAGCAACATCCGGACGTAAAGGTTGAAATATTTCGCCACATCTCGAGTAAACTGCCGCGGGAAGTCCTGGAGCGCAACGTCGATTTTGCATTGATGGCTTTGGAACCAGGGGATCGCGACCTTGAAGCATTTCCGCTTCTGAAGGATGAGCTTGTTTTGATAATGAGCCCAAAGCATCGGCTTGCCGGACGGCCTTCGGTCAAGGTCAAGGATCTGGGGAAGGAGACGTTTGTGGCCCACAATGTCAAGTCTGGATCGCGCGTCAAAGTGATCGAAGCCTTCGCCAGGCAACATACACCTTTAAACATCAACCTCGAGCTCGCCACGATTGAAACCATTAAGCGGTTTGTGCAGAAGCGAGTGGGAGTGGCCTTTGTCCCTCGCATGTGTGTGCGTGAGGAGTTGGAGAGAGGAGTTTTGGTAAGTGTGCCCGTTCGAGGTCTCACTCACAACCGAACTCTTTGGGCGGCACACCGCCGCGGCGCAAACTTTTCACCAGCGGCTGCCGCGTTTCTAAACGTTCTCCGCACCCACTCCCAATCCACCGACTGAACATAAGCGGATGCTTAGCAACGATATATCAGG
>Ga0256867_10000850_pt1 | contig 12520 bp, 10 predicted proteins | sample RVTome_15_FD_185939 | JGI IMG/M metagenome (GOLD analysis project Ga0256867, IMG submission 185939) | Soil microbial communities from uranium-contaminated site in the Upper Colorado River Basin, Wyoming, United States - RVT150D86 (HiSeq) ... | reverse complement strand
CGCTGACTGGTCGCCCAGCAGGACGACGGGCACCTGGTACGGCGCCCACCGCTCGGCCGGCACCACTGGCGCGAACAGCGACACGACAGGCGTCCCGACCGATGCCGCGATGTGGGCGGGCCCCGTGTTGCCGACGACGACGCAGGACGCGCGCTCGAGCACGGCGGCGAGCTCGGCCAGGCTGGTCCGGCCGGCCAAGTTCAACGCATCGGCCGGCGTTGCATCGGCCGCCGCCTCCGCTTCCGCGCCGGTGACCGCCACTGCCCAGCCACTCGCAACGAGATGCCGGGCGATATCGCGCGCGTGGCCGGGCAGCAGTCCGCGGGCAGGCACCGAAGCGCCGGGGTGCAGTACGACGTACGGCCGATCGGGGACGAGCCCGCCGACGTCCGGCAGCGGCTGACGAATCCGGAGCCCGCCGGTGTCACCTGGAGGCAACTCGCCGCCAGCCGCGCGGGCCAGGCCGAGCGCCGCCTCGACTTCATGGCCCCCGTCCCGCCGGTGCCGGTGGTCCAGCAGTGATCCGGGGTAGTCCTCGCAGATCGCGCCGATCCAACCGATGTCGGCCAGCCGCGCCAGTAGCGCCATCGGGAGCGGGCATTGGTGGAACGAGGTGAAGACGACCGCACGGTCGTAATGCCGGTGGCTGAGCCGGCGGATCAACGACGTGATCTCCGTGGCGTCCACCGGCGCCGGTTCATAGCCCGACCACGGCGGGTCGAAGACAACCAGCTCGTCTACCCCGGGCAGCAACTCGCCCGCCGCTCGGCCGGCGGGCGAGGCGAGCAGGTCGACGTGGTCGTAGCGGTTTGCCAGCGCCCGGATCGCCGGGCCGGTGAGCAGCACGTCGCCCGCGCTGTCGAGCCGAACGGCCAACACCCGCGTCATGTCCGCTCCTGGACGTGAGGCTCGACCCTTCGATACCGCCATTCGCCCAGCAACCGGTGCACTGCCGCAACCGGCGGGATGGCGATGCTGGTGATCACCATCCGGCTGATCTCGTCCGATGTCGCCGGACCGGGCTTGATGCGAAGCCAGCCGAACTGCGCTGTCAGCGCCAGCCAGCCGGCTGCTGCGGTAACGGCAGCACGGCGAGCGCCTACCGCCCCGGCGACCAGTGCGGCCAACCCGCACGCGGTAGTCGCGACGTGCCAGCCTAGGCGCCCCCGCGGGGCGTCCGCGGCCTGACGCCAGCGCGGCCCGTGACGACGGCGCATCAGCGCGTCATCTGCGTTGCCGGCCTGGGCCCGCACGCTGGCCCACTCGCCATCCGGGCGCACCGGATGAAACGTCTCGCGGCGTCCGCGGACCAGCCTCCGACCACCGCTCTGTACTCGGACCGCGAGATCGGCGTCCTCGCGATAAGCGCGCCGGAACCGCTCGTCGAACCCGCCGGCGCGCTCGAGTGCCGCCCGCCGGTAGGCCATGTCGGCCGTGATCCATGCAGCTGAGGCCAGGGCGGCGGTGTTGCGCTCGGCGTCGGTGGGCCGGCGGTGCGCCGGCAGCGGCACCCGGATCTGGGCCTGGACGCCGGCCACGTCGGCGGGCTGCCCGGCCAGATCGGACGCGAGCCGCGCAGCCCAGTCCGCGGGCAACTCGACGTCGTCATCCAGGAAGACGACCCACTCGGCACTCGTCTTGCGCCAGCCGGCGTTGCGGGCCGCGGCGGGCCCGTTTCCCCCGGAACGGACGACCTGCGGATCGAGCCCGCCGACCCGGACCTCCAACTCCGGCGGCACGCCGGACCGATCGTCCACGACCACGATCTGCTCCGGCCCGCTGGATGAATTTTGCCCGGCGAGGGAGGCGAGCAGCCGGTACAGGCTCGGGCGGGCGACGGTGGGGATGACTATCGCGTAGCTCATCAGTCCGCCTCGGTAACGTACACGCCTTGACGGCGAACAAGGTGCGGACCGAGCACCAACGCGTCGACCGGCGTCGAACCGAACAGTTCCAGCGCGTCGCGAGGATCGTCGACGATCGGCCGGCCGGCGGTGTTGAGGCTCGTGTTGAGCAGTACTGGCAGGCCGGTGCGAGCTTCGAACGCGCGCAGTAGGGCGGCAACCCTGGGCAGCGTCTGGTCGTCGACGGTCTGGATTCGAGCCGTACCGTCGACGTGGACGACGGCAGGAATGCGATCGCGCCAGCCGGAGTGGACCTCGTGCACGAACAGCATGTGCGGGCTCGGCACCGGGCCGCCGGAGAAGATCTCCGCTGCCCGGTCGGTGAGCACCATCGGGGCCAGCGGCCGGAACTGTTCGCGGCCCTTCACCGCGTTGAGCCGCTCCTGGTTGTTCGGGTCCGCCGGATTCGCCAGCAGCGAGCGCTGCCCGAGCGCCCGCGGGCCGTACTCGCTCCGTCCGTCGAACCACGCGACGACGCCGTTGCCGGCGAGGATCTCCGCCACCCGGTCGACCAGGTCGGGTGGTGTCGTGAACGGTACGGACGCCCGGCGCAGCCACCGGGCCAGCTCGTCATCGGTCCAAGACCGGCCGAGGGCCGCCGACGGCATCGGGGTTGGCGGCCGGCCGGCGTCGGCACCGATCTGCAGCGCGGCTCCGAGCGCGGTGCCCGCGTCACCCGCCGCCGGCTGTACCCAGACCTCCTCGAACGGGGTCTCCCGCCAGATGCGTGAATTCGCCACGCAGTTGAGCGCGGTTCCGCCGGCCATGGTGAGCACCCGATCGCCGGTCTGTGCGTGCAGCCAGCGGGCGAGATCGACCAGAACCTCCTCGAGCCGTTCCTGGACCGAGGCCGCGAGGTCGGCATGGTCGGCCGTCCACTCGTCGTCGTTTCGGCGCGGGGCCCACCTGCTCCAGTCAGGGATCTCGGCGACGAAACCGCCGTCGTCGGTGGCATAGACAAGCTCGCGCAGCTCGTCGAGGTGACAGGGGCGGCCGTAAGACGCCAAGGCCATGACCTTGTACTCGTCGCTGGACCGCAGGAACCCGAGGTGCTCGGTGAGTGACTCGTACAGCAGCCCGAGCGAGTGGGGCAGCTCCTGGCTCGCGAGCAGTTCGAGCCTGCTGCCTGTGTACCGACCCGCCAGGTGGGACGCCCGCTCGCCGCGGCCGTCGAGTACGAGCACGCTGTTCTCCCGGAACGGGCTGGCCAGCGCCGCCGAGGCGGCATGTGCGACGTGATGCGGGACAAAATGGACCACACCGTGGTCCAGCCCTGGTAGCGCAGCGGCGAGAAACTGCGGTGCCCGCTCCGCGTACGTGATCCGCAGGTGGTCCCAGGCGTCGGAGAGGCCGAGCTCGTCCGCCGGTTTACTGAGGGCAGGATCGAACGAGTAGCCCACCGCGTCGACATCGGCCGGCGTCAGGCCGGCTTCCTCCAGACACCACCGCATCGCCAGCTCGGGCAGCTCCCAGGCCGCGAACGGCACGGGCCGCTTGCCGTGTTTGCGGCGACTGAACCGCTCCTCCTCCGCCGCAGCGACGATCCGCCCGTCGACGACGAGAGCCGCGGACGGATCGTGGAAGATTGCATTGACACCGAGGACGCGCATGGGGCCGGGAGTACCCCGGCGTCTGCTCTATACACGCTCTACAACAAGCGCTTCTATCACTCGCGTCTGAAGTAACGCTTCTACCCGGATATGGCGAGCCCACCTGACCGCCGGGCGGATGGCGATCAGGTGGGCTGGTCTGCAATAGCGGGCTAGCGCGGGTCCTGCGGGACCTCGCCCCGCCAGGCACCGGATTCGGTTCCGCGCATTTCGATGAACTCCTTGAAGTTCTTCATGTCTCGCTCGGCCGCCTTGGAGACGATACCGACCTTGTCACCGACTTTCTCGGCGAACGTCTCCGGCGACATGTCCAGCTGGAACATGACTCGGGTCTTGGCGTCCTCAAGCTTGTGGAACGTCACCACGCCGGCGTGACCCACTCCGCTGGTGGACCGCCAGGCGATCCGCTGGTCCGGGAGCTGCTCGGTTATCTCGGCATCGAACTCCCGCTCCACTCCGGCGATCTTCACTCGCCAGTGCAGGTGAGTGGCGTCCAATTGCTCGACAGACTCCACGTCGCTCATGAACTGGGGGAACTCCTCGAACTGCGTCCACTGGTTGTATGCGGTGCGGACAGGTACGTTCACATCTACCGACTTCTCAGTCGTTGCCATGGCAGGCTCCTTTCAGGCATGAGGTGCGTGTGCGACGGGTTACCCGCGCTGCACCGCCGAAAACGCGTTTGGCCCGGCGGTCAGGGGCGGTGCGTGGCGATGAGGCTCTCGCCATCGACCTGCGGGATCGGGGTCGTGATCACGTAGCCGGAATCGGCGATACTGCCAAGGGCGTCGCTTACCTAGACAGACCGTTCTACCCATGTTAAGAATGCGATGCGAACGATCTGGAGTGTACATATGCCCGAGCTGCCCGACCCTGTCCCCGAGGCGGATGCCGAACCGGCCAAGCTGCAGATTCGCGTACAGAACGCGAACGGAGCTGCGGTAGTGCGGCTGGCCGGCGAGATCGACCTGTCCAATGCATCACGGCTGCAAGACCAGCTCAGTGTGCTTGTCGAGCACGGGCACGTGGTTGTCGATCTCTCCGACGTGACGTTCATCGACTCCACCGGGCTTAGCGCGTTCATCGTCGGACATCGCCGGGCGACCGCCGCCGGTACCGGCATGCACCTGGCCGGGGCCACCGGGACGGTGCGCAGGCTGCTCGAGCTCACCCAGCTGGACCGGCATCTGAACCATCACGACGCCCTGGACGCAGCGCTCCAAGCGGCCGAGGGCTCGGGCACGGCCCGTTCCGCCGGCCCTGCGTTGCCACCGGCTTGGTAGCGCCTGCGGGTGGAGCCGAGTCCGGCCCGTCACCGTGACTGGCATGTCGAACCCTGGGCGGTAGGCGACAACCTCACCCTCAGCCCCCGGTCGGACTAGCCGATCGTATGGCGGACGGCGCTGACACCGGTTCCGGTGGACTGGCCTCGATCGACACGTCCCACGTCTCACCGTCGCGGAGTGTACGCCGACGATCACCGACCGCCACCTCGATTGGCGGCGCGCCGGAGCGCAGCAGTGACACCTGCACCCGCTCGTGTGTGCACCGAACCGTCATGCCCTCGTGGCCGCGGAAATGCATCCGCATCTCCAGCTCCGGCAGCTCCGGCGGCAGGGTCGGGTTCAGGTGGAGCACGCCATCTCGGATCTCCAGCCCGGTGTAGCGGCGCTGCACCAGGTCCACGGTGCCGGCCATGGCGCCGAGATGGATTCCCTCTGCCGTCGTCCCACCCTGGATGTCCTCGATGTCGCTGGCCAGCGCCCGCTTGAAGAACTGCCAGGCGGTGCCGTGGTCGGCACGGGCGAGGATCCAGGCGTGCACGACGGCGCTCAATGTCGAGCCGTGAGACGTCCGATCGAGGTAGTAGTGCAGCGTGCGGGTCAGTACGCCGGCGTCGACCTCGTAGCCCAGGCCGGCCAGCATGCTCAGCACTTCCTCCTCACCGAACAGGAACCACAGCATCAGCACATCCGCCTGCTTCGACACCTGGTAGCGGTTCGCGGTGTCGCCTTCCGATTCCAGGATCCGGTCCATCCGGTGGATGTCGCCGTATTCCTGGCGGTATCTATCCCAGTCCAGCTCAGCAAGCCGGTGATACCCCTCGAACTGGTCGATCACACCGTCCGGGGTGAACGCGACCCGCAAGCTGGTGCTCACCGACCGCAGGTGCGCGATCTCGGCATCGGCCAGGTCGAGGAGCTCGCACAGCTCGACTCGCCTGCACTCGGGCAGCAGGTCAAGGGTGTCCAGCGCCCGGCGAATGGTCCACGCGGCCATCACGTTGGTGTACGCGTTGTTGTCGATTCCGGGCTCGGCACGATCCGGGTAGGCGTCGTGGTACTCGTCCGGGCCCATCACGCCCCGGATGTCATACCGGCCATCCTCCTCGTCGTGCACTGCGATGCTGCCCCAGAACCGGGCGATCTCTACCAGCATCTCGGCGCCGTACTGGTTCAGGAACTCGAGGTCGCCGGTGGCCTCGTAGTACTTCCAGACGTTGTAGGCGATCGCGCTGCCGACGTGCCGCTGGTGCTGTGAGTGATCTGGGAACCAGCGTCCGGACCGCGGGTTGAGGTGCCACCGTTGGGTCTCCTCGCGGCCATCGCTGCCACTCTGCCACGGATACATGGCCCCGCGGTACCCCGCTTCGCGGGCCGCCCGGCGCGCCGCGGGGAGCCGTCGCCAGCGGTAGAGCAGCAGATTCCGCGCCACGTGCGGCAACCGCAGATAGATCAGGGGCAGAACGAACAGCTCGTCCCAGAAGATATGCCCGCGGTACGCCTCCCCGTGCAAGCCGCGCGCCGGAATGGCGACATCTAGTTCGACGGTGTGCTCCGAGATGGTCTGGAAGATGTGGAACAGATGCAGGTTGAGGATGAGCTGCGACTCGCCGCCTACCTTGATCCGGCAGGCGCTCCACAGCCGCCGCCAGGCCCGCCGGTGGCGTCTCTCCAGGTCGTCGAAACTGCCGGCGCGCAGGGCGTGGTCGCGGGCGGCCAACAGGCACTCCTCGATCGCCGAGTCGCGAGAGGTGAAGATCGCGACGGTCTTCTCGACGGTGCGCGGGCGACCCGAGCTCAATTCGACGTCGAACTCGGCGCCGACCCATCCCCTTCGTCGGTCGACCGAGAGCGACGGCTCCCTGCCGCCATCCACCGTGATCGTCGCGGCTTCGGCGATCCGGATCTTCGAGGTGATCGTTTCGACTTGCAGCCACAGCAGATTGCCGTCATTGCCCTCGGATAGCGGTACGACGTGCCGGTTTGCCAGGTCGCGATACCTCGGGACGCCGGTGTTCGCCACCAGACCGTCCAGGGCGGCCCGTACCGTCAGCCGCCCGTCCCACCCCTCGGCCTCGAACGTCGTCTGCAGACTGGCCAGGTGCGGATCGGCCATGCACACCAGGCGGCGCTGAGTGACCGTCAGGAGCCGGCCGGCGTCACGGATCCTCATCCGCCTGGTCAGCAGAGCACCACGGATGTCGAGCATCTGGCGGTACTCCACCAGATCGGCCGAGGCGGCGTCGAACCAGTCGCCGCCGTCGATCCGGAACCGTAGCGGCAGCCAGTTCGGAACGTTGACCAGGTCCTCGTTCTGCACGGTGTTTCCGTCGATCCGGGACTCCAGCCGGTTGTAGCATCCGGCCAGGTACGTCCCCGGGTAATGCACCCCGTCGGCCCCGGCCTCCGGCGCGGCTCCCCGGCAAGCCTGGTAACCGTTCGCGAGGGTGAGCAGAGCCTCCCGCCAGCTTTCAGCTTCCGGCTCGAAGCCGTCGACCACGAAGCGCCACTCGGTCATCGGGATCACCTCTGCGTCGCCTCGATCTCCGCGAGGTCGCCTACCACGATGTCGGCCCCCTGGCGCCGCATCTCCTCCCGTCGGGCCGGCTCCCCGGTGCGTTCCACGCCGATGACGAAACCGAAGATGCCTCGCCGACCGGCCTCGACCCCCGACAGGGCATCCTCGACGATCGCCGCGCGCCGTGCTGGGACTCCGAGACGGTACGCCGCCTCGTGGAACAGTGCGGGATCCGGCGTACCCGGGAGCAGCAGCCGCTTGGCCACCACGCCGTCGACCACTACATCGAACAGGTCCCGTAGGCCGGCCGCGTCGAGCACGAGCCCGCCGTGAGCGCTGGCGGAGACCGCAGCGGTCCGAGCTCCTTGGTCTCGCAACGAGCTCACCACCGCCGCTGTGGTGGGGTACGGCCGGACACCATCACGATGGATCTGCTTGCTGAATTCGGCGTCCTTGCGAGCAGCCAGTTCGTCGATCTGCTCGCGCCGGACCACATGGATCAGGCCACGGGACTCGAGGAAGGTCTGGACGCCTTCCAGCCGCGGCTTGCCGTCTACGTACCGCCCGTACTCGACGACCTCGTCGAAGGGCTTGAAGTCGGATCCAAAGTGGTCTTGGAGGAACTCGTCGAAGACCTTCTTCCAGGCCGCGGCGTGGACGCTGGCCGTGTCGGTGAGGACCCCGTCGATGTCGAAGATGATCGCATCGAGCCGGTTCAGATCCAAGTGCGTCAGCCGCTTGCGGCCGGGCGCGGACGATGCGTGGTACGTCATCGCGACGCCGCCCATGGCCAGCCGCTGATGATCTCGGCCCGCCCGGTGGCGAGCAGGTCGAGTACGCGCCAATCGGCGTGCTGGTTATATACCGAGTCAATGATGTGCACGACCGCCTCAGGTTTATTGAACACCCCTGGCCGACCGATGCGCAGGCAGTCCTCGAGCCGGCGCCGGCACGTGTGCTCAGACAGCCCTTCCGGCACCGAGTCCAGATCGTCCACGCCCTGCGGATGCCCGTTGGCCGTGGGGCCAAACGTGAGCCGCGTCGCGCATGGCCTGGCCCCGGCGTCATTCCGGTTCCATCCGCTCGATTCGGTCCATACAGGGCTAGGATCGGGGTCACAACGCCGCACGACGGCATGGAGGGGATGGCCCGTGGCCGCTCACCGGCTTCGCGAGGCCGACCGCCTCGACGCGGTCCGGCGCGCCCTCGCACTCCACAGTGGGCCCGACACGGCGCTGGACCGCATTTCACGGCTCGCGGCGCGCATCTTCGACACTCCACTGGCCGCGGTCAGCTTCGTGGGCGATGAGCAGGTGTGGTTCAAGGGACGCTTCGGTCTGCAGGTCCCGGCCGTGTTGGCTCAGCCCGGATTGTGTGTCACGGCCGCTCAGCGGTCGGGCACATACGTTCTCATCGACGCTCTGGCCGACCCGTGGGCCTCGGTTCATCCGATGGTGGCAGGCGATCCGGGAATCCGGTTCTATGCCGCCGCCCCCGTTCGCACCACGGACGGTCACCGGATCGGCGTGGTCAGTGTGATGGACACCGAGCCACGTCACGCCGCGGCGAGTCAGCTGGCGCTGCTCCCCGAACTAGCCGGCCTGGTCACCGACCAGCTGGAGCTGCGCCGCGCAGCGGTGACCGTGATCGAGGTCGAGCAGGAAGCCCGCAGCCGCCTGCTCGCCGAAGCCAAACGGATCAGCTACATAGCCGACACTCTCCAGGACACGCTGACGCCATCCAGGTTGCCCGACATCCCCGGGCTGGACCTCGCTGTGTACTACGAGCCGTTCTCTACCGACGACGTCGGTGGCGACTTCTTCGATGTGTTTCCGGTCAACGACAAGCGCTGGGGAATCTTCGTCGGCGACGTGGTCGGCAAGGGTGTAGAGGCCGCCGCGTTCACCCCTCTGGCGCGATACAGCGTCCGCACTGCGGCGGTCGTCGAACCGGGACCGGCGGAGGTCCTTGCGGCAGTGAATGAAGCGGTCCGGCGCGATCCCGCGTCCGGCGAGAACATGTACTGCACAATCGCCTACGGCGACTTCGCGCCCCACGACGGCGGTCAGTCCTGGCAGGCCACCATGGCACTGGCCGGCCATCCTCCACCGCTACTCATCCGCCGCGGTTCGGTGGAGAGTGTCACGGCGGAGGGAACCGTCATCGGCAGCTTTGAACACCAGCAGTACTCGACGACCACCGTCACGCTCGACCCGGGCGAGACGATCGTCTACTACAGCGACGGGATGACCGACCTGCTCACGGGCGAAGGGTGGCTCGGTGTGGAGGGGGTCAGTGCCGCCCTACGCGATCGAGAGCTACGCTCTGCACAAGACGCGGTCGAACTACTCCGCAACGTCATCACGAGAAACGATCAACCGTTACGCGACGACCTCGTCATTCTTGCCGTAAGGGTGCCAGAACACCCTCGGAGTTGAAGGGGACACCAATGATCGATTCGTCGCGTAAGGCAGAACGGCGTTGAGCACCGAGGGTCGTGAGGCCTCGAGTGCCAAGACCCTCCGAATCACGATCATCACCGATCCACCGGGACTGGCCATTTCCGGAGACGTCGACTTCCGCAGCCTGGACGAGTTCACCACGGCCGTCTCGCATGCGGTCGACACGTACCTCGGCGATATCTACCTAGATCTCGGCGAGGTGGAGTTCATCGAAGTCAGCGGAATGCGCGTGCTCGCGGACGTCTCCCGCCGGCTGGCCGAGGAAAACCGCCGGCTCGTGCTAAAGGACCTTGCACCACACCTGAGGCCGGTGCTGCAAGTCGTTGGCTGGTCGCAGTTGCCTGACGAGTCGGCCACTGCCTGACCGCTGGTTCAGGCCGCTCTGGGTGACCGCCCATGCGCGCGGTCGCCACGAGTCATCGGCGTTCAAATGGTTGAGGCTCAGGCGATCGAGTCGAGCGCTTGGGCCAGGTCTGCCCACAGGTCGTCGGCGTCCTCGAGGCCCAGTGACATCCGGACCAGCGACTCCGGCACCGTGTCGAGCTCGCTCGGCCAGCGGCGGCGGCGCTCGAGGCTGGATTCCACGCCGCCGAGGCTGGTCGCGAAAAGCCACAGTCGCAGCGCCGCGGTAAACCGGTCGGCGGCATCGGCGCCGCCGCGGACCTCGATCGAGATCATCGTGCCGAATCCGGGATAACGGACCTTCTCCACGGCCGGGTGCGCGGCCAGCCGACCGGCGAGGTCGGCCGCAGTCGCCGCGGCCCGATCCAAGCGGACGGCGAGCGTACGGAGGCCGCGGAGAACGAGGAAGGTCTCCATGGGGCCGGGGATCGCTCCGTGCAGCTTCCGGTGACCGTCGATGCGATCGATGACTGCCGGTTCACGTGCCACGACGGCGCCCATGACGACGTCTGAGTGTCCGGACATCAGCTTCGTCGCGCTGTGCATCACGATGTCGGCGCCGAGATCCAGGGGGCGCTGCAGCAACGGCGTGGCGAATGTGTTGTCGACGACGACGCGGGCGCCGGCTGCCCGGGCCGCGTCGATGCACGCCGGCAGGTCGGCCACCTCGAGCATCGGATTGGTCGGCGACTCCAGCCACAGCAGGTCTGCGCCGTCGAGGGCTTCCTTGACCGCCGGGGTGTGGTCGACGGGCACCTGGCGTAGGACCAGTCGTCCGGCGGCCTCGCGCTCGCGCAACTGTTCGATCACGCCGAGGTACGCCGCCGTCGGAGCCACCACGATCGCTCCTTCGGGCAGCAGCGACACGATGGCAGACGAAGCGGCCAGCCCGGAGGCGAACACCCGCGCCTCTCCACCCTCGAGGTCAGCGATGACGTCCTCGAGTGCGCTCCAGGTCGGGTTGCCGTACCGGCCGTAACCGATCTCGCCACCGCCGTGGTATGTCGACGTCAAGGTCACCGGCGGGTTGACCGGAACGTCGGGTCCACGGTCGGGGCGACCTCTCGTGACCAGGCGGGTGACGGGGGAGAGCACGGGTGGGTCGGTGGTCATGGCCGCCAGTCTCGCACCCGCCCCGGCACGCCGATCGACCCACCCGTCGTCGACCACGATCCCTTCGATCCCGCCGGAACGAACGGTGGACGGGTCTCCGATCTCGGCCCGCCGCCTCGAACAGCTGATCGAGCGAATTCTAATTTGGATGATACATCCTTTTCAAGATGAATATCCTGTATGCCGCCGCCCCGCAATCGCAGTACCGGTCCTCGGCTGCACCGGTCGAGACCCGCATCTAGCTGCACGAACGTCCAATGGCCGCCCCCGCAGCACAGGTGCATGAGGCGGGGCAGCGGACAACTCACGTGGGGCCGAGTCACCCCGCGCCGCCGCCTCCATGCGTGATCACAAGTTTGCGGCGGAGCCGGCACGGGAAGGTGATTAGCGGTACTCAACCTGAGGATTCGATGTGACCACGGACACTGCTGAAATGACGACATTGCCGAACCACAACGAGCTCGTCGAGAGCCACATCCCGCTGGCCCGGCGAATCGCGAGTCGCTACGCCGGCCGTGGCGAGCCGCTCGAGGACCTGGTTCAGGTCGCCATGCTCGGTTTGGTCAAGGCGGCCCAGCGGTTCGACCCCGAGGTGGGTTCGGACTTCGCCCGGTACGCCGTGCCAACGATCCTCGGCGAGTTGCGCCGACACTTCCGCGACGCATGCTGGGCTGTCCGCGTGCCGCGCGGCCTACAGGAGCTCACCCTGCGCGTGCAGGGTGCTGTCGATCAGCTGTCCCGCGAACTCGGGCGATCGCCGACGGTGGCCGAGATCGCCAAGTTGCTCGAAGTCACTGACGACGAGGTGCTCGAGGCGCTCGACGCAGCCTCCGCATACTCGACCACGTCCCTGGACGCTCCGGCCATGAAGGAAGAGCCCGGCGGTCCGACCATTGGTGAGCGGCTCGGCTTCGACGAGACGGCCCTCGACGACGTCGAAGCCCGCGAGGCACTCCGCAAGGTGCTGGGCAGGCTACCCGAGCGCGAACGCCGCATGTTGACCCTCCGGTTCTTCGGCGAGCGGACCCAACGCGAGATCGCCGAAGAGCTGGACATCTCCCAGATGCACGTGTCTCGGCTGCTTACCAGGACGTTGACCCGGCTTCGCGACTACTTCATAGATGACGTCGACCTGCCCCCGGAGTGGCTGGACGGGGACACTCCGCGCGAGCGCCGGCGCGGCCCGCGTATCGCCGCCTGATCGACCATCGATCTTGCGACAATCCAC
>Ga0256867_10000849_pt1 | contig 12521 bp, 9 predicted proteins | sample RVTome_15_FD_185939 | JGI IMG/M metagenome (GOLD analysis project Ga0256867, IMG submission 185939) | Soil microbial communities from uranium-contaminated site in the Upper Colorado River Basin, Wyoming, United States - RVT150D86 (HiSeq) ... | reverse complement strand
GATTTCGACTGTGGGAAAAGCAACGCCGATTTGCATGTGGTCTGCTCCTTAGAAAAATCCACGAAGGATGCGAAGGTCACATGCTACCCTTCCCAACCGGGTCCTGCAAGATACCGGCCGGAATCGACCCGGTCAACCCGAGAGGCAATTTGCGCCTGTAAGGGCTCGGCCTCAGCGCACGAGTTACGGTAGACGATTGCCAACTTCACTCCCTCTTGCACCAGGCGCATGGCCACCCGATTGGCCAATGCGTTTAGCGCCGACCATGAGGGCGCCTTTAGCCGTGAGATCGATCATGATACCGGCACCTTCTGTCTTGAAAACTGTGATGCAACCCTACAGGTGTCGTGATGATACTCCTTACAAGGGTGTTTCCATAGCATACTTGGGCAGTCGCACAACATCCAATGCTGACAAAACTAAATCTCTACGCTTTATTTTTCAATAAATAAGCCATTGATTTTAAATAGGTTAATTGTTATTCAATGCGTATTTATGATTTTCTGTTGACAGTCCTCGTGCGGCGTTGCACAATGACCCCGCTTGATCATATAGATGGCTCTACGGCTCAACTGATCGGTACTTATCCCAACCGCTGAAGTATATCAGAGGAGGATGTGTCATGAAGGACACGGCGTGTTCGGCTTCGTCTGTCCCCCCCCTGAGCCGGAGACGGTTTCTCAGTGCGACGGTTGGCGCTACCGCTGGGCTCGCGGGTATTTTGGCGGCCCGGACGCCTCCTCTCTACGCGGCCACGCGCACCTTGACGATGATGACCTGGAACCATTTCGTCCCCTCCTCGGATGAGATTCTGCGCAAGACAGCGCAAGAGTTTGGCAAGGCCAACAAGTGTCGCGTAAAAATCGACTTTATCCCGCACCGCGATACTTACGTCAAAGTGGCCAAAGAGCAGGAAACCCAAAAAGGCCACGACATCGTTTTTCTCTTCTTTAGCAAACCCCGCCTCCATGCCCACGATCTGGAAACGCTTGATTTCGTCGAATCCCTAGGTCAATCGCTGGGCGGTTGGTATGATCTGGCGCGCGATGCCTGTCAGGTGGATGGCCGCTGGGTGGCCCTGCCGTGGTACTACATCGGGGGACCGATGACCTACCGTGAAGATCTCTATCAGCAACACGGCTTTGACCCCCCCAGTACCTGGGAGGACTGGAAAGAAACGGGCAAGAAGATTAAAGAGGCGAGTGGTCACAAAGTGGGCATTGCCCTGAGCCAAACGGAAGATGCGAGCTTTAGTCATTACGTTCTATTGTGGGCGCATGGCGCTTCTACGATCGATAAAGAAAGCCAGGTGGCAATCAATGCTCCCGGGACTCGTCTGGCCTTGGATTACATGAAGGACCTCTACGAATCGTGCATGAGCAACGAAGTGCTGTCCTGGGATGATTCGAGCAATAACCAGGCTTTCTTGGGCGGCAAATACAGTTGGGTGCATAACGGCGTCAGTATTTACTATGTCGCCAAGGAAAAAGTGCCCGATATTGCCAAGGTGACGAATCATACCTTAACCCCCAGCGGACCAGGTGGCCAACACAGTGGGGCGGTGCCGATTAATTACGGCATTTGGAAATTCGCCGAGCAAAAGGAGCTAGCCAAGGAATTCTTACAACACATTATGGATGCCGAACGCCTGGAAAAAATGTTCCACGCTACGCTGACGTACAACTCTCCGACGTTCAAGAACGGCGAGAAGTTTGACTGGGGCAAAGATCCGAAGACGGCCCAGCTCAAGAATTACGGCAAAAACGCGCATCTCGTGGGATGGCCGGGTCCGGCGGACCAGAAGTCGGAGCAGGCGCGGGCCCAGTGGATCGTGCCCAACATGTTCACCTTCTACGTCACCGGCCAGAAGTCCATGGACGACGCGATCTCCTGGGCTGAGGGCGAGTTGCAACGTATCTATAAAGGGTAAGGTTGGTTGTTCAAGCACCTACCGGTAAAGTTGAGGCAGCCGACACCGCGTGCTGTTCCAGCTGAGTCCGTGACGCTCACGCCTCTAACGTTCAGGGTGCTGTTTTAAGTCCGTTAGAAGAGGGAGTATCAGGATGACCACACGCAGGCAACTTATTGCAGCGGGTACGGCGTTCAATCGGCGGCAGTTTCTCAGCACCGCGGCTGGCGTATCGGCCAGTCTGGCTGGGATGTTGTTGACCCATACGCCACCGGCCTATGCCGCGACGCGCACGGTGACGATGCTAAGCTGGAACCACTTTGTCGCCGCCTCGGATGAAACCTTGAAGCAGATGGCGCGGGCCTTTGGCAAAGCCAATAAGTGCCGGGTGAAGATCGACTTTATCCCGCACCGCGATACCTATGTCAAAGTGGCCAAAGAGCAGGAAACCCGCACCGGCCACGACATCGTGCTGATGTTCTTCAGCAAGGCCCACTTGCACCACGAAGACCTGGAAACGCTGGAATTTATGGACGATCTGGGCAAGCAGTTGGGTGGCTGGTATGACCTGGCCTACGAGGCGGGACAGGTCCAGGGCCGTTGGGTGGCCCTGCCGTGGTTTTACGTCCCCATGCCGGTGACGTACCGCGAAGATCTCTTCAAGGCCAATGGCATTGAGGTGCCGACCACGTGGGAGGGGTGGAAAGAGGCGGGCAAGAAAATCAAGACCGCCAGCGATCACAAGGTGGGCACGGCGCTCAGCCAATGTGAGGATAGCAATATTACTCTCTATGCTCTGCTGTGGTCCTATGGCGCCTCGACGGTGGATAAAGAGGGCAAGGTCATTATTAACTCTCCCGAAACCCGTCAGGCCATGGACTATGTGAAGGATCTCTACGAGTCCTGCATGACCAACGAGGTTCTGTCGTGGGACGACGCCAGCAACAACCAGGCATTTCTGGGCGGTAAATACTCTTGGGTGCACAACGCCGTGAGCGTCTACAACGTCGCCAAAAACAAGGTTCCCGATATTTTTGAGCAGACCAATCACACCCTGACGCCGGTGGGGCCTGCGGGTCAGCATGGCACGGCGATTCCGTTCAATTACGGCATCTGGAAATTCGCTGAGCAAAAGGAGCTGGCCAAGGAGTTCATGCAGTACATCATGGATGTGGAGCGGTTGGAGAGCGTCTTCCACGACACGCTTACGTTCAATTCGCCGTTGTACAAAAACGGCGAAAAATTTGACTGGGCTCGCGATCCCAAGACCGCAAAACTGAAAGATTACGCCAAAACCGCCCACATGATCGGCTGGCCCGCGCCTGCTGGCCGCAAGGCGGAGCAAGCGCGGGCGCAGTGGATTGTGCCCAATATGTTTACGTTCTACGCCACTGGCCAAAAGTCTCTGGAGGAGTCGGTCACCTGGAGCGAGGGTGAATTGAAACGCATTTACGAGGCATAGTACTGCGTACCGCCACTAGTTCGTCGGTTGAGCCCGCTGAAATCATGAGGCGTGAGGTTCTCAAACCGCCGACGGACTGCGGCGGCGTGTCAGAGGAGGAGCGAGTTTATGAAGTCGAACCAACCGAGCCTGATGGCTGATGCTGCCGTGAATCGGCGGCAGTTTCTCAAAACGGCGGCGGGAACCACGGCGGGCCTCGCCGGCATCCTGATGACCCATACCCCCCCCGTTTACGCGGCAACGCGCACGGTAACCATGCTGAGCTTGAACCACTTCGTTCCCGCCTCGGACGAGAACCTGAGGGGCTGGGCGCGGCAGTTTGGCAAGGAAAACAAGTGCCGCGTCAAAGTGGATTTTATCCCGCACCGCGATTCCTATGTGAAGATCCCCAAAGAACAGGAAACCCGTAAGGGCCACGATATTGTGCTCCTGTTCTTCACCAAGCCGCACTTGCATCACCAGGACTTGGAAACGCTCGACTTCATGGACGAATTGGGACAAAAACTCGGCGGCTGGTATGATCTCGCCCGCGAGGCGGGACAGGTGGATGGCCGCTGGGTAGCGCTGCCCTGGTTTTACATTCCCATGCCCATGACCTACCGCGAAGACCTCTTCAAAAAGCATAACCAGGAGACTCCCACGACCTGGGAGGGCTGGCAACAAGCGGGTAAGGCGATCAAGGACGCGGATGGCAGCAAGGTCGGTATTGCCCTGAGCCAGACCGAGGATGCCAACATTTCGCTCTACTCGATCCTGTGGTCTTACGGCGCCTCGACGGTGGATAAAGAACAGCAGGTGACGATTAATTCGCCCGAGACGCGGCAAGCCCTAGACTATATGAAAACCCTGTACGAAACGTGTATGACCAATGAAGTCCTGTCTTGGGATGATTCCAGTAACAACCAGGCGTTTCTGGGCGGCAAATACTCCTGGGTGCACAACGCTACCAGTATTTACAACATCGCCCGGGAAAAGGTTCCCGATATCTACGAAGTCACCAATCACACCCTGACCCCGTCCGGACCGGCAGGCCAACACGGTACGGCCATTCCGATCAATTATGGCATCTGGAACTTCGCCGAGGAGAAAGAACTGGCGAAAGAGTTCCTGCTGTACATCTCGGATGTCAAGCGCTTGGAGGAGAACTTCCACGCCACCATGACATATAATGCGCCACCCTTTAAGGCCGGAGACCAGTTTGACTGGGATAGGGATCCCAAGACGGCAGCATTGAAGGATTACGCCAAAACCGCGCACATGATGGGCTGGCCCGGACCGGCCAATATCAAGGCGGAGCAGACGCGGGCGGCGTGGATCGTTCCGAACATGTTTACCTTCTACGCCACCGGGCAGAAATCCCTGGATGATTCGGTATCCTGGGCCGAGAGTGAGTTGCAGCGTGCCTACAAGGGTTAGGCGTTTGGACACCGTTCTTGGTCCCCTCTCCTCCTCATGGATATAGATTTTGGGGAGAGGGAGCCAAGTGAAGGTTGCCTTCGGTTTCTATCTATACTGGCGTTTGACAACTGCATGTCAGCCCCCTGCACACGGTAGGACAAGCGTATGAAAGCAAAGACGGCGGATTTCGGGCACAGCGCGTCCCAGCCGCGGCGAACCCCGATTTTGCTAGCGCCTTTTCAATATCTGGAGAAAGAATGGTTTTTGGGCTATGCCTTGATTACCCCGGCTTGCATTCTCATTGCGGGCCTCGTGGCCTATCCCTTCATCATTGCCCTGGGATTTGCCGTGAGCGATAAGGTGATCGGGCACAGTGGCAATTTCGTTGGGCTGACCAATTTCAAGAACTTACTGCAATGGCCGGTTTTTTTGCAGACGGTGTGGAATTCCTTTACGTTTACGTTTTATGCCCTGTTGTTGAAAGTCGGGCTGGGCATGATCCTCGCCCTCTTGATGGAGAAAATCGTTTGGGGTAAAAACCTCTTTCGCGGCGCCGTCCTCTTGCCCTTTATCGTGCCGACGGCATTGAGCACGGTGGCCTGGTGGAAGATGCTTGACCCGCAGTACAACATCTTTAATTGGATTGGCACGAGTATCGGCATCATCGAACAAGGGCCGAATTGGCTGGGCGATCCGTTTTGGGCCAAAGTGTCGGTGATCCTGGTTAACGCCTGGCGCGGCATGCCGTTTTTTGCCATTTCCATTCTCGCCGGTTTGGTGGCCATCCCCCGAGATCTCTACGACGCTGCGACAGTGGATGGCGCTGGACCGATCAACCAATTCCGCTATGTCACGCTGCCGATGCTCAAACCTATTCTCTCGGTAGTGATCCTGTTTTCGATCATCTTTACCTTTGCCGATTTTGACGTCGTTTGGGTCCTGACCCGAGGCGGGCCGACCAACTCGACGCACCTGTTTGCGACACTGGCGTATAACACGGGTCTGGTGAGCACCAAAATCGGCGAGGGGGCGGCGATCGCGCTGTTCCTCTTCCCGGTGCTGGTGATTACCGTGGTGATTCAGTTGCACCTGATTCGGAAGGATTCTACAGAGTGACAGCGACACAGTTTCAAAAATTTGCGAAGCGGGCGTTGTGGCTTTACATCCCGGTCTTCATGTTCCTGATCTTTGTCTTGCTGCCGTTTTATTGGATGACCATCACCTCGCTGAAGCAGGACCGCAATATCTTTGATCCGGAAGCCAATCCCTTTTGGTTCAACATGACGCCGACGTTGTCGCATTTCTGGGATCTGATCAATCCGGACAAAACCGATTTTCTCATCTGGATGCAGAACAGCTTTATGGTCGCCGGCTTGGCCACTCTGATTTCCGTATCCATCGGTATTATGGCGGGCTATAGCCTGGCCCGCCTGCGTTTCAAAGGGGCGGAAACGATTGGCTCGTCGGTGTTTATTACCTATCTGGTGCCGCCGTCGCTGTTGTTTTTGCCCTTGTCTCAGGTCATCGATCAGCTCGGTCTGATGGAGACCAAGTGGGCCATGATCGTCTCCTATCCCACCATTTTAGTACCGTTTAGCACCTGGCTGCTGATGGGCTATTTCCGCACCATCCCGAAAGAGATTGAGGAATGTGCTATGGTGGACGGCTGTTCTCGGATCAAAGCTTTGATCCGCATCGTGCTGCCGGTGGCGATTCCCGGTATCATTACGGCGGCATTGTTCTCGTTCACCTTATCGTGGGGGGAATACCTCTACTCCATCACGTTTGTGACCGATTCCTGGGAAAAAACCATTCCGTCAGCCGTGGTGGGTGAACTGATCCGAGGCGATGTTTACTACTGGGGCGAACTCATGGCCGGTGCGCTGCTCGGGTCGGTCCCGATTGCGATGATTTATGTCTTTTTCCTCGACTACTACGTCTCTGGCCTCACCGCGGGTGCGACGAAGGGCTAGAGATCTGCTTGACGAATTTCTACCCCTCATCTAGGTCCTGCGGACGTGAACTCACGTCCGCAGGGTTTCTTGCTGAATCCAAGAGGGCCATCCGATGCAGCTGACCGGTTATGAGACCTTGCACTGTGACGCTGGCTGGCGTGTGTTCTCATTTTTAAAACTTACCACCGACGCAGGGCTGACCGGCATTGCGGAGTACAATACGTGTTACGGCAGTCCCGGCCTCACGGGAGTCATCGAACGCCTGGCGGAGCAGATTGTCGGCCGTAATCCTTGTGCGCATGAGCATTTGTGTCAACGCCTCTACGCCATGACACGGCAAGCCCCTGGCGGCATGACGCAACAAGCCATCGCGGCGATTGAAAACGCCCTGCTCGATGTAAAAGCCAAATCCTTGGGCGTGCCAGTCTACGACTTGCTCGGCGGCGCGGTGCGCGACCGATTGCCGCTGTACTGGTCGCACTGCGGCACTTACCGCATGACTGCACCCACCGCCAAGGCCATGGAGCGGTCCCGGCTCGAGAATTTGAATGATGTGGTGGCACTCGGCAAAGAAGTGCGGGATCGCGGTTTCAAAGCCCTGAAAACCAACATTTTTCTGTTTGATCCGGAACCCCGGCTGCATATGCCGGGCTTTGCCCGCACCTCTGGCTGGCCGGAACTCAATGCTGACAAGGCGGTGATCGACGCGTTGCGCAACCAAATTCAGGCGTTTCGCGAAGGCGCGGGGCCTGATGTGGGCATTTTGCTGGATCTGAATTTTAACTTTAAAACCGAAGGCTATCTGCGCGTGGTTCGGGCGCTGGACGATCTCGGCCTGTTTTGGTTTGAGCTGGATCTCTACGATCCCGCGTCGCTACGGCGCATTCGGGATGCGGTGCAAACTCCGATTGCTTCGTGCGAATCGCTCTTCGGGCTGCGGGGTTTTAAGCCGTACTTCGAGCACTACGCCATGGATGTCGCGATTATTGATGTGCCCTGGAACGGCATCTGGCAGTCCATGAAAATCGCTGCCATGGCCGAAGCGTACGAAGTCAATTGCGCGCCGCACAATTTTTACGGCCATCTCTCCACCCTCATGAGTGCGCATTTGTGTGCAGCGCTGCCGAATTTCCGCATCATGGAAATTGATATCGACGATGTGCCGTGGAAAGACGACCTGCTGACGTATGTGCCGGAGATTCAAGACGGCGAGCTGATTGTGCCGACGGAACCCGGCTGGGGCGCGGAGTTGAATGAAGAGGTGATTCGGGCGCACCCGCCCAAGATAGCCATGTAAGGTGATGCCTTGAACTTTCTGGAGATCGCCTCAGTTCCTAAAACAGGGAGTCAGATGAATAAAAAGTTTCGCAATGACCATCATCTGGTCGTGTTTAAGAAATCCAAGATTCATGGCACGGGGGGCTTTGCGCGGGTGGATATCCGGCGCGGCAAACGCATCATTGAGTACGTCGGACCCAAACTGACCAAGGACGAAGCCGAGGCCGAACTGCTGAAATTTAACTATTACATTTTTACCTTAGACGACCAGTACGATATCGATGGGAGCGTCGATTGGAATCCCGCCCGCTTCATCAATCACGGCTGCGATCCGAATTGCGAGGTGGATATTGTGCGTGGGCACATCTGGATCTACGCCCGGCGCAACCTCAAGGCGGGTGAGGAGTTGACCTATAATTACAGCCACGACCTTGCCGATTACCGAGAACGCCCCTGCCGCTGTGGGTCCCCCAAATGCGTCGGCTACATCGTGGCCGAGCAATACTTTGACGCCCTGCGCGATAAGAAGAAGTCTTGACGGCTAACCCTCATCCCAGACCTCATCTGTGATCAAGGGGTGATCCCGGTGCCGGAAGCGCTAAAACAGCGCGATCGGGTTAGCTGGTGATCCGGTACCGCCTTCCACCAATAGGGGCGCGATCGTGAGCATGAATTCGTAGCGCCCTTCGGCGGCACAGACCTCAGCCAACGGCTCTAACAGGGCGTTGTCGAGCAGAGCCAGCCCATAGGCAAAAATCGCGCCATGCACCGACCATGGGAGATCGTAGCCATTCGGGGTGAAGTCCATCATATCCCACACTAAGATGGCGATATCGTGGTCGTGTAAAAAGGGCAAGCAGGAGGCGTGTAAGCCCGGTCGCTCCGGCATAAAAAGATCGAGCGACGGTTGATAGTATTTGCCAGGATGCTCAACTTGCATCTTTTCGCGGCCACTGTACACTACGACCGCATCACCCGGCTCCAACGTCAGCCCTTCCGCCTTGGCAATATCTTCGAGCTCCCAACCGTGCACGGGTTTGTCGAAGGTGACATACGGCTCGCCCCGATGCTTGGGCACATCGAGCAACACGCCCCGGGTAATGAGCCCATCTTTCCAGTGCTCCACCCCGCCGAAGGTGGCGCCATCGAAGGTGATCTCTTGGTCGGGGTCGCGGCCGTTCCACATGCCGTTATCATCCCATGTGTGGCATAGTGCATCGAGATGAGTGGAGGCAATCCCGTGATAGAAAATGCCGTAGAAATCCGCTGAGAACCCGGCATCTTCACCGCGCTCGATGATCTTCATCCAGTGCTGGGCCGGATGCGGATTGCCGTGCTTGGGCGCTTTCGGAAAGGGCCGGCTGAGCGATAGGCTCCGCCCGGACTTCACCAACTGCGCGGCTTTCACCTTTTTTTCCGGCGTGATCAAATTGATCGCCCCGACTTGATCATCTTTTCCCCAACGGCCCCAATTCGTGTGTTCGTGCAAATAAGAGAGCACTTCTTCCTTCGTGGGAATGCGCCGCTCGGTCATGCTGTCTTCCTCTCTTGATGTTTCATTCCTATGATCCGATTCTTATATCACATGATTACAGGGCGTAACCGTGATAACGTGAGTGATCTGCGCAGCCTCCGCATGGTAACGCTTCGCCCGTTGTGAGCATCTGGTATGGTACGCCTGGTTACTGGCTGGAGCAACCGTTTTTGCTTTGCTCTGCTGACTCGTCTATCGAGAGACAATCCCTCAGCTTGGCAGGTCTTGACAATGGACAGGAGGGCAGATATGTTCCCTGTTCGTCATACGAATAGTTCGCGATAAGGACAATGACGGGGACCTTAGCCGGCTGGACCTCCATGGTATGCCCCATGGTCTGTTTCTCAGTTTCGTGTGCTCACTTTCCTGAGCCGCCGCCCTGGAGATCCCCTCACCAGCGTCACTGAGCATCTGGGGGTCAGCCGCTCAACTGCCTCAGCCCTCGCTGACCGTCTGGTGCGACGCCAGTTGGTGAGCCGTTCTGAGGATCCTCAGGAACGCCGCTGCGTCATGCTAACGCTCACACCTATATATCCCAGATATCCGGAAGGGTCTGGCCCCTCCGGTAGAAGACCAGGAGGTAGTGCATGGATTTCGGTATATTTCTGGATTTTCTGATTCGACCGGGAGAAAGTCACACTGAGGCGTTCCGGGAAGCCCTAGGTCTGGTCGACCTCGCCGAAGCAAGCGGGCTGGATTCCGTGTGGCTGGGCGAAATGCACTTCAACCCGAATCGTTCCGTGCTGTCTGCCCCGATCGTGGTGGCGAGTGCGATCGCGACCCGCACGAAACGGTTGAAGGTGGGCATGGCGGTGCAGGTCTTGCCCTTGATCAGCCCGTTGCGCCTGGCTGAGGAAGCGGCGACCGTAGATCAGCTCAGTGAAGGGCGCTTCGAGTACGGCGTCGGGCGCAGCGGCAACACGCGGGCGTATGATACCATGGGCATCCCCTACGAGGAGAGTGCCGAGCGGTTCCAGGAAGCGTTGGATATTATTTTGCAAGCCTGGAAAGGGGAAACGTTTTCCTATCACGGCAAGTATAACCATATCGAGAATGCCTCTTTGTCCCCCTTGCCTTACCAGAAACCCCATCCGCCCGTCCGCTTGGCGTCGACGACCGAGGATAGCTTTGCGCGTGTCGGCCGGTTGGGCTTTCCTATCTTCTTGTCGATGCGGGGCATGGACGTTGGCGACCTGGAGACCAACTTGCACGACTACCGGTCGGCGTGGCAGGCGGCCGGACATCCCGGCAATGCCGGTGATATCTCGGTGCGGTTTCCCATGTATATTGGTTTGACTGAGACGGAAGCGATTGAGGACCCCCGAGAGAGTATTGAAGCCTACTTCGCGCGGATGCGCCGCCTGTTCGAGGAGGGTAGGTCCGAGGATACCTTGGGGGCCGGGATGAGCGAACGTGCGGCGGCGCGGGCGCGCCGCGCCGAGCGCTTAGCCACGATCACCTACAAGGAAATTCTGGAAACCAAAGTGATCTTTGGTACGCCGGAGCAAGTGATCGATCGCTTGACTCAATTTAAGGAAACTTTGGGACTGACCGGTTTCACCGCCGAACTGAATCCTGGCGGATTGCTGCCGCGTGAAGCGGTGCAGCGGAGTCTGAAATTGCTCACCCAGGAAGTGATGCCAGCCTTCAAGTAACTTAAAATTCCACCGTCTGGTAGCACGAGAGTTCAGGGGACGATCACTGACGGAAGCCCTAACCACGCTGGCCAACAAATGCCAGCGTGCAACGAGAGGTGAGGACATGCCGATACGACGTGGAGAAGAGTATCTGGAGAGCCTCAGGGACGGGCGTTGCCTGTGGCTCATGGGCCAGCGGGTGAAGGACGTCACCACCCATCCCGCTCTGGCCGGCTGCGCCCGCAGCGTGGCCGACGTCTACGACCTGCAGTATGATGCGGTGCACCAGGAACTGCTGACCATGCCATCGCCCACCACGGGCCAGCCTGTGAGTCTGGCCTATTTGCTGCCGCAGTCGGTGGACGACCTGGCGCGCCAGCGACATATGTACGAGTTCCTGGTGCGCCAGACAGGGGGGCTGGCGGCTCGCTTACCCCAACATCTCGCGACGGTTGCCATCGGGCTCTACGATGTGCGCGACCTATTGGGCAAGGCCGATCCGGCTTTTGCCGAACGGGTGACCCGCTACTTCGAATATTGCCGCGAGAACGACTATAGTATTGCGACAATTTTCAGTGACCCCTTGCATCACCGGAACCACTCAACCTCTCACCCAGAGCCCTTGCGCGTCGTAGCGACGCATTCCGACGGCATCGTAGTGCGGGGTGCGAGGGGGGTGGGGACGCAGTCGCCCTACGCCAATGAGCTCCTGTGCCTGACCTCTCCTCAGCCCAATCGCCCGCCCGAGGAGATCGTATACTTCGGAGTGCCCGTGAACACCGAGGGCATCCACGTCATCTGCCGCGAGTCGTTGTCATCTTCCAACCCGGTGGATCACCCCGTCAGCTCCGCCTGGGATGAGATGGACGCCATCGTGGTGTTCCATGATGTGCTCATCCCGTGGGAGCGGGTCTTCTACCTGCGGCGCTCTCCCACCCCTGATCTCGCGTTTGAGGGGCGGGTGTTTCAGGGCGCTATCGGCCTTGGCCCATGGTATGTGCTGGTGCGCCTGGCTGTCAAGGCCGAAGTGCTGCTGGGCATTTGCGCCGCTATCACCGACTCTCTGGGTACCGCCACTCAGCCGCTAGTCCAGACAGCCCTGGCCGATGTGATGGTCTACCTCGAGACCCTGCGGGCATTCATTCAAGCCGCGGAGGCGAATCCCATCCGCTCCCCGTCGGGCTTAGCCCTGCCCAACCCCACCACCGCGCTGGCAGGCCGTATTTTCTCGATCGAGCGGTATCCACAAATGCTACAACTCATCCGGGAGCTCTGTGGCTCAGGCCTTCTGATGGCCCCAGGCCAGGCCGACCTGTACCACCCGGAGATTGGCCCTCACCTGCGCCAG
>Ga0256867_10000847_pt1 | contig 12527 bp, 12 predicted proteins | sample RVTome_15_FD_185939 | JGI IMG/M metagenome (GOLD analysis project Ga0256867, IMG submission 185939) | Soil microbial communities from uranium-contaminated site in the Upper Colorado River Basin, Wyoming, United States - RVT150D86 (HiSeq) ... | reverse complement strand
GGCCGGGACAGCCGGGGCCGGGACAGCCGGGGCCGGGACAGCCGGGGCCGGCTCGGCGCTCAGCCCTTGGCCCGCTTCTGGTAGCCGAACAGGAAACTGGCCACCCGGCGGATCTGGATCTCCTCGGAACCCTCGGTGATGCGGTAGCGGCGATGGTGGCGGTAGATGTGCTCGAACGGCTTGTGGCGGCTGTAGCCCATCCCGCCGTGGGTCTGCATGGCCCGGTCGGCGGCGTCGCACACCAGGCGGTTGGCCCGGTAGTTGCACATGGCCACCTTGTCGGAGATCTCCATGTGATCGATGCCCTGGTCCATCTCCCACGCCGTCTTGCGCACCAGCTGGCGGATCATCTCGCACTCGGTGTGCAGCTCGGCCAGCGGCCACTGGATGGCCTGGTTGCGGGACAGCGGCTGACCGAAGACGACTCGCTCGTTGGCCCACTTCACGGCCTCGTCGATGCAGTACTGGGCGGCGCCCACACCCGAGGCGGCCTGGCGGATGCGGTTCTCGTGCACGAAGAGCTGTGCCACCTGCAGTCCCAGCCCCTCGTCGCCCAGGATGTCGCTGTTCGATGTCCGGACGTTGCTGAGCTCGACCCTGGCGTGGTCGGTGGGCATGTTGAACGTCCACAGGAACTCGTCCACCCGGAAGCCAGGGCTGTCGGTGGGGACGATGAAGCAGGTGATGCCCCTGCCCTCGCCGGGCTCGCCCGAGGTGCGGGCGAACACGAAGTCGTGGGTGGCCTTGTGCAGCCCGGTGTTCCACATCTTCCAGCCGTTGAGGATCCACTCGTCGCCGTCGCGCTGGCCCGTGGTCTCCATCCAGGTGGCATCAGAGCCATGGTCGGGCTCGGTCAGGCCGAAGCCGATGCGGGCGGTGCCCTCCAGCATCTTGGGGATCCATTGCGCCTTCTGCTCCTCGGACCCGTAGCGATCCATCATCAGCACCGTCGGGAAGTTGCCGACGATCGAGCTCTCGTTCTGCAGGTCGTTGTGCAGGCCGAGGCCCTTGGCCGCCAGGTGCTCGCGGATGACGGCCATGCCCAGGTTCGAGCCGTCCCTACCGCCGAACTTGGCCGGGAGGTGGTAGCGCAGGAACCCCGCCGCGTCTGCTCGCCGCCGCATCTCGCCGAGGAGCTGCTCCCACTCCTCGTTGGGGAGACCGCCCCGCTCCCAGTCCGTGCGTGAGTCCTCCCGGCGGTGGTCGAAGTACCGGATGTTGTCGTCGGACTGCTCGAGCGGCCGGATCTCGGACTCGATGAAGCGGTCGAGGTCGTCGAGAAGCTCCTGCAGGTCCTTCGGGATGGTGAAGTCCATGGTGTCCCCCCTGGTATCGCACCGGAACGTACCGGTTGCGCCTGGCCGACAGCGAAGCGCGGGCCACCCCTAGCCTGGGCGGTCGTGAGCCAGCCGTGACGGCGTCCACCCCTACGCCTGCCCGCGTCGGGTACATGGGGCCCTCTCCCATCTTCGTCGGCCTCCTTGGCCTGACCGTGGCCACCGGCGCCGTCCTGTGGTCGGGCAGCGAGAGCCGCTTCGTCCTGTTCGTGTTCGTGCTGGCCGGTTGGGTGGTGTCTCTGTGCCTTCACGAGTTCAGCCACGCCCTGGTGGCCCACAGGGCCGGTGACGTGGCGGTGGCCCAGCGCGGTTACCTCACCTTGGACCCCCGTCGCTACACCGACCCCGTGCTGTCCATCGCCCTGCCCATCATGTTCGTGATGCTCGGCGGCATCGGCCTGCCAGGGGGAGCGGTGTGGATCGACAGGGCCGCCATCGGAAGGCGCAGGGATCTCTCGCTGGTCTCGGCCGCGGGCCCTGCCGCCAACCTGGTCATCGCCGCGGCCCTGCTGGCACCGATCGGGCTGGGCTGGGTCGAGCCCGAGGGCCGCGGTTTCTTCGTCGCCGCCGTCACCTACCTCGGCTTCCTGCAGATCGCCGCGGTGGTGCTCAACCTGCTGCCCATCCCAGGCCTGGACGGCTACGGCATCCTCGAGCCGTACCTCCCTGTGGGTCTGCGACGCAGGCTGGAACCCATCCGGGGGTTCGGGCTGCTCGTGCTGTTCCTGTTGCTCTGGCAGGTGGACCCGATCAACGAGGCCTTCTGGGACACCGTGTTCTGGGTCCTCGACCGCTTCGGAGCCGACCAGCTATTCGCCTCCGCCGGGTTCCTGCTGTTCCGGTTCTGGGACTGAGGAGCCTCTGCTCCCGGGGTTGGCACCCTGGTTCGGCAGCTCGACGGGTGCCCCCGGTGCTCCCCGGGGGGTCGCATGGTCGATGGGCCGGGCTCGGGCCGGCTGGGTAGCGTTGGCCCGACGGCGCCGCGGCGCCCTCAGGACGAGGAGAACGCACGTGGACCCGACCTATCCGCCACAGGCCGAGGAGTACAAGGAGAAGATCCGCAGCTTCCTGGCCGAGCACCTGCCGGCGGACTGGCAGGGCATCGGCGCCCTCGACGACGAGGGGCGGGACCGCTTCGTGGCCGAGTGGCGGGAGATCTTGGCCGACAACCAGCTGCTGGCCATGTCCTGGCCCACCGAGTACGGCGGGGCAGGGCTCACGCCGCTGGAGACGGTCATCGTCCACGAGGAGCTCACGCGGGCCGGCGTACCGACGGGCGGCACCAACGACGGCTTCGGTATCACCATGGTGGGCAACACGCTGCTGGTGTGGGGCACCGACGAGCAGAAGGAGCGCTTCTTGCCGCGCATCCTTTCGGGTGCCGACGTCTGGTGCCAGGGCTACTCCGAGCCCAACAGCGGCTCGGATCTCGCCTCGCTGGGCACACGGGCCAGGCGCGACGGCGACGAGTGGATCGTCAACGGCCAGAAGATCTGGACGTCGGGGGCCCAGAGCGCCAACTGGATCTTCGTCCTGTGCCGCACCGACCCGGATGCCCCCAAGCACCAGGGCATCAGCTTCCTGCTCGTGCCCATGGACCAACCCGGCGTCGAGGTGCGGCCGATACGCAACATCGCCGGCCACAGCCACTTCAACGAGGTCTTCTTCACAGATGCACGCACGGCCGCCGACAACGTGGTGGGCGAGGTGAACCAGGGCTGGGCGGTGGCCAACACCCTGCTGGGCTTCGAGCGGGGTGCGGGCGCCTCCACCACTTCGATCCGCTTCCGGTCCGAGCTCGATCGCCTCACCGAGCTGGCCCGCCAGCGTGGCCGCCTGGACGACCCGTTGATCCGCCAGCGCATGGCCTGGTGCCACAGCAAGGTGGAGATCATGCGCTACCTGGGCATGGCCGCGCTCACGTCGTTCCTGTCCGGGGAGAACCCCGGCGCCGGCTCGTCCATCGGGAAGCTCAACTGGAGCGAGTACCACAAGCAGGTGACGGAGCTGGCCATCGACGTACTGGGGCCCGACGCCACCCTGGTGACGGGCGAGGAGCGGGGCACGACGCTGCAGACGGCGGACCCGGGATCGCCGAACAACGCCGCCGTCTGGGAGAGCGTGTTCCTGCACGCCAGAGCCGGCACGATCTACGCCGGGACGAGCCAGGTGCAGCGCAACATCATCGGCGAGCGCATCCTCGGGCTGGCGAAGGAGCCGCGCGCCGACGGCGGCCCCTGGAACGAGACGGTCCGGTAGTCGACCCGGTTCCGTCTCACGCGAAAAGCATGCGGGTGTCGAGGTGGACCACCTTGGCGCCGTGGGCCGAGGCCATGGCCACCAGGTTGGCCGTGCCGCCGGGACCGTCACCCGCCTGACCGTCCCACAGTGCGATCAGCGTGACCTTGGCTTCGGGGGTGGCCAGCGCCTGGTGGATCAGCCAACGGTTGCTGCGCTGCCACACGTCGTAGCCGCGGCGCCCCCGCAACCAGCGGGGGAGCTGGTCGCGGTCGTGGAGGTGCCTCACGTCGTCACTCGACTCCACCAGGCGCCGGAACCTCTCGACCCATTGGGGACCGGCGTCGCTGACAGATGTGCGCACGTAGTCCTGTTCGGGGAGGGCGAGACGGATCTTCGTCGGTAGGCCGGCGGCCTGGCACAGCTCGAGGAAGAGGATGTCGCCTCCACTGGCCGCCCCCGCCAGTCCGAACCGCACCGTGCCGATGGACAGCTCCTCCTCGATGACGCGACGGATGGCCTCGCGGGCTGTCGCCTCGGCCTCTGGGGGGAACCGTGGCTGGGTCCGGTCCGGGGCGTCGATGCGGTGGCCGGTGAACAGGAGCACCCGGCCACCGTCGGCCGACTCGTCCGACGCCGCCGGCAGGACTCCGAGCGCCGCCTGTGCCGCCTCGGTCCGCACCCCCAGCTGCACGAACATCTCGAGCTGGCGGCGGGCCGAGCGAGCGTTGAAGTCGCCGGCCACCTGCCTGGCCCGCTGGTACGCAGCCGCCACCCGCTCCGGCTCGCCCTCGGTCAGCAGCCGGAGCTCGGCTCTGCTCAGCTCGATCCATGCACGCTCGTCGTCAGCCGGCAACGCCGCCAGGCGTGCTTGATGCAAAGCCTCGTCCACCACCGTGGCCAGGGTGGATATGCGCCGGTCCAGGTTGCGCAGCTCCGCTTCGGCCTCGTCGGCCTCGTCGAAGCGCAGCCCCCATGTCGTCGGCTGCTGGTTGGCCAGGCTCCTGGTCACGACCAGCAGGGCCAGCGCGTTCAGCCCCGAGTAGTAGTGGTTGAGGTCGACCGCGAAGCCCTCGCCGTAGGAGCTGACGGCGTCGTCCAGGAAGGGCGACCGCAGGGCCGCGACCTGGCGCCCGTCGTCGGGAGCCAGCGCCCACTCCTGCGTCCACTGGCGCTTGCGGTTCGAGCCGGCCAGGGCGTGCAGCTCGGCCTGCTCGGAGGGGAGCAGGTCGTGGGAGCCCAGGGATCGCTCGACGGCCTGCTCGGAGCGGTGCACGTCGCCTGCGTACTGGTAGAGGGTGGCCAGACGCCGGTCGGCCTCGCGGTCCTGGCCGGTGATCTCACGGATCCGCTCCCACGACTCGATGGCCCCCCTGATTTCGCCCACCTTGGCCTGGCCGCGCGCCACGAGTCGAGCACCGGCGAGCTCCCACAGGAACCCCACGGCCTCGTCGGCCAGCAGCCGCAGCTCACCGCGTCGCCCGTCGCGGCATGCGATGTCGGTGGCCTCGCGGAACTCGGCGGGGACGATCATGAGGCTCTCGCTGTCCACGTGCAGGTCGGGTAGCAGCCGGTGGACAGGGCTGTCGACGTTGTCGGCGGCGATGGTGGCGCGCAGCACGTCGGCCAGAACAGTGACGTAGGCACCGGCATCGGCGGGGTCGTACTGCAGGAAGCGCTCGGTCAGTAGGTTGAACGGCGGGTCGTCGACGGGGGCGCGGATCAGCACCGTGTGACCGCGCCGCAGGGCGTGGCGGATGCCCAGCTCGTAGTAGGCGTTGGCGTTGTGGATGCTGACGTCGGCGATTACCACGTCGGCCAGGACGAGCTGCTCGAACATGTCGACGCGGATGTTCCCGGCCTCGATGATCGACTGGGTCGTCCCCCCTGCCGCCCCCACCGCGGCGATGGCCGGGTCGACGAGGTCGCGCTGGGTCGCCTCGAAGTCGATCCCCTCCTTGATCCCGAACGGACGAACGACAAAGACGTGCACGGCACCCACCCTCGCTCAGAGGCCAGCCAACAGCGGGGTGACGCCGGGTGTCAACCCGTGCCCAGCGCTGCGGCCGCCGGGCATCGGACCGTTACCCTCGAACCGTGACGTCGATCCTGCTGCTGCACCCGGGGGAGATGGGGGCGTCGGTCGGCGCAGCGCTTCGATCGGTCGGCCACGACGTGGCCTGGGTCGCTGCGCAGCGCAGCGCAACCACGGCCAGGCGCGCCGCCTCGGCGGGCCTCACCGCCGTGGGGGCAGTGCACGAGGCAGCGGATGCCGACGTGGTGGTGTCGGTGTGCCCACCCGCGGCCGCGCCGGCCGTGGCGGCGGAGGTCGCCGATACCGGTTTCGCCGGTGTCTACGTCGACGCCAACGCAATCTCGCCGGCCACCAGCGCGGAGCTGGCCGAGCTGGTGGGCGCCAGCGGCATCGCCTACGTCGACGGCGGCATCGTGGGGCCGCCGGCGCTGCAGGCCGGGACGACCCGTTTGTTCCTCTCGGGGGAGCAGTCGCCCGAGGTGGCCGGGCTGTGGTCCGGGAGCGTGCTGGAGGCGGTCGTGGTCGGCGGCGGGGTGGGCGGGGCGTCTGCGCTCAAGATGTGCTTCGCGTCGTCGACGAAGGTCCACAGCGCGCTACTGCTGGCCATCGCCACCACCGCTTCCCACCACGGCGTGCTCGATGAGCTCCTGGCCGAGTGGGACCGCCGCGGCGACGGGCGCCGTGCCGCGCTGGAGCGGTCGGCCACGGCCTCGGCCCCCAAGGCGTGGCGCTGGGTGGCGGAGATGGAGGAGATCGCCGCCACCTTCGCGGCAGCCGGCATGCCATCGGGCTTCGGACTGGGCGCCGCCGCGGTGTTCGCCCGCATGCGCGACGGCGTCGACGCCGACCCGCCGCCCGGCCTCGACGCGGTGCTGACGACCCTGAGCACCCACACCGCCTCCACCTCGCTGGGCTCACTCGCAGGCCAGGACCCCTGAGGCCGACAGCCGCTCGACGTCGCCGGGGCCGAGTCCCAGCCAGTGGCTCAGCACCTCCAGGTTGTGCTCCCCGCGCCGGGGAGCGGGGCCCCGTACTCCCGCCGTGGCCGCGCTGTAGCGGTAGGGCGAGTTGACCACGAGGCGGCTGCCACCATTTCCGTCGTCGACCTCGGCCGCCATGTTCCGGTGCTTGACCGTGGGCGAGCTCATCACCGTGTCGGCGTTGCGGACGTCCGCCCATGCCAGGTTGGCTCTGGTGAAGTCCGCCTTGAGGACGTCGCGGTCGGTGTGAGCGGCGATCCAGCCCTCGATGGCCTCGGTCCGGCAGCGGATCTTGGTCTCGGTGTCGGCACCTTCGGGGGTCGGGTCGGCCAGCCCGAAGGTGGACGAGATCTGCCGCCACACGTGGGGCGGCTGCGCCGACACCAGGATCGGTCCCCCCGCGGCGTCGTAGCAGTACCCGCCCAGGCGTTTCTCGGGTAGGAAGTCGTCAAGGGTGTGGTGCAGGTAGTCGTCGGTGGCCAGCATCGTGTCGAGCATGGCGATGTCGACGTGCTGGCCCAGACCGGTGCGCTGCCGCAGGTACAGCGCCGCCAGCAGCCCCACCAGTCCGTGCAGGCTGGCGTTGGTGTCCGCCACCGACAGCATGAGGTCCGAGGGGCTGTCGCCATCGTGGGTGGCCTGGCGCCCGATGATGCCGGCCTCGGCGTGGATCACCGGTGCGTAGGCCTGCCGGTCAGCCTCGGGCCCGTCCTGGCCGAAGCCGGTGATCGACAACATGACGAGCCTGGGGTTGCTGGCCGACAGGTCCTCCCAGCCCAGGCCGAAGCGGGCCAGCACCCCAGGACGGAAGTTCTCGATGAGGACGTCGGCCTCGTCGGCCAGGGCGGCCACCAGCTCCGGGCCACCCTCGGACTTCAGGTCGACGCAGACGTTGCGCTTGCCTGCGTTCTGCTGGAAGTAGTAGCCGGGCCGGCCCGCGATCTCACGACCCCACGTCCTGGTCATGTCCCCCTCGGGGGGCTCCACCTTGACCACGTCGGCACCGAGGTCGGCCAGCATCCGACCGGCGAAGGGACCCGACAGGACGCGCGACAGGTCCAGGACGCGCACCCCCTCGAGCGGACGTGGCGCCGAGCCGGCGCCGTCGGTCGGGGTGCCGGTCGCAGCGGGGGTGTCGTCGGGGCCAGGAGTGCGGTCGCTCACGATCCCAGTCTGGCCCAGCTGAGTAGCGTGGCCGCCATGCCGTCACCGAAGCGGGTGCTAGGGGTGCCGCTGGGCTGGCTGGCCCAGGTCGTCTCCGTCCCGGTGTACTTCGTCTACGCAGCGTTGGTGTGGCTCGTCAACACCCGGCGCGACCGTGTGCCCCTCGACCCCACCGTGGCCGCCGTCATGGAACCGTTCTTCCCCGACCTCGACCTGACCGCTGTGCGCATCGTCCACCCGGCGCGCATCCCGTCCGCGCAGCCGACAACCAGCGGGCTCACCCTGGGATCGGTCGTGTACCTGCAGCGCGAGCCCGTACCCACCAACCCCGGCGGCATGTGCCTGCTCCTGCACGAGCTGGTCCACGTCGACCAGGGCCGGCGGCTGGGGCGGGTCGGCTTCGCTCGTCGCTACGGGGTCGGGTTCGCCACGACGCTTTCCTACCGGGACAACCCGCTCGAGCAGGAGGCGTTCGGGTTCGAGCGGAACCGCCGCGGCGACCTCCTGGCGCAGCTGGCTGCGCCGTGAACGGTCCTGGGCCTCTGGCCGGGATCCGCGTCCTGGACCTGACCCGCGTGATCGCAGGGCCGTCGTGCACGCGCTCGCTGGTGGAGCTCGGGGCCGACGTCGTGAAGCTGGAGCCGCCCGAAGGGGACGTGACCCGCAAGGGTCGTCCCCGGGTGGGCGGCGTGGCCATCATGTTCGCCCAGCAGAACTGCGGTAAGCGCTGCATCTGCGTCGACCTGGCGTCCGCCAGGGGACGGGAGCTGGCCTTTGTTCTGGCGACAGCCTCCGACGTGGTGGTGGAGAACTTCCGGCCCGGGGTCATGGCGCGGCTGGGGCTCGACTTCGAGCGGCTGCAGGCCGCCTCGCCCAGGACGATCCTGTGTTCGATGAGCGGGTACGGCCCCGACGGGCCCGATGCCGGCCGCCGCGCCTATGCACCGGTGCTGCACGCCGAGCTGGGCCATCTAGCCTTCGTGGCCGAGCGTCACGGCACCTCACCGCGTGGCGAAGCCGTGTCCCACGCCGACCTCTACACCGGCATGCAGGCCACCGTGGGCATCCTGGCCGCCCTGGTGGACCGGGCCGCCACCGGCCAGGGGACCCACGTGACCGTGTCGATGGCCGAGACCATGCTGGCCGCCAACGAGTGGACCGCGGTGGAGCTCAACGGCGGTCTGGGCGACGAGATCACGTTCTTCGGGGGCCACCGCGCCCCCATGCTGCGCCTCGGTGACGGCTCGTGGGTCCATGTCCCCGGTGACCCCGTCGGCACGTTCGCCTCCTGGTGCAAGGTCATGGACCGGCCCGACCTGGCCACCGACCCGCGCTTCGCCACGCCAACCGAGCGCAGCCGCCACCGTGAGGACCTGACCGGGGAGCTGGCCGCGTGGGCCGCCACCGTCGCCGACGCCGATGACTTCGAGGAGCGCCTTTCGACCGTGGGGATGGCGGTCGGGCGGCTGCGCAGCCTGGCCGAGGCCGCGGCCGAGCCCTGGGCCGAGCACAACGGCGCCTTCCACGAGGTGGAGATGGGCGAGCGGTCCCTGCGCCTGCCCCGGTCGCCGGTGAGGGTCGGCGGCCGCACGGTGGGACTGCACGGCCGGCCGGCGGGACAGGGCGAGCACAACGCCGAGGTCATGGCCGAGGTCCTGGGCCTGAGCGAAGCGGAGATCGACGATCTGACCGACGCCGGTGTCCTGAGGAGCCGGCCCGCAGGGGACCCCGAGCCGCCGTGAAGGTCATCATCACCGGCCGCAGCGGGCTGATCGGTTCCGCCCTGGACGCCAGGCTTCGCAGCCAGGGCCACGAGGTCGTGGGAGTGTCACGCCAGCCCGGTCCCGGCGAGCTCGGCTGGGACCTCGACACGCGCAGCATCGACGCCGCCGGGTTCGAGGGCGCCGACGCCGTCGTCCACCTGGCCGGTGAGACGATCGACGGCCGTTGGACGAGCGCCAAGAAGCGTCGCATCCGCCAGAGCCGGGTGGTGGGCACGACCCTGGTGGCCGAGACGATCGCTGGGCTCGACGTCCCACCGGCGGTGCTGGTGAGCGCCTCGGCCATCAACTACTACGGCGATCGGGGCCACGACGTCATCACCGAGCAGACGCCGCCCGGCTCGAGCTTCCTGGCCGGCGTGTGCGTGGAGTGGGAGGGAGCAGCCCGACCCGCGGCTGAGGCCGGCGTGCGGGTGGTGCATCCGCGCACCGGCATCGTCCTCACGCCCGCCGGTGGTGCGCTGGCCAGGATGCTGCCCGTCTTCAGGCTCTTCGCCGGCGGACGGCTGGGGTCGGGCGAGCAGATGTGGAGCTGGATCACCCTCGCCGACGAGGTGGCGGCGCTCGAGTACCTGATCGAGCACGACCTGGAGGGTCCCGTGAACCTGACCGCACCCGCTCCGGTGTCCAATCGCCAGTTCGCGGCCGTGCTGGGCCAGGTGCTGGGACGCCCGGCGGTGCTACCGGCGCCTGCGTTCGCACTGCGTACGGTGCTGGGCGAGATGGCCGAGGAGCTGGTGCTCACCTCCATCGACATCCGCCCCCAGGTGCTCACCAGGTCGGGCTTCACCTTCGCCCACGCCGAGCTGGGCCCAGCCCTACGTGCCGTGCTGGGTGACCCCTCATCCCGCCGGCGGAGCGAGGGATCAGACCAGGACGGTTGAGCAGCGGGGCCCGTCGGCCCGACAGAGCCTGGCATCGGCGGTGACGAGGTCGAGGCCCAGGACCTCGGCCAGGGCCACGTAGAGCCCTTCGTAGTAGCTGACACCGGGGCGGAGCTCCCATGCTCGCTGCTCCAAGGGCGGGTGGGCGAAGCGCTCGACGACGATCAGGTGAGCGGTTGGTGTTTGGACAGGGCAGTGACCACGAGGCCGGCGGTAGGGGCAGATGGGGCCTCGGGTCCGCCCAGACCGATGTATATCCATGACTGCCAGTACGAGATATACTCCGGGCATGAGCAAGCGGCTTGTGGACATCGACGATGAGCTCCTCGAGGAGGCATCGGCGATCCTCGGTGCCCCGACGATGAAGGAGACGGTGAACCGTTCCCTGGAAACCGTCGTGCTGGCAGCACGGCGCCGCCGCCACGCCCAACGGCTCGAGGCGATGGAGGGCCTTGATCTCGACAAGCCAAGGGTGATGTCGGGCGCGTGGCGCTGAGCGCCCGCTACCTGGCGGACAAGAGCGCGCTGGCCAGGTTCCCGATCCCGGCTGTGGGCGAGCGGCTGAGGCCGCTCCTGGAGGAGGGTTGGATCGCGACGTGCGCGATTGTGGACCTTGAGGTGCTCTACAGCAGTCGCAACCTCGTCGACTACGAGGCGGTACTCGAGGAGCGCCGGAGCCTCGACATCGCGTGCATCACCCCCAAGGTGATGGACGCGGCGATCGCGCTCCAGCACTCGCTCGCCCGCCGTGGCCAGCATCGGGTCCCGATCCCGGATCTGGTCATCTCTGCCGCAGCAGAAGCCGCCGGGCTGATCGTGCTGCACTACGACGCCGACTTCGAGCGGATCGCAGATGTTGGCGGCGCTGCCCACGAGTGGGTCGTTCCCCAAGGCTCACTGTGACCGCCGCCGGTCGAGGTCGGTGGTCAGAGCACCATGCACAGGGCAGCGTGGCCGCTACCTCGCTCAGACCGAAACCTCGACGATCGGAGCAACGGCCATGTCGCTCACCAGCCGCCTCGCCACCAGGGAAGACGTTCCCGATCTGCGGCCGCTGATCGGAGCCGCCATCGACGAACTGCAGAAGGGCTTTTTGGACGAGGCCCAGATCGAGGCCAGTCACGCCATCATGGGGGTCGACACCCAGCTGATCGACGACCAGACCTACTTCGTCGTCGAGTGCGACGGACAGATCGCCGGGTGCGGCGGATGGAGCCGCCGGGCCACGTTGTACGGCGGAAGCCACAGCGCCGGCCGCGACGGTGCGATGCTCGAGCCCTCGACAGATGCAGCGCGGGTGCGGGCCATGTACACCCATCCCGCCTTCACACGCCGGGGCGTCGGACGGCTCGTCCTGTCGCTGTGCGAATCGGCGGCCGCGGCGGAGGGTTTCACGCGCTTGGAGCTCATGGCCACCCTGTCGGGTCAGCCGCTGTACGAGGCGGCTGGCTTCGAGGCCATCGAAGAGGTCGAGGACTCCTCGGGCGGGGTGCCGATCCCCCTGGTCAGAATGGGCAAGGCGGTCACCTTCGCCGGCTGACCGTCGCCGAGCGCTGCCGAGAAGGGCCCGCTGGGCGCAGCGCAGCAGCGACTACACCGCGCTGGCGCAGCCGTCGAACCAGAGCGCCTCGGGCATCCGGCCCGACCAGTAGCGGACCACCACGCCGTCGGCGCCCGTCTCGAACACCACCCGCCGGTTGGCGTCGCCGGGGTCCACGGGGACGAAGACCAGCATCTCGGCCCCGGCCACGGTCGGGTGCGGCTCCGGCTGGATCTTGTCGCCGAACAAGCCCACGATCTCATCGCGGGTCGATCCGATCTTGGCTCCTGAGCGCGTGGCTATGGCTCCCGACCCGACGTCCACCCGTGCGACGGTGCCGTCGTTGACCATGAAGGTCACTCCGGCCGGACCGGGCTCGGGGCGCGCCATCTGGCATGCCGTGGCCCCCACGGGGTCGCCTTCTGGGACGAACGTGGCCCCGGCAGCAGCGGCTGCGGCTCCGGCCTCGGCTCCGATGCTGACGACGCCCAGGCCAGAGGTCGTGATCTGGTCGGCGTCGGTGAGTTGTCCCGCTGCGGGGCTGGTCGTCGACGTCGGGGTGGTGGCG
>Ga0256867_10000846_pt1 | contig 12530 bp, 14 predicted proteins | sample RVTome_15_FD_185939 | JGI IMG/M metagenome (GOLD analysis project Ga0256867, IMG submission 185939) | Soil microbial communities from uranium-contaminated site in the Upper Colorado River Basin, Wyoming, United States - RVT150D86 (HiSeq) ... | reverse complement strand
AACAAGCTGGTCATCAAGGTGCAAACGTTCCCGTTCGACCGCGCCGCCGATGCCTACCGCATCGGTCAGGGCGGCCACCTCCGCGGAAAACTCGTCTTGCTCCCCTGATGCCTGTCGCCCCCTCCCACTCTCGATCGGTCAAATCCAGGAGCGTGGTGTAGCGGTCGTGTCACGTGATCCGTTGGTTAGGCACTGAGCGCCTTGAGGTCGGTGTCGGGTGTCACCTCCTCGGGATTTCGACGGGGGTGAGGCGGGCCTTGGTGAGGACGTCGAGGCCGAGGTAGCGGCGTCCTTCGATCCAGTCGTCGTGTTGCTCGGCCAGGACGGCTCCGACGAGGCGGATCAGGGCGTCGCGGTCGGGGAAGATCCCGACGACGTCGGTGCGGCGGCGGATCTCGCGGCTGAGGCGTTCTCTTAACCGGCCAACACCAGGAAACCAAGATCATTAGCCGGATAAGCACTGGACAACGCCTCGTGCGAGTCCACCATCGGGCTGTTCAAAACCGAGGCCATCCACGGGCCGTCGTGGCTCAACCGCGCCGAGGTCGAATGGCAGGTCGCCCGCTGGACGGCCGCCAGCCCGGAGGTCGCCTAGACAACCACCCTCCGGCCGAGCCAGGACGGTTCACAAGACCGATGCCACCGACGCACACTCGGTCGCGCTGGTCGGCGCCCGGATGGCTGGGCTGCGCCCAGTCGTCGACGATGAACAGCTGGCGGTGCTGCGGATCCTGGTCGACCGGCGCCGCTCGCTGGGTGAGGACCACACCCGGATGGTGTCCCAGTTGCTGTCCGAACCGGACGACGTCGAGGCCCCTGCTGCTATGGGGCCGAAGTACGGGATCCGGAGCGATCCGCAGGCGACCGCGAAGGTCGTCGCGGAGCATGGCCTCGTCGAGCGGTTGGCCTAGATTCGGGGCCGAGGAACGAGGCTGCGGAAGCGTAGGGAACGAGGCTGCGGCAGCGTGGGGAACGACGTATGGCGGGTTGAGAGGGTGGTCCATGAACGAGGTGCTCTTCCGATCTGCGGCCGAGACGGCCGGGATGCGGACGTCGGACCTTACGATGAAGTGACCGACAGAAGCGATTGGTCTGGACGACAGGTCGACGTCGGCGATGCTAGAAGTCTCCGGGCCGACAGTCCCGCTCGTTCGGGACCATCCCCAACCCGTTCAGCGGCCTCACCGGGCGCTGACCCCGGAGGACTCTTCGAGGTGCACGCAGCGGACCCTCGCCAAGCCGCTTCCCCATCCGGGCCGTGACACCTGCTCGTCCGCTGAGCCAAGACGTCAGCTGGGGGGCTAGCCTTCCTCTGCACCGGAACCGGGGAGCGACTGACGTGAAGGGTCGATCGATCGGCACCGAGCGCGGGCGGTGGGTCCCGCACTCGCCCGCGTGGTGGCAACGCGGGGTGATCTATCAGATCTACCCGTGGAGCTTCGCCGACGCGTCCGGCGACGGGATCGGGGACCTCCGCGGGATCCGCGACCACGCCGACTACCTAGCCTGGCTCGGCGTCGACGCCGTGTGGCTCTCGCCGATCTTCCCGTCCCCGGGGGTCGACCTCGGCTACGACGTGTCGGACTACCAGGACGTCGACCCGCGCTTCGGTTCCCTCCGGGACCTCGATGACCTCGTCGCCGCGCTGCACGCCGTCGACGTCCGGCTGATCCTCGACCTCGTCCCGAACCACACGTCGGACCGCCATCGGTGGTTCGAGGAGAGCCGGCGCGACCGGACGAACCCACGGCACTACTGGTACGTGTGGCGCGATCCCCGTCCCGACGGCGCGCCCCCAAACAACTGGGAGAGCTACTTCGGCGGGCCGGCGTGGACCTTCCTCGATCCGCCCGGCCGGTGGTACCTGCACTCGTTCGACCCGGGGCAGCCCGACCTCAACTGGGACAACCCCGCAGTGCGCGACGCGATCCGCGACGCGATGCGGTTCTGGCTCGACCGCGGGGTCGACGGATTCCGCGTCGACGTCATCTGGCTGCTCAGCAAGGACCCCGAGCTGCGGGACAATCCGCCCAACCCGGACTGGCGAGAGGGGCTCCCGGAGTACCTTCGGCTGCGCCGGGCCAACTCGGAGGACGGGCCGCGGGCCCATGAATACGCGCGGTTCCTCCGGTCCGTCGTCGACGAGTACCCGGACCGCGTCATGATCGGCGAGGTCGTGTTGCCGCCTGAGCGCGCCGTCGCCTACTACGGCACCGACCTGCTCGAGGCCCACCTCCCGCACAACTTCGCCCTGACCGAGGTGCGTCCGGGTGATGCACTCGACCTCGTCGTGGCCGAATGGACCGCCGAGAGCCTCCGCTCCGTCGTCGAGCACTACGAAGACGTGATGCCCGAGGGCGCATGGCCGAACTGGCTCCTCGGCGACCATGACTTTCCCCGGGTGGCCTCGCGCCTCGGGCCTGAGCGCGCCCGCGTGGCTCAGATGCTCCTCCTCACCCTTCGGGGTACGCCGACTTGCTACTACGGCGACGAGCTCGGGCTGGTCGACGCGCAACCGGACATGCGCGGCGCCGTCACCGATCCCCAAGCTGCCACCGGAGAGGAGCGGGATCGTCTCGTCGCTCGCACGCCGATGCCATGGACGACAGGCCCGAACGCAGGGTTCTCGGCCGTGGAGCCGTGGTATCCCCTGGCCTCACACGACCCAACCCTTACGGTCGAGCGCCAGCGGGCCGACTCGGAGAGCCTCCTCCACCTGTTCAGGGCGCTGATCCGGCTCCGCCGCGAGCGGCCGGCCCTCGCCGTCGGCGCCTACCGATCGCTCCCGGCGGCTGACGACGTGCTCTCGTTCGAGCGTTGGCACCCCGACGGCGCGGTCCACGTCCACCTGAACCTTGCGCCCTCGCCGCGCGAGATCGACCTGGCCGGCGGCCGGGTTGTCCTGTCGACCGCCGGCCCGACTCCGCCGACGCCCAACGTCACACTGGGGGGCTACAAGGGCGTCGTCGTTGACATCCCGACGTCCGCGTGACCGATGACGAAGCCAACCGGAGGTCGCTGGAGGTCTATCCCGAGGCACGGCTGAGGGTGCAGCGTGAAGTGGCGTCGATGACATTCCTTAGCTCAGTTGCCGTGAGCGGTGCCCTGATCGAGCCGGGACAGACGATCACGGCCGCTGCAGATCGCAGCGAAACAGGCTGAAACGAGCGCAGCGTTCCGTTTCGATCTCGCCGCGGCCACAGGCGGCGTAGCCTGCCGTGATGACGGGATCCCGCGGCATATGTGGCCGTTTATCTTGCGCCGTGGTCTGCAGGCGGATGGCCGTTCGACGTCGGCGACGATCCGTCATTCGAGTCATCCGCGCAGCACAGGAGTAGCGGAGGGCGGCTCAGCTGGGGTGTCTGTCGTGCAGACCTCCGCAACCGAGTGGTGCGGGGGGACCTTGTCGTCTTCGTCGCCGCCGAAAAGTCGCAGCAGGGAGACGAGCGCCGGTACCGGCTTGCTGGATGGGCGACTGTTGCCGAGAAAGTGCCTCTGGTCGACGTGTGGGAGCAATCTCGCCTTGAGCCGTATCGACGCTACCGAAACCTGCTGATTGCGCCTGGTCCGAACGAAGGCGACTACCTGCATCACGAGCTGGTCGCGCCATGGCATCAGGACTGGCTCTGGCGGCTGGGTCGAGTCTCGCGGGAGGCTCCAAAGAAGTCGCAGTGGGTGGCTGCGGGGGCGCCAGGGCTGCCTTCAGGATGGCCTGATCGACGTGGGCGGTTGGCGGGTGCCTCCAGCACGGAACTACGTTCTGTTTGAGACTGAAGACGAGGGGACGTGCGTGCTGGCGGACCCGCCCACAGTCGCTACGGGAGGATCGCGGGGCGCTGTCGAGTCGTCGTTTGGTGATCCGCTCGCAGTCTCCCTTCGGCGCCTGTTGCTGGCAGGCACCAAGAGAGCCGGCCTGCGGACGACCAACCCCAGCAACCGCATAGACACATCAGGCTCAACATGCTGGCTCACCCAGTTCGGCGAGACCTCAGGGAGGCGTGTCCCCACCACAGCCTCGAAAGCCGCTGGGCCGACCACCACCGCGGATGACGCCTGCCCGCCCCACAGCGGGCCGATTCGCCGCTCATGAAACCGAACCACGCGGCCTCCAGCACCGACAAGATCGACTGATCGCTTCTGCCGCTGTGAGCGTGCGATGGAACTCCAGCTCGGGGCCCGCGCGCCACTCGTGTGCGTCCGGCGAGCGTTGGCTCAGGCCACTCCATCGGTTCGCTGGCGGGCCGCCGCGAGAGCCGCGCGGACTCTTGTGCCGAGGAGCGCGAGCCTGTGGACGGGCTCGTTACTGAACACGGAACGCCCGCAGCTGAGAGGCAGGGCTCGCGACTCAGATCGCCAGCTGCGCGGTCGTTGCCACCGGACGACGAATTGGTCACCCGGCTGCGGGCCGGCGATGAGGCTGCCTTTGCCTCGCTGGTCGACGCGTGGTCGAGCGGGATGGTGCGGCTGGCTCGTTCGTTCGTTTCGACTGAGGAGTCCGCTGCCGAGGTGGTCCAGGACGCGTGGCTCGCGGTCGTGGCAGGGCTCACCGGGTACGAGGGCCGGTCCTCGCTGCGAACCTGGGTCTACCGGATCCTCGTGAACATCGCCAAACGTCGCTGGAGGCAGGAGAACCGCGGCATCCCGTGGAGCAGCCTGTCGATAGGGGAGGACGACGGCCCGACCGTCGACCCGGGCCGGTTCCGCGGCGCCGGCGAACCGTATGCAGGGCACTGGCGGGAGTTCCCGGCGCGTGGCCGTCACCGGAACAGGAACTGCTGGCCGTTGAGATCAGGTCACAGGTCGCCGCCGCACTCACCCGACTGCCCGCCCTGCAACGAATTGTGATCACACTGCGCGACCCGAGCCAGGACCGCGACCATCCGGGCTCAGCTCATCAACGTCCCGGCCAGACTCGCCCGCTCGGCCAGGCGCCTGACCCTGCACCTGCCCGACGCCTGGCCCTGGGAACAGGCCTGGCACCAACTCGTGACCGGCGCCGGGCCACCGGTCACGGCCTGACCCGTCCAGCCGTCCGACAGGACCCGACCGGAGCACTATGTGGAGATCAGCCGGCGCGCCCGGCCCACCCCGCCATGCCGCGAAGCAGCCGCACGCACCACCATTCCGTTCACGCCATCAACGACGGGTCTGTCCGATCGACGGTGGCCGTGCGCTGTCGAGCGGACGCTCGGCCGCGGTCGGATCGTGGGCCCAGGATGACCAGGCCGGGCATCCGCTGCTTGAGGGCGAGTACGTTGTCAGTGGCCTTGGCGAGTTGGCTCCGGCCGCCGACGCCGGGAAGCTGGCGGCGCTCGAGCAGCTCGGCTCCGTAGGTGAGGTCGCCGACCAGCAGCAGCGGTGGCCTCGTCCGCCGCCGGACGGGCAGGGAAACCGAGCCAGCAGTGTGACCCGGCGTCGGGAGCAGGGTCAGTGAGCCGTCGCCCATGAGATCGAGCGATTCGGTGAACGGCGTAAGAGTCGGGTCGTTCGTGGGTTCGAAACTGATCAGCTGCCCACGTGAGCCCCGGGATCATGATGTGCTCGCGGAGGAAGCCGCGCGGCTCCGGGGCGAACCCTGAAAGCTCCTGCCACTCGGCCGCGCTGACCAGCAGGTCTGCGCGGCTCAGCTCCGGGACGCCGCCGATATGGTCCTGATGCAGGTGGAAAGGATCGCGGTGTCGACATCGGCCGCCGAGTACCCGAGCCAGCCGAGCTGGCTGTCGGGGGTCTCCTCCTCGCCGACGTGGAACCTGGCCAGGCGGTCGTAGATGATCCCGGTGAAACCGCCGGGAAAGTACGAGTCGTCGGTGACCGAGGCGCGGTCTTGGCCGGTGTCGAACAGAACCAGCCCCTTGGCGTGCTCGATCACGTAGAGGTTGATCGGCCGTGGCGGCAACCATGCGCGTGAGGTCAGCAGCCACCAATACAGCGGCTTCCTGGTGCCATAGGCGTGTTCGGGGTGGATCTTGACCGTCTCAGTGCTGACGACCGACATCGCCGCCGAGCGTGAGAGGTGAGGGGTCTGGATCACGTTCCTCGGGGTCTTGACCCTGTACAGCCCGGCCGCCGTCGACAGGCAGGATTGCTCCATTGATGTAGCTGGCTTCGTCTGATAGCAGAAACGCAACTGTTGCGGCGACCTCCACCGGAGTACCCACACGTCCCAACGGATGCAGGCGAGCCATCTCTGACTCAACACGGGACGCCGACTTCGGCCCTTGGCTGCGCAGATACTCCTCGTAGCGCTGCGTGGTGATCGACCCGAGGGCTACGGCGTTGACTCGAATCCCGTGTGGACCGAAGTCCACGGCAAGTGCCCGGGTGAGCCCTTCGATCGCCGCCTTCGCCGTGGCGTACGGCAGTGCACCTCTGACGGCACGCTGGGCCTGGTGAGAGGAGACGTTGACGATCGAGCCGTGGCGATCCGCAGCGAGCATCCGGCGCACTGCAACCGAGGAGCCCACCAGGGCGGGCGCCAGGTTCGCATTGATCAGATCAAGGACCTCCGATGCAGGTGCCGTGTCCAGGCCTGCGTCGCGAAAGACGGCCGCGTTGTTGACCCAGCCGGCAAGCGGGGCCGAGGCCTCTGCCCGCTCCGCGGCACGCTCTACGATGGTCTCCTCCGCGGCACCGCCGACGACGGCCGCGATCCGGTCACCGTCGGGGTGATCAGCCACCCAGGAAAGACTCTCGGCATCGAGGTCAACAACCACGACATAGTCCCCGTCACGTAGTAGACGTTCCGCGACGGCCCGGCCGATACCCCTCCCACCGCCAGTGACAACAAACGATCGCACGACGTCATCCTGCCAGCCCGACAGCTTGAGAGATCGAGGCGTCTCAGAGAATGCGCTCTATGCCGCGATCCACGCCTTCACAGGATCGGCCGCCCACCGCGGGGGCCGTTAGCGTGAGAGCAGGAGAACATCGAGGAGGAGTTCGGTGGCAGCTCGCCCCGCGCGGCCTCGGGTAGGGGAGCGGACGCTGGCCGAGCGGTTGCTGCAGGCCCGGCGGAAGCGATTTGTGGGTCGTGGCGGTGAGGTCGAGCTCTTCCGGAGTGCTCTGGACGCGCCCGATGACGCGTTCAGCGTGCTGTTCATCCATGGGCCGGGCGGCGTCGGCAAGACTTCCTTGTTCCGCGAGCTGTCCGATGTGGCCCGGCAAGCCGATGCCCGCCCGATCAGCGTCGACGCGCATGGCTTGCCACCCTCACCCGCCGCCTTCCAGGCCGCTTTGTCCGACGCGACGCACGAGTCGGCCGGCGATGCGTGCCGTGAGGCACTCCCTCGGACCGAACGCCACGTGATATTCATCGACAGCTTCGAGTTGCTCGCCCCGCTCGAGGAGTGGATGCGTGAGCAGTTCCTGCCCGGGCTTCCGGCCGACACGCTCGTTGTGATCGCGGGTCGGAGCCCGCCCTCGCCCCGGTGGGTGGCGGATCCTGGTTGGCGTGACCTGCTGCGAGTGATCTCCCTGCGCAACCTGCCGCCGGAGGATACCCGCTCGTACCTCCGGATCGAGGGTGTTCTGGAGTCCGCGCACGACCAGGTGCTCATGTTGACCCACGGCCACCCGCTGACGCTGTCGCTGCTGGTCGACGCGGTGAGCCGAAACGCGGGTGGACAAGATCCGGTGCCACGTGCGCTGTCCGAAGCGCCCGACTTGGTTCGGGCCCTGCTCGGCCACATGGTCGACGCCGCGCCGAGTACGCGCCACCTCACCGCGCTGCACCTATGTGCGCACGCCCGACTGACCACCGAGAATCTGCTGCGAGCGGTCCTCGGTGGAGACGATGTCCCCGACCTTTTCGGCTGGTTGCGCCGGCTGTCCTTCGTCGAGGAGGGGCCGGACGGGCTGCTTCCCCACGACGTGGCCCGCGATGTCCTCGACGCCGACCTGCGCTGGCGCGATCCGGTTGGGTACTCCGACCTCCACCGCAGGATCCGCTCGCACCTGATTGCGCGAGCCAGGAATGCGAATGTGAACGCGCGGGAGAAGCAGCGATTACTCTCCGACGTGATCTTCCTGATGCGTGGTCATCCGATCGCCGGCGGATACTGGAACTGGAGCGCTCTTGGCCGAATGCAGGCCGACGCACTCCGGCCGATGGACGTCGACCTCCTCCTCGAGTTGACGCAGCAGCATCAGGGTGAAGAGCAGGCGGACTTGGCGGCTCATTGGATGGCACGCCAACCGCAGTCGTTTCGGGTCTTTCGTGACCACGCCGATGCGGTGATCGGCTACGCGGCGTACCTCGCCCTCCACCAAGCCAGCGATGACGACCTGGCCGTCGATCCTGGAGCGGGCGCGATGTGGGCCTACGCCGAGCGGCACGGCCCACCCCGGCCCGACGAGCAGGTCATGGCGTGGCGCTTTCTCGTGGAGCGTGATCCGCAGGCCGGCCCTCAGGCCTCGGGAACTCTGCTTGGCCTGTGGCACGCGCAGGAGATTCTCGCCCGCGCCAACTGCGCGTGGGACTTCATCGGCACCTACACCGATCTGGACCACTGGTCGCCGTTCTTCGCCTTCTACGACTTCCATCACGCCGCGGCTGCCGGGTATGTGGTGGGTGACCGTCCCTATGTCGTCTTCGCCCACGACTGGCGGCGCGTCGGCGTGGAGGAATGGCTCGACCTGACCGGCGCTCGTGAGCTCGGCGCACCCGTTACTGAACCGAGCGAACCGTCGACGGATGTGGCGCTCTCTCAGCCCGAGTTCGCCGCAGCCGTCAAGCACGCCCTGCGGTATCTGCATCGTCCGGACCAGCTCGCCGCCAATCCGTTGCTGCGGTCCCGCCTCGTGCGCGACCAGCAGCGCGAAACGGAAGACTCGAGTCTGGGCATCGTCGAACTGCTGCGCGACCTCATCACCTCGGCCGCCGAGACTGTGCGCGCCGATCGCCGCGACGAGCCAATGTATCGCGTCCTCGATCGCACGTTCCTGCGCCCGGCCGCGACCCAGGAGAAGGCCGCGGAGCTGCTCGACCTTCCGTTCAGCACATATCGCCGGCACCGGAACCGGGGGGTCGAACGGGTGACCGCCTGGCTGTGGCGGCGGGAGTTGTACGGGGCCGCGCACGACGACATGGCGAGTGACGAGATTGGCCACCAGGTGGACACCAGTTGGCCTGGCACGTGAACAGCTGACTGACCCATCGTCGAGCCTCCGAACGTGAACAGGAGGTAGGCGATGAAGACCGTCGGAGACCACGCCGTCGTACTCGGGGGCAGCATCGCAGGACTGCTGGCCGCGCGAGTTCTGGTCGATGCCTACGAGCGGGTGACCATCGTCGAGCGTGATGATCTGGTCGGCGCCGGACATGGTCATAAGGGAGTGCCGCAGGGCCGGCATGCTCACGCGCTGCTGGCACGCGGGCAAGCCGCGCTGGAGGAGCTGTTTCCGGGACTGTTCGACGAGCTGGTCGAGCGTGGAGCAGTAACCGCCCGCCCCGGGCTCGACCACCGGTTCGTGCTCGGTGGCCATCTGTTGCTGCAGGTACCCGCTGGTGACCGCGCGCTGCAAGCAAGCCGACCGTTCCTGGAGGAGCACCTGCGGCGACACGTGGTCGGCACTCCGGGCGTCGAGCTGCTGGCAGGCTGCGACATTGTCGGGCTGACGGCCGGTGACGACGGCGCGCTGATCACCGGGGCGCGCCTGGTGCGCCGTGCCGCCGGAAGCTCCGCCGAGGCGCTCCGGGCCGACCTGGTTGTTGACGCGATGGGGCGCGGATCACGGGTAACCAGGTGGCTGGAAGACATCGGGCACGAGCAGCCACCCACCGACGAGCTGCGGATCGACGTCGGCTACGCGAGTCGCTTCGTCCGACTCCCAGAGAACGCCGACGACATCGACAAGGCCGTGATCGTCGGACCACAACCGGGAAACCCGCGAGGTATGGCGTTGCTCGCCGTCGAAGGCGGGCGCCATCTGCTCACCCTCGCCGGTATCGCGGGCCACCACCCGCCGGTTGACGAGGACGGGCTCCGCGGCTTTGTCAACACGATCGCGCCCCGCGATGTGGCCGAGGTGATCCGCTCGTCCGAGCCACTCGGGAATCCGGTCACTTACCGCTACCGCACCGTTCTCCGCCGTCACTTCGAGCAGGTGCGGCGCCCGCCCGCGGGTCTCATCGTTACCGGCGACGCGTTGTGCAGCTTCAACCCGATCTATGCCCAAGGGATCACGGTGGCCGCGCTCGAGGCGCTCGCGCTGCGGCGCAGCCTCGCCGGCGGCGCGGACGGGCTGGCGCCACGGTTCTTCCGTGCAGCGGCCACCACGCTGAACGATCCGTGGCGTCTGGCGATCGGAGCAGACCTGGCCATGCCCGAGGTCGCCGGCAGGCGGACGCTGGGCACACGCCTCCTCAACGCCTACGTCGGTCGCGTCCAGGCCGCCGCGGAGCACGACGCCACGGTCGCCGAGCGATTCCTCCGTGTCATCGGACTACTCGACCCGCCGTCGTCTTTGCTCAGCCCCGCCGTCGCGACCCGGGTCTTCCTGCGCAGCCGCCCCGACCAGACCGGGCACGGCCCACCGTCGGCCAGTACGACAGCTGACCGACATGCCGGTGCCCAACGTACGCAAATCGGCGCAGCGTAGATGCCGTCCGTGGGCTGACGACCGCGACCGCACCGTCCACAACGCTAGATCACGTTCATGCACCTTCAGCTCCTCGATGATTGGAGAACGAAAATGGCTACCGAACAGACCATGGAGTTGGCGCGTACGGCCGATTCGGCCGGCCCGACAGCAGAGGGGGGCGCGTCCCTCGTCCAACGCGTCAACGACCGGATGACCCGCTGGCTGACGCGCTACAGCATCGTCATCCTGCGGGTCAGTCTCGGCCTGGTGTTCCTGGGCTTCGGCGCGCTGAAGTTCGTGGGCGCCAGCCCGGCGGAGGAACTGGCCGTGCGCACGATCGAGAAGCTGTCGCTGGGGATCGTGTCCGGGGACGTTGCCCTGTTCGGGACGGCACTGGCGGAGTGCTTCATCGGCATCACGTTGATCAGCGGCAAGCTTCTGCGCGCGGGCCTGCTCGTGCTGGCCGCGTCAATGGTCGGGATCCTCTCGCCGCTGTTGCTGTTCTTCACCGACCTGTTCCCCGGCGCGCCCACGTTGGAGGGCCAGTACGTGCTGAAGGACATCGTGCTGGTGGCCGCCGGCCTGGTGGTGGCCGCTCGGGCGCTGGGTGCCCGGCTGGTGACCGACGGGCCGCAGTCCGCTTCGGTTGGTGGCCGCGGCCGCAGGCGGCTGCCACCCGAGGGTGGTGATGTGATGTGAACCCGCTGGCCATCCTCGCCGCCGGCGACATCGCCTTCTGGACGATCGTTCTGTCCCTCGCCGCCAGACGCTCCCTTGAGCTACGCGCTGGTCCCGTGCGACTACTCCTCAGCGGTGCCGCCGGGTGCGTCGGTGGTGCATGGGGCGACGGCGAGGTCAGCGTCGCTGGTGGAGGTAGATCGCCTGTGCTCTCACCAGGACGACGGCATCGCGGTGATCACCGAGTGCACCCATGGCGTCGAGCAGTACGGCACCGGCTGTGATATGGAGCGGGTCAAGCACGCCCCCTGTCCTCATTGGCTCGCATCCGTGTAAGGAGCTCGTTTCCTTGCGATGGTTCTCGACCCGGGCCGGTCAGCAGGTCGGCGGCCAGCTGGCTGGTGACACGACTCGAAGCTTGTCTCGCACGATTGCGCTCGAACACGACGGGTCGTAGGGCTCGGCCAGGATCATGTTGGCGCCGGCCTTTCGCGACTTGAGGGTTGGTTGCGGCCCCCTGCCCATGTCCGGGTCCTCCCCGGTGGCTCCGCCTGGTGGCGGCCACGCCGGCGGCCGCGCCCGGGCTCATTGCCGAGCCTGAGCCTGCTTCCGGTAGTTGGCTTGCGTGGCAACCACGCCCGCGATCAGGGCGGTGAGCACACCCATCATCTGGATCCAGGTGCCGATGAGCACACTGGTTCCGTCTCGGCCAAACAGGTTGGGCGGCCCGCCGCTCACCACGAACCCAACGGTGACGAACAAACCCATGAACGCTCCTACGGCCGGTGCCCACGGCCACGAGGCCAGGCTCACGAAGATCGCGCCGGCGAGCAGGATGATGATCCCCGGCGGCGGGTAGATCGGGAACTCGACTCCCGACGCCCACAGGATCGCGATCCCCAGGGCACCGGCCACGAGACCAACAACCGTCGCCGCCCGTGGTCTGGACAACGTTCTCTGCGCATTCATCGTCTCTCTCCTTGCTCATTGTCGGGGTCCTGCCCGGTAGCTCTGCCTGGTGGCGGCCACGCCGGCCGACCACGGCTCCGGCTCGCCGTGCTCATGCGATGGCCACCTTGCCGTCGCACACCACAAACTCACCGGTGCCGGTGGTGCCGAACTCGGCCTGGCGCAGGGTGAGCGAGACCGCACCCGCCCCCGTCCTGTCGACCGGCAAGCACGCTGTCGCCGCAGCCAGCCGGAATGGTCCGTCCGTGCCACTGCAGCGCGGCGTACACCTGCGCCAGGCAGGCGCCGGCACCAATCGTCGC
>Ga0256867_10000845_pt1 | contig 12533 bp, 8 predicted proteins | sample RVTome_15_FD_185939 | JGI IMG/M metagenome (GOLD analysis project Ga0256867, IMG submission 185939) | Soil microbial communities from uranium-contaminated site in the Upper Colorado River Basin, Wyoming, United States - RVT150D86 (HiSeq) ... | reverse complement strand
AGCAGGGCCGACCGCAAGGCCACCCTGAGCTCACCCTGACCCGCCAGGTCGGTCCACCCCACCGGCGCCCCGTACCAACCGCGGTCCATGTGCTCGTGATCGCGGATCCAGTCCAGCGCCGCTGCGGTGGGGGTGCCGGCGACGGCCGGGGTGGGGTGCAGGGCGCCGGCCAGGTCCATCACCGTGGTGGTCGCGTCGCGGCGCTGGCCCTGCACCGGGGTGCGGAGGTGGTGGCAACTGTGCAGCGTCAGCACGCCGGTCGCCTGTTGCGCGGTCAGCTCGACTCCGACGCCGCGCAGGGCCGTAGCGATGTCGTCGAGGACCAGCAGATGCTCGCGGCGCTCCTTGTCGTCGGCCGCCAGCCAGTCGGCCAGCCGGCGATCCTCGGCCGGGGTCGCACCCCGGCGCACGGTCCCGGCCACGGCCGCGGTCCTGACTTCGTCGCCGGTCAGGCTGACGAGGCACTCGGGGGTGGCGCCCACGAAGGCGTGGTCCCCCATGCCGACGGCAAACGTGACGCAATCGCCGTGGCGGCGGCTGAGGCGGTGGACGAGCGTGGCTTCGTCCACCGCGGCCTCGATGTCCAGGCAGCGGGCCAGCACCACCTTGGCCACCTGCCCGCGGGCAAGCTCGTCGAGGGCGGCGGCCACCAGGGCCTCGTGGGCGTCGTCAACGGCGGGGTCGGCCACGCCGTGGGCCAGCGGTCCGATCCGTGGTCGCCATCCGGCCCTGGCGGCCGCGACTGCGGCCCGAACCCGTTCGTCGCCGACAGCGTCGCCGGCGTCACCACCTTCGCCTGCCACCAGCCACCAGGCCTCGTCGCCGCGCCGCAGGTAGGTCAAGGTAGGTAGCACCAGGCGCGCCGCCGGCCAGGCGGGCCACGGAGGTCGGCGCACGGCCGCCACACGGTGGTCGAAGGCGAAGCCACCGACGAGCACGGGTTCAGGCTCGCCGGTCCGGCCTGAGCCGGCCACCGGCAGGGCCCGAAGTGCGGCCGAGATCTGAGCGAAGCGGTCGGACCCCTCGGCGGTGATGGCCATCGCCGAGCCCAGGCCGACCTGGACCAGGTCAGAGGCGGGGTCGCACCAGTACCACCGCTCGCCGTTGCCGGCCGAGGCGTACAGGGCGACTGCGTCGAGGTCGAACGGCGCGGGCCGGGCGGTGACTCGCAGGCCGGAGGCCACGGTGGCGGTCATGTGCGGGCTCGGGGCGCCGCCGGGACGGCTCCGTCGCCGGGGGACAGGTGGGCGGCAGCGTGCTCGACGAGGGTCCGCTCGAAGTGATCCGCCACCAGCCTGGTCACGGCCGGCACCAGCCGGTCGACCAGCTCGGTGGCGGAGCCGGGATCGGTGTGGACGGCGTCGCGGAACACGGCGATGGCCTGCTCCACGGTGTCCTCCACGTGGCGGGCGTGCTCCACGCCGATGGCGGCCAGCCGCTCGGTGGGGAGGCCCGCCTCGAGCAGCTCGCGGGCCGCTTCGAGCATCGGAAGGACGTCCTCGCTGAACCGCTCCACGTCTCCGCCCGGCAGCGGTCTCAGGAGACCGCTGTCGACGGCGAGAGCGACGAGGTCGGGTTCCAGGCCTGATCGGCGCGTCAGCTCCTGGCGGTCGACGGTGGCGGAGCCCACCTGGCGGTCCACCAGGCGGGCCAGCACCGGGTCTGCGGCCGCGGTGTCGAGGGAGTCGGCGATCTGGGACAGCGAGAAGCCGGCGTCGGCCAGGCGGCGGATCCGAGCCAGTCGTTCGAGGTGACCGGGGCCGTAGTGGGCGACCCGGCCGGCACGCTCGGGCGGGGGGAGCAGGCCCAGCTTCTGGTAGTAGCGGATGGTGTCGACGGCGACGCCGGCGGCGGCGGCGAGTTGCTCGACCCGCAGGCGCTGCTGTGGAGAGACTGGCCCCTCGGCCAGCCGCTCATCAGCGAGCGGCTCATCGGCAGGCCGCTCATCGGCGAGCGGCTCATCGGCAGGCCGCTCATCGGCGAGCGGCCCCTCGGCCAGCCGCTCATCAGCGAGTCGCTCATCTGTGTGGATCGGGTTGGTGGTCACCACGGGGCCAGTCTATGGGAGTCGGCACTCCAAGAGTGAGCACTCCCATCGTTCTCCTCCCATGGCGGCGGCAGCCTCCGAAGGGTTTCTCACCCGATCGGGGATAGGGTCGAAGCCGATGCGCATCATGGTGACCAACGACGACGGCATCGACGCGGTTGGGCTCCACGTGCTGGCAAAGGCCATGAGCCGCCACGGCGAGGTGGTCGTGATCGCCCCCGACGAGGACCACTCGGGCGCCAGCTCTGCCTTGGGGGCCCTGCACCTCATCAAGCCGGTCGTCCACGAGTGCCACATGCCGGACGTGGACAGGGCCTTCAGCGTCACCGGGCCTCCGGCGCTGTGCGTGATGTTCGCCCGCTTGGGCGCCTTCGGACCCCCGCCGGACCTGGTGGTGTCGGGCATCAACCCTGGCAACAACGTCGGTCGCTCCGTGTACCACTCCGGCACGATCGGCGCGGCCTTCACCGCCCGCAACGGCGGCATTAGCGGCGTGGCCATCAGCCAGGCCGTGACCGGATGGGGGGTGGAGGGCCAGGCCTGGGACGAGATGCTGGTGAACCAGCACTGGGACAGCGCCGCAGCCGTCGCCGACAAGGTGGTGGAGGGGCTCCTGGCCGATCCGCCCAGCAAGCCGGCGGTCATCAACGTCAACGTCCCCGACGTCGACATCGACGAGATCAAGGGTTGGAAGCGGGCCCCCATCGGAGTACGCCCACCCCGCTCGATGGCCAGCGCGGTGTTGGAGCCCCGGGAGGGACACGAGGGGAGCTGGACGGTGCGCATGGACTGGGGCGACGAGATCCGGCCCCACCCCGACACCGACGTGGGCATCGTCATGGACGGCTACGTGGCGGTGAGCTGGCTGAGCGGCATCGTCGACTGCGAGGCCGAGAGCGACAAGGTCGCCGCCGCCCTCGACAGCCTCATCGGCTGAGGCGGAACGCCGTCGCGCCCCAGGGCCTCACGCCCATCGGGCCCGATCAGGCCAGGGACAACCCGACCTGCTCCACCACCGTCACCGGGTCGGCCACCATGCCGGTGACGAAGCGACCGAACTCGCCGTAGACGGCGGACGCCTCGTCGAAGCGCATGGTGTAGACGACCTCCTTGAGGTCGTCCAGGTGCTGGCCGAAGAGGGTGACCCCCCACTCGAAGTCGTCGACACCGGTGGACCCGGTGACCACCTGCAGCACCCGGCCCCTGAACTTCCTACCTGACGCACCATGCTCGTACATCAGCTCCTTGCGCCGGTCGAAGGGCAGGGCGAACCAGTTGCCCACCTGCTCCCGTCGCTTGGACATGGGGTAGAAGCAGATGGCGGGCTTGCCTTCGGGCGGCAGCCGCGGGTACAGGCGCGGCGTCTTCATGTCGTCGGGCATGTCCTGGGCGTACTCCGACACCTCGGTCATGGACACGTAGCTGTCCACGATGTCCAGGCCCGCCCCCTGCAGCAGCGTCTGCAGCCGGCGCAGACGCCAGGCGTCGGGTCCCAGCGCCATGAAGCCGACGTCGGCCTTGTGGCCCAGCACGGCGAAGGTGACGACCTGGTGGTCGGCGTCCACGGTCTGGGTGACGGCCTTCACAACCGCCGACCCGTCCGAACCCGGCGTGACCCGGCAGAACAGATGGAGCACGCTCCAGCCCACCGAGGTCGTGACCGGCTCCTGAACCACGACCGGAGTGTACGGAGGTCGGCCGCGGGGGCGGGTGCGGCGCCGGCACTGCGCGATCGACGCGCACCCGGTTGGACGGCGCCGGACGGCGCCGTCGGGGTTGTTCAGCCGGCGCTGTCCTCGTCGGCCTCGCTGGCCACGGCCCCGACCAGCGCCGCCTCGTCCAGCGACGGCTGCTCGGCCTCGTCCACGTCGATGGCGGCGTCGTACAGCCCCGGGATGTCGGGCAGCTCCAGCGGGTTCGGCCTGTTCTCCTTGTGTGCCATGGCCGCCTCGGCGTGGTACTGCTCGAGCATCGCCTGGGCCTCGGGCGTGAAGTAGGCGGCGCCATCGAACAGGGGGCCGCGGGTGTGGCCCATGATGGCGTACACGTCCTCGCCCGAGACGGTCTTGTTGGCCTCCAGGGCATGGGCCATGGCGAGGACCTCGGCCCGATGCCGGGCCAGCAGGCTCTCGGCCCGTTTGAGCATCATGGCCAGCTTCTTCTCGATCTGGTCGCCCAGCGTCTCCCGCAGCTTCTCCTGCTGATCGGCGGGCCGTGGCGGTGGGTTGGGCTGCCCACCGCCCACCTGCAGCTCGCGCTGCACGCGGTGGCTCGCGATGGTGTCGCCCATGCCCCAGTAGCCGATCATCATCGTGGCCACCGTGGTCGCGCTCACCAGGTCGCCCGACACACCCGACGAGTTGTCGTCGCCGTAGAAGTACCGCTCACCGGCCAGCGAGGCGAGTGCGACGATGATGTCGGCCTCGTACTCCGACCTCCACTGCGTGTAACGGTCGTCTGGATCCACCGAGGACACCATGCCCAGGTAGGTACCGCCCTTCTCGATGGTGGCGATGTCGATGGTGAGGTGCTTGCGCGTGGTGGCGGCGGCGATGGCGTGGCAGGCCTCGTGCACGGCCACGGCGTGGCGTTCGCGCTCGATGTACTCCACGTCCTCCGGTGGGCCGAGGCGCTTGAGCCGCTTGGCCCGGACGAGGTCGTTCCAGCCGATCACCTCACGGTTGTCGCGGATGGCGATGATGAGCGCCTCGTTGACGATGTCCTTGATCGTGGCGCCGGTGGCGTAGGGGCTGATCGAGGCGATCTTCTCGACCTCCTCGTCGGTCAGGTTGTTCTTGACCTTGTCCAGGTAGCCCCCGAAGGTGCGGATGCGGCCCTCCTTGGAGGGGTAGCCCACCCGGTAGATGCGGTCGAGGCGGCCCGGTCGGAGCAGGGCCGGGTCCAAGACGTCGGGCAGGTTGGTGGCCATCATGTGCAGGATCCGGTACTTGGGCGGCGGCTTGGGCCGCATCCCCAGGGCCTTGCGCACCGTGCGGTTGAGGAACCCGCGAGGCTTCTTCAGGCCCGACATGGCCGTCAGCAGAGCCTGCAGCGTGCCCATGCCCCCGCCGCCGCCCATGCCTGCGCCCATGATGATGCGGTCTTCGGCGGGCCTGATGTGATGGTCCCAGCCGAAGCGGTCCCTGGCCACCATCTCGGCCGACCGCGGGCTGAGCCAGCGGAGGTGGTCGAGGTCGTAGGGGTCGGCGTCGCCGGCGCCCATGAACTGCCCGCCCTGGCCGGCGGCGCCGCCGCGGCTGCCGAGCGAGTCGGCCTCGTCGAAGAACACGACGACGCCGTCGTAACGCAGTGACAGCTTGCGGAGCTTGCGGTACAGCGTCTTGACCTTGATGATGCCGATGCCGAAGAACATGTTGATGAAGGCGCCGGGCTCAACGAAGACGAACGGCTTGCCGGTCTCGCCTGCGGCCGCTTCGGCGATGAGCGTCTTGCCTGTTCCGGGCGGGCCCCACAGCAGGATGCCGCCAGGCGTGTAGCCGCCCCGTTCCTCGATGGCCTCGGGGTTCTCGAGGAAGATCAGGTTCTCCTTGACCCGGTCGACCACGTGGTCCTGGCCCCACACGTCGCTGAACCGGGTGTCGATGTCCTCGGGGTAGTAGGTCTCGACCCCGCCCCGGGACAGCAGGAAGAAGATGCCGAGGAACTGCACGGCCACGAACATGAAGCCGAACGCCAGTCGCGCGAACCATGGCAACCACTCCCAGAAGCGCGCCGGCAGGCTGACCAGGGCCTCGATGGGCGCCTCGTCGTAGAGGTTGCCCAGGACCAGGGCCAGGATGGCGATCAGGACCACGACCTTGACGGCCCTGGCCACGCGGTAGCGCACCCAGGGGTCCATCCGCCCGGTCAGGCGGTCGAAGCCGCCGAAGACCCGGCGCCTGAAGAACAGGTAGTAGCCGGACCAGTGCTCGGCGATCAGGAAGTGGAGCTGGCGTAGCACCTCCAGGCCGAACAGCAGCGGGATCCAGCGGAAGTCGGCCAGCGTGTCGTAGAACGCGTCGCTAGCGGTCCTGATGGGGCTCGTGGCCAGGATCTGCAGGTACAGAGCGCCGAGGAGCAGGCAGATGAGCACCAGGAACTTGACGCGGTCCCACAGTTCGAGGGGCTTGCGTTTCGTCCGGTCGGCGTCGCGTACCCTGCTGCCGATCTGACCGGGGGCGACCAGCCCGAAGGGCCGCGGGGCGCCGTCCACCTCGGTGTCGGTGCCGCCGGTACCGCTCGAGCGTCGTCGCAGGCGCAGGCCCATCAGTCCTCCTCCACGGTGAACGACTGGACGATCTCGTCGATCACAGTCGCGTTCGCTCGGTAGCAGGTGATCTCACAGCTCAGGACCAGACCGTAGAGCCGCTGGTTGGCCTCGTCGACCAGGAAGAGCTGGTCGAAGGTCCGGGCACCCTCCTCGCCTGAGTAGTTGTAGACGACGCGGTTGCCGCGCAGCGGCGAGTCGGCCAGGTCCCGGTTGAGGAGGATCTGAAAGTCGCTGTCCGTGTCCTCGGCCAGCTCGACGGGGTCACCCAGGCCGAGGGGGGAGGTCACGGCCCGCATCAGGGCCGTGGACACCTGGTCGCGGAACTCGGCCCCGATCGGGATCATGGTGACCTGGCCCACCACCCTCCCCAGCTCATCGTCTGGTGAGGTGAGGGCCACCGTCCACGGCTCGGACTCCGGCACCACCGGTTGCAGCAACAGGTCACCCACGGTCTGGGCGTCGTTCTCGGGGAGCTCCTCCAACTCCCGGACCTCCCAGTTGTCGGGCACCTTGACGTAGATGCCCTGGTCGCGGTTCTCGACGTACTGGTAGCCGGACCTGCCACAGGCAGTGATGACGACGCCCATGGCGACCACGACGAGCAGCGCCCGCCTCCCCCCAGCCAGGGTCGGCCATGACATGCGCCGCATTCTGCCCCCATCCCAGACATCCGCACCATCACCCGAATGGATTCCGGTGATCGGTCGGTTCCCACGAGGTTCTCACGGGGTTCCCCGCTCCGGTCACTCCTCCCCGACGGGGTGCACGGTGACGACCGCGTTGTAGTCGGGTACCTGCGATCCGGGCTCGCGGTGCTCGGGACCACCACGGACGAGAACGTTGCCCTCCGGCCAGTGGACCTGGAGGTGGCCGCGGGACAAGCGGACCCTGCGGACTCGCCCCACCATCTCGCCCACCGCCGAACGCAGCACGACCGTGTCGCCGTCGGCCAGCCCCAGCTCATCGGCATCGGCGCCGTCCATGAGGACGTCGTCCCGCTCGGCACCGGTGAGGGGATCCACCGATCCCCACACCATGGAGTTGAACTGCTTGCCTCGCCGGGTGGCGACGGTGAACTGTCCGGGGCCCAGGCGACGAGGAGCCGGGGAGAGGACGGAGAACCGGGCACGGCCGTCCGTAGTCGGGAAGTGCCCGCCCGCGCACAGATGCCGCCCTCCCCACTGCACCGCATCCCCGGTGCGGGCCAGGTCCTGGATGCCGTCGTAGGCGGGGCACACGCGGGCGATCTCGGTGCGAAGCGCGCGGTTCGACGCCCAGTCGAAGCCGACGGCCAGCTCGGGTCGGACGCGGGCCGCCACCTCGGCGAAGACACGCCACTCGCTGCGGGCCTCGCCCACCCGGCGGGGGATCTCGGGGCTGAAGATGATCCGCCGCTCGGTCGTGGTCTCGGTGCCGCCGCCCTCCTGCTCGTAGCGGGTGGCCACCGGCAGGAGGATCACCTCTTCGGCGGGGACGAGCATCTGGCTCGACACGACGATGTCCTGGTGGACGCGCAGGGGCACCTGCTGCAGAGCGGCGCGCACCGTGGGCGGATCGGGCAGGACGTCGAGGAAGTTGCCGCCCGACGACCACAGCACGTCGATGCGGCGGTCGGCCGCCTCCTCCACCATCTCGGGGGCGGTGAGGCCCGGGTGGGACGGCACCTCGAACCCCCAGAGCCGCGAGAGCTCGGCCGCCCCCTGCTCGTCGACCGGACGACCACCAGGGAGGCTCGTGGCATATGCCCCCATCTCCGCCCCGCCCTGGACACCGCTGTGGCCACGGATGGGCATCAGGCCCGCCCCGTCGCGGCCGACGTTGGCCCTGGCCAGGGCGACGTTCACGATGCCCCGCACGCCGTCGACGCTGGCGGTGTGCTGGGTGATGCCCATCGACCAGACGAGGATGGCGGCGTCGGCGGTGGCGTACATGTCGACGAAGGCGTCGACGGTGGCCTCGTCCACACCCGCAGCAGCCAGGAGCTCGCCGTCGTCATGGCTGGCCAGCTCGTCGATCAGCTCCTGCCATCCCACCGTGTGGGAGGCCACGAAGTCCTCCGCCACCGCTTCCCTGGCGGCCAGGCGCTTGACGACGATGTTGGCCAGAGCCACGTCGCCGCCCATCCGCACCGGCACGTGCAGGTCGCACATCCTGGTGCCGAACAGCGCCGACTCGGCGTTGGACGGCACCCAGTAGCGGTCGAGGCCGGGCTCGAGATATGGGTTGACGACCACCACCCGGCAGCCGCGCTGGCGGGCCAGGAAGAGGTACTTCATGAACACCGGCTGGTTGTTGGCCGGATTGGTTCCCCAGAGCACGACCAGGTCGCTCTCGATGACGTCCACCATCGAGCACGTCGTGGCCGCCACCCCGATCGTGGCGCGCAGCCCCAGGGTGGAGGGGGCGTGGCAGACCCGGGCGGCGGAGTCGATATTGGCGACGCCCATGGCCCTGGCAGCCTTGGCCGCCGCGTAGTACACCTCGTTGGTGATGCCGCGGCTGGTGAGGTAGATGCCGACCCGGTCCGGACCGGCCTCCGCGATGGCATCGGCCACGCGCCCCAGGGCCTCGTCCCAGGAGATCGGTTGGAAGCCGGGCTCGCCGGCCCGGCGCCGCATCGGGTGCCCGAGCCGACCCATGGCCCGCAGCTCAGCACCGCTGAGACCCTCGAGCGACGACACGTCGGCGAGCCGTCCTGGCTCGAGGGCGTCTGCGGTGTTGGTCTCGAGCAGGCGGAGCCTGGTGGTGCATAGGTGGACGCCGTCGAGGGCCCAGTCGTGGAGCCCGGCCACCCCCAGGGAGCAGCCGTCGCAGGCACCGCGCGTCAGGATCCTCCAGGCGTAGACGGGGTGGGCACGGTTCGCCAATGCCACCTCGAGCATCTGGCGGTAGTGGCGTGGCTTCTGCAGCCCCATGCCGTTGGGCCGCAGGCTCACCCACAGCTCGCGGCGCAGCTTCGGCATCCTCCAGTACTTCGGCCACACCCGCAGTGGCTTCCAGGAGAGCAGGGGCCTCAAGGCGCGGGCCTCAACGCTCGATGCTGCCGCTGTAGACGTTCAGCTCGTCGCCGCGGGCGAACCCCACCAGGGTCATGCCGGCCTGGCGGGCCGCGTCCACAGCCAGGCTCGAGGGGGCGCTGACCGCCACCAGGACCCCGAAGCCCGCCGCCCACGCCTTGGTGACCAGCTCGAAGCTGGCCCGGCCGCTGACGAAGAGACCCAGCCCCGTTGCGGGCAGCGCGCCATCCAGGAGGAGGCGCCCCACCGCCTTGTCTACGGCGTTGTGGCGCCCGATGTCCTCCCGCACCACGAGCAGCTCACCCCGCTGGTCGAAGGCGGCCGCCGCGTGCAGGCCGCCGGTGCGGTCGAACGTGACCTGGGAGGACCGCACCCGCTCGGGGACGCCGACCAGGACGTCCAGCGCGAATCGACCTGACGCACCGAGCACGGTCAACCGCTGTAGGAGGGCGTCGATGGCCAAAGACCCGCACAGCCCGCACGACGAGGTGACGGTGCCGACCCTGGGGGTCGGTTCGGGGCCGGTGCCGCCCGTTTCGACGGTGACCACGTTGAAGTCGCTCTCGAGCGCCGGTCCCGTCGCGCAGTAGCGGATGGTGCCGACCGAGGTTCCCTCCAGCCAGCCCTCGGCGTGGCAGAAGCCGGCCGCCAGTTCGAAGTCCTGACCGGGGGTGCGCATGGTCGTGGCCACCAGGACGTCGTCCAAGCGGATCTCGAGCGGTTCCTCCACCACGACCTCGTCGGGGGTGCGGTGCCAACCGTGACGGTCCCGCCGCTCGACGAGCAGCTTGCGGGTCGGCCCATTGGTCACGGGGGTCACGCTACCCACGGACCTGGTTGCGGCCTGCCTGCTTGGCGCGGTACAGCCGATCGTCGGCCACGGCCAGCATCGACTCGTGATCACCGAGGCAAGGGTCGTCGGTGACGCCGATGCTGACGGTGAGCGAGAGCCCACGGGCGATCTCGCCCCACGGGTGGACCTCCACGGCGTCGCGGACGGCCTCGCAGCGGACCAACGCCGTATCCAGGTCCAGGCCCGCCATCACGACGCCGAACTCGTCGCCGCCGTAGCGGGCCACGAAGTCCTCTGACTCGAACGACCGGGGCAGCAGCTGACCCAGGACGCGCAACACCTCGTCGCCGAGGGCGTGGGACCAGCGGTCGTTGACGTGCTTGAAGTGGTCGACGTCGATGAGGGCGACGCTCAGGCGGTCACGCCGCAGCACGGCCCTGGACAGGTCCGACTCCAGGCGGTCGGTCAGGGACCTCCGGTTGGCCAGCCCGGTCAGCGGATCCTCGGTGGCCAGGCGCTGCAGCCTCTCCACGAGGGCAGCACGTTCCCGGTCGGCGGCCACGAGCGCCTCGTTGGCCGCCCTCAGCTCGATCACCGTCGTGGCCAGCCGGTCGTTCAGCTCGCGCTGGCGCTCCGCCTCGCGTTCGACCTCTGCCACCTCGAGGCTGACGCGGGCGGCGACGGCCCTCATGTCGGCCTCGTGGCGCTGCAGGTCGAGAGCCAGCTCGTGGAAGCGGCGGAAGCGGGCCAGGGCACCGGCGTGGTCGCCGCGCTCGTCGGCCAACTCGCTCAACCGCAGCCAGACATCTCGCAGCTCGGCCCTGAACCCGCCCCGCTCGGCCAGGGCGAGGGCAGCCTCCATGTGCTCGACGGCCAGGTCCTGGTGCAGGGCCATGCAGTGATCGGCGAAGGCCAGCAGGGCCTGGCACTCGCCGAGGGCGTTGCCGGCGCGCCGGTACTCGTCGAGCGCAGCCCGGTGCAGTGGCCCCGCCTCGTCGGTGCGACCGGCGTCGTCAAGGGCCCTGGCCTGAAGGTGCTTGGCCAAAGCCACGTGGTGACGGTGGCCGACGGACCCGGCGGCTTGCTCGGCCTCGACGGCCACCCTGTAGGCGATGCCCGGCTCGCCGGCCAGCAGCTCCAGGTGGGCGAGCGAGGCGAGAACGGCGGCGCGCTCCCAGTCCGACCCTGCCTCATCGGCCAGCACCATGGCCTGCCGATTGCTGTCCCTGGCCCGTTCCAGCTCGCCGATGCTGGCGTACGCCTGCCCCAGCACGCGCCGCACGTTGGCCTCGCCGTCGCTGGACCCGACGTGGGCCATCTCGGTCAGGGCTCGGGTCAGGTAGTCGATGGCCGTGTTCCAGTCCCCCACCTTGGTGGCGGCGACACCGAGGTTGCTGAGGACGTCGATCTCGATGTCGGCGGCGCCGGCCGCGCGCGCCACCAGCAGCGCCTCGCCGAAGAGGGCGACTCCCTCTGCCCCCATGCCGCGGTATGCCTCCACTATGGCCAGCCGCTCCAGGGCGCGCGCCTCGCCGGCCAGGTCGCCGTGGGAACGGGCCACCTCCAGGGCCTCCGCCAGCAACCTGCATGCCTCGTCCTGGTGACCGACGGCCGTCTCGACGCCGGCCAGCGCCGTCTTGGCCCTCCCTGCCCCTACGACATCCCCCCGGCTCGAAGCCAGGGCCGCGGCCCTGAGGATCCGCGCCGTGGCGTCGGGCAGGCTCCGCAGACGCAGCTGCCAGGCCTCGTCGAGAAGCACTACCACGTCGGGGTCAGGCGCCTCCGTGGGAGGAGCCGGCCCGTCGCCGACGACTTGTCGCGTCGAGGACATCGCAGGTTCGCGGCCCGCCGTCGTGGACACCGGGGTCACGGTAGCCACGGCCGGGACCCGCTCGCAGCACGCCCGCTTGGTGGCCTCGCCAGCCTCGGAACCTACGCTCGGTCGACACCGCCGGAAGGGGAGCACGTGAGATTCGGGATCTTCTTCGAGCTGTCGGTGCCCCGACCGTTGGCCCGCTCCGACGAGCAGCGCGTGTACCGCGAGGCGCTGGAGGTGGCCCAGCTCGCGGACGAGCTCGGCTTCGCCTGGGTGTGGGCGGTGGAGCACCACTTCCTGGAGGAGTACTCCCACTGCTCGGCTCCCGAGGTGTTCCTCACGGCCTGCGCGGCCACGACGAGCCGCATCAGGGTGGGTCACGGCGCAGTCGTCTGCGTGCCGCACATGAACCACCCCATCCGCCTGGCCGAGCGGGCCGCGGCGCTGGACATCCTCTCAGGAGGTCGGCTCGAGTTGGGCACGGCCCGCTCGTCGACGTGGACGGAGCTGGGCGGGTTCGACGTCGACCCCGACGTGACCAAGAAGTCATGGGACGAGTACGTGCGGGTCCTCCCCAAGATGTGGACCCA
>Ga0256867_10000844_pt1 | contig 12536 bp, 15 predicted proteins | sample RVTome_15_FD_185939 | JGI IMG/M metagenome (GOLD analysis project Ga0256867, IMG submission 185939) | Soil microbial communities from uranium-contaminated site in the Upper Colorado River Basin, Wyoming, United States - RVT150D86 (HiSeq) ... | reverse complement strand
GCGGAAACGTGCCTGCTCCGTTTGGAGCGGGGGAAAGGCTGCAAAGCCCTACCTATCGCTACGTATCGTGCCCTGCGCCGGAACCGGCAAGGACGGCATGGCTTTCTCAGCCGCAGTCCCAGCTGTTGCAGGAGCCGCTCCACCCGCCCTTGGTTCATCCATGAGCGGGTGCAGGGGATGGTCCAGCGGTCGCACCGACACATGCGCCGCAATCGTCAGCGTGGACAGGGGCAGGGCCGCAGCGGCCAGCACGGTCAGCCCGGCGAGGCGCGGGGATTGCGCCGCCCATGCCGTCAGCCCGAACCGCTTGCTCAGGCCCATCACCAGCCAGCGCCAGTGCAGGGCGACATGGACCGCGAGGACGGTGAGAAGCGTTGCGCTGATCCAGAAGTGCACGGCGCCCCACTGGTGACGCAGCAGCCCCCAGAGGACGTGCGTGCGGTTGGTCCCGGGCGGCAGAGCGAACCAGAGGATGTAGCCGGTGCCCACCATGGCCGTCAGCAGTGCCGCCGCGACCGTATCGATCATCAGGTTGAGGAAACCTCTGCTCATTGCTCCTCCCTTCTTGGCCTCTCTCCCTGCGCTTCGGCATCTTGCGTCTTCAACGGGGCCTCGCCTCCTGGAGGGTGTGACCCCAAGACCTGCTCTCGCAGTTCGGGCTGGAGGGTGACGTGCTCGATGCCGAAATGCGCGCCCAGGAGCGCCTGCAAGCGGGCGAGCACGTCGCCCCACTGCCCCATGTGTCGTATCACCACGTGGGCGGAGAGCGCGACCCATCCGGCAGAGAGCGACCAGATGTGCAGGTCATGCACCGAGGCAACCCCCTCAACTCCAGCCATTGCCCGTTCCACCTCGGGCAGCGAGAGATGCAGTGGTACCCCTTCCATCAGGCCATGCAGGGCCTGACGTGCAAGCCGTAGGCTAGAGAACGCGATAAGTCCTGCAATAGAGAGCGAGAGCACCGCGTCGGCGCGTGTCCAACCGGTGAGCACAATGAGCACGCCGGAGACAAGGGCTGTGACGGATCCCATGAGATCGCCCATGACGTGCAGCAGGGCGGCACGCACGTTGAGATCCCGCTCCCCGTGCGCAAGCATCCACGCCACCGCAAGGTTGAGGAGCAACCCGACAAGAGCGACGGCAGTAACGGCCTCTCCCCTGACCTCCACGGGGTGCAGCAGCCGCGCCACCGCCTGGACCCCGAGCGCTGTGACGAGCACGAGGATGAGCACGGCATTCGTGAGGGCCGCGACGAGCTGGGCGCGCCCAAGCCCGTAGGAGTGGCGTGGCGACGGCGGTCGGCGTCCGAGCCAGGACGCGAGCGCGGCAATGAGCAGTGCCACGGAGTCGGTGACCATATGCCCGGCATCGCCAAGCAGGGCGAGTGAGTCCGACCACTACCCGGCTGCGGCCTCAACAGCGGCAAAGCACCCCGTGAGCCCGAAGGCGAGAAAGAGCGCGCTGTCCGTTGGGCGGCTGTGGGTGTTGCCGTTAGTCAGGTGGGTGTAATACGCCGGGTAATTTTTCTCTGTCTGCTCCATCATACTCCCCACTGATGCAGAACGGCCTACACCCCAGCCGCTGGCGTTTCCAACTCCAGAGGCGCCCAGAACAGGTCCGCTCATGCGGGCTACTCCCTTTGGTACCAGTGCGGAGAGCGAGGCACCTCTTGCCAATCACAGTAAAGACATCTCATGGGTCACACTCGGGCCGCAGTCGAGACCGCTTGAGAGCTTGCTCGACTGACTGTAGACGCGGAATTCCGTTTCGGAGGATACAGCAACCGCTCGGAGGATACATCCTCAGACGTCTATATGTCCGGTTTTGTAATGATCTTATTGATGTGGGCTCTCCCCCTGCACCATCCCCCAGTGATGCATCTGGTGATGGGCCCCCAGTGCCATCACGCCAATATAGCCCAGCCCCCGCAGCCGGTCGGTCTCCGCCGGTTGTGGGGTGGTCACGGTGAGCACAAACCCGTCCCCCTGTTTGTTAACATGCATATCCCAGCCCGTTTCCTTTTTCAGTTGCGCCGGATGCGCGGCGAATACCCGCTCAAGGGACGCCTCCGAGCGCGCCGTGGTGGGCCGAACGACGGCTTTCATACCCTGCGCAATGGGAGTTTGCGAGAGCACCTCCACATGCAGGGTGAAATTCTGCATATCCACGAGATGCTGTCTCAGGGCTTCCAGGTTGACCTTGCTCCAGTCGGTGTTGGGCTCCGCATCGAGTTTCTGGATGGCTTCTTGAATGGCCCAAAACGCGTCATTGCCGGCGGCGGTGAGCGGCGACGGCGTCGACATCGGATGGTGGGTTGACGTGTGATCGCCGTGTTGCCCCGCGCTCGACCCGTGATGCACATCGGCACCGAATGCGGACCCTAGCAGCAGAAGGGGTGTACAGAACAAGATGCAGGCATAGCGAATGGTCATGGCGTGCTCCACGATAGCGTCTCCCATGCGTGCATGAAGACATTGGTTGGTGATCCATAGAAGGGGTTGTATCACATGTAAACAACGCGTGTCGGTCATGCATTTCCTGAACTGTGCTATACTGTCCCAACTAATCCGGCGTTGCGGAGACGCTGGGAGAGAAAGATTGCCATGAGCAAGCCAGGAAGGCGCAGTGTTTTCAGGATGGGCAGGAGGGCAAACCACGTGCCACATGACAGCGTCACCCATGCCGCACCTGGCGGTCTGGGCGTTCATCTTGAGCCAAAGTTGAAGGTATGGATCGTGTTCGGCGACCGGGTGAAATTTGGCCATGGGCGCGCGCAGTTGTTGCAAACGATCGACGAACTGGGTTCGCTGCGCAAAGCAGCAGCGCAGCTCGGGATGTCTTACCGGAGTGTGTGGGGCTACCTGCGTGCCCTGGAAGCCGCGGCGGGTTTTTCCTTTCTGGAGCGCCGGGTCGGGGGGAAGGGACGGGGCGGCACGACCCTGACGCCGGAAGGACGTGCCTTTCTCGCCCGCTACCTGGCCTTTCGGCAACACGTCGATGCCTTAGTTGAGCAGCAGTTTGTCACCAGTTTTCTGTTGCCGGAGTAATTTTTTTTGTATAGAATGATGCTTTCAAAAGCATCATATGAGGCAACCCTCGCCGGCACGGGTTGTTACGCTGCCTGGATCGATCGAAGAGGAGTACATCCCATGCGGCGCGGCCCACTCGTGTTCTCCATGCAAGAACTGGCGGGTGCCTTGGGCGATTACGGCACCTTCTTACCCTTCGCGGTCGGCTACATCACCGTGTGTGGCCTCGACCCAGCGGGGTTTCTGCTCGTCATGGGACTGGCTAATATCCTCACCGGCCTGTGGTATCGCCTGCCGCTGCCCATTGAGCCGCAAAAGGTGCTGGGCACGGTCGCCATTGCGCAGCACTGGTCGCCTTCTCTAGTCTATGCGGCTGGATTTGGCACCGGGCTGGTGTGGCTGCTGTTGGGCCTCACCGGCTGGATCCGTCACGTGGCAGCGCACACACCGCGCTCCGTCGTGCAGGGCATCCAACTCACACTAGGCGTCCTCCTGGCAGTCGAAGGGCTGCGGCTCATGGCGACGCAGTGGCTCCTGGGGCTTCTGGCGGTAGGGATCATTCTCGGCTTCCGCCAACATCGCTTTGCCCCAGCGGCCCTCGTGCTCACGCTTCTTGGCCTGGTCCTCGTCGGTCTTGCCGGACGCCTGCCAGCGTTTAGCCTGCACCTGCGGCTTCCCGATTTCACCGCCTTTACGCTTTCCGAGGTGTACGATGGGTTGATCCGTGGCGGTCTGGCACAGATTCCCCTCACGGCAACCAATGCCATCCTGGCCACCGCCGCCTTAGTGAAGTCCTATTGGCCCGAGCGCCCGGTACCACCCCAGCAGCTGGCGGTGACGACGGGACTCATGAACACCCTCGGCGCATGGGTGGGTGGGATGCCGCTCTGCCATGGGGCGGGAGGCCTGGCGGCGCAACACTACTATGGCGCCCGCACGGGCGGCGCCAATGTCCTGGAAGGGCTCATCGAAGTCAGCCTGGGTCTTCTGGGTGCCACGTTTCTGGTCGAGCTGTTTACGGCCTTCCCGCACAGTCTGATTGGCGGCATGCTGGGAATGGTCGGGCTCCAGTTGCTGCGTCTTGGCGCACAAGGCTTGCGTCGCAAAGACTGGACGCCAGTAACCGCGACGCTGGGTGTGGCCCTGGCGACCAACATGGCCCTGGGGTTTCTGGCCGGGATCGCCTGCTATTTTGCCGTGAAATGGTATTTTCGCCAGAGTGGGCGATGCTCGGGAGATACCCCTTTCTTTGTCTTGACGCCGTCGAGTAAACTCTAAGGGCTGCGCACTGTAAGGCGCGAGAGGGTTCATGGGACAGACAGGCTAACCGCTACGTGGTGCTATGATCTTGCAAACCCTATGGGCAATGGTGAGCGGGAGAAGACCTCCTCCGGGAGCAGTGGTTATGGCCGAGACTGGGCCGATAAATTCATGAAACGAAAACGTTTTCTACCATTCATAGTCCTCCTCCTGGTCGCTGCTATCGTGGCGGCCGGCGCATGGGCATGGCTGCGCAGACCTGTGGCCGTGCAGGTCGTCGAGACCAAACAGGACGTGCCGATCCAGGTCTTTGGCTTGGGGACGGTCGAGGCGCAGATCCTCTCGCGCATCGGCTTCGAAACGGCGGGCACCCTCGTTGAGCTTCGTGCCGACCACGGCGACAGCGTCCAGGTGGGCGCCTTGCTTGCTCGGCTCGACAGCCGCGAGCAGGAAGCGCGGGTCGCCCAAGCCCGTGCGGCCGTCAAGCAAGCGGAAGCCGCTATCGAAGAGGCTATGGCGAACGTCGAGCGGGCGGACGCGCTGCTCAAGGAAAAGACGCTGACAAACGTGCGCCAGCAGGAACTCTTAGGACGCGGTCCGGTCTCACAACAGACTGCGGATGAAGCCCAGGCCGCAGCGGACGTCGCGAAGGCCGACCTCGTCCAGGCTCGGAGCGCCGTGACGGTGGCCCGCGCGAATCTCGAGCAGACCAAAGCCGCGCTTGCATTCGAAGCGGCACGACTCGCCAAGTTCAGCTTGTCCGCCCCTTTTGACGCACTCGTGGTCGAGCGGCACCACGAGCTCGGCTCGGCGCTCAATGTAAACGAGGCGGTCTTCACCCTCGTTGACCCCGCGACGATCTGGGTGCGCGCCTATATTGACGAAGCGCGCGCCGGCGCGATCGAGATCGGACAGCAGGCAGAGGTCATCCGCCGCTCGGCACCCGAACGGCGCATTCCAGCCACGGTCGTGCGCGTCGACATCGAGAGCGACCGTGTCAACGAGGAGTACCGCGTCTATGCCCGCTGCGGCGGCTGTCCGCTGGCCTTTCATCTCGGTGAGCAGGCCGAGGTGCGGATCACCGTGGCGCGGCTGCCGAGCGCGCGCCTCATCAAACTCAACGCCCTGGCCAACGTTCGCGGCCAGCAGGCAACGGCGTGGACGGTCGAGGACGGCAGACTCCAGAAGCGGCAGGTGATGCTCGGTCACCGTACACTCGACGGCCGGGTCGAGATCGTGAGCGGCGTGCCCGAAGGGGCAGAGATCGTCAATGGCCCGATTGCCGGGCTCAAGGTCGGCCGGAAGGCCACGATCGTCGGCGGGGAGAGCGGCACATGAACCTTGCCTGGCGCGACATCCGGCACAAGCTCGGACGCTTCCTGATGACCTGTCTGGGCTTGAGTCTTCTCCTCGCTGTCGTGGTGACGATGGCGGGCATCTACCGGGGGCAAACGGCGGATGCCCTGGCCCTCGTCGAGGCCGTCAAGGCCGACCTCTGGGTGGTCGAGGCCGGCACGCATGGCCCGTTCGCCGAGTCCTCGCGCATCCCTGGCGATACGCGTGAGATGGTGGCGCGCATCAATGGGGTCGCAGAAGCCGGCTCCGTCACGCTGCAGAATGTGCAGCTCGAGCGCCGCGGGCGCCAGCTGCGGCTGCAGGTTGTCGGCTACGAGCCGGGTCGCCCGGGAGGGCCGGTCCGGCTCGTAGCTGGCCGCGCGATCACCCGCAGCCACTACGAGCTGATCGCCGACCGCCGGACCGGCCTCACGGTGGGCGAGACGCTGCGCCTCGGACACAAGGGCCACGACTATACCGTCGTCGGCGTGACCTCGGGCATCGTCACGCTGTCGGGCGACTCGATTGTGTATATGTCGCTCAAGGATGCGCAGGGGCTGCAATTCGAGCAGGCGCCGCCGGCCGCGCGGCGTGAGGCGGCGCGCGGCGCGCAGCGGACCCCGACGGACCTCGTCAATGCGGTGGTGGCGCGCCTGGCGCCCCATTACCAGGCGGCCGAGGTGGCCGAGGTCATCCGACGTTGGAAGCATCTTTCGGTGCTGACCGACGAGGAGCAGAAGCAGTTGCTCACGCAAACGGTCATCCAGCGGGCGCGGCGCCAGCTCGGCCTCTTCATGAGCGTGCTCACCGTCGTTTCCGCGGTCATCATCGCGCTCATCGTCTACATGCTGACCATGGAAAAGATCCGCGAGATTGCGACTCTGAAGCTGATCGGTGCGCCCGAACGCACGATCATCGGCCTTATCCTGCAACAGGCCCTCCTGATGGGCGTGATCGGCTTCGTTATCGGCACGGTCTTGGTCTATACCTTCAACGGCTATTTTCCCCGCAGAATCGTCATGCTCCCTGAAGATATCGCTATGTTGTTCGGTGTGGTGGTGCTCGTCTGCCTCGTGGCGAGCCTGCTTGGCGTGCGTGCCGCCCTGCGGGTCGACCCCGCCGAAGCGTTGAGGGGATGACGCTATGCAGGCGGTCCGCGAGCCTCAGCCGCTGGTCGAGCTCAAAGGGATCAGCAAACACTTTGGCGAGGGGGAGAGGCGCGTCGACGCCCTGCGCCACATCACCTTGAGCGTCTCGTCCGGTACGGTCGTCGGTCTCTTGGGGCCCTCCGGCTCGGGCAAGACGACACTGCTCAATGCCATTGGTGCCGTCATCGAGCCGAGTGAGGGCTGGATGAAGCTCGACGGCGAGGTGGTGTACGATAACCGATGGCTACGGCGCGATCTGCGCCGCTTGCGACTCGAGAAGATTGGCTTCATCTTCCAGACCCACAATCTGCTCCCGTTTCTCGATGCCACCGACAATGTCGCGGTGGTGCATTATCTCGCCGGGCTACGGCGTGAGGAGAGCCTCAAGCGCGCCGCCGAGTTGCTCAACTACCTGCAGGTGGGGCATCGCAAGCACGCCATGCCGGCGCAGCTCTCGGGCGGCGAAGCGCAGCGCGTCGCCATTGCTCGCGCGCTCGCCAACAGACCTCGCATCATCCTCGCTGACGAGCCGACCGCGGCCCTGGACTCCGTCCGCGCCGGGATCGTGATGGACCTTCTCCGCACACTCGCCGTCGAGCAGCAAGCGGCGGTCATTGCCGTCACGCACGATGAGAAAATCTTCGACCGGTTTGACCGCATCTTTCGTCTCCGGGATGGACGGGTGGAAGACGATGGGGATGCAGCCAGGACATAGGGTGCGAGAATCTGTATGCCGCCTATGGTGGCGCGTTCATTGTGCTTTCTCTGCTGTGGGGATGACAGGTTGATCGAGTCGTCTCTGACAGGTTTGATCTTGGGGGTGCGTGGGTAGCGCTCATCATGTATGGGCCGCGAGGCTGAACACTCTCGGTGAGCCGTTATCGTTAACGTCGTGGACCTTCGCCGCCTCGCGAGGCGGCGGTCGTCGCGCCGGGCAAATCGCCAATCGAGTCGTTCCACCAGATTCGTCGTGACATCTGCTTTGCTTTGCATCGTTGGCCTTCTCCTGCATTGCCTGCTTCCTGTAGTGGAAGACCAACCTCACGTCAAGCGAATGCCTTATGATGTCGGAATCTCAGTAAAGCCAATATAACGACGTGATCTTCTCTGTCACACGACCCCATGCCGCCAGATCACGACGCCTCACGTCATCGGCATCCGCGGCGTGCGGATCGGTGCGCGCACCCCTAGAAAGAGAAGCACCACGATGCTGTTGACCACGGCACCACCGAGAAAGGCTAGCCGGTACTGGCCCGTCTGATCGGCCACTAAGCCCATGAGCACAGGCCCAATCGCCGAGGTCATACTCCCCAGCGCAAAGCTGAACCCGGTCAGTGTCCCGGTGTATCGGCGACCAAAGACATCGCTCATCACGGCTGGAAAAAGGCTGGCGAAGGTGCCGTAATAAAGGCCGAAACAGACCGAGGCAACGGTCAACGTGAACACACCCCGAGCAGCAGCAAAGCCGCCCAAGGCTAGGGCTCCAAGGGTCAAGACGAGCCCAAACACCCGGCGTCGACCGAGCCGGTCCGAAAGCCAGACGAGCAGGAGGTTGCCGGTCAGGGAGCCCAGACCTACAAGCATCACAAAACGGGCTCGTGGGGTCTGTGCCTGTAAATCCTCGGCATACTGTGGGAGATGTACGTACACGGCAGGGATAGTCAACACGGAGAGCACCATGATACCTGCCAGCATCCAAAAGGTACTCGTATATACCGCCTCCCGAAACGTCCAGTCCAGGTCGCCTGCGGGCCGGGATCGCATCGCCTCTGCCGGGGATGGGTCGACGTCAACACCATCTGGCTGCAGCCCCATACTCTCCGGGTCCCGCACGACCAGGGCCGCGAGCGCGTTAATGACGACTAAAAGAACGATACCAAATAGCAGGTAGGTCTGGCGCCAGCCCAGCCAGGCAATCAGAGCCTCGCTCAGCGGCGGCACGACCGCGATGCCCAGGCTCGCGCCGCTGCCTGCGATGCCGACCGCGAGTCCGCGCTGGCGCCGAAACCATTTGACCGCTGTGGCCGTGCACGGGACATAGGCGGCGCTCATCCCGATACCCGCCAACCCGCCGTAGAAGAGGTACAATTGCCATGGCGCCTGAATCTGGCTCACGAGAATCAGACCACTGCCCAGGCAGCAACCGCCCAGCGCCATGACCCAGCGTGGACCCAGGCGGTCCGTGAAATACCCACTGGCGCTACTCAGTCCGATATAGACCAGACTATACAGGGAGAATGCACCCGCCAGTCCGGCACGGCTCCAGCCCAGGTCCGGAAGCATCGTTGTAAAGAAGACCCCGAATGCGTACTGGACGCCGTAGGTGAGCAGCAAGACCGTGCTCACGCAGGCCAGAACGACCCAACCGTAAAAGAATCGTTGGACGTGCGCGCCCATGACTTGCCGCTCCTTTCCGAGCGCTCCCTATGGCCGTACGACGCAACCGGGATGTATGGGATCGAGAGACGTGGACGGAGAGGAGCACGCGCGTTGCGACCCTGGCCTACAGCCTTGGGAACATGGGACGCCCCGGCGCCTGCGACGCCAAGGCCTTGGTTACCTGCGGTTCCAAAGAACGGCAACGCACAGCAGGCGATGGCGGCGAGCCCGTCGACAGGGCGGAAGATTCCGCATCGCAGCACGCCCCCGATCGCCCACCCACCACCCTTTTGGGTGAGAACTCGGCTACCCCGTTGCGGCGGTCGAGTTCGATGTGACAACAACGGAGCAGAGCTTCGCGCAGTTTCTGACGACCTCGTTGGATACGCGATTTCATGGTCGACACCGCGATTCCCACTTCCCGCGCGGCGTCGACCTGCGACTTGTCTCCGAGGTCGGTGGTGAGGAGCGCCTCTCGGGACATGGGATCGAGATACATCACGAGCGGACGGATACATTCGGCAAGCTCTCCACGAACGACTTCCGCAGCGTCCTCGGTCTCGGATGGCAGCTCCTCAGGTAGGGCGACAGTTCGTCTTGGACGACGGTAGTAATCGATGATGGCGTTGGTGGCAATGCGGTGCATCCACCCCAGGGGATTCCCGACCGTCTGGAGCTGCTCACCGTGCGCCACCAGCCGTTCGAGAATATCTTGCACCAGTTCCTCAGCGTCTGCCGAGTCGTGAATACGCGGTCGAACCCACTGGGTTAAACGCGCGATCACCTCGTGCCAGTTGACCGTTCCGTCGTCTTTGAGCATCGCTGCATCCTTTAGCTGCAACAGACCTTTCCCGGCTCGTTGGCATCCGCGCAACACGTTATCTCCGCTGCCATCACCGCTTCGGCAGGCGCATCATCGGTGATGCGGTACCATTCCCAGCGCAGACCTTGAGGCTCACGCGACCACACCTTGTCTTGCGTGGCGTAGCAGCAAGTCTCATCCCGCTGTACGTCCTCGACAAGCCCCACGGGTTCGAGGCGCTGGAACGCTGCTTCGACCTCCTCCTGTGCAAAGACTTCAACGCCCAGATGATTGATGCGCTCGGCCGCATCGGGATTTTCGAACAGAACCAATTTTAGAGGCGGTTGCTCGATGGCAAAATTGGCGTATCCGGGACGCAATTTGTGCGGCTGGACGCCAAACAGTTTGGCATAGTAATCGACGGCTTCCTCGATATTACGCACATTCAAAGCAAGTTGCAAACGCATGGGCATGATCTCCTTTGTGATGCGTGCCGATTCAATCGGTAGTTACCTGGCATGACGTAGGCGAGCGGCAAAAGATGCATGAAAAAAACGCCCGGATCAACTATTTTTTTGAGTGGTGTGACCCGCGACTGTCCACCTATCCGTGGGTAGAAGAGATCTTCAGCCAATCAGTGTTTGTCCGCATCCGTTCCCTGCCTTTCTGCCAGCACTTCGTCCACGAGCTCTCGAATCTTCGGGCGCACGAGCGCCAGAGCCTGCCGCCCCAGGGCAGTAATGGAGTAGTATTTGCGCACTTTTCCGCTCACGACCCGCCGCTCTTCTGTCAGATACTCCTTGTCCCGCAGGGCGTGGAGGGTTGGGTACATGGTGCCTGGGCCGATCTGGTAGCCATGGCGGCTCAATTCCTCGATCATCTCCACGCCATAGATCGGACCTTCAGTGGCGTGGTGCAGCACGTGGAGGCGCACAAACGCCAGGAAGATATCCCGCACCAGCGCATCAACAGCGCCCGTATGCAATTCGCTTTCACTCATAGTCGTATCTCTTATCTGCATGACTAGACGATACCAATGTCCATCTTAACACCTCGACAGCGCTCGTCGAAAGACTGGACGCAATAGCCGCCGCCCGCATGACAGAAAAACAGGCGAGAGTGGCGCCCACGACGCTGACGAAACAGGCCCCCAGGTTGCAGGCCGGCTCCGGGACACAGGCGTCAGGTGGCTCTCGATGTGGCCACAAAAAAGTCTCGCAGTATGATGTGTGCTTTGATATCATACGCCGATATCTAGTCCTGACAAAGTAGCATAGATCGTTGCATGGCGCAACGCAGACGGAGGCATGCCCCGATGGAGACGAAGATCGAATCGACGAGTGCAGGGCCTCAGCCCCACCCGGGCTCCGCCCTGGAAGTTCTTCATGTGTCTGCACGCCTGGGGGTCACCTCCTTTGGTGGCCCCATTGCCCACCTGGGCTACTTCCACGCGGAGTATGTGGCACGCCGCCAATGGCTCGATGCGCAGACCTACGCCGATCTGGTGGCCCTGTGTCAGTTCCTGCCGGGACCCGCGAGCAGTCAGGTCGGCATTGCCGTGGGCATCTTCCGGGCGGGGTTGCTGGGCGGTCTGGCGGCGTGGCTGGGCTTTACCCTGCCCTCGGCGTTGGTGCTGGTCGCCTTTGCCTATGGGCTACAAACGATGGGCGGCGCCGATGCAGGATGGCTGCACGGGCTCAAAGTCGTGGCGGTTGCCGTGGTAGCCCAAGCCGTCTGGGGCATGGCCCAAAATTTGACGCCGGACCGCCAACGGGTCACCCTCGCGGTGCTCGCCGCCATGGCCACATTGGCCTGGCCCACAAGCCTCGGCCAGGTGCTCATCATTGTCGCGGCAGGACTCCTCTACCACCGCCTAACGCTCACCGGCTTCCAGGGACTTGCGACGCCGCCACAGCAGACACCCGTGCAAACGCATGTGCCCATTAGCCGCCGTCTCGCAATCAGCGCCTGGGTGCTCTTGGTCGGGCTCTTGGTCGGCTTGCCCCTTCTGCGGCACCTGGCCCCTAGTCAGTTCCTGGCGGTATTCGATAGCTTCTTTCGGGTCGGTTCGCTGGTCTTTGGCGGCGGTCACGTGGTGCTGCCGCTGATCCAGGCGGAAGTGGTACCGCCCGGCTGGATCACCAACGAGCAGTTCATCGCGGGCTACGGCGCCGCGCAGGCGGTCCCCGGTCCCCTGTTCACCTTTGCGGCCTACTTGGGGGCGGCGATGCATCCTTGGCCCAATGGTTGGGTGGGGGCAGCGCTGGCCCTGAGTGCCATTTTCCTGCCCTCATTCCTCCTGATTGTCGGCGCCTTGCCGCTCTGGAACCGGTTGCGCGCCCAGGCTAACTTCCAAGCGTTGCTGAGTGGCATCAATGCGGCTGTAGTCGGGCTCCTGCTGGCGGCACTCTATCATCCGGTGTGGACGAGTGCAATTCATGCGCCAGGCGATTTTGCGCTTGGGCTGTTGGATTTTCTGCTGTTGGCGTTCTGGAAGTGGCCCCCCTGGCTGGTCGTCGTGTGGTCGGCGCTCGCGGGCACCGTCTTGGCGCTCCTCTAGGCGATGCCCATGGGTGAACCTGA
>Ga0256867_10000842_pt1 | contig 12577 bp, 15 predicted proteins | sample RVTome_15_FD_185939 | JGI IMG/M metagenome (GOLD analysis project Ga0256867, IMG submission 185939) | Soil microbial communities from uranium-contaminated site in the Upper Colorado River Basin, Wyoming, United States - RVT150D86 (HiSeq) ... | reverse complement strand
GGGACGTGGCAGGCTGAGCAGCCATGAGCCAGGAACGCCTGGATGTCTCGGCTGGACCGTGCGCGTCCTTGCGATGCTTCTCATCCTGATCGTTTGATTCACGCGTCCGGGAATCGGCACTTCGGCGCTCACTGGGCAGGGACAAGTCCTCATCAGAGAGCGTGAGCCAGTCAGCACCCGCTAAGGGACAGAAACGGCTACGAGCAGAACTCGTCTGGTAGAGACAACGTGGGGTCCTGGCAATCAAGACCTTTTTGGGCCTCGATAAACAAGTCGGCACACCTCAACATTTCTTCCTCGGGAAGGTCGTCTGCTGGCCCGAGTTCGTTGACTCGATCCATGACGTCAAGGTGCACGGAAGCCTCAGCATTCAAACCACCAGCTTCCTCCCAAGCTTTCTCAAGCTCGGCACACGACTGAGCGCCGTCGATGTCAGGGCCGGCGCAGGCAACGAGTACCAGTAGGACGCTAGAAGCCAATAGGGCGAAACGCACGCCGCGAAGTATGGTGCGCACGTTCCGTCTTCTCGTCGGAACCTGACGCAGGCCCAACAGGGACCGCGTGCCGAAAGGTCATCGAGTTGACATCGACCTCCGTTTAGATACCGGACGACAACGAGCACATCGCCAGAGAACGCCGAACGGCACTCATGCGCTTGTTACGCGGAGATCATTGGCAGCCGGTCCTCACTCAGCATCCGTGGTTGTCCCGGATGAGCTCAAAGGTCCAAGATGCTCTGTCCCATCGGCCCGAGCCCTCTGCGCGGACGGCGATCGTGCCTTCTCGGATTTCAACAAACCACACTCTGCCCATCTCCTCTGGGAGCTTGGTCAGGGTGTTCACTAGTTGAGGGGTGAAGCCATCTGGTGGCGCCACGACGAACTGGTCGTCGCAGCTGGATAGAACCTCGCTCAACGAGCGGTCGACGGCTGCACACGTCTCACCGAACAGCCCGTCTACACACCAACTGTTCGCTTCGATCTCCGTATGAACGCCGTTGCTTTGGTTGATGACAGACATCGGTGGTGGTTCCGGAGGCAACTCCGCACCGCCGGAGCAAGCCGTGGCACCAACAAGGAACATCCCCGCGAAGCCGAGCTGTAGGCGTCTCATGAACACGTCAAACATAGAGACGCACCAGACCGCATAGCTAGTTCCACTTGCACTGTGCCTTCACAGACATGATCGGTCGAACGAGCCACCACCCAGGGAGCGCCGATCAACAATTCTGGGCGGATAACGAGCATTTCGCTACGTGCGCGCTATCAGCTGCGGTCTCGGGTGCGGTTCCCAGTGCCGGGGCCAGCTCCTAGCAGACATGGTCCAGGAGCTATGCCATCAGTGCTGAGGGTGTAGGACCAAAACTGGGCAGGGATTCCGTCCGGAGCGTTCGGGTCGCCTGGTGGAAGTCCGGACGAGAAGAACAATGCCTCTGTCCCTGTCCACGCGGAGACGGTGAATGGCCCGATGTTGGCTGTAGGCGTGGGGATGGTTCGCCACTCGTTCGAATCGTCCGAGTAGATGGCCATGATCGTTTCGGACTGCACCATGACTTCGTGGGGACCTATCGCAGCTGCGGTGGGGATTCCGTCCGATGGCTGACCGGGAACGGGGGAAGTTCCTGCCATTGCAGCTTGACCGTGTCTAAGGCTGTGATTCCGTCTGTTTCGGGGTCGTAGCTCCAGGCCAGTATGCGACCTCCGACAACGTCAATGTCCGGCACGGCGGGGTCGAGTGGAGCGGGTGGGAGTTGACGCCATTCACCGGTACGTGGTTCATAGGACATTCCGAGCAGCTGCCCGAGATAGCCTTCGACGCCATAGATGACGACTTCGGTGCTGGTCCAGAGGGCATCTACGACCACCAAGTCGATCGGGATTTCGAGGATCCGCCAGGTGTCGGTCGACGGGTCGTATGCCCCGGCTTCATTCAATCCGCTTTCGGCAAAAGACAGGTGACCGTCGTTGCCTCCCATCACGATCGCCTCTGAACTGGTCCACACCGATGCATAACCCGGACCTCCGGTGAGATCCGGAGTCGAGATCGCTCGCCACGTGTCCGTAGCCGGGTTATAGGCGGCTCCATCGGAGAACCGTCCCGTTGGCTTTCCGCCGACTCCGCCCACTCGCGACCCCCGCTCTAGGTCGATCGCGGTCGGCGCGGACGGATCGACCTTTTGGCTCAAGCGCAACCAACAATCTCAATTCACATATATGACGGCCGCGGCATTCCCAAAGTTCTCGACCCCGGTGGAACACGAGAGACCTCGGCCCAGATCGCCGTTCCGAGCACAATCGCCCATATTCGAGATCGTCCAGGATCGGCACCTTCAGTGCGGGTGTTCGGCCCGGGGTGCGTGGGGGTTGGCAATCGCCTCGGATGGCGGTCAAGCTGAGGCCGTGAGCACGGTCGGGCCAAGGCTCCGGGGACGGATCACCACGCAGCTGCGACGGGTGCCGGCCTGGGTGGTCGACGTGCTGCTGGCGCTCGCCTTGGCGGTGGCGATCACGACCGCCATCAACACCGCCGACCCCCGGGAGCTGAGGGGCATCGTCGAGGAGCCGGCCATGCCCCCCGACGCCTTCGCCTACGCGATAGGCGCCGCCATCGCTGCCCTGGTCCTCATCCGGCGCCGCTGGCCTCTGGTGTCGCTGCTGGGGTCGGCCGCCCTCGTCGAGGTCTACTACTTGGTCGACTATCCCGGCATATTCCCGGCGGTGCCGCTGTCGGTGGCGCTGGCCACCGCCTGGGCGGCCGGTCACCTCGGTTGGGCGCTGGCGATCGGGACTTGGTTCGTGGTCGGCCCCCTCGGCTGGGTCGCCTACCGGACCCTCTTCCAGGGCGAAGCCGTGGTCCCCTTGCTGGGCCGGGTGCTGCCCGACGCGGCGATGATGGCAGCGGTGCTGCTGTTGGGGGAGGCGATGCGCAGCCGCCGGGCCCTGGAAGAGGAGCGGGAACGGTCCGAGAGGCTGCTGTTGAACGTACTCCCGGCGCCGATCGCCGAGCGCCTCAAACGAAGTGACGAGGTGATCGCCGACGCCTACCCGGAGGCGACGGTCATGTTCGCCGATCTGGTGGACTTCACCGCCCGCAGCCAGCGGATCAGCCCCTCCGAGATGGTGCGGACCCTCGACGACTTGTTCACCGTCTTCGACCGGCTGGCCGACCGCCACGGCCTGGAAAAGATCAAGACCATCGGCGACGCCTACATGGTGGCCGCCGGGATCCCCGACCCCCGCCCCGACCATGCCGAGGCGATCGCCGACATGGCCCTTGAGGTCCAGGCGGAGACGGCGGGCCGCACCGACCCCGAGGGTGAGCCGTTGTCGGTGCGGATCGGGATCGACACCGGCCCGGTGGTGGCGGGGGTAATCGGACGCCGCAAGTTCATCTACGACCTGTGGGGCGACACCGTCAACACCGCCAGCCGGATGGAGACCCACGGGTTGCCCGGGCGGATCCAGGTGACCGAACGCACCTACCGGCGTCTCAACTCCCGCTACCGCTTCGAACGCCGCGGCCCCATCGACGTCAAAGGGAGGGGGGAGATGGTTACCTACTTCCTGCTGGACCGGGCGTAGCGGCCGCGGTTCGGCCACAACGACCCTCCACATCCCTGTTGGGCGACCGGCTCGTAGGCGAAGGCCAACCCCAGGCGGCTCGCGGGTGGTGAAGCGGGCCTACGACCCGGACAACGTTTTCCGCTCAACCACAACATCCATCCTGCCGCTCGGCCCACAGCGGTGTCCACGTCGAACTGACCGGTCCGCCTCACGACCAGACTTGTGACCGCTCCAACTCAGGTTGACAGCCTGATAACTGAAGGAGCGATTCATCGACCCACAGAAGCAGCGCTCGATCGGCACGTATCTGACGGGTTTGTCTCAACTCAGAGGACGTGCCTGACCGGCATCACCGTCATCTGCATCGTCAGCTCGGTGAGCCCCACATTTCCCCACTCCTATTGCTGATGACGCTGTCACCCTCATTGCTGGGTCCTCGCCGCGCAGCTCCTTGCTGACGAAGAGCGCACAGAACACCAGTTCTGCGGCACCCTGGCGCTGATCTCCTGACTAGCGACCCTCACTCTGTGTGGCTGGAGCTCGCTAAGGGTCCTCAGGAGGCCAGTGTCTGTTCGAACTCGACCTGGTGCCCGTCGGGGTCGCTCACGTAAAAGTTGCGCACCCCCCAAGGCTGATCCTGGGGCAGGGCTTCGAGGGGAGCCCCTCGCTGGCGTAACCGCTCGTACTCGGCATCTGCGTCTTGACAGGAGAGGCCGACGGTCGTCCCTGTGCCGATGTCCATGTCACTCTGATCGATGATCAGCCCGACTTGGGGGAAGTACACCATCGCCTCGTCCTCGAAGCCGACTTCGAGTCCCATTGTCTCGGTGTAGAAGCTGCGGGACCGTGACAGGTCGGAGACCGGTAGATGAACGTGGCCCAAGGTCGCCATGGTCCAAAGCTAGCCTCTCGTCTGGGCGGTGCTCGCCGGCGTCTTCCACTCAACCGTTGGAAGGTGACGATCAGGTGACTTACCGCTCGATATCAGCAGTTCTGCGCCCGTGAGGCGAGGGGCGCCAGACAGCGCATACCGGCACGTACAGCGCTGGTGGAGGCAGCTGCCCCCGCATCAACAATGCGAGGTCATAGAGCCCAATTGGTTGCCAGAATCCGATGACGCTTTGGGAGCACAAGGTGGACATCAAACAAGAGCCGATTGATAAGTGGGTTGGCTTGACGAGATCCCAATTGCCTTCGGGGTCACCCGCGTCATCGACGTATAGCTGAACAACGGGGGTCTCGGGGGGATCACTTTGACGGTGATGCCCGTCGACGAGCCTTGGGTGAAGGACTATGACGCCGTCCACGATGAGGGTCCCTCCAGATGGGCAGACCAGTTCAACGTCAGTAACTGGGGGCTACTGACCGCCCACGATGCCAATCGTCTCATCGGCGGCGCCGTGGTTGCTTACGACACGCCGGGAGTGGACATGCTGGAAGGTCGCTCCGACCTGGCAGTCCTGTGGGACATCCGAGTAGCCGATGATGTCAGGTCACGAGGCGTCGGAACACGGCTCTTCAGCGCAGCCGCGGAGTGGGCTCAAAGCCGAGGTTGCAGCTCATTGAAGATCGAAACGCAGAACATCAACGTTCCCGCCTGCAGGTTCTACGCGCGCATGGGATGCACGTTGGGAGCGATCAATCGTTTTGCCTACACCGACCTGCCAGATGAGGTGCAGCTCATTTGGTACAGGCAGCTCTAAACCTGGGTCTTTCTCAGTCGTTCTCGCAGGGTTCGCGAGCTAGCGCAGAACGCTTGATCCCGAGCGATTCCGCCCGTATCTGAAACCGTGCCCGATCGGCACCTCGGCGCTCTTGCATGAACGTGGCTTGACCAGATCGGGAGCCCTCGTCCCCCCAGCTGAAGGTCGGTAGTGAGGGGCAGCCGTGACTAGTAGGGTCAGGGGCAGCCGTGCTCGAACTGTCGCGCCAGCAGGTCCTCGCCCACCGGAGGAAGGTGTCGGCTCTTGATGAGAGGCTTGCCCGCTCACCGCGTTCCCTGGAGACTGCAGCTACCGCCGGATTTCAGGACAGCATGCCGAGGGCGGCACTGTTGTCGATCCACGCTCGCGTTTCGGGGACCGGTCCTGGGACATGGGAGGAACCGCCGCTGGTTCAGGTCTGGGGACCCCGCTACAGCACGTTCGTGATCGCCGAGGGTGACCTGGCGGTGTTCACCCTTGGTCGGCTACCCGACGAGCCGAAGGCGCTACAGCGAGCCGAGGATGTCGCCGACCGGTTGGAGGCCGCACTTGGAGCGGAGCGCATGGACTGTCGTGACGCTGCTCGCATCGTCGGTCTGCACCCCAACGCACTGCGATATGCGGCTCCCACTGGCAGGTTCCTTATCTACTGGGATGGCGCCAGACAGCCGCTGATCTGGAGCGTACCGGCACCGGCAGTCGACCCCTTCGACGCTCGGCTCGAACTCGCGCGGCGCTATCTGCACACATTTGGTCCTGCCACAGCTGACTCCTTTGCGTCCTGGGCGGGGGTGCGCCCCAAGAGAGCCAACGCCATCTTCGACTCCCTGGCTACCGAACTGATCACAGTCCGGGCACCAATGGGTGAAGCTTGGATCCTCGCCTCTGACGAGTCGGCTTTCCGTTCAGCAGACGGCGCCGCCTCAACCCGGCTACTCCCCAGCGGTGACACCTATTACCTGCTTCAAGGTGAGGACCGCGTACTGCTCGTCCCGGATGCCGCTCAACGGAGTCAGCTCTGGACCTCCCGTGTCTGGCCGGGTGCTGTCCTCCTCGACGGCGAGATCGTCGGGACCTGGCGGCGCTCGGGACACAACGTGAAGGTCCACCCATGGCGACCCCTCACCCGTGCGGGTCGGGAGGCGGTTGAGGGTGAGGCTGCCACGCTTCCCTTGCCGGGGGTCACACGCCCGATCACAGTCACCTGGGAGAGCGGCATTGCCTGAGACGGTCCGACCTCCTTCTAGGTAGGAATCCGGGCAGTAAGTCTTCGTCCCGTCCGGGATGGCGCGCAAGGCCTCCGGAAGGGATTGCCCCCTGGATCCGCCTTGCTGGTGCGTGGTCGTTCCATCAGCTGACCCTCGGCAGCCGCAAGAATGACGCGCTGCAGTACTTCCAGCTAAGAACCCGAGCCGATCCGGATTTCGCCGGACCATGAGTGGCTTCCGAAGCTCCTAGGCCTGAGACGAAGCCTCTTCGGAGTGTGGTCGAGATCGGGGTTGTCCGGCCGTCCGCAGGCCCGGCTGGACTTGGCCCGCGCGCTCGGTCGCGCGGTTCATTGCGCACGGACGGAATACAGGTCGCCGATTATGGTCGGGGATCGGCGCACCGGCGTCGTTCTGAGCGAGGATAGATGCGAGTAACCGGCGCCGGTACGAGATCGTTTACCCGCTCACGGAAGAGGCGTGGGGGGAACTGAATGCCAAGCCGACGACGTTGACGTGGCTCATTCCCGGGCGTACCGTCCGAATCAGTGGAGGCAAGAACCGGAGCTGTCAGCGTTCTCAGCGTGATCCGCTCGGGAGGAGTCGCTCTCGTGGTCGGCGGGGTTCTCCTGATCGTCTACATCATCCTGCAGGTCGTCGCCGGCAGCCCTGCGGATCCCGAGAACGTCCTTAAGACAACTTTCTCCCTTGCATTTCACATCCGAGTAGCAGCTGTCTTGTTCATCTTGCTTGGTTTAGTCGGACTGTTCATCCGCCACATAGGGTGGATAGGGCCGTTTGGCCTGACAGCCTTTGTGCTCGCCTTCGCCGGGACAGTCCTGTTCGGCGGAGAGACTCACGTGGCGGCCATCGCTTTCCCTTTTATCGCCGAGAACGCCGCCGCGCTTTTCGAGTCTTTCCTGAGATCCCCAACTAGTGCTGTCCTGGGAGTTGCTGGCCTGTTCTTGCTGCTTGTCGGGTACATCGTGTTGGGGATCGTCCTCTTTCGGGCGGGCCGGTCACCTCGCTGGAGTGCGGTGATGCTGCCAGTAGGGTGGCTGATCCTGACAAACGGGCCTCCCGGTCAACTGATCTACCGCCTGGTCGGGGGGATTCTGATTGGTGTTGGCTTCTTAGGGCAGGGTTGGGCGCTGTGGTCGAGTCAGGAAGATGCTCTGTGGCAGCCTGCGGCCGGAGCCCCGTAGACGGGCGGGCAGCACGGCGTTTCTCTCTGTAACTTCGACCACCCCAGCAACGAACCCGTCGCTATCACCATCCAATTGCAAGAACCTGCGTAACGCAGATCAACTGATCCAGAGCGAGATCGGCCCTTCGGCGCTCGGGTCGAGCGACCATGACCGAATCTGCCTGGGAGGAGCACTGGTCGCTTCGGTACCGCTTCCTGGTGCCCACACCGCTGGCCTCGCGGGGGAACTGGTCACCAAAGAATCAAGAGACCAAGCAATGGCTTCTACCGAACCCGCGGCGGTTGAAATCCAAGTTCCCGACGGGGGCCTTTCCTACCATTCCCCCCGGAGACGTAGAAGGAGACAGCATGGCCAAGAAATGGGGAATATCCAAGATCCTACTCGCGGCTGCGGTAGTGGTACTCGCGCTAGCCGCGGTTGGTGTGGGGATAGGTGACTTGAATCTGATCGCCCTCGGCCTGGCACTGGGCTTCGCTAGCTTCATCGTGTAGGGCGACTCCGTCCGCTGGCACACATTTCATGTCGTCTCGAGGGAGAGCCATCCGGCTCACAACTCTTCTGAGTCGGATGCGCCCATCGCTTCATTGGATCGCGAGTTGGTTCTGTTTCTTCCACTCAGGCGCTGGCTCTCGCTCGCAGGAATCCAGCAAACCAGGTAGACCAGGTCGTGTTCCTTTCCGGTCCCGATCCTGTCCGAAACGTACGACGACAACACCTGCTCCTCTCATGGGCACCCTCCAGGCGAACTCCCTGTCTCACCTGAGCGTAAGGGATCGTTCCCTCCAGCGTCGTTCCGAGCGAACACCGCCAACGCCAGAACGGCGGCCCGGTTCCTCACGTCCCGGTCTCGGGCTCCAGGCGTTCCAGCTTGCGCCTAGCGTCGCCGGAGATGCCGAGACGCAATGCGGTGAGCAGCGCGGCCAGAGCCAAGCCGGCGGCGAGGCCCACCAGGATCAACACTGCCGTCCGCTCCGGGTCGGCGCCATCCGAAGTCGTCGGCGTCGAGGCAGGGGCCGGCTCGTCGGCTTCGATCTGGTCCAACGCGACCAGCAGCTTGGCCTGGGTCGCGCCCAGACTTTGGACGCTCGAACGCTGTAGTTCGAAGGCCTCGACGATTGCCGCGTTCTCTTCAGCCACCGCGGCCTGGATGGCGCTGGTGTCGATCGGAGAGACGACGGCAGCGGGGGTTGCCTCACCGACCACGACGACTCCGGCCATGCCTTCGCCAGCGGCGGTGCCATGCAGAGCGCAGAACACCCGGTATATCCCGGGCTCGTCGAAGCTCAGTTGCGCAGAGCCACCCGGTGCCACCTCGCCGGTGTCGAAGGAGGCATCGACCGCCGTCAGCGTGTGGGGAAGGCCGCCGTCGTTTCGGACTGTGATCGCGGTGTCGCTCGGTGCGAAGTGGGCCACCCCGGAGAAACACGAGTCGAGCATCACCACGGTGGTGCCCTCGGAGTACCCGGGACAACCCGAGGTGTCGACGCCGCCTCCCCCGGCATAGGCCACACTCGGGATGATCAGCAGGGCAGCAAGGGCGATAAGCACTCTTCTCATACGAGACCTCCAGTCGACTCGCTCATCATGGAGACGTCGTCGAGGTGCGAATCGTTCATCCGGAGCCGTGCCAACTTCTCAGATTCGAACGGACCATCCCCACGACGATGCCGGCCCCCATCAGGGCGACGGCGACAATCCAGGTCGTGGTGAAGGCCATCGGGGCGCCGACGGCCGCTGGCTCACTCGAACCGCTGTCGAGGGCGGAGGCGGCCAAGCCCAGACCGGGCTCAGCCTCGAAGACCAGCGGCATGGACAGAGCCATGGCCCGAACGTCGGCGGCCACCTCATCAGCCGGTCCAACGTGGGGGCCGGAGCTGACCCGGACATCCCAGCCGCCGATGATGTCGCCCAGGGTGGTGGTGCACCGATCGTTGCAATGGAACCCCTGATAAGTGCCGGCGGCGACGTCCGGTATCTCGAAACGGGCGATGGCGTGGTTCGGCCCCAACGAGAAAGCCTCCCTCCCCGACGACACCGGCCCGAGGCGGACCTCGACGATGCCCACCAACAGGGCATCTTCGGGGATCGCCGGCCAGGAGTCTGCCGGCACGTCATCTTCTGCGAGGTAGACGAAATAGGGCCCGTCCTCGGGGGTGCCCAAGTCTGAGCTGTGATCCCAGGCCACGGTCGTTGTCGACTCGACGATGTCCCCAGGTTGGTGGTAGCCCTCGAAGTGCCACACCGCAGCGCCAGCCCAGGCCGGCGGACCGACCGACACCACCGCCAGCCCGGTCGCCCCGGCCAGAATCAGACGTCTCATGATCCTCCTCGTCCTGATCTCATGAACACGCCGGCCGGAGTTGGATCGTTCGCCAGGGCCCAGGCTTGGTGAACCGGAGGACGGTTCTCGTCGTCTACCTCTAGAGATGATGATCGACAACCACGACGGGTGGAGCCCTCGGCTAGTTGGATGAACATGCAGGAAGCACAAGGAGCGAGCACTTGGATGCACCAGATGCCGCGGACGTCGTGGCGGCAGCCTCTGGCGACGTGGCCGCGTTCGAACGTGTGGTGCGGGCGACACAGGGCCCGGTCTGGCGTTACCTCGTCCATCTCATCGGTGACCGGACCCGCGCCGAGGACATCTCCCAAGAGGTCTTTCTGCGGTGCCATCGCAAGCTGCAAACTCTCAGCGACCCTGCCCGCTTCGTCCCCTGGCTCCTCGCCATCGCCAGGAACGCGGCCTACGACGACGCCAGGTCGCGGAAGCGCCGCCCGGTCGAGCTGGTGGGCGACCGCGATCTCTTCTCGCCACATGCCGACCACGACCCCCACCTCGCGGTCGAGGTCCACGACGCCCTGGCCCGTCTCGACGAGACGCTCCGGGAGTCGGTGGTGCTGGTGGGGATGATCGGGCTCACCTACCACGAGGCGGCGGAGGCCATCGGCGTGCCGGAGGGGACGGTGAAGAGCCGTACCTTCCGGGCGCGCAAGCTCCTCTTCGAGATGCTCGGACCCGGAGTCGACCGTGACGACTGACATGACCTGCGAACGCACCCAGATCGAGCTTTCGATCGCCCACGACGAGGGCCGCCCGATCGCCGCCGAGGCGCTGGCGCACGTCGAGGCGTGCCACGCTTGCCGCGCCTTCGCCGACAACCTGAAAACGCTGGACAGGTCACTGGCGAGGAACGAGTTCCACCTTGCCCCAGATGTCGTAGCAGACGTTATCGACGCCCTTGCACCGCGGCGTCGTCAGTGGTGGTCGGTGGCAGCCGCTGCGCTCGTCGGCCTGCTGGCGGGTGCGGTGATCGGCGGGGTGGGGACACGGCTGGAGACGAGCCAGGCCCGGGATCTCGACGAGCTCTTCCACACCGCAGGAACGAGTCTCCAGGGGCTCACCGCCAATCTCCTCGTGGTCGAGCGAGGGCTGCATCAAGAGGTGCCGGAGCGGGTCTACGTCGGGGCGATCGACTACGGGGCCCCCGAGCAACTGGCGATCGAGCTGGTCGACACCACCGACTATCCAGACAATGGGTGGGTCGCCAACGACGTCCAGCTCACCGTCTCCAACGGCGAAATGAGGATCCTCGCAGGATCTCCATGCCCAATGGCGGGGATGCCGGACTGCCTCACCGATCCCTCGGTCCGTGCCTTCCGCGACGTCCCGCCATTCGACAACGGTGTCCTCCTCCCGCTTGAGATCGTGGGCCCGGGGCGAAGCCTCACCTGGCCCGGCGGCCTCGAGGTCCTCGGTCACCAGACTCATCAGGGGCGATCGGCCATCCAGGTGCGGAGCACCGTGGCCGCAGTCGATCTGGTCGCCGCCCTGGTGGACCACGGAGCCTGGAGAGACTTCCACCCCACCGATCCGGTGGTGATGTGGCTCGACGAGGTGACCCTGGTCCCGCTTCGTCTCGAGGTCTTCCCCGCCGACTCACCTGAGCGGGAGCTGTGGCAGCTACGCCGGGGCTACCACGACGACCTGGGGGGCCACCAGCCCATCCTGATCGTGGAGCTCTCGGATCTCGTCACCGAACCGCCCGAGATCGAGCTGGATACCCAGGTCGAGGCGGTGTCCAATGGCTTCGTCGACATGGCGGTGGAGCTTCCCCGCGTGACGGTGCCGTCGGGATTCGTCCCCCATCGCAGCGGGCACCGACCACTGGGCGAGGGAGGTCTGGTGGAGGTCACCACCTGGAGCGACGGGCGATCGTGGCTGATGATCGAGACCACCGACGACTGGGACGAGCCGCGTCTCTTCGGCATGTCCCTCCCCTTCGTCAGGCCGACAGAACTGGGCGACGGCTCAGTCGGCTATATGGCTCCGTCCGGCAACAAGTTGGCGATCCACGGCGAGGATGTCGAAATGGTCATCGCGGGGTCGGTTCCGCCCGAGATACTCGTAGAGGTGGCGGCCTCGCTCGAGATCCGCGGAGTCGAGGTCCCGGAGACCTGGCTGGAGGCGTCGACGGTCGACGTCTCGGATCTTCCCGCGGGCACCCTGGCGCCCCGGGTCGAGGGGTGGTTCGCCTCAGCCCGGGTCGACGAGGAGGTGATATCCATCCTCCTGAGCAGCGGTGCCTCCCGCAACATCCTCATAATCCAACGGGAAGGGACTCTCCTCGACCCGCCGGCCGGACCGGACGTCTATGAGGTCGAACTGAGGGACATGACCGGGAGATACGACGCCTCCACCGGGGCCCTGGAGTGGGTCGAAGATGGCCGGATCGTGGCCCTGCGGAGCGACGCGGTGGGGATGGACGCACTGATCGAGGTCGCCGACTCGATGGAGACCCGGTGAGACGGGGTGTCGAGCTCGGGGCCCTGCTAATCGCGGTCCTGATTGGATACGCCATAGCCAGCGTGGTAGGCGCTCCGGCACTCGTCGAGCCGGC
>Ga0256867_10000841_pt1 | contig 12578 bp, 15 predicted proteins | sample RVTome_15_FD_185939 | JGI IMG/M metagenome (GOLD analysis project Ga0256867, IMG submission 185939) | Soil microbial communities from uranium-contaminated site in the Upper Colorado River Basin, Wyoming, United States - RVT150D86 (HiSeq) ... | reverse complement strand
GTCGCTTCCGTGCGGCGCTTCGAGCCAACCGGGCGCGAAGCTCCGCCGCCCGACCGGGTGCGAGCTCGGTCCGGCCGGTGCCGGCCGGTCGATCCGACGTTTCCTCGGAGCTCCCGACGCCATCGGAGTCGTCAGCCTCGACTGCGACGCGTTCCGTGAGCTCGTCGAGGCGTCGCTCCGCGTCGAGGGCCCGGCGTTCGGCGATCTCGATCCTGGCTTCCAGAGGAGCGAGGGCCGCGAGTCGCTCGCGAGCGAGACGTTCACGTTCTGTCGCCTCGGACGCCCGCGCGATCGAGACATCGCGCTCGTGTTCGGCCTCGCTGAGCGCGAGATCTCGATCAGGCACCCGTTCGGTGTGTCGGTTCCGCCGGGCCGCCGAGAAGGCCACCCACGCGGCAGACGCGAGGCCCGCTCCCACGAGCACGAGCAGCGACGAGCGTGTGAACTCCGCCGCCACCGTATCCATACCGCGAACATCGGCGTCCTGACCGACCAGCTTCAGCCCTGTGATTCCCGAGACGACCCGCGGCGCGATGTGACCGGCATCACGGCGTCGTGTCCCGTCCGCGGTCAAGATTCGCGAGCTCCCCGCCGATACCCCAAGGCAGGCAGGCATCTCGAATCATCTGCAATGCATGACATCCCCTCGACCATTGCTTCGTCGTGCGATCACGGCCGTCGTCCTTCTGACGGCCGTGACGCTCACTGCCCCGCCGGCGCAGGCTCGTTCCGAGCTCGATAGCTACGTGGCACGACGTGCGGCGATCGGCACGACGATCGCCCAGCTGCGCGAGCGACGAGTCGAGACGGCGGTCGCACTTCGCCTTGCGATCGGCCGTGCGACGAGCCGCCTGCACGAAATGCCTCGAACCGCGGCGGCGAACCGGCTCCGGTTCCGACACGTGCGAAGCATCCTGGTGCACGAGTGGCGGGCGCTCTCATGGCGGCTCCGTCGCACCGAGCGCCTCGTTGGGCACCGGGTGTCGGCGCTCCGCGAGCATCGCCGATCGATCGACGAGTGGATCTCGACCTGGGGCGTCTTCGTCCACTGTCCTATCAATGGCTGGCACTCGATCTCCGACAACTTCGGCATCACGGTGCGGTTGCCAGGCGTACCGGTGCACCGGCACATGGGAAACGACATCCTCGCCGAGGCCGGCACGCCGATCGTTGCGCCGTTCGACGGACTCGCATCGGGGTCCTCGAGCGAGCTCGGGGGTCTCGAGGTCCGCGTCGAGGGCTCCGCGGGCTACGTGTACAACGCGCACCTCTCGTCGTACGGCGCGCTCGGCGAGGTACGAGCCGGCACCGTGATCGGCTACGTCGGCGACACCGGCGATGCCACGACGGCTCACGACCATCTGGAGTGGCACCCGTACGGAGGCCCGGCCGTCGACCCATATCCGTATCTCTCCGTGAGCTGCGGCTGACGGAGAGCCCGACCGTAATCTTGCTGAGACTAGTGACCGTTGGCGGAGAAGTGCTGGTAGTCCTTCTCGCCGGACCAGTCGCCGCCCCACTCCCACCCCGCAGCTCGGAAGGCCCACCAGACGGCGTCACGACGATGCACCATGCCCCGCCGACGATCCGATCGATCGAGGTAGTTCCTGCCGGCGGGCGGCGAGACCCCGCCGCTCCACACGTACGGGTTCTGCACCGGGTTCAGGTCGAGGGCCTTGCCGTAGGCGTGCTGGGACCAGCGGCAGCACACGCCGGCCCGCCACCGGCAGTTGAACGACGAGGTGTTGTTCGCCGCCATCGAACGCTTGTCGTCGGCCCCGTACCGATCGACGAGCCGCATGCGCCGGATCGGAAATCGCACGTTGTAGAGCCTGCGGAACACCTTCGCGATCTCGTCGGCGTACCAGCGATGCACGACCATGCGCCCCGTGTGCGCCCGGCGGTCGAACCCCCAGAACCGCGCACGTACGATGCGGAGATCGGCGAACCCGACCGGGCAACCGGGCCGCCAAGACCGGCCCGTCATGAGCTCACGGGTCGCCGGGCCGATGCGCGAGATCCGCGCCTCGTAGCCGGGCGCCGAGGCAGCGGCGGAAGGAGCCGACGCCGCGACCACGGCGACGCACGACGCGACGACGACGAGCCGGCGAGCGATCAACTGCGCACCTTCCCCAGCAGCCGCAGGATCTCGAGGTAGAGCCAGATCAGCGTGGCGATCAGGCCGAACGCGCAGTACCACGACATGTACGTGGGCGCCCCGGCCTTCGTGCCTTCTTCGATGAAGAAGAAGTCGACGAACAGGTTGAGCGCAGCGACGATGCAGATCACCACGCTGAGACCGATGCCCAGTGGCGACGGATCGTTGATGAAGCCGAGCTCGACGCCGAACAACCCGAGCACGATCGCCGCGACGTACATCAGCAGGATGCCGAGCGTCGCCATCATCACGACCGCCACGAACTTCCGCGTCACCTTGACGATGCGCGACCCGTAGAGGAACAGCGCCCCCGCGAAGACCGCGAACGTCGCGAACACTGCCTGCAGAACGATGCCGTCGAACTCCTGCTCGTAGCCGAACGATATGACCCCGGCCCAGAAGCCCATGACCACGGAGTAGAGCGGCCCGGTGAACGGCGCGATCTGGGGTTTGAACGCCGTCACGATCGAGAGCACGACGAGCCCGAGCAGCCCGATCAGCATGATCGTCGTCACGGTGCCCGAAATCTCGTCAGCGAACGACCACCCGTACGCGGCGCTCGCGATCGCGAGCACGAGCAGGAACACCGAGCGCCAGATCGTGCCCTCGAGGGTCATGACCTTCGGCGCTACGTCGGGCCGCCCCGGGATCGTGATCGGCTCCAGGTGGGGCACGTTCTGGAAGGTCTTCTCGTTCAGCATCTGCCGTGACATGTGCGATCTCCTGTTCGGGCGCAAGCGAGAGGCAATCGTATGCCGAGCGGTCGGGGAGATCGTGCAGAAGATCGTGGAGACGACCGGGATCGAACCGGCGACCTCCGGCTTGCAAAGCCGGCGCTCTTCCAACTGAGCTACGTCCCCGGGCGATGGAAGCGCCGTGATGAACCGTCGCCGGTCCACCGCGTATGAGGTCGCTCTCAGTCTACCGAGCTCGGCAGTCGTCTCGAACCTCAGGCGGAGCGGAACGCGAACGTTCCCAGGCTGCGTTCCGGCCCCCCGTCGTAGGCGACCAGCTCCGCCTCGAGCGCCACACACCCGATCCCGCCGGCGTCGACACCGCGCGCCCACGCGCCGAGCTCGTCCCATCGCGCGCGGTCCACGCCTCGCGGGTACGCGAGCGAGAGGTGCGGGATCCACTCGTCGTTCCCGATCTCGTCGCCGTCGCCGGCAGGAAGACCTGTCGCCGCGGCGCGGAGGGCACGGAAGGCCGCACGGAACGAGTCCGTCATCTCGAGGCGGACGACGGGCACCTCGACCTCGTCGAAGAGATGCAACGCCTCGGCGCGCAGCTCGATCGGCCCCTGCGCGGCGGCCCAGGCCTTGACGACCCCACCGATCCGCGCCTCGTCCTCACGGCCGATCGGCGCCGAGGCGGATCCGAACCCCTTGAGCGTGGCGTGGGCGCCGGGCACCACCGTGAACGCTCCCCCGAGTCGGTCGAGCGCCTCACCCTGCCATCGCGTGAACGCGCCGGCGAGCTCGCCGACGGGTCGGACCACGACGTACGCGGTGCCCCGAGCGTCGTGGAGTCCGGCGTCGTCGACGATCATGGGAGCGTCGGACGGATCGAGCCGGTCCTCGACGTCGAGCCATTGCACACGATCCTCGTGGGAGAGACCGATCTCGACCCTGACGAGCCCGCCCGCCGCGGTGAACGACCCCCGCCGGGGCGTCTCGGCGTCGAGCGATCCGACCTCCAGCGGGCCGTGGCGGCCGATGAGGTCGTTCGCCCGAGCCGCTCGGCGTCCGTACGACTCATCGAGCCCCACGACGTCGGCGAACAGGGCGTTCGCGTCGGCATCGTCCCAGGAGGTGAGCAACGACGCGGACCGTTCGCTCGCGCGAACGAGCGCCGGAGATGCGACGGGGCGCGCCGGGTCGAGACCTTCGATGTCGGCGAGCACCTCGAGCGCCTCGATACAGGCGCCGTGCATGTTCCCGTACGTGACGTTCGCCAAGCCGACGACCCCGACCCCGTGGCCGGGCAGCCATCGCATGTGCGAGCCGTAGCCGGGTAGGCCGCCACTGTGCCCGACCGAGACGCCGAGCCGTTCGTCGATCCGGACCCCGAGACCGATGCCGTACCCCGTCGCTGTCATCCGCGCAGGACCTCTCGGCGAGGGCCGTAGACGCGTGAGCTCGTCGAACCGTCGGAGCTGCTGCATCTCCCGCCGAGCCCATCGCGGGAGCAGGGCATCGTCGCGATCGTCCCGAGGAGGAAAGGCGTCGGTGAAGAACGCGACCCATGTGGCGAGATCGCGGACGCTGGACCACAGGCCGCCCATCGGGGCGAGCTCCCCGTCGCCGAGCGGCTCTCCCTCAAGGCCCCACTCGCGATCCCGGATCCGGTACGGCTCGGCCACCGCGTGCGACGAGGGGCGGCTCCACGTCGTCGCCCCGAGGCCGAGCGGTTCGAGCAGCGAAGCCGTGACCAGTTCTTGGACCCGAATCCCGGCCACGCGCCGGATGACACGCCCCAAGAGCCCCCAGCCCAGGTTCGAGTACTCGAAACGCGTGCCGGGGGTCCAGGCGAACGCCCCGCCGGCAGCGATGAGCTCGTCCATCTGGGCCTCGGTGAGGTCCATGTGACGATCGGCCCACTCGTCGTCGGTGGGCAGGCCGGTCTCCATCGAAGCGAGATGCCGCACCGTGAGCGGCGGGTCGTCGTTCGTCGGTCCCCGCCAGCTCGAGAGCTCGGGTACGTGGGTCGAGACCGGGTCGTCCAGGCGGAGCCTGCCGTCGACGACCAGCGTCATCATGGCCGCGCCGGTGAAGCTCTTCGTCATCGAGGCGATGCGGAAGACGCTGTCGGCATCGGGCGGAGCGTCGTCTTCGGCCCGAAGTGTTCCGATCCCCCCTGAAGCTTCCAGCTCTCCCCCGCGGACGACTCCCCAGGCGACGCCGGGTGCCCGCGTGCGCCGAGCCCAACGTGCGAAGACCGCCCCGATCGCTTCCTCGGAGGACGGCATGAGCCCTAATCGTCGGGCGGATCGGTCGTGGTCGTCGGGGTCGGCGAGTGCCCCGGCCGCCACTGTTCCAGAGCCCCGTTGTCGGGCGCGCGATCGATGCACGTTCGACGACAGAGCGAGCCCGTGAAGCTCGTCACCGTCCACCATGTGTACGAGTCGCGGAAGCCGCCGAACTCCATCGCCTTGATCGGGATGCGGACCGACAGGCCGTTCGAGGTCTTACGCCGGATCCGCACGTTCTTCAGGAACACATCGCGACGGGAGGGCCGGTCGCGCCACAGCGAGGCGTGCAGCTTCGGGCCCGTGCTCCGCACCAGGATGAAGTACTCGGCTTCGGGCCCGCCCTGGGTGTCGAGGAAGACGTACGCGTTGCCCCGGTCCCAGATCGCGGGCGGGGCCCACTTCGCGAACGTGAGCACCGTGACCTCGGTTCCGTTCCCGTGCACCAGCCGCACGCGCCGTACGTCGAGCACGCCCTTCGTGTCGTTGGGATCGTTCGTGTCGGTGTGGGCCCTCGGGGTCGCGATCGCGACGATGGCGACCAGCACCGCCAGAGCGGCGGCCAGGAACGGGACGAGGGGCCGTATCGACCAGACGGCGCGACAGAGCCACCACATCGTCACGGGCGCACCCCGCGGCCGAGCCATCTGATCGCCGTCCACGCGGTGGAGACTGCCACCGCCAACCCGGCGATGACCAGCACCATCGGCAGGTATTCGTCCGGGGCCGGCCACCCGGGCCACGAGAACACCTGTTCCGGAGGCGGCCGCAGGGCAACCACGACCGCCATGGCCGCCAGCCCCACGTTCCGAAGGAGCAGGGCGGGCGGCGACACCGGCTCGCGGCCGCCGAAGCAACCGCACGGGACCTCGGCACCGAACCTGCCCCAGGCGCGGAGCGCCTCAGCCGTGAAGACCATGATCAGGACCAGGGCCCAGACACCCGATGCCCGGGTCCATCCGGAGATGGCGAACACCGGCACCAGGGCCTCGGCGAACGGCACGCCGACCACCGCCGCCGACTCGATGCCGGCTGGGAATCCATGGGCGGCGAGCGTGCGGCGCCACTCCCCGAGGCCGACGGTCTTCGACACCGCCGCCCACGTGAACGCCAGCGCGAGCGCGGCGGTCGCGAACGCTTCCCAGCCGTCCGTGGCCCCGACCGCCGCTGCCGATGCCAGCACCGCGACCGCGATCAGCGCGCCGCCGTTCGCGATCGAGCGGTACCGCTCCGGAGAGCCCGCGAGCCGGTCGACCAGGTCCTGGGACCGCTGCTGCGTCGCGACGCCGAAGGCGCGGGCGGCGGACAGCCCACGGGCGAGCCCGAACGGTGCGACGACGAGGGCTCCCACCACCGCGTCCCCCGACGCGAGGGCGCCCACGGCGACCACCACGAAGGTGCCGTGCGAGAGGTAGGTGAAGAACCCCACGCCGAGCCCGGCGCCGTAGAGCACGGCGGCGACCGGCCACGAGAAGAACTCCCTCCACCAGTCGGGCACCTGCCGCCGCAGCTGCGGCACGGTCGCGGTCACGCGGGGAAGCTCGCCGAGCGCATAGACGCCCGCCGCCACGGCGAGCACCAGCGCCCCCGCACGGCCCCACGGTGCATCGAGCAGCGCGCCCACGGCTCCGAGCGCCGCACCGAACAGCGCTGCCGTCGCGGTGGCGCCGACCACGTGGAGCAGGAAGGCGATCGCCCAACGGGCCCGGCTCCCATACACGACGGGAGTGATGGTTTCCACCATCGACAGTCCTCAGGGACCGTAGAGCGTCGACCAGCCCGCGATCGCGGACCCGGACGCGAGCGCCAGCAGCAGCGCCGCCGCGACCACGTCGCCGCCGAACGATTCGATCAGCACCTCTTGTTGAGCTCCCGGTAGGTGATGCAGAACACCTTGCGTGCGCGCGGGCAATACCCGCGAACCGCATAGTCGCCGTTGATGCGGATGTTCGACGTCGAGCAGCAGTCCTGGATGTGCCGCAACCGCCCGGAGCAACAGCGGGTCCATCCTCCCCCGTATCGGGGCTTCTTCGTGAACGGGTAGACGCCGGGCACCATCTGCTCACACGTCTTCCGCCGCTTCTGCTTCTTCGGGTCGACGTACTTCCTGCCCTGGTCGTCGACCGGATAGCCGTACTGGGGATGCATCGGGTAGCCGTATCGATCGGTCCGTGACAACGGTGAGAACGGGTGTGGACATGAGCCGGTCGTGAAGGTGTGGCCACAGATGTGGTACGCCTGCGCGCGGTCGGGCGCGATCGCGGTGGCGACGAGCCCTCCTCCGGCGAGCGCGACCACGCTCTTTCCTACCTTGCCGAGGAAGCTCCGACGGCTCGTGCGGGTCGCGAGCGAACGTTGCGCCCGCTCGATCGTCGTCAGCTCGCCCACCGTCGATGTTCCTCCGCGATGCGCCGATTGGCGGTATCCACCAAACCCTCGACCTGCTCGAGGTTGTTCACCGTGCCCTTCGCGCGCACGATACCGTGCTCGTCGAGCACCACGACGAACGGCGTGCCGGGCACTTCGAGCGCCCGTTCGGCGTCCGGGTCGTGCACCACGATCGGATCGAGTCCGCCCGCGGCGGCCGCTGCCGGGACGCCCGGCGACACCTCGCGGCACACGACGCAAGTCTCCGACGCGAAGAGCACCAAGCGCGGCCTGCCCGTTCCGCCGATCGACACCGATGTTCCCCGCGCGGTCGTCGCGGGCAGCGTCGGCATCGGTTCGCCCAGCGCCGGGCCCTCGTCGTCGATCTCGAGCGCCCCGCGAGGGCCGAGCCGCAGGTGCAAGGTGCCCACCTGGCGGGCGAGCGCGATCACCACGATGCAGAGCACGACGACGAGCATCCAGAGCACGACGAACGCGAGGGCCCACCAGCCCGTCATCGCATGGTCCAGGTCGGCTGCTTCGCCTCGTCGAGGAACTGCACGAACGGCGAGCCGTCGGCGGCGAGCCCAACCACAGCACGGAGCTCGCCGTCGCGATCGAGCAGCCGGAGCACCGGGGATCCCTCCGCCGCGAGGCCCAGCCGCACCCTGACCTTGCCGGCGTGATCGTAGAGCCCGAGCGTCGGGGAACCCTGCTCGGCGAGCGAATACACCTGTGAAAGTTCGCCGTCGCTCACCTGCATGCCCATCGTCGGCGAGGCTTCGGGCGCGAGTCCGAACTTCGCCCTGATGCGGCCGTTCTTGTCGCCGAACGCGAGGCTCGCGCTGCCGTCGCTCGACAGACCGACCGTCGCACGGACCTTGCCGTTCTCGTCGCCGACCGCGAGGCCCGCGGCGCCGTCGGCCGACAGGCCGAACCGCATCCGGACCTGGCCGTCGGGTGCGAGCAACGAGAAGAACGGATCCTCGTCGTTGGAGAGCCCGATCCTCAGCCGAACCCGGCCGTCGTCGTCGACGACCTCGAACTCCCCCGCTTGGACGACTCGCTTCTTCATGTCGCTCCGGCCCGCCCCGATGTCGGCAAGCGACGATCCCTCGGCACACCGGGGGTCGCGAACGCGGCGGGCGCGTGTGCGTATGGTCGCCCCTGCGGGACCTCGGCTCAAGTACGCGGAGAGTCGGAAACGGTCCCAGGAAGTGAGAAACCGCCGGAACCCGGGGGCCCCAGCGGTTTCTCGAGGAGAACCATACGGTGCGGCCTCATATGCCGTCAAATCGGGATCGAGGTTCTTGTCACTCTTTCCTATGTCGTTCCTCTGGTGAGCACCTCGGTCCGCCGGGTCGTTTCGGTAAGACGCTCGGGGCGGGGCGAGACGCCGACCCCCGGGCCCGTCGGAACGGACATCGTCCCGTCGGGCGCCATCACGAATGGCTCGGTGAGGTCGTCGAGGAAGTACCGTGCGCTCGCGCTGGTGTCGCCGGGAAGCGTGAAGCCCGGCATCGCTGCGAGTGCCAGGTTCTGGGCGCGTCCGAGACCGGTCTCCAGCATGCCGCCGCACCAGACGGGAACGCCGGCGGCCAGGCAGACGTCGTGCACACGCCGAGCCTCCACGATGCCGCCGACGCGCCCCTGTTTGACGTTCACGATGCGGCAGCTGCCGAGCTCGATGGCGGCCGCGGCGTCGGCCGAGCAGCGGATCGACTCGTCGAGGCACACGGCCGTGCGGATAGCCCCCTGGAGCTGAGCGTGCCGCACCAGGTCGGCATGGTGCAAGGGTTGCTCGATCATCAGCAGGTCGAGATCGTCCAGGGCGCGGAACACCTCGATATCCTCGATCGAGTACGCCGCGTTCGCGTCGACGCTGAGCGCGATGTCGGGGTGGACCGCGCGTACCGCGGCCACGCGCTCGACGTCGAGACCGGGCTCGATCTTGAGCTTGATGCGTAGGTAGCCCTCGTCGAGATAACCTTCGATCTGATCGAGCAGCTCCTCGGTCGTGTCGGTGATGCCGATCGACACGCCGCACCCCACGCGATCCCGGTCGGCGCCGAGCCACGTGGCCAGCGACTCGCCTCGAACGCGCAGCTCTGCGTCGACGAATGCGTCGACCAGTGTCGCCTTGGCCATCGGGTTCCCGCGCACGTGCGCGAACACCCGGTCGAGGTCATCGAGCCCCAGATCGCCGGCCCGCAACAGAGCAGGAGCCAGGTGATCTCGTACCACGAGCCAGGCTCCCTCGTTGAACTCCTCGCTGTAGCCGGGCTCGACGTCCGCCACGCACTCGCCCCAGCCCTCCCCCTCGTCGGTCTCGAGCCGCACGAGCATGCAGACCTTCTCCGTCGACGTGCCGAAGCTCGTGCGGAAGGGCCGGACGAGCGGCAACCCGATCGATCGGATCTCGATCGCGTTGACGACGCTCACGACGTCCGATCCCGAGCGAGATAGTAGGTGGGACGTCCGCCCTTCCGGTCGGGATCGAAGGCCACGACGGCAAGCCCTGAGGCGACGTACGACTCGAGGATCGAACCCACCGCCTCGCGCCACGCAGCACCGAGCCGGGGATCGACGGCCCGGATCGCCGCGTGGTCCCGGGGCACCTGGAGCGCCACGACGCTCGAGAGGTCGGCCACCTCGAGAACCTCAGGAACGGGCGCCTCGACCGGTCCGGTGCTGCGGATCGCCCTCGGGGCACCCGCCGGTATCGTCGGCGTCGCAGGGTCGCGATCGAGCAGCCATCGCACGACGAGTCGATCGCTTCGATCGCCGGCGTTGATGGCGTCGGGCATCTCGCCGTAGTAGTCGCGGTGGAACCCGTCGCACGTCGCGCCGAGCTTGTTGATGTTGAGGTGGGCGTTGCGCGCGACGAGGGGGTCGAACGTCCATCGCACGAGGTGGATGTCACGATCGAGGCAGGACGCTCGCTGAGCGAGCTTCAGCGCGGTCCCCACGCCTGCGTGCCGGCGATCCGGCAGTGTCGCGAGCATGTGCGAGTGTTCGTGCAGTCCGTCATCGGGAGAGAGCGCCGCCCAACCCAGCACGTACGCGATCAGTTCGTCCCCGTCGAAGGCGCCCCACGGCACGTTGCCGGACCCGGCCAGGGCACGGATCGTCTCGCGAGGGATCTCCTCGTTCCACGTCGCGACCATCACCCGCAGGATCGCGTCGGCGTCGTCGAGGGTCGTGAGCGGCCGCAGCTCGACGCCGGCGGCGGCCGCGGCGTCGTGCGCGAGCTTCCACGCGGGTCCGCCCATGCGGCGGAGTGTAGCGACGCCCCGGGACCCGCCGGCCACGCCCCCGCTCGCGCCTGACGACGGGAAGGGCCCGCCGTCAGGCGGGCCCTTCCGAAGACTGTGTCGTCGAGGTTCGACGACGAGCGCCGCTCACCCCCCTGCGGGGGGCGGTAGTTCCTGCCACTCGACGTCGTCGAGGTCGTCGCCGCGCCGGCGCTTCACGAACGCCACGACGGCGGCGATCGCTGCGCCGATCACGGCGATCTTCATGAGCTTCTTCAAGAATCCGCCCTTCTTCTTCTCCTCGACGGCCTCGGCCGTCACGGTGACCTCATCTGCCATGGGGGAGCCCTCCTTCCGGGAGTGGGCCTGGATGGACTTGAACCATCGACCTCTTCCTTATCAGGGAAGCGCTCTAACCGGGCTGAGCTACAGGCCCCGTGCGGGGCCGAACAGCCCTCGGGGCAGCGTAGCCACGCCACGAAACGGGTGTCAAACGGCGGATCAGTCTCGCGGCCGTTCGGCCAGCGTGACCTCGACGCCGCCGATGATGTCGCTGATCAGGTTGTAGAGCATCGCCACGAACACGTTGATCACCGACCAGACCACCACGAAGACCAACCCGCCGAAGAACCCCCACGTGAACACGACACGGCCGTCGATCTCGATCGGCTCGGCGCCTCCGGTCGAGGTCGTGCCCGTGCCGAACACGTAGCCGAGCACCTTCTCCAGCGACTCGATCGCACCGGCAGCGGAGAGGATGCCGTACACGATCACCATCGCGAACAGCACGATCAGCATCAAGCAGAGGTAGAACAGCAGCGAGAACTTCATCACCGACAAGGGCCCGACCTTGCGGACGATCACACGGGTGCGGCGCGGCGCGGCGCGCATGCGGGGCGGCCGGACGGATCGAGGTCCGCGCACCGGACGGCCCGGACCGGTCGGCATGGTCTCCCGGCCGGCCCTCGTCGCCGGTGCGGAGCTCGGAGCGGAAGACGGGCTCGAGCCAGTGCCGGGCGCGGACGGCTCACCCGGCGTCGGGGTTGTCGGCCCCGGCGCGGGGGTCGGCGCCGACGGGGCGGGGGTCGGCGTCGGCGAGGAGGCCTGCTCGGGATCGTCGACTGCGGTCACGACCACGTGCGGCTGTGGACGCCCGCCCGGCTGCCCACCGCGTTGCGGCGGGCGCGGTTCGCTGGTCTCGGGTTGTTCGGCCGTGGGAATCAACTCCTCGCGATGGGTCCTAAGGGTACGCCCTGGCCGGGGCAACTACCCGCAGCGTCACGTCCGGAACGGCCCTCCTATGGCGAACAATGCCTTCCCGTGGACGACGGAGAGCACGGCCCCCACCGGGAGGGCGACGATCCACGACGCCACCTCGTTGCGATCCTGCACGAGCAGGCCCCCGGCGGCGAGGCCGGCTCCCGCGAGCGCCAGCACGATGGACCACATCGCATCGGAGCGACCCCCGTGAAGTCCCGCGAGGCCCCCGAGGAACAGCGCTCCGGAGATCACGATCGTCACGAGGGCCCAGGCCACACACGAATCATCCCTTACGTTGCCCGGCTCGACACCGGTCACAGATGACTACGTAGGGCCCTCCATTCCACTCAAGCGGCGACCCCCTTCCTGCCGATGGCGCTGCAGGACATCTGTGGGACATCGAGTGAGGTAGGGAGACGAACGGATGCGGGGTCGAACGACGCGGCGGGTGGTGGCGATCGCAACCACGGGGAGCCTCGTGCTCGCCGGCCTGGTGGCGGCGGCCAACGCGGAATCGTCCGTGCAGGCTGCGTTGCATCAGAAGCGCACCATCCAGGAGAGGATCGACGAA